>VFQQ010005378.1_pt1 | contig 10635 bp, 14 predicted proteins | sample 3512341 | NCBI WGS metagenome assembly VFQQ01 (sample SAMN10412373, study PRJNA504923) | tailings metagenome | isolation source: Relicate 2 Philex TSF1 revegetated site | place: Philippines: Tuba, Benguet | collected 2017-08-29
ATTGGTCATTGATCATTGGAAATTGATCATTGGTCATTGGAAATTGATCATTGGTCATTGGTCATTGGTCATTGATTCACTTTCGAAATCACTTCTTCCCCGATCAAAGCAATACTTTCCGAAAGCTGCTGATGACTAAGTCCGGCATTATCCATCTGAAAGGTAAATCGATCGATTCCTCCCAAAGACTCACTGTGACGGAGGATTTTCTCAGCTACTTCATCCGGTTCCCCAACCAGATAGGCTCCCCATTTGGAGTTTTGGGCTTCGAAGTGTCCACGGGTCACCGGTGGCCAGCCCCGCTCTTTTCCGATTCGTGTAAATGTCTCTGCATAGCCTGGATAGTAGCTTTCCACCGCCTCTTCATGCGTTCGTGCTACATAACCCAAAGAATGAAGTCCGACTTTCAGCTCGTCTTGGGAAAAACCAGCCTTATCACCAGCTTCCCGATACAGGTCCACCAACGGACGGAAGCGGTGCGTTTCTCCCCCGATCACGGCCACCATCAACGGCAAACCGAGTGAGCCTGCACGGGCAAAAGAACCAGGAGTCCCTCCCACTCCCAACCAAATAGGCAGCTTTTCCTGAACCGGTCGAGGATAGATCGGCTGGTTGTGGAGTGCGGGCCTGAACTTCCCAGACCAAGTAACGACCTCCTGTTCTCGGATCTGGAGCAAAAGCCCGAGCTTTTCTGCAAAAAGCTTGTCATAATCCTGAAGATTGAGTCCGAAAAGTGGAAACGCTTCCGTAAAGGAACCACGGCCGACTACCATTTCAGACCTGCCCTGAGACACCAAGTCCAAAGTTGCAAACTGCTGAAAAACACGCACCGGATCAGCTGCACTCAGCACCGTGACGGCACTACTCAGGCGTATCTTTTTGGTCATCCCTGCCGCAGCAGCCAAAATCACCGAAGTCGCCGAATCCAAAAACTCTTTGCGGTGATGCTCACCGATAGCGAAGACATCCAGGCCTTTTTCGTCGGCCAACTTGATTCGCTCCAGCAATTCCCGCATGGCATCCTGCGCGGTGCCGACTGGATTGCCATTTTTATCTGTTACATATGCTGCAAAGCTATCTATTCCGATTTCCATCGATTAGTTCCTTTCTGTTTGATTGAGAGGAAAACCATTTCAGAAGCAAAAAGATTCATCCGAAATGCTAACCTGTGTCTCTGGACTTTTTGAAGTCCAGCGTCTGGAGACGCAGGACTTCAAATCCTGTAGGCTTAGCTTTTTCCTGCTTCCGGAGAAGCTGGAAATTGAGTCGGGGAGAAACAAAAACATTACTTTTACCCCATGAACCCTGAAATTCTCGTCGATCTGGTGACCAAAACCATGCCGTTTGGAAAATACAAAGGCTGGCTGCTCTGTGATATTCCGGAGCACTACCTCGTGTGGATGCATGGGCAGGGTTTTCCCGAAGGAAAGCTCGGTATGTGGCTGAGTACCCTTTACGAAATCCGACTCAATGGTTTGGAAGAAATCCTCCGGGAACTTAAAAAGCGCTATCCTGCCAAGCAATGAGAAAAGTATTGGATTGGATCACCTGGCAGAGAATTCCTGCAGATCAAATTGGATTTAAAAATCTTGAACAGGAAAGTCGAACTCTGATTCTTTACTCCCTTTTTTACATCCTATTGGCGTTTGGGGTTGGCAACCTGATTATTCATTTTCCCCAGCCGATTCTGGGAGCCAAAGAATTTGTCCAAGACTTTTGGTATGCAGCTGTATTCAAATTCTCCTTTCTGTTGATTCTTCCTTCCCTGATTTTCTTCAAAAGATGGAAATATGGTATTCAAGATCTGCTGTTTGGGCTAAAGCCAAAAATTGGAATGAATATCAAAGGAGCTCTGCTGATCACCATTGGCTTTTTGCTGAATATTAGACACATCTCCCGAGTTTCAGAGGCAATGCCCAGTTTTGAAGATGCCGAGTTTCGCTTGATTTTGGGGATTGTATTCCCTTTATTGATCGCTGGTTTACCGGAGGAATTGTTTTTTAGAGGAATGCTGCAAACTAGGCTTGAGAAACTTTGGAATACCCCTATCGCCATTCTTGTCTCCGGATTGCTTTTCACGGCTTGGCATTTACCCAGCCGTTTTTTACTGGCAAACGGTGTGGAAGGTCAGGCAGGGGATTGGGTTTCCATTCTTCTCGGAACAGGGCTTCCTGTGTTTTTGGTCAGTTGCTTTTTTGGCTGGCATTGGGCAAGGTATCGCAATTTACCCTTGTTGATAGGGGTACATTGGGCGATAGACATCCTGCCTTCTTTGAGTTCTTTTTTCGGGGTGAGCAATTGATCAGGGTTTGATCCACTCCTCATAAAGGATATTCGCGGCCTGCCGGATTACCCGAATGTAGCCTTCCTCTTCTGCGGGATCGGAGCCATTGGTGATGACGACAAATCCGTACTTTTTATCCGGGTCAAAAAACATCGCAGAGTACAACCCATACGCCGAACCCGTATGTCCAATAAGCTCCACACCGGAAATCAACTTATCGGTTTTCCAAAGTGCCAAGCCATAGTTTTCATCCGCTGAAAGAGGAGTTTGCATCTTCTGAGCGCTCTTTTTGGAAATGATTTTAGCTTTTTCCCCCTTTCCATAATTCATGTGCATGATCATGTACTTGGCCAGGTCAGGAGCGGAGATTTTCATCCCTCCTGTGGGAGAAAAAATCGGCGTACTATAGCCCATCTGATAGGTTTCCAACTCGGTCTTTCGAGAAGCGTACGCGGCAGGAGAAGGGATAAATTTGGCCGAATCTCGGGAGTAGTTGTATAGTGTCGCAAACCGGGAAGCATCCAATTCATTCACATTATATCCTCCGTAAAGCCCCAATGGATCGAGGATGTGATTTTTCACATAATAATCAAACCGTTCTCCTGAATACTTTTCGATGATGGTTCCAACCATATTAAAGTTGAGGTTGCAGTACTGATAGCCCTTGCCGGGTTCGTAAGCGTTGTACACTTTCTCGGAGTTGGGATTCTTGGCAGGATTGATCGCATCGAGTGTGAAATAGCCTTCAGAATCATTGAGCGAGGAGGTATGAGAAAGCAGCATTCTCAGCGTAATCACAGTCTTGGGAAACTTGGGATTGCGAACGGTAAAGCCAATCAATTCACTCACATCATCATCCAGACTCAACTTTTTCTTTTCGACCAACTGCATAATCGAAGTAGCCGAAAAGGACTTGGAAATCGAGGCAATCCGAAATAGATCCGTAGTCTGAAGCGCTACTTTACCATCTTCCTTCCAGCCCAAGGCATCCGTGTAAACCAACTTCCCATCCTTCACCACCGCCACCGAAAGCCCCATCACCGGTTGGCTCTCCATTAACTGAGTCAATCGCTCTTTGGTCTGATTCTGAGCCTGCGCTTGGAATCCGAAGATCAGGAAGAATAGGATGGGAAGTAGGTATTTCATTTGAAGACTGGGTTGGGGTTACTGGAAATTGGTAATTCAAAATTTGAAAATGCTCAATTTTCAATGATCAAACTCAATTTTCAAAGTTTCTACCCTTGACCATTTTAACTTGAGCATTGGTCATTGATCATTGGTCATTGATCATTGATCAATCCACCTTCTGCACCTCGTACCACTCACTCGTCCCGTTTTCATTGATCGCTTCGATGGTAAAATAATAGGTTTTGGTTCGATCCAGCGTTTTGAGCCAGTATTCATTGTTGCCCATGACCATGATGGATGTGTAGAGTTTGTCCGGTGCAGTGCCGTAATATAAGTTGTAGGCATAGGCATCTGACATGGGGGACCATTTGATGAAGGCACTTCGCTTGTCTTTTTCAGTGCGAAAGACCATAAACTGCTTCACTTTTTCAGGCCTTGCTCCTCCCCCATTTCCAAAAACTCTAAAGCCGCTGATCGCGAATTTCCCAGTGGGCATGTGGATATTTTCCAACTTAAGAAATCGTGTCTTTACCGGAGTTTTCAGCTCCACATACTCGTGAGGAATGTCCGTGGTGTTTTTGCTTTTGTCCACGAGTACGTCCCACTTTTTCCCATCCAAGGAATGGTAAAGTATGTACTGATGGTATTGATCCGTTCGCTTGCCAAGTCGATCTTGATCCACATCCTGATCGGCATAGTTGATCTGCACAGCATTGACGGTGCTGAGTTGACCAAGATCGGTTTGGATCCATTCTCCTTTATTTCCTGAAGTCGCACTCCAATAGGTTTTGAGGTCTTCATCGTTGGCTTTATTTGCTGTGAATCCACCCAAAGTTGAAGATACAGCCATAGGCTTGTCATAATTGAGCAACATCCATCCGGTGAATTTTCCGGCTTTTTCGGAGCCGGGCAGGTAGTGCGGATAATCCCCAAACGCCGTACTGCTCCACATCACATCATCTTGATCAAAGCCAGCAGGCCAAATCCCCAATCGGCGCTCGAAGGTATTTTTCACCGAAATCATAATGGTGCTGATATGCCAATACAAGCCCTGATTGTCCTTAAAGGTGCTGCCATGCCCTGCTCCTCGGGCAAAGCCACCCAACTTCATACTCAGTGGATCAGACTGCGGGGTAAAAGGACCCAAAGGTGTCGGCCCAACCACCACGCCGTCAGAGTAGCCACTAAATTCCGTTCCCGGCGCACCATATTGGAGGTAGTATTTACCGTTGTGTTTGGTCACATGCGCTCCCTCCATAAATGGATCGAGGAAGGTATTGTCCATGTGCTCACCAAATCTTTGCCACCCATATTTGTCCGGCTCCAAGAGATACATTTCCTTGCGGGTGCCGATGGGAGCCAAGGTCTTCCGATCCAATTCGATACCATAGAGTGGATATCGATTGGAGCTGCCATTGTACATGTAGAGCCGGCCATCATCGTCCGTAAAAAAATCCGGATCCCAGCCTCCGATTTCAAATTTTTCAACCAAAGGCTTCCATTCGTTGGCTGTCGGATTGGTACTCATCCATATGGTGAAATCCTTTTCGTAGGTTGATCCCATGACCAAAACCGTATCTCCGACGATGCCGACTGCCGGGGCACAAAGTTCGTCATAGACTTTGTTCCAGGGACGGAGAAAAAGTCGAGAGTGAAACTTCCAATTGGACATGTCAGTGCTGGTCCAGTAGCCCCATTGATTGGTGGAAAAGAGGATGAAAGTTCCCTTGTAATTGACCACTACTGGATCGGCTGTGGCGCGGTGGCGTCCCCATTCGGAAAAGTTGGGAATCGGCGTATATCCATAATCGATGTTAATCGGGTTGCAATAGGTCTGTTGCTGAGAATAAACTGGAACAACCAGGCAAAAGGCCAAAAGAACGAGTAAGAATTTTGGGTTCATGAACTTCTATTTTGAAAGAAAAACGGTTTTGCCGGAAGCCGCGCTTTCTTTGGCAGCCTCCAGGATTTCCATCACGATCAGGTTATTTTCCAAACTGTAAGGATCGAAGGCTCCGAGTTTTGTTTGGCCACGAACCACGGATTTCAAGACTGAAAAAGGATCATCGAAGGGCTCGGGACGGGAATCCAACTCAAACTTTTCCTCCTGAAAACCATCGTATCCCCGGGCCATTCGGACTCGAAGCTGTTTAGCATTGTCTGAGAAAATTGCCCCAGTCAGTCCATAGATTTCCATGTCCTTTCGGCCAATCGGCCAGTTCCAGGATGCTTCGATGATGGTCTGAGAAGTAGGATAAGTCAAAATAATCGTCGCCTCATCATCGACTTTCGGATTGTCGGCTGGATTGAGTTGCTGTGTAATGGCCGTGACGGAAAGGGGCCGCTGACCATCCAAAAGCCAGGTACTCAAGTTTGCTCCATAGCAGCCAAAGTCCAATAACGCCCCAGCCCCATTTAGGTCCGGATCGGTCAGCCATTCCAAAAATTCGGGCCCCACACCGATTTTCTTCGGACCTCGGTGACCATCCCGAACGACTATTTTCCTGGCATCTCCGATTTTCCCTTCCTTAAAAAGCTGATGGGCTTTCTCATTGGTTGCATACCAGGACGTCTCGTAATTTGTAATCAGGTGAATTTGATGTTTTTGTGCCAAAGCAGCCATTTCTCGGGCATGTGCCAAGCTGACCGCAAGTGGCTTTTCCACCATCACATGGACACCGCGAGGCGCGCAGGCCTGTACGATTTCAAGGTGAGCGAAAGTGGTCCCAAATCCCGTCACTGCTTCAGGCTTGGCTTTTTCCAACATCTCTTCCAGGGATTCAAAAATCAAATCCATGGACAAGCCGTGGGCCCGAATATATCGCTCAGCTAAAGCACGATCGGGTTCGGCGATCCCGACAATTTGAATATCAGAACGCTTGTCGGCCTCAAAGACCCAACCTACATGCCCATGATTGAGCCCTGCCACACCGATTCGGAGGATTTCATCTTGGGCAAAAGCTTGGGAAATCCAAAATAGAAGAATAATACCTATCCAATTTTTCACTCGAGTAAATTAAGGATTTTGGTGAAAACCCTTGAGCTTAAAAACAGAAGGTTTGAAGAAAACGACCAGTTGATCTAGAAAAGAGAATCTCCTTTACTTGATCCGCTCTTTTTGAAGCCGGTCAAATTCTTCCAACAAGGCGATGAGTTTGATGCGGACGTTTTTGTCGGAGATGTCCAGTCCTTGTGCCGAAAACTGCGTTTGAATAAACTTCAGGGCATTGTAGGGAGTAACTTGGACTTTGTTGAACGCTGCTTCTTCTGGAGTAAGGATATTATTATACATATCCATCAGCACATAGCCACGGTCGGAATTTCGCAAAACCTCAAGGGCCTTGTCGATGACAGTATTCCAATTCATTATTCGAAGGTGTTAAGTTGTTGAAAAAATCATGGGATTAAGCGTTTCAAAATAAGGATTAAACTTCCCCAAAACCAAATAAGGATCAATAATTGAGGATTTTATAAAAAATATATTTTTCCTATGGTTTTTGTAGGGAATTATTTTTTCAAAAAAGAATCTTCATATATTTGTCACACTAACAATTGGTATGACACAAGAACTATTTGCCCGATACTCTTTCCTTCTCGATCGCACGGCGCGAAAAGTGAAGCAGTATGCACAGCAGCAGTTCAAACATGGGGATTTTGACGTGACGGTGGATCAGTGGCTGATTCTTAAAAACCTTTCCGAAAACGGTCATTTGAGTCAAACCGAACTAGCCAATTTGGTATTTAAAGACCATCCTACTTTAACTCGGATTCTGGATTTGCTATGCAAAAAAGGATACGTGGAGCGGGTACCTCACCCTCAGGATAGAAGGAGTTTTCAGCTTCATCTGACGGACAATGGAATTGCCAAAGTCACTGAGCTCAAACCTAAAGTCCTTGAAATTCGGGAGAAGGCTTGGGAAAATCTAAACGAAACCGATTTCGAGGAATTCAAGCGGATTTTGAACACGATTTACCAAAATTTGGATGGTCAAATTCTTGAGGAGTAACAGATAGTTAGCACACTAATTATATTTGCACGAACAAATCCAACTTCCGTTGGTTTTCTACAGAAACCATGACTACAAACATGATCCATACAGACCTTTGCATCATCGGCGCAGGACCGGTGGGCCTTTTCGCGGTTTTTGAGGCAGGTTTGCTCAAAATGCGCTGTCACCTGATTGATGCTTTGCCACAAATAGGAGGTCAATTATCAGAAATCTACCCGCAGAAACCGATCTATGACATTCCTGGCTATCCGGAGGTCAAAGCCCAGGATTTGGTGGACAATCTGATGGAACAGGCCAAGCCCTTTCAGCCTACTTTTACTTTGGGCGAGCGTGTAGATCATCTCGACAAGCAGGAAGACGGAAGTTATATCGTCACCACGAGCGACAAGACCAAAGTGCATGCAAAAGTAATCGTCATTGCGGGTGGCTTGGGATGCTTTGAACCCCGAAAACCTGTCTTGACCAACCTTGAAACCTACGAAGGAAAGGGAATCAGCTACATGGTCAAAAACCCGGAAACCTATCGGGACAAAAATGTCGTGATCGCAGGTGGCGGAGACTCTGCATTGGACTGGACGATCTTCCTGGCCAAAGTAGCTAAAAAAGTGACCTTGGTTCACCGGAACGAGACGTTCCGTGGAGCTCCCGATTCCGCATCAAAAGTATTTGACTTAGCAAACCGGGGAAAAATTGACCTGATCCTTTCAGCCAATCTCAAGGAAGTCAACGGAAACGGAAAACTGGAGACCGTAGTCTTAGAAGATAAGTACAAGCAGGACCTCAACATCGAGGCAGATTACCTCATTCCACTATTCGGTCTCTCACCAAAGCTCGGACCTATCGCAGATTGGGGCCTGAGCATCGATAAAAACGCCATTGAAGTAGATACCCGCGACTACTCTACCGGAGTAGAACGCATCTATGCAATCGGTGATATCAACACCTACCCGGGAAAGCTGAAACTCATCCTTTGTGGATTCCACGAGGCCGCCATCATGATGCACTCTGCCTTCAAGTATGTGTATCCTGACCAAAAACTCAGCTTCAAATACACCACCGTAAACGGTGTCAACGCATTCTAACCCCAACTCAGCCATGATCAAATTCACCGTAGAAGACCAAGACGGCAACCGCCAAGAAGTAGAGGCCCCTGATGATATGGGCTTTAGCCTCATGGAAATCTTAAAAGCTTCTGAATACCCTGTGTTGGCAACCTGCGGCGGAATGGCCCTATGTGCCACCTGCCACGTGGAGATCTTGGAAGGGAAAGACGGACTCGGGGACGCCACCGATGTGGAACTCGATCAGCTGGAAAACTTACCCGAATACTTCCCCACCTCTCGCCTGGCCTGCCAAATCCGAATCGGAGACCTTCTCGAAGGTGCCGTAGTGAAGTTGAGAGGGGAAGATGTAGTGTGATTTGAGATTATTAATTCGAGATTTGAAATTAGAACCACCTGGAGACAGGTGGTTTTTCTTTTCCTATAAACCCATAAAATTTATCTAAAACCGTCCAATTAATATCAATTGCTCGATTTTGATTGAAATTCAAAGGCGCTGAAGAATATTGAATTTCTCCAATCGACATCATTCGTAATCAAACAGCCCCCATTTTCGTACATTGTAGATGTTCGTCCAAACTGAATCCAAAATGAAATCCATTACTATTATTTTTCTACTCTTACCCCTGATCGGATTTTCCCAGATTACTACTGACCAAAAGGAGAACGCCTTGAAAATCGCCCATCTCATCGAGCAATACTCCCAGGCCCGTGAAGCTCAAGACACCGTTTTGCTCAAAGAAATACTCACCGAAGACATCGATCAGCTCGTCTCCTCCGGTGAATGGAGAAATGGGATCTCCGCAGCAATTGAAGGAATGCAACGAAGCACTCAAGGCAATCCGGGAACCCGAACGCTTAAAGTAGAAAAAATCAAATACCTCAGCGAGGACATTGCTTTGGTAGATTGTCGCTATATCATCACCTCCCCAAATGGGGCAGAACGAAATATGTGGAGTAGTTTTTTACTGATCGAAAAAACCGGAAAATGGAAAATCTCTGCGATTCGAAATATGAACCCTTCTGGCGCTAATTAAATTCCTCCCGGAAATCAAGGCTGAAAACCTGAGAAAATTCACAAAAAATACCCAGTTGTGGGTATTTTTTGATCACTATTTAAGCTGAAATTACAGCCAGATTACTGAACAGGATTTGCCTGATCCACCCGTCTGGCGAATCTTTTCACCAACTCACCCAAAACCCTGTTTATCATGCCAGCCCAACCTACATCTCTTGGGGAGTCTCCGGCTATCTATGGCCAAATAGAACTCCTTTCTTACCAATCCACCTTCAATATTATGGCCCGGAGGGATCCCTTAGGCCACCATACTCCCGAGATTTTCCATCAACTCATCTTGACAGGCAGAAACCTCAGCAACCAAAACTTCATCAAAGTGGACATGAGAATTCGCGAAACCAAACATATGGTCACCAATCCGGCAGGGTCGGCCGACACGCTGATAATGGATGTCCCAAAGACAGATTTCACCTTTATGGAGTTTTTGCTGAACAAAACACTTGACTCCAAGGACCAGCAGCCGCTTAAACTGATATTGGAGTATTCCTCCTCTCCCAACAAGTATGAGTTTAATGCCACTTTCCTGATCAAATAGCCATGTGATGGATTTCTTTTGTAGCAAATTCTCCTTTTACTTCGTTGATAGATGTAAATTCGGAATGCTATGAAAACCCTCATTTGGATCCCTGTTATTGTCTTATTGATGAGTTTCAGCTGTGTGGATACCGAGGACCAGCGCCGATCTGACCTAGGCGTATTGGAACTCCTGGAAGAAGAAATAATCGCCCTGTCCGAATCTGTATCCTGCACCAATTCAAACGAATGGAAATTCACGGCAATGGGAAGCAAAGCCTGTGGTGGGCCAACCCGATATATTGCCTATCACCAAAGCGTGGAAAGAAAATTTCTGGAGCTGGTCGATCAATATACCTTCCAGCAACAAGAATACAACCGAAGAAATAATGTGTTCTCTGACTGTATGCTGGTAGCTTCTCCCAGATCAGTCTCCTGCGAGGGAGGTAAACCCATTTTGGTCTACTGATCAATCCGATCATAAATGAAAAAAGCCGGTTTCCCGGCCTTTTTTGAGTTTGGAGAAAGGTGTTAAGCTTTAATTAGGCCAAACTCTTTGGG
>VFQQ010005381.1_pt1 | contig 10627 bp, 10 predicted proteins | sample 3512341 | NCBI WGS metagenome assembly VFQQ01 (sample SAMN10412373, study PRJNA504923) | tailings metagenome | isolation source: Relicate 2 Philex TSF1 revegetated site | place: Philippines: Tuba, Benguet | collected 2017-08-29
CGAAACGTGGGCGATCCGGCGTCGAATATTTGTCCGCCAGCGCGCGCGCGATCCGCGCGCCCTCGACGTTCAGTTCATAGACCAGGCTTTCCATGCCGTAATCGGCCATGGCGATGCTCGTCGCGCTGAACGTGTTGGTGGAAACGATGTCGGCCCCGGCCTTCAGATAGCCTTCGGTGATCCCGCCGATCACATCCGGCCGCGTCAGGATCAGCAGGTCGTTATTGCCTTTCACATCCTGCGGCCAATCCTTGAACCGGTCCCCACGATAATCCGCGTTGGTCAGCCCATAGGTCTGGATCATCGTCCCCCAGGCGCCGTCCAGCGTGAGGATCCGCTTCTTGGATTCGGCGAGAATGTACTCGCGCGCGTCGGGACGAATGGTCATGTGAACCGTTACAACTTCAAAAGGTCACGCGCCCGGTCGCTGAGACCAGATGCGCAAAATGGATTGACGACCTCAAGCGATCCAAGCCGCGCTCCGTCGGCCATGTCTTCACTAAAGAAGATCGTGCAGCCAGCATCACGAGCTGCAGTGAGCAGTAAAGCGTCCCAGTACGAGTAGCGCCCCGCCGCTGCGAGCCCGAGCGCCTCTTCAGCGTTTGCTCGATTGGCTGAGAAAACCTCGAACGCCGCGAGAAGGTTTCGCGCCCGCTGAGCCGGTTCCCAGATTGGCAGTCTGAATTTCCTGCGCAGAACATTCTGAACTTCGCCAATTGTTTGCAAACCTATGGCGGACGCGGTGGCAACTAGACCCCCGACGATTTCTTCGGCTGCAGCTTGCCTTTGTGCGTCTCTGGCATCCCAAAGATACAGAAAGACGTTGGAGTCGACCGAGATCATCGCAGCCTGTCCAACTCGCGATCATGCATGTCGTCGCGCGTCACGACGATATTGTCATCGGGTATGAAGGTCTGTCGGCCCGCATCGAGCAAAGCAGCAACGGCCGCACTGCGCATCACAGGGTCTGCACGTTCGATCCGTCCGGCGTATTGGTTGGCCTTCTCTGCGAACGCACCAGAGTTGAGGGGTGTGACGGGGTTACCCCCACCCATGGCTCCATCTCCGCCGGACAGCTCGATCGACACAAGCTCACCTCGCCGCTCATTGAAAAGCGCGTTCCAGAACGCCTTTACGGAGCCCAGAGGGCGCAAACCAGGGGTGGGCCTCCCATCTCTGCCATCATCCATTTTGCACCATTTTCCGGGCACACCGTCCACTTTGAGCGACACAACAGCACCTGCCGTCAACGCAGCGAGACGTTGAACCAATCCTGCATCGTCGTGAATGTGCTTCAGCCAAACGACATGATCTCTGACAACTGCATTCGCCATCTGACACCTCCTTGGTGCCTGAACGGTAGGGGCCTACAGGGGTGTTGTCAACACCCATATGCACCCACCCCGTATAGCCCCTAAGCGGCCGCCTCCAGCGGCGCAGCGCCCGGCTTGATGCCGAGGATGCGGCAGATCGCATAGGTCAGGTCTGCCTGGTTCAGCGTGTAGAAATGGAAATTGTCAAAGCCGATGGCCTGCAGCCGCTCCACCTGCTCTGCGGCGACGGTCGCCGCGATCAGCTTGCGCGTCTCCAGATCCTCATCCAGCCCCTCGAACCGCTCGCGCAGCCACGCCGGCACGCTCGCGCCGCACCGCGCCGCCATACGCTGGATGCCCTTGAAGTTCGTCGTCGGCATGATGCCCGGCACCACCGGAATTTTCACACCCAGCCGCCGCGCGCGTTCCAGGAAACGGATATGCGCATCCGTATCGAACGCAAACTGGGTGATCGCCCGCGTCGCACCCGCATCGATCTTGCGCTTCAGCAGATCGATATCGGCGTCCAGCGTCGGCGTATCGGGATGCTTTTCGGGATAGCAGGAAACGCTCACCTCGAAATCGCCGATCGCCTTGATCCCTTCGATCAGCGCCGGCGTTGAATGATAGCCGCCAGGCATCGGCTGATAGGCGCCCATGTCAGGCATGTCGCCGCGCAGCGCCACGATGTGCCGCACGCCGGCATCCCAGTATTCGCGGATCACTTCGTCGATCTCGGCCTTGGTTGCGCCGACGCAGGTCAGATGCGCCGCCGGCTTCAGCCGCGTCTCGTCGACAAGGCGCTTCACTGTCGCGTGGGTGCGCTCGCGTGTCGAACCGCCTGCACCATAGGTCACCGAGACAAAGCTCGGGTTCAGCGGCTCAAGACGGCGGATCGCCTTCCACAGGCTCTGCTCCGCTTCATCGGTCTTGGGCGGAAAGAATTCGAACGAGACGTTCAGGGCCATTATGCAGCCTCCCCTGCCCGGCGCGGCGCGCGGGCGGTATCTTTCGGTTTTTCAAGCAGCCACAGCTTCACGGTCAGCCTGCCATGCGCATTGCCGCCGGGCGGCAAATCGCGCGTCGCAACAAGGCTCAGCCCCGCCGCATCGGCCCAGGCCTTCACCTCGGCATCGGCAAAGCCAAGCCGACGATGAGCATGGTTCTCGCGCAATTGCTCCAGTCCGTGCGGCGCAAAATCCGCGATCAGCATCCGCCCGCCGGGCTTCACCAGACGCGCCGCCTGCACGACGGCTTCCTGCGGATGCTCGAAGAAGTGCAGCACATGGTGCAGCACCGCGACGTCCGCTTCGGGCACGACGCCCAGTGCGCCGGGATCGAGCCGCAATATATTGCCGTAACGAACCTGCGCGTTCTTCAGGCCCGCGCGCTCCAAATTCGCGCGCGCGATGCCCAGCATCTCGTGGCTCTGGTCGATGCCGATGTTGCGCTCGGCGAGCGGACTCAGCACTTCGAGAATGCGCCCCGTCCCCGTGCCGAGATCCAGCAGTGTGCCAACATGCTGGTCGCCCAGCATCTCGCGCATCGCCGCTTCCACATCCGCCTCGGGCAGATGCAGCGCGCGGATCTCGCCCCAATGGCTGGCGTTCTCGGCAAAATAGGCGGCGGCGTCTTCAGCCCGCGCCTTGCGGATCTGCTCCAGCCGCGCGGCATCCTCGGCCAGCACCGGATCGTTCGCATCGATGAGGCCCGTCACGGCCCGGGCCAGCCCCGCCGCCTCGCCGTCCTCGGCGAGGCGATAGAATACCCATGTGCCTTCCGGAAACCGCTTCAGCAGCCCGGCTTCCACCATCAGCTTCAGGTGACGGCTCACCCGCGGTTGGCTCTGCTTCAGCACCTGGGTGATCTCAGTGACGGTCAGTTCGGCGCGCGTCAGCAGGCTGAGCAGACGCAGCCGCGTCGGCTCAGCCACTGCTTTCAAACCATCGAGCAACCCGTCCATCGGCGAATCCTTCTACGCCGATGATATAAAGATATGTTTATATCCGAATACAAGCCCTAAATTGAGGCTTTCCGCGGCTACTTCAGCTCCGGCCCGGTAAATTCGGCCTCGATGATGATCTGCACGGCGTCGCTCACGCCGAACGTCGTGCCTTCAGGCGGAATGCCATAGCCGATCCCGAACTCCGAACGGTTCAGCGTGCCCGTCGCCGAGAAGCCCGCGCGCGAATGCGGGTCCATGCCGGCAAGGCCGGCCCAGCCGCCATTGAACGTCACGTCCAGCGTCACCGGCTTGGTCACGCCATGCAGCGTGAAGTCGCCCGTCACCTTGCCGGTCTTCTCGCCGGTCACCTCGATCGACGTCGAGACGAAGGTCATCTCGGGATACTTCGCTGTGTCGAGGAAGTTCGGCCCTTTCAGTTCGTCGAGAAAGCCTTCGGGCGGCGCCGGCACGCTCAGCGAGTTCGGGTCGACCGTCGCGGTCAGCTTCGAGGCTGCGGCATTCGCCGGATCGAACGTCATCGTCGCGTCGAACGCCGTGAACTGCGCGTGATAGTTCGAAAAGCCGAGATGGTTCACGACGAATGTCAGCGTCGCGTGGCTCTTGTCGAGCTTGTACTCGCCCGCCGCCGGCACGGGCGACGGCGGTGGCGGTGGCTGCACATCGGCCAGTGCCGACGTCATCAGTGTCAGCGCGAAAACGGAAGCAGAGATCAGCTTGGTCATATCGATCCTCCTTACGCGGCTTCCGCCGCCTTTTTCATATCGGCGAGGCCCTGCTCGAAAACCGGCCCCATCATCCGTTCAGTCCCGATGACAGTATCCATTATCTTGAACATGAATTTCTGCGGCCCATACATCGACCAGGAAACCTCAGTGCCGTCACCGTCGGGCTTCAACGTGTACTCGGCAAAATTGTTCGCCGGAAACGGCTTGATGAAATCGAGCTGGATGCGGATTTTCTTGCCCGTCTGCTCCACGATCTCCATGCGCCCGACGCCGGTCTTCTTGCCCGCCCATTCATAGACCGCGCCGACACCGCGCTGTGCGCCGGAATAGGTCCGCTGCAGCGTGCCTTCGGGGTCCATCTTCTCGAACGGCGACCACTTGGTCCATTCGCGGAAGTCGTCGATCAGCGCCGCCACCTTTTCCGGTGGCGCGCCGATACGCGTCCTGCGAGTCAGCGTAAAGACGTTCGGCTTCATCGCGGCGCGGATCAGCACGAGCAAGATCAAAGCCGCGATAATGCCAAGGATCCAATAAACGACCGTCATTCACCCCTCCTCAAAGCGTTTTGATGAGTTCGTTGAGCTGATCGGCGCACTGGCCCCAGCCTGGATGGAAGCCCATCTCCTCGTGCTGCTTTGTCGTCGCGACCGACCAGTGCTGCACCTGCGCGGTGTATTTCGTCTTGCCGCCCGGCGCGTCCTCGAATGTCAGGGTCGCGACCATGAACGGCGTGCCGCTCTTTGGCTGCCAGCCGGCGCCATCGAACGCGTCGGTGAACACCAGCTTCCGGTTCGGCACAACTTCCAGATAGATGCCGGCATTCGGGATGTCCTGCCCTTCAGGGCTGCGCATGGTGATGTTGTTTGCGCCGCCGGCGCGCACATCCAGTTCCGCATGCGGCGTCGTGTAGGGTTTCGGCGCGAAGAACTGCTTCAACAGCTCAGGCGTCGTCCACGCCTTGAACGCTTTGTCTGGCGTTCCGTCCAGAATGCGCTCCAGCTTCAGCGTGCGTGCGGCGATGGGTTCAGGCGCGGCAGGTTGCTCGCTCATGTCTTTTCCTTTTCGGTGTTGGTCGGCATGACTGCATTCGGGTCCATCCAGTGGATGCCCCAGCCATGCCCGTCGAGATCGTAGAAGCCGCCCATATACATAAAGCCCATATCCTCGCGGTCGTGGGCCTCCCGCGCACCGGCGCTCACGGCTGCGTCGAGATGCGCATCCACCGCCGCCCGGCTCTCCAGGTTGATGGCGATCAACCCCGCGCTGGTCTTTTCGGTATCCGCCATCGGTTTGGCGCTGATTTCGGCGAAGCGCGCGTGCGGCAACAGCATCACCGAAACCGTATCCGTGAGAACAAGGCACGCCGCGTCATCGCCCGAAAACTGGGGATCAAACGTGTGACCCAGCGCTGCGAAAAAGCTTCGCGACCGCGACAAGTCCTTCACGGGCAGGCTCAGATAAAACTGCTTCACTATCTGCTTGCCCATATCCAGTCCTCTCTCCTGCCCTAAAGACGCTCGGCCGCGCCTTTATCCGACACGCAGATGACAAAATCTGTCAGCCCGCCCTTGCCTGGGCGCTGAGCCCATCCAGTTGTTCCCGGATATGCGCCGCCTCCGCCGCCGATCCGGCCAACGAGATCGCCCGCATATAGGCCGACCGCGCCTCCGCCGTCTGCCCAAGCTCGCCCAACAGCGCCCCGCGCATGCCGTGGAAATAGAAATATCCGGCGAGCGGCCCTTCCAGCGGCTCGATCAGCGCCAGCGCCGCCTCCGGACCGCTGACCTTCCAGACGGCAACGGCACGGTTCAACGTCACCACCGGCGAAGGCTGCAGGCGCTCCAGCGCCCGGTACAACAGCTCGATCTCCGCCCAGTCGGTCTCCGCTGCGCTGGCGCTCCGCGTATGCAGCGCCGCGATCGCCGCCTGCACCTGATAGGGCCCTGGCCGGCGGTGCCTCATCGACTTGTCGATCAGCGCCAGCCCTTCGGCGATCAGCGCGCCATTCCATTTCGACCGGTCCTGCTTGTCCAGCAGAACAGCGTTCCCGTCGGCGTCGAAACGCGCACCGATGCGCGCATGTTGCAGCATCAACAGCGCCGCCAGCCCCATCAGCTCCGGCTCGGCCGGAAAGAGTTTCAGCATCAGCCGCGCTAGGCGGATCGCCTCAAGGCTCAGCGGCGCGCGGCGTTCGGCATCGGCGGCTGCCGCGCTGTAGCCCTCGTTGAACATCAGATAGATAGCCGAGGCGACTGCCCCCACCCGCTCGGCCCGCTCTACCGCGCCCGGCGCCTCGAACGGGATTTCGGCCTTGGCGATGCGCGCCTTGGCGCGTGTGATGCGCTGCTCCATCGCACTTTCGCCGACCAGAAACGCCTTGGCGATCTGCGGCACGGTCAACCCGCACACGATCCTCAGCGCCAGCGCAATCTGCTGCGTCGCCGGCAGTTCGGGATGGCAGCACACGAACAGCAGCCGCAGGATGTCGTCGCGATACTGGCTGTCGTCCAGCCGCGCGGCGGCGGCGGCTTCGGCATCGCCGAGATCGGAGACGCTGCGCTCGTCATCCAGCACGGTCAGGCGCTGCGTCTTGCGAACCTGGTCGATACCGGCATTGCGACCGACCATGATCAGCCAAGCCGCCGGATCGCGCGGCGGACCGGCCTGCGGCCAGGTCTTCAGCGCCCTGAGCGCCGCATTCTGGAAAGCCTCTTCAGCCGTGTCGAGATCGCGGAAATAGCGCAGCAGGGCAGCGACCGCCTGCGGCCGTGCAGAGACCAGCGCGGTTTCGACCCAGCCGAACTCGCTCACCCCGGCGCTCCCCGGCCGTTGAAGAATTTGAGCGCGCGGATCTCATAGGAACCGACGCCGGGATTGGCGATCGCCAACTCCTTCGCCACCTCGACCGCCTCATTCATCGAGGCGCAGTCGATGACATAAAAGCCGAGCAGCTGCTCCTTGGTTTCCGCGAACGGGCCGTCCAGCACGATAGGCTCGGCCTGCTTTCTCAGCGTCACGGCCGCCGTCGTAGGCACCAGCCGGGCAACGGGTCCGAGCCGCTTCTGGCGCACCAGTTTTTCCTGGACCACGCCCAGTTTTTCCATGACGGCGGCGTCTTCCGCCTCCGACCAGGCACCGACCTTGGCTTCATCGTCGTAACAAAGAATGGCGTAAAGCATGGGGCCTCCGGTTCTAAGACGTCACAGAGAGCCTAGCCCCGACACATCGGAGGAGAAAATCGCGCACAGTTCCACCTTACGCTTCCGTCTAGGGCAGCTTGACGGGCCCGGCAGGCTTGTCCGACCCTGAGCCCACAAGGAAACGCCAAGCAAAAGAGATCGCCATGAGCGACGCCGCCGAAGATCTGGGCTTCGACCCCAAGACACTGAAAGCCAAATACCGGGCCGAACGCGACCGCCGCCTGCGCACCGACGGCAACGAGCAGTATGTCGAGATGACGGGGCAGTTCGCCCACTATCTCGAAGACCCCTATGTCGCCCCGGGCTTCACCCGCGAACCACTGACCGACGAGGTCGAGGTCGCAGTGATCGGCGGCGGCTTCGGCGGATTGTTGGCGGGTGCGCGTCTGCGCCAAGCGGGACTCAAATCCGTCCGTATCATCGAGAAGGGCGGCGATTTCGGCGGCACCTGGTACTGGAACCGCTATCCGGGCGCCGCCTGCGATATCGAGAGCTACATCTACCTGCCGCTGCTGGAAGAGACCGGCTTCATGCCGGCCGAGAAATACACGCCCGCGCGCGAGATTCTCGCCCATTGCCGCCGCATCGGCGAACATTTCGATCTCTACCGCGACGCCGTCTTCCAGACCGAGGTCAAGGCGCTCAACTGGGACGAAGCCTCTGCCCGCTGGATCATCACAACCAATCGCGGCGATGCGATCCGCGCCCGCTTCGTCGTCATGGCGAACGGGCCGCTGCACAGGCCCAAGCTACCCGGCATTCCAGGCGTCGAAAGCTTCAAGGGGCATAGCTTCCACACCAGCCGCTGGGACTACGCCTATACCGGCGGCACCGCCGATGGCGGACTTGACCGCCTCGCCGACAAGCGCATTGGCATCATCGGCACGGGCGCAACCGCCGTGCAGTGCATTCCGCATCTCGCCGCCGCAGCCAAAGAGCTGATCGTCTTCCAGCGCACGCCTTCATCCATCGACGTCCGCAACAACCGCAAGACCGATCCGGAATGGGCGGCCGCCCAGACGCCCGGCTGGCAGAAGCGGCGCATGGACAACTTCAATGTCCTCGTGAATGGCGGCTACCAGAAGGAAGACCTCGTCAATGACGGGTGGACCGACATCATCCGCAACATCCTGCTGCTCTACGGTCGCAAGGGTCCGGCCGCTGACACGGCCGAACTGGTTCAGCTCGCCGACTTCAAGAAGATGGAGCAGGTGCGCGCCCGCGTGGACAGCGTCGTCAGCGACACCGCGACCGCCGAGGCATTGAAGCCCTGGTACAACCAGTTCTGCAAACGCCCATGCTTCCACGACGATTACCTCCCCGCCTTCAACCGCGACAGCGTCACGCTGGTCGATACTGCCGGCAAAGGCGTGGAGCGCATCACGGAGAATGCCGTCATCGCGAACGGCAAAGCTTACGAGATCGACTGCCTGATCTATGCCACGGGCTTCGAGGTCGGCACGTCCTATGTCCGCCGCTCAGGCTATGAGCTCACCGGCCGCGACGGCATGACGCTCACCGAAAAGTGGCAGGACGGCATGTCGACCCTGCACGGCCTCACCACGCGCGGCTTCCCCAACGTCTTCATCCTGCAGAACAGCCAGGCGGGATTCGCCGCCAACTTCCCGCACATGATCGACGAACAGGTGCAGCACATCGCGCACATCATCGCCGAAAGCCGCGCCCGTCAGGCCCGCACCGTCGAGCCAAGCGCGGAAGCCGAAGCCGCCTGGGTTCAGACCGTCATGGATGTCGCGATCTTCCGCCAGAAGTTCCAGGAAGAATGCACGCCCGGCTATTACAACAATGAAGGCAAGCCGAACCCGCTCGCCATCCGCAACGCCCCCTACGGCAAAGGCCCGATCGCCTATGTGAAGGTGCTGGAGGACTGGCGCGCCGCGGGCGACCTCGCAGGGCTTGAGCTGCGAGGCTGAGCCCTACTCCGCCGCCTTGATGCGGCTGGAGAGCAGCTCGCCCTTCGCACGGAGCAGCGGATAGGCGGCCGCCTCCACCAGATGCGCGTTGACCTGTTTGAGGTCGCGCAGCGCGTCGAGATGCATGGAGCTCGTCTCGATCGTTTCGCGTTCGCGTGAACGCAGGCGCTCGAAATGCGCCGCCTGCGCTTGTTCTTCCGCCGTCCGGAACGCAGCCTTCTCCGATGCTAGTACCCGCGCCGCCTCGACATCGCCCGCGAGAAACACCGAGGCGGCATTGCGCACATTCACCAGCAGGCGATCGACAAGACGCGCCAGCTCCGCCTCACCGTCAGGCGAGAACGTCAGGCCTCGTTTCACTCGCCGCGTCATCACGCCCAGCAGATTGCGATCCACGAGGTCGCCGGCCTGCTCGATGTTGATCGAGAATGAGACGACGCGGATGAGACGCGCCTCGCTGTCGGCGTCCAGCTTCGCCGGATCGATGGAGAAGAGATAGTCCTTGATCGCGGTGTTCAGGCGGTCGAGGACGTCGTCCAGACGCTTCACTTCGCTCATCTGCGCCCGGTCGTTATGGGTGAGCGCAGCTTTGAGGCCGGTCAGCATAGCTTCCAGCGTCTCGGACAGCCGCAACGCTTCGCGGGTGGCGGCGCCGATGGCGAGAGCAGGCGATTCCAGATCGGCGCGGTTGAGATAGAGCGGCGTGCCGGGGTCATCCTCGGACGCCTTCTGCGGCAGGATGCGCTTCAGCGCCGCCGCCATCGGTCCGGTCAACGGCAGGAACAGCGCCGCCAGCGCGACATTGAAGAGCGTGTGGAAATTGGCGACCGCACGCGCCGGGTCGGCGTCGAGCGATGTCATGGCGCTGACCGCATAGGGAAAGATCGCGAGCACGGCGAAGACACCGAAGGCGCGCGTGAAGAGATTACCGGCCGGCAGCCGCTTGGCCGCAGGGTTTCCTCGTGCCACACCCTCAAACAGCGGGTTCAGAGCCGTGCCGAGATTGGCGCCGAGCACAAACGCCAGACACGCAGCGACCGGCGCCGTGCCTTCCGCCGCGAGCGACATCGCGAGCAGCACGACGGCGACCGAAGAATGCGCCGCCCAGGCCAGCACCGCCGCGACGAGAGCGGCAAGCACGACATTGTCACCCAAATAGGCGAGCACCGGCCCTGCCGCCGGATCCGCCATGATAGGCCCCAGCAGCACCACCATCTGGTGCAACGCCAGCATCACGAGGCCGAGGCCGATCATCACGCGGCCGAAATCGCGCCGCCCCGCCGTGAAGCGCATGAACAGGACGACGCCGATCAGGATCAGGATCGGCCCCACCACGCTGACATCGAACGACAACACCTGCACGATCAGCGTCGTGCCGACATTGGCCCCCAGCATCACCGAAAGCGCCGAAGAGAGGCTCACGAGGCCCGCCGCCGTGAAGCCCGTCGTCATCAGCGCCGTCGCCGTACTGCTCTGAAGCAACGCCGTC
>VFQQ010005382.1_pt1 | contig 10626 bp, 12 predicted proteins | sample 3512341 | NCBI WGS metagenome assembly VFQQ01 (sample SAMN10412373, study PRJNA504923) | tailings metagenome | isolation source: Relicate 2 Philex TSF1 revegetated site | place: Philippines: Tuba, Benguet | collected 2017-08-29
CCTTCGTGGTCGGGTCGAACCACGGGTCCTCGAGGATGCCCGCCTCGTAGGAGATGTGGAGGAGGTTGCGGTCCATCGAATACGGCTTCTTGAGCGAGGCCTCGACGGGGATGTTGTTCTTCACGCAATACTCGATCATCTCGGCGCGGCCGGGGAACTCCTCGCGGAACTTGTCGATCTTCCACGGGGCGACGATCGTGAGGTTCGGCGCGAGCGCCATGTAGGTGAGCTCGAAGCGGCACTGGTCGTTGCCCTTGCCGGTGGCGCCGTGCGCGACGGTGTCGGCCTTTTCCTTCTTCGCGATGTCGATCTGCGCCTTGGCGATGAGCGGGCGCGCGATCGAGGTGCCGAGGTAATACTGGCCCTCGTAGATCGCGTTGGCGCGGATCATCGGGTAGATGAAGTCGCGCGCGAACTCCTCGACGAGGTCGAGGGTGTAGTGTTTCGACGCGCCGGTCTTCTTCGCCTTGGCGGGGAGGCCTTTCAGCTCCTCCTCCTGGCCGATGTCGGCCGCGAACGTGACGATTTCGGCGTCATACGTTTCGCGGAGCCACTTGACGATGACGGAGGTGTCGAGGCCTCCGGAGTAGGCGAGCACGATCTTCATGGTAAAAAGCGCAGTCTGGGGGGGCCGGCGCGCCAGTTGAAGTCTTAAGTTGAAGTTGAAGCGTCAGCGAGCGGCGGTCATCCCGACCGCCACGGGCGGGAAGCTCCAAGCTCCAGAGAAACCTCAAACGACCGGAAATGGGGTCGGGGCGCCCCACCCCGTTTCCGAACCACTAATTCACACGAACCTCTCACTAATCTGATTAGTGGCCAATCAGTGACCATTAGTGGTTCGAACCCTTCCGTGTCTTCCGTGTGATCCGCGGGCTGACCCACCTAAACTTAAACCTTAAACTTCAACTCGCAGCGCGCCCGCGCTGCGCCGCGAGCGTGGCCAGGATCGCCTTCTGCACGTGCAGTCGGTTCTCGGCCTCGTCGAAGATGACGGAGCGCGGGTGATCGAGCACGTCCTGCGTCACTTCCTCGCCGGCGTGCGCGGGCAGGCAGTGTTGGAAGAGCGCATCGGGCTTGGCGGCGGAGAACAGCTTCATGTCCACCTGATACGGCATCATGCGCTTCGCGCGCTCGGCGCTCTCGTCCTCCTGGCCCATGCTGGCCCAGACGTCGGTGTAGACGATGTCGGCGCCGGCGACGGCCTCGTAGGGGTCGGTGGTGTAGTGGAACTTCGCGCCCAGCTGCTGCGCGGCGGCGCGGATCTCTTCCTTCGGCTCGAAACCGGCCGGACCGGCGAGCGCCACGCTCATGCCGAACTGGTGCGCGCCGAGGATCCACGAGTTGGCCATGTTGAAACAGGTGTCGCCGAGGAACGCGACCTTCCGGCCCTTGAGCGAGGCGAACAGGTCGCCCTGCGGGCCGGCCCAGCGTTCCGCGGCCGTGAAGGCGTCGGTGTAGATCTGGCAGGGATGCAGGTAATCCGTCAGCGCGTTGACCACCGGCACGCTGCCGAGGCGGGCGAGTTCGGTGACATCGCTGTGCGCATAGGTGCGGATGACGATGCCGTGGACGAAGCGCGAGAGGACGCGCGCGGTGTCGGCGATGCTCTCGCCGCGCCCGATCTGGATGTCGTTCTTGGAAAGGAAGAGCGGGTTGCCGCCGAGCTCGTGGATGCCGACGTCGAACGACACGCGCGTGCGCGTGGAGCTCTTGGCGAAGATCATCGCCCAGGACTGGCCCTCGAGCGGTTTCTCGTGGCGTCCGCGCTCGCGCTTGTAACGGCGCGCCAGCGCAAAGATCTGCGCGATCTCGGACGGGGAGAAGTCGGTCTCGGCGAGGAAGTGTCTCATCGGAAACCGTCCGATTAAGTCCGCCCCGCCCGCCTCGGCCAGAGCAAAAACGAGCGGGACGAAGGAGGCGCAGAGCTGGGTTTAACCACGAAACACACGAAGCCCACCAAAGGATCCGGGCACCAAGCCATTCACCACGGATTTCACGGATCGCCCGGATTCCGGAAAGCCCGACCGGGCGCCAATTGCCCACGGACCACACGGAGAACACGGAAACGGCAACCGGCGCTGGCGCCATCAGCAGCTCGCGACTGCCGCGCGGCGGCGGCGTTTCGCGACCCCGACCGCCACGAGCGCCAAGCCTGCGACCAAGGACGCCGTCGTGGCCGGCTCGGGGATCACGCTGTAGACGGCGATCTCGTCGATCTGCCCGGGATTGCGCGTGTAGAAGCCCATCGTGTCGAAGGCGGGCGCCAGCCCGGTGTAGATCGCGTCGTAGCTGCCCGGATTGAGGTAGTTGAAGGTCGCCGGGTTCGGGTTGGCCCACAGCGTCGTGGTGTTCGCCTCGTAGTCGATGCGCACGATCAGCAGGTTCAGCGCCGTCAGGGTGGCCGCCGAGGAGGAAGCGCCGTTGGTCGCCGGAGCGAGATTTGTGTCGAGGATCGAGATCACGCCGCCGTAAGTCCCGCCGTTGGCCCCGATGCCGCCGGTCAGGGCGCCGTTGGCGAAGAAGCGCAGGTTGGGCGTGCCGCCTCCGCTCGTCGACCTGAGCTGCGTGAGGAACTGCACGTAAACCACGCCGCTATTCACGAGAGGCAACGACCGCTGTGCTTCGCTGATCCCGTTGCCGCCCGAGGACCACGTGGCGCCCCGGCCGGTCGTCGTCAGCCCGGTGTAAGTCAACCCCGTCGCCGCCACGCCCAAGCTCCCGCCCGACCCATAGGTCCAGGTCCAGGCGCCGGACCAGCCGCTGCCGCCGTTCCTCCCGTTCAAGGTCCCGGCCTCATAGTCGAAGCCTTCGTAGGCCAGCAGCGTGACCTGACCGCGGCAAACCGGAGCAATGACGAAGCCCGCGGCGAAAGCCGCGAGCGCGAGGAGCAAGCGTGACATCCCCACACCATCGGCCCGTCCGCCGGCCAGTAAACCCCTTTCTCTCCCGCCGCGGGAGGAGACGCCGCCCCGCGGCGCGGGCCCAAGCCCCCAGCCCACGCTCCGTCAAATCTGGGCAGGCCAAGACAGATTCGGCCTACTAGGCTTCGTGACCAGATTCCCACTTGCTCGCCGCTGGACGTAGCGAAACTGTTCCCCCAATTCTTCCCCGACGATGGGCTGCCGGAACGGACCAAGCTCCTCGTCGAACGGGTGATCAAGGAGACGAAACCGTGAACCGACCGGAGACATTGCGCGCCGTGGCCGAAGCGAGCGACTCGCTCGAGACGTTCGGTCGCCTGTTCCAGGACTGGCTTCATGTGGTGCGCACGTTCTCGTCCCGGACGCAGCTTGAGCGTGCCATCCAAGAGGAACCCCGGCGTCTCGCGCGAGCCTTCAACGACGGCAAGGTGGCGGATGCCTGGCTCGCCGCATCCGCCGAATACGCCGCCCAACGCGCCGGACTTTCCTACCCTGCCTGGACCGCGGGCCGCGTCGCCCCGGAGCCTTGGTTCGCGGTGGGCAACGATCCCCGCGCCCGAGCCATCGCCCTACGCGACTCGCCCAGCCCATTCAAAGCCCGCAACCTGTTCACGCCCGGCGTCGACCTGCCTCTGCGCCTGCGTGCCGGCCGCCCGAGAAAACCCCTCGCGGAACTGCGCCGCGAACGCGGAGCGGCAGAGACGATTCCGTAAGAAACGCCAAGCTGAACTCCTGCAACTGCGCAGCCGCGCCCGGAAGCGTGAGAAATGACAGTTTCCCAAGCCGGCCACGCCCGAGCGAATAGCTACCAAGGGTTGCCCCGATTTGACTGACCCGGGGTTGGGAGCAAAACGAAAGATTCCGTCCGCCGGCTTAACCCTTGACCGGTCCGCCCTTCTTAATGCGTCCCTTTTTTCAGCCGACTCAACAGCTCTGCGCCGGATTTCTGTGCATGGGCAAACGTAGCCACGGGTAACCCGTCCCTAGCCAACTGATCCAATCTCTCCAGTCCTTCGCGCAATGCGGACTGTGCCGCTCCGTCATCTCCAGCATCATGCAAGGCGAACCCCAGCCAGATCGCCCAGGTTGCGCGATCCCGCCTGCGTGGCAATTGCGGATCATGCGCATCGCGCAACAGCACCCCTTCGATTCGGGAAATCGCGGCGCGATATTCCGAAGCTGCTTCGTTGGCGCGTCCTGCCTCGCTTAACGCCGATGCAAGTTTCGACCGCAGATACGCCGTGTCGTCCGCCAAGCGCACGTCGTTCGGCGCTTCGCCTGCAAGTTGCTCAGCGAGCCCTACCCCGCGCCGCGCCGCTGTGATCGCGGCATCATGGTTATTTCGCGCAGATTCGATCTGACTCTGCAAAATCCAAGCCATGGCGAGCAGATTTCTGGTTCGCACATCCGTAGCGCCGGCGTCCAAGGCGCTCTGTCGCAACCTGATTACTTCATCGACCAAAAGGCTCGCCGCATCGAGATCACCCGTCCTGAACTCGGCTTCGGCCAGATTGTTGGCATTAGTCGCGACTGCGTCCTGATACACCAAGCTAGCTGGGTCGACGACGAGGATGGCCCGGCATAAATCGAGCGCAACACGCAGCTGCGAGACTGCCTCGCCAAATCGATGCGATTCGAGAAACAGTTGGCCGAGAGACCCAGCCGCCAAGGCCTTTTGACGTCTGGGGAAAATATTGTCCGGCTCCTTTTCGCACGCGACCTCGGCGGCCTCGAAGCTTTTGCGATATGCCACTTCTCCGGATGAGAAATCTCCGCTACGTCGGCATACATTTCCCAACTGCCAAGCAGCACCTGCGAGACGCGTGCACAGCTCCACATTCTCAGGCTCGCGAACACGTAGATTCTCAAGTTCGAGCAGCGCTCGGCTTAGTAACGGACGCGCTTCTGCGCTGCGCCCAGCCCGCATAAGCACATCCGCTTCGTCAATCACCAAAGACGCAGTCCGAACCGCAAACTTCACGTCGGACGGCGCGAGCAAAAGCCCTCGAGCAGCGAATCGTTTTGCCGCGCCAATTTCCTGAAGTGCGGCTCCGGTATCTCCATCGTCACGGCGCTGGATGGCGAGGAAACGATGCGTTTCAGCGCGCGCCTGCCACGCATCACCATCGAGTGGCTCCAATTCAGTCACTCGACGGCGCATCGCGGCGGCTGCGAGCAGGATCGATATCGTCTGCGCCCCGCGCTTATGGCTGCGCAAATCCACAGCATAGGAGTGGAACGCCTGCGCGCGGCGCCGCAACACATCCGTGTCGAGTTCCTCCGGCGCAACGGTCTCGTAGTATCGCCGCACCATTTCGTTGGCCGGCTCAAGTAGGTCCAGCTTGCCGATCTTCTCCAATGGAGGGCGCAATTCGCGCAGCATGAAGTCCGTCAGTTTTTCCGCTTCGGCTCTGGCCCGCACGGCACGCTCAGAAGCTGCGACCGCCCGCGCCTCTGCGCGCTGCGCCACAGTCTGCTGGTGAAAGGCAAACCAGGCCACACCCGCGAACGCAGCGCCGATCGCCAGAGCGGCGGCGAGCGATAGGCGCAGCCTGTCGATCCTAAGCTCTTGCTCGCGCTGTTTGAGCAAGTTGAACTCTACTCCGAGCAGCGCCGCAAAGAGCCGCAGCTCGGCATCGGCGCGGCGGTCTTTTCCGGGACGGAAATCGGCGGCGAGCGGGTATCGCGCCGTGAGACCTGCGTTGTTTGCAACTGGCGCGAGCAACGCATCCGGGAAACACTCCGTGGTCGAATCGCCTACTGCGGGCTCGCCGCCAAGCAGCACAGCTAGCACTCGCTCGCGGTTGCCGGAGGCGAGCGCGCAAAAAGTCTCGATCTCCGCGTTCACCCATTTCGACCGCGCTGCAGCGGGTGAACAGAGCACGATCAAAAAATCTGACCGCGCCAACGCATCGTGCAACCGTTCCCCGATATTCGCCGACGCAGCGAGTTCGTCGCGGTCGCGAAAGATCGGCGCGAGCGAATCGGACACCAGCCCGTGCCGCCCATGGCTGCCGCGCAATCGCTTCGGCACACGGAAAGACTCGATACGACGGTGGAGGCGTGCGGCCTCACGATTATCCTGCTGACTGTAGCAAATGAAGGCGCGGTAACGTCGGTTCATGACTTACGTCCCGAGGCCCGCAGGACACTGTTGTCCATCAGGCAATCGGCAGGAAGAGTCAATATGCCATCTTGCCTGTTTGAGCAGATGTTGGCATAGTTGCCGTCTTAGGATCTCGTAGCGCTTGAGCCCCGTCAATTTCCGTAAGTATACACCCGTCCGTCCCGTGTCTTCACGCTTAGTGGCTTGCCTAGCTCAAATCGAATGGAGCGATAATCCTCCCCGGCCACGGGCTCAACGCTCCTCAAGTATGTGCGTAGGCCAGGGCCGACAAGATCAGCATAGTTGGCGCGATTTTTACCAGTCTCTAAGTAATACTGATTTGCAGCTTCGCTAAGCTGCCGAAGTGTCCGCACTATGGCCTGCGACTCTCGCTTATTGGTGAGATTCGCCTGCACAGTCAGCATTTCGGCCTCTCCGACTCGCTTATATATCAGTGGTTCGCGTATTACACCGATGCGGGTTAGCTTGAGCATGTCACCGGTTGGGTCGTAATCGGCAACCCAATTACCATCGATGATATATCGATGGTCCCGCTGTTGTGGAACTAAGGGGTATTGTTGGTTGGGTAGCATGAGCACGAACCAATCGTCTGCTGTAATTTGAAGATACTGTAGCTCTTCATACTTTCCTTCACCGATCGCAATTTGGAGCTTCCACATGCCAACTAGAGCTGCGGTTCTTGCGGCATTGGTTTGCGCGGCGGAAGGTGCTTTGGAGCACCCGGATGGCAATAGTGCATAAGCGAATCCGACTGAAACGATAGTGAGTAAGGGAAACAGTCGCATAAATTTATCCCATCACAGCCGCATGGGGGTCGATCTCATCAGGCTTCACATCACGGCGGATCGCGCAGCCACCAGGCCGCCGCGATCCCAGCAAACAGGAGTAGCGCGCAAGCAAGGAAGCCGATCTGCCATTCGATTTGGAACAAACCTTCGCCCTGCCGCTGGATTTCCGAGTCGAGCCTGAGCTTCAAACCCACGGCCGCGGCGAGCGCCACCCCGGAGGCAGCCATGCTGGCCTTCGCGCCAATCGGTCCGCGCGCCACGGCGGCGAGCGCGCCCGCCGCCGCGACGGCCAGCACCATGATCAGCGCGGCGGGTTCGCCGTCGATTTTCTTTTCTTCCTTGCGACCGCTGAATGGCTCGGTGCGCTCGATGTTCGTGCCGAAGGCCAGTTGGTAGCCGTTGAACTGGGCGACGCGCCGGCCCTGGCACGAGACCTCGACGAACGGCAGCAGGAAGCACGTGATCGCGAGAAGAAAGGGCGTGGCCCGCAGGGCCGCGCGACGATTGGGCGACAGGTCAGTCATCGTTTTCGATCCGGCCAATCACGCCGCCATAGCCGCCGCAATCCGGGCACCGGCATTCCTCCATAAGCGGCAGCCCCTTGAACCGTCCGCAACTCGCGCAATAGACGGTGCCGCACTTGTGGCAGCGATAGATCTTCCTCCCGCCGTCGGTGCAGTTGCAGTTGGGACACTCGGAGTGCTTGCTCATGGGCGGCGTGAAAAGTCAGCCTCGGTTCTTGATCAGCAGCACCTCAACGATCCGAAGTGCGGTGCCATCGTCCAATCCCAGTTGGCGCTGGAGCAACTCGAGCAGCTCCTTTTCTTCGGTCTCAACACTGCCGTCGGCCAGCACAAGATCGGCGGCAAGCGCAAAGCCCGTTTCGCGAAGCTCGGGTGGCAACGTCTCCGCCGCCCTCGCCACCAATTTCTCGGGGCCTTCGCGGCGCAGCAGGCCATGCAGCTTGTCCATCATCGCCGCGAATTGGTCGCCATTGACGGCGCGGTAGAGGCGAACGCGGTTTACGATTGATCCGAATTCGCGCTTCTCTTCGTCAGAAACATGCCCGTCGGCGGCCACCGCAACCAACAGCACCGCCGCGAAGGATTCCTCCACCGTGAGCGGGCGGTCGCCGGCTGAGCCGCCGATGATTTTGTCGAAAAGGCCCATGGTTCAGATTTTCCCCTCCGCCATCAGCTTGTTGTGGCGGTTGGCGCGCGACCAGCCGACCATCGCGCAGAGCGGCCAGGTGAGGAACAGGCCAACGCCAACGGTGATGACGGCGACGACGAGGTTCACCCCGATCATGATGAGGGCGGGCACGAAGCCCACGTAGAGCAGACCGAGCGGACCGAAGAAAAACCCCAAGACGGCCGCCATCATGGGGCTCTTCGGAATCTGGACGATGACAACCTGAGGCTGGGGGGTGGAGTTCATGGTGCGCGCTCCTCACTCGCCTCGCTTTTCGACGCCGCCTTCGATGTTTTGATCGACGAAGAGCTGTTTATCAACGGCCTGCCATACGAGTTTGTAATAAGCTTCGACTTCGCCGGGGTAATAGACATCGCTGAAGCGCAGCTTCACCTTGGTCTGGTTATCGCCCATGCGAACCAGTTGGAAGGTTAGCCCCTTCTGCATCTTGTCGTATTTGGCCATCATCCCGCTGAAGTCGAGCATGTCGCCCATCTGGTTGTAGGTATTCGAACGCATCGGCACATCGAGAATAGCAGGGTTGAATCCATTCTGCCTGCACCAGTCGTTCACCGCTTCCCGGCGGAGCCCGCGCGCGTCGCTCGGCGGTAAAGTGATGCCGCCGGCGGCGATGTATCCCGACGTGCGCTCCATGTTCGTCACTTTTAGTTCGAGCGTAGCGACGGCAAGAGCAAGCGAGTCGAAAACGCGGGCGAAGTCCCGATCGAAAATCCGGTCACCCGTGGCGAGGGCGAGCTTTTGGCGAGCGTCATACCAAGCATCTGTATCGGGATTGTTTGCGAACTTGGTATTCAGCTTTTGACGCTGCATTACCGTTTCCTGATCGCGCTGCATATTGACCATTTCCGTCACGCCGAAGCAGCCGGAGAGCAATCCGAGCGCGGCACCGGCGATGACTGTCCGGGCCAGAAAGAACTTGAGTTTGAGTTTCATGGGCGAAAGGGATTCAATAGTTGGACTGGCGAACCGCGTAATCTTTGACCGTCTTGTCGGGATTAAATTTGATGATAAAAGTAAGGGTGCGCACGGAACGCGTCACCGAACTCGCGCCCTGCGAGACTTGTGCCGACTCAGCTGAGACACGATCCCTGGTGCCACCGACGCCGAGCAGGGGCAGTCCGAGGAACGCCGCCATGCTACCCGCTTCGCTCCGCGCCGCTTGACCTGCGCTCTGCTGGTAGTTGCCCGAGGTGGTGCTGGCGGATTTCTCATACATCCAGACTTCCGTTCCGTCGCGATCTGTGGTCAGCGTGCTCGGGCCGCCGAACAGCTCGATGATCTCGGTCTGGGTCGTGACGTTCTTCTGAACCTTCGCCGTCACCATGCCATAGGAAAGAGTGCTTGGCGCTGATACGAACTCGGTCGGCGGCGAGGATAAAGCCGGCACCACAGGCGCAATCGGTGCAGGTTTAGTGGTCTCGCAACCGATGAGCGCCATTACCGCGAGGAAACCGATGACGAGAACTAGGGTATTGGGATTAGTCTTCATTGCTCAGGAAGGCGACCGGAGAATATCAATGTCCTGGAACTCTGTCATCCGGCTATGAGCGGCTATTTTGCAGCGGAATGCGGCGGCGGCGTGCGAGGGGTTGCGTGCCGCGCGTCAAATGCTAGCTACTCTAGCCGTGCAACTCAGCCGCGAGGAACGCGCCCAGATCAAACGCCTGCTGCTTGAACGCCATACTGATTGGTCTGGCGTGCACCGCACGCTCAGGGCCGCAGGCCACACTGCCAGCCAATCGACACTAGAACGCTTTTTCAACGGTCGGAGTAACTCCGCACGCACGTTACGGCTTGTTGCGCTGGCCTTGAGCACGACCGCGGAGGCGCTGCTCTCGCACGCGCGGCACCTAGCCGCCACGGATAAGCCCCCACGCGGACGCAAGCCCGCTGTCGCACGCTTCCGCGACCCCGAGGCCTACCGAGTCGCCTACCAACTCTGGGTGGAGATGACGACACGCAAGATCGGTTTGCCAATTAACCTTCACCACGATCTCGCTTCGGAGATATATGATTCATGGTATTCCTTTTTCCGGGAGGCCCGCAGCTTGCTCAAAGCTGTCCCACTTCACCGCAACCCAAACTGCTGCGCGATGCGTCAGCTTGTGCGCCTCTCGCACGCGGTGCTCAACGACGGTTTGCGACCACACCTGGAGCAGTGGCAGGGGAAATTTCGGCATTGGCAGAAGGGCGGCGGCGATGGAGCGCAAGGCCCGGGTCTCACGCCGCAGCAGGCACAGGCGCTTTTCCCCGAGTGGCCGCAGTTGAGTGGCGACTTGCTAGCGGCGAACCGCAAGCTGATTGGCTACCTCGGCGAACTGGAAGCATTGCTCGGATATCCGCGGTAAGTGGCGCGAGCACAACAAGGCTACGCTACAATATCACTGCGCTGTGAGGCAAACGAGCGCGGTGGCAAACGGACGGGGGCTGGCCGATGTTCGTTGTTCCTGTTGCAGCTGCAACTGCGCTGAAGATCACCCGGGGGCTCTGGCGTTTCAGCGGTCGCCTTCGGGGGCGGGACGGCGGACGGACTTGCTGGCCTGCACGAAGCGCACGGCTCCTTCGAGCCAGGTCAGTC
>VFQQ010005384.1_pt1 | contig 10622 bp, 8 predicted proteins | sample 3512341 | NCBI WGS metagenome assembly VFQQ01 (sample SAMN10412373, study PRJNA504923) | tailings metagenome | isolation source: Relicate 2 Philex TSF1 revegetated site | place: Philippines: Tuba, Benguet | collected 2017-08-29
AGAATGTCGTTCAGCGGGCCGCCCGACTGGAACAGCATGAAGAACATGTAGCCGGCGACCGCAGGCACCACCATCATCGGCATCAGCAGGATTGAATAGAAGACCCGCTTGCCGGGAAAGTCGTCGGCAAACAGCGTCGCCAGGGCCAGTCCGAGCAGGAACTCGGCAGGAACGCAGACGATCATGACAACGGCGGTGCGCCACAGCGCTCCCCAGAAACGGTTATCGGAAGCGAGGTCGGAATAATTGGCGAAGCCGTTCCAAAGCTCCCAGGCGCTCCACCAGTTCAGGCCGGAGAGCGGCGACCAGTCGGTCAGGCTGATATAGAGCTGCATCAGAAGCGGGAACACCGCGATGAACAGCACGAGAATCTGCGCCGGCAGCGTCAGCCGAAAGCCGAGCCGGGCGGACTCGTCGCGCGTACTGGTAGCCGTCTCCGGCGTCGACTTCGCCATGGCAGCCTCCGATGCGGTCAAGGCGCTCATTGCTTCAGCGCTCCGAAGGTGAGCCCGCGCACGAGATGGCGCTGGATGGCGATGCCCATGATGACCGGCGGGATGGCGGCGATCAGACCGAGCGCTGCCTTGGCGCCATAAAGCTGGCCGGTCATCGAAGAGGACAGCGAGGCCATGTAGACGGGTACCGTCACCCATTCGCGCGTCGTCAGCAGAAGCGCGATCAGATAGTCGGACCAGTTCAGGATGAAGACGAAGAGCGCGGCGGACGCCAGCGGCGCGCGCATCATCGGCAGCGTGATTTTTGTGAATACGCGCCAGCGCGAGCAACCCTCGACCAGGCCCGCCTCCTCGATCTCGCGCGGCATGTCGTCGAAGAAGGTCTTCATCAGCCAGAAGGCGAAGGGCAGCGTGACGATACCGTAGACCAGCGCCAAGCCCCACCAGGTGTCGGTGAGGTTGAGGAAGGCCCACATGATCATGACCGGGATCATGACGGCCATCGGCGGAAAGAGACGAAGCTGCGTCAGCGCCAGCGGCAGGTTCTGCCCCGAGCCGAAGCGCGAGAGCCCGTAGGCTGCGGCGGTGCCGGCGGTCATGGCGATCAGCGTGCCGAATGTCGCCGAAAGGAGCGAGGACAGGATCGGCTTCATAGCAGTCCTGTCCAGCGCCACGATGAGGCTGGAATCCGACTCGCCGAAGATGAAGCGGAAGTTCGAGAGCGTCGGGTTCTGCGGCCACCAAGTGAGATTCGCTCCCGTCGCCGACCACTCGCCGATCGGCTTGAACGCCATTGACACCATCCAGAGGATGGGGATCAGGGTCACGCCAAGCGCCAGCAGGATCGCGGCATAGCGGAATATCTCGAAAGGGACTGAACGCTTCATCTTGCGGTTTCGCTGGAGTGAGCACATTGCTGAGGGGAGGAACTTTCGCACCTCCCCTCATGGTTCGGCTTGGGAGGATCAGCCGATCGAATCGGTGACTGTCGGCCAGGCTTCCTTGTTGGTCTTGATCGCCTCCAGAAGCTTGTCCTCGCCGGTACGGCGGGCGATGCGCTTCCATTCGCGCTCGGTGTCGGCCATGGCCTGTTCCGGTGTCTTTGCCTTGGTGCATGCGGCGACGAGATTTTCGTCGAGTGCATTGTGGAAGGCGGTCGCGCCCGGGTAGTTGATCGAAGGCACGGTGCGCGCCACCGTCTCCCGCACGACATCCATGTGGTAGTCATGATAGGTCTGGCGCACCAAAGGATCGGCAAAGTCCGACAGGCGGAACGGATCGAAGTAGCCGCCGGGGTTCGCCGTCATCCAGGCATAGATACGGGCCGAACCGACCCACTGCAGGAAGAGGTAGCAGAGCTCCGGGTTCTTCGCCTGCGAGGAGACCGAGGCCGACAGGTTGAGCCACAGGACCGAGCGGCTGATCAGCTTGCCGTCGACCTCGCGGCCGGGGGGCAGCATGGAACCGATCTTGCCGGTGACCTTCGAGTCCTTGTTGCCCGCATTGTCGAGGAACTTCGGCAGGTTCGAGAAGGCGCAGGTCATGGCCGCACCGCCATTGGCGAAATTGCCATATTGTTCCGGCCAGCCCCATGACACGGCGTCCGGCGACTTGTAGGCCAGCGAGTCGACATATTCCTTTGTCGCCAGGATTCCGGCTTCGGAATTGATGAGCGGCGCGCCGGCATCGTCGAACAGGTACTGGTTCGGGTTGCCCATCGAAACATAGCGCTGATACCAGTTGGTATAACCCCAGCCCTGGTTGCGGATATCCGTCGAGCCGAGCAGGCCCTTGTCCGGCCGGTGGAAGAACGTGCCTATCTCATCTAGCTGCTTCCACGTCTTCGGCGGCGCGAGGTCGTAGCCGTATTTGTCCTTGAACGCCTTCTTCTCGGCTTCGTCGGAGAAGAGGTCGGTGCGATAGACCCAGGTCTGGAAGTCGCCGTCGAGTGACACGCCGTAGGTCGAGCCGCGATACTGGTTGAGCAGCGAAACGCCCTTGGCGCCATTGACGTAACCGGTCTTGGGATCGTCCCACTCCGGTCTATGCTTGGCGACGAAATCGTCGAGCTTCAGGATGCCGCCGGTCTCGGCAAGGTCGCCGAGGCGGTTCCATTCCACGGCATAGATGTCGTAGGCCCCGCCCTTGGTGGAGATATCCTGCATCGTCTTGGTGAATTCCTGGCCGTTCGGCACGCCGACGATCTCCAGCGTGATACCCGTTTCCTTCTCCCAGAGCTCCTTGATGGACGGCGCGCCCGCCGGAAACGGCTGGGTGAGCTGCCCGATCGAACCGTCGGAAAGGCCAAGCACGATCTTGTCGGCGCCGGCTGCCTTCAGCGCCTTGGCCGCCTCGACTGCCCGGCCCTCGGGCGTATCGGCTCCGTACTGATAGCGCTCGGCGCCGTCGAAACCCGTCGGGCCGCCGATCATCCCCGGCGAAAGCGCGTCCGCCGCATAGGCGCGGCTGGGGCGAATGAACTTCGGCGCAATTCCTACCGCACTCACCCAAAGCGCGGCCTTCCCCCCGGACGCAAGCAGGCTGCGTCGCGAAATGCGAACCAGATTTGACATTGAATTTCCTCCCAGTGGACCATGTCAGGCCCAGTATGATGATTATTGACGTTCTCAATTGATGATGTCAACATCAAATCAACTCATAAAACATCATATCTAGGGTCTGGATAAAAACCCATGCGAAATCAGTGGCCTCCCGCAACGCACTATTTGTGCTTCGCAGCCGCGATGATGCTTTTTGATGTACCTCACCATTGGCGTTTTGCACCACATTCGAGGGCACAACGCCGCGTTTCGCTTGCAAGCGAGGCCAGTGCGGCTACATCAATTTCAATCAGATTCGCCCTTCGCCGGGGCGGTGAAGCAGGGAAATGACATGCGTTCAACCCTCATAGACGTCGCCCGGGAGGCGGGCGTCTCCGCAGCGACAGTGGACCGCGTCCTGAACAATCGTCCTGGCGTACGCGTGCGAACGCGCGAGATCGTCTTCGATACGGCCCGCAGGCTGGGCTACATCGCCGAGGCCGGGGCGGCAGCGGACCGCCGCGCTGCGGACACGATCCGCCTCGATTTCGTGCTGCCGGTGGGCACCAATACCTTTATCCGGCACCTGAACGAGCAACTGAGCAGCCAGGGCGCACTCCGGCCTAACGTCGACGTGAGGGTCCATGCGATCGAAGGCTTCAACCCCGACACGCTTGCCCAGACGCTGCGCGACCTGCACGGGCATACCCAGGGCGTCGGCCTTATCGCCCTCGACCATCCGACGGTGCGCGAGGCGATCCGCGAACTGTCGACCAACGATATCAAGGTCGTGACGCTCGCGACCGACATTCTGCACGTGCCGCGCGTCGCCTATGTCGGCATCGACAACCGGCAGGCCGGACGCCTTGCCGGACATGTCGTCGGACGTTTGCTGGGGGCGGAGACGCTTGGGAAAGTCGCGATGTTTGCGGGCTCCCTGTCCTATCGCGGCCATCAGGAGCGCGAGATGGGCTTTCGCCATATCCTCGGCGAGGAGTTTCCAAAGCTCGAGATCGTGGAACTGCGCGAAATGGGGGACGATCGCGAGCGCGCCTACTCGGAAGCCGCAGCTCTGCTCGACCGGCACCGCGACCTCGCGGCCATCTATAATATCGGCGCCGGCAACCAAGGCATTGCCCAGGCAATGCGCGAGCGCGGCAGGGAACGCGACATCGTCTTCATCGGCCATGAACTGACCGAGGGCACCAAGCGGCTTCTCCTCGAAGGCACGCTCGATGCGGTGATCGACCAGAACCCGCGCGTCGAAGCGCGCGAGGCTCTGAACATCCTGATCCATTCCGTCCGGGATTTGCCTTATGAAGGCCACCCGCCACGCCTGCATCTGATCCTCAAGGAAAATATCCCCGAAGTTTGACCATAGGCAGCTTCGCTCTCCCCCGCTCAATAGCTGTCCGATCAGACCCGGGGCATTCCCCGTGGCCGCATGTGCCGTTTCTGGGCGGCAATGCGGAAGGGAGCGTTCGCAGCTCCATAACCCTTGTAGCCGCCACGCCGCTCGACAATTTCGAAGATGAAGCCCTCGCCCCAGGTTGGCGCGTAAAGCTGGAAATACTCGCCATGCTCGTCGCGGTCGTAGAGCATGTTTTCCTCGCGTAGACGGTCGGCAAGCTCGGGCTCAAGGCCGAAGCGTGCTTCGATGTCGTCATAGTAGTTCGGCGAAATGGCCAGCGTGGCGAAGCCGTTGGCCTTGAGCGCGGCGGCCGTGGCGAAAATATCGTCGGTCGCAAATGCAAGATGCTGGGTGCTTGAACCGAAACTCTCGGCGATGAAATGGCCGGCAAGCGTGCGGCGGTTCTCCGCTCCATTGAGGGTAAGCCGCAGCGAACCGTCATCATTTTCGATGACCTGACTGCGCACGATGCCGGCTGGGTCGATGACGTCGACCATCGGCGTCTTCCGCGTCCGGAAAATAGACGTGTAGAACAAAAGCCAGGTCAGCATTTCGTCATGGCCCATCGTCTGGCCGACGTGATCGATATGCTCAAGGCCAACTGCAACCGGCGGGGCAGGCTCATCGGTCGGAACGAACTCGACTTCCCACACCCGCGCCAGTTCCGACGTGCGGTCGACAAAATGAACCACGCTGCCGCCGACGCCGCGAATCGCAGGCAGCGTCAGTTCACCTGGCCCGACCTCCTGTTCGAAGGGTTCGGCGCCCAGCGCCCGGGCGCGCGACACGGCTGCCTGCGCATCTTCCACGCCCAGCCCGATGGCACAGACAGAGGTGCCATGCACATTAAAGGAGGAATGGGCAAAACCCTCCCGTTCGGTGTTGATGACCAGATTGATGCCGCCTTGCCGATAAAGCGTCACGTTCTTGGACACGTGCCGGCCTTCCCTACGAAAGCCGAGCGCACCAAACATGGTCGCCAATTTCGCCGCATCGGCCTCGTCGGCGGCGAACTCGATGAACTCCACGCCATGAACGCCGACACGGTCCGGAATGTCCGGCGTGGCGAGCGCAATGTCCGGCTCCTCGCGTTGGACCTGGTCCATCAGATAGACGAGTGAGCGGTGGCCGTCGATGGAAATGGACTTGGCCGAACCGCCGCGGAACTGGTCGTTGAATATCTCCAGCGAAAGATAGCCGTCATAGCCGGTCGCGGCGACCGCGCGCATGAAGTCCTTGACCGGCAGGTCACCCTCGCCCGGCATGTTGCGGAAATGCCGGCTCCAGTAGAGCAGGTCCATGTCGATGGCCGGCGCGTCGGCAAGCTGGACGATGAAAATCTTGTCCTTCGGGATCGAGCGGATCGAATTGACGTCGATCTTGCGCGCCAGCGTGTGGAAGGAATCGAGAATGATGCCGATGTTGGGATGGTTGGCGCGCCGCACGATCTCCCAGGCGTCGCGATGGTCGTGGACATGCCGGCCCCAGGCCAGCGCCTCGTAGCCGACCCGCAGGCCGCGCTTGGCCGCCCGCTCGCCCAGTTCGAAGAAGTCAGCCGCCGCCCGGTCGATGCCGCCGAGAGACACCGGCGAGACGCTGGAGCAGACCAGCATCAGGTCGGTGCCCAGTTCCTGCATGACGTCGAACTTGCGCTCGGCCCGGTCGAAGGCGCGACCGCGCTGCGGCTCGGGCAGGCCCTCGAAATCGCGGAACGGCTGGAACAGCGTTATTTCCAGCCCGGCATCGCGCACCATCGCGCCGACATCGCGCGGCGAGCCGTCGAAGGCCAGAAAATCGTTCTCGAAGATTTCGATGCCGTCGAAACCGGCCGCGGCAATCGCTGCCAGCTTCTCACCGAGATCGCCCGATATCGATACCGTCGCTATCGACGTCTTCATCATGCAAAAATCTCCAAATAGTACGAACCAGTTCGTCTAGAGCAACCCTTGCTCAAATGCACCTCTGCAGCGATGGGAAATCAGGCTGCAGCCACCCTCACTCCCCGAGATTTTCGCTGCGCGTCACGAAACGGACGACCATGTCGACGGCATTGCGCCGCAGCCTTGCAAGCTGGTCTTCGGAGCCGAAGTCGCGGCCGAAAATCTTCGAGAAGGTAGCCCGGTTCGAAACGTTGAAGAAACAGAGCGCACTGACCTGCCAGTGCAGTTCGACAGGATCGATGCCGTAGCGGAAGACGCCTTCCTTGACGCCACGGGCATAGATGCGTGCGATGTGATCGATTGCCGTCACGTTCAGATCGCGAATCATCTCGGAGCGATCGAGATACTGCCCGTGATGGATGTTCTCGATCATCACCATGCGAATGAATTCCTCGTGGTGATGATGGTGGTCGAAGGTGAACTCGACGAGCCGGCTCAAAGCCGCGACCGGCGGCAGTCCCTCGATGTCCAGCTTGGCTTCGCCTTCGCGCACGAGGCGGTAGGCGTTTTCAAGCGCACTGAGATAGAGGCCGTCCTTGTCGCCGAAATAATAATAGATCATGCGCTTGCTGGAGCGCGTGCGCGCGGCGATCTCATCGACCCTTGCGCCCGACAGGCCGTTCAACGCGAATTCCTCCGAGGCGATCTCCAATATGTTGCGCTTCGTGCCTTCCGGGTCCTGCGCGCGCGTCGGAGATCCGTCCGCCTTGCGCCGCCGCTTGCCGCTTTCCATGCTCATATCGACATCCATCCCTCCGACCGCTTGATCGGCGATTGACTAAACTAACCAGATCGTACATTGTACCCAAAATCAAGCGCAGTCATTTACCGGCGGCGCTCACCTAAAGACAAGAGCGGCTATCAGCCGCTTTCGGCCGTCAGGCCGAGTGGGAGGAATCAAGTGCACGTTTCTGGCGACAGGATCATCGATATGCTGCGCGCATTGACCGCACATCAGGCCGAGCGCCCTGATGCCGGACAGGCGGCGATCGTGATCGGCCTGATCGGGCGCGGCATCCAGTTGTCCCGCTCCCCCGTCATGCATGAGCGCGAAGGCGCGCGCCTCGGCCTGCGCTATATCTATGCGCTTGTCGATTTCGACAAGCTCGACCTGCCCGATTCGGCACTGGGCGATGTCGTCGAGGGACTGGAACGGATCGGCTTCGCCGGTTTCAACGTCACCCATCCGTTCAAGCAGAGCATCATCCCCCATCTCACCGGCCTCGCAGACGAGGCCTCGGCTATCGGTGCGGTCAACACCGTCGTCCTGAAGAACGGCGCGCGGACGGGCCACAACACAGACTGCTGGGGTTTTGCCGAGAGCTTTCGCGACACGATGGCAGGTTGCCCCATGGACAACGTCGTCCAGCTCGGCGCGGGCGGCGCGGGGGCCGCGGTCTCCTACGCGCTGATGGAACTCGGCGTCACCGAACTCGCCATCATCGACAGCGACCGTGAACGGGCAGAGCACCTTTCCGCGCGGATGGCGGCGCGATTCGGCCGGCGTGCCCGCGCTTCGGCGGATGTCGAAAACAGCCTTGCGCGGGCCGCCGGCATCGTCAACACGACGCCGGTGGGCATGGCTAAATATCCGGGAATGCCCTTTCCCGCGGGACTGCTGTCTGCCCGTCACTGGGTCGCGGAAATCATCTATTTTCCGCAGGAGACCGAATTGCTGCGCCGCGCCCGCACGCTCGGCTGCCGCACTCTCGCCGGCACCGGCATGGCCGTCTATCAGGCCGTGCGCGCCTTCGAACTGTTCACCGGGATTGCGCCGGACCGCGCCGCGATGGTCGGCCATTTCGAGGCGGCGGCATGAACGCGGTGCCGGGATACATACACTGCGTTGCCCGCGCCGAAGACCAGCTCGGCGAGACGCCGCTCTGGTGCGAGCGCACGCAGAAGCTCTGGTGGATCGATATCGAGCAGCCAAAGCTGCAATCCTTCGACCCCGCCACCGGCGCACACGATGTCATCGAGATGCCCGGCACCTATCTCGGATCGCAGGCGCTGACACAGTCCGGATCGCGGCTGGTCGCCATCGATCTCGAACTGCGGCTGTTCGAGACCGGGCCCGGAACGGTGACGCCCTTTGCAGTTGTCGAGCAGGGTCTGGACAATCGCCTCAATGACGGCCGCGTCGATCCGCGCGGGCGCCTGTGGATCGGCACGATGGACAATCAGCTCCATCGGCCGAACGGCAGCCTCTACCGCATCGATCCAGACGGCACCGCCACGAAAATGACCGGCGATATCATCGTCAGCAACGGCATCGCCTTTTCGCCGGACGGCACGACGCTCTATTTCACCGACACGCGGCGATACATCAGCTGGGCCTTCGATCTCGACCTGGACGATGGCGCGATCACCAATCGCCGCATCCTCGCCGACTATTCCGCGACCGGCGATCGGCCGGACGGCGCATGCATCGATGTCGACGGCTGCCTCTGGACCGCATTCTTCGCCGGCGGCCGCATCGTCCGCTATCGGCCCGACGGCATGATCGACCGGACGATCCGGCTGCCGGTCACCAATCCGACCTGCCTCTGCTTCGGGGGCGAGGACCTGAAGACACTCTACGTCACCAGCGCCACGAAATTCCTGACGCCCGAGCAGCGGGCGGCGGAACCATTGGCGGGATCGCTGTTCGCGATCGAAGGCGTTGGCCAGGGGCTGCCGGAGAATCGCTTCGGATAATTGGAATTTTGGGAGGGGAATACGAATGCCTGCAACTATCACCAGAAGAGCGCTGATCGCCGGCGCTGCCTGTCTCGGTCTCCTGACCGCGTCGGCCGCCGCCGCCGAGCCGATCAAGCTGCGCTTCGCCGATTCCACCAGCGCCGATGCCCCGCGCTCGGTCGCGCTGGTCGACATTTTTGCCAAGCAGTTGGGCGACGATTTCAAGTTTGAGCCCTATTTCGGCTCGACGCTCTACAAGCAGGGCACCGAGATCGTCGCGGTTCAGCGCGGCAATCTGGAAATGGCGCTGATGCCGCCCTCGGACTTCGCCAAGCAGGTGCCTGCCTTCGGCATTCTCACCGCCGCCTATCTCGTCCGCGATCCGCAGCATCTGCGGGCAATCTTCGACAGCGACATCGGCGATGAGTTCAAGAAGATGGCGCGCGAGGAAATGGGCGTCGTGGTGCTGGCGCCGGCCTATTATGGCACCCGCCACGTCAACCTGCGCGGCGACAGGAAGATCGACAAGCCGGAGGATCTGGCCGGGGTCAAGCTGCGCATGCCGGGCGGCGAATCCTGGCAGTTCCTAGGCGAATCCATCGGCGCCAATCCGGTCGCGATGGACTATGCCGAGGTCTATACCGGCCTCCAGACCGGTGCGATCGACGCGCAGGACAACCCGCTGCCCAACAACCAGTTGATGAAGTTCCACGAGGTGACGAACCAGATCGTGCTGACCGGGCACAATGTCGGCTTCGGCCTGCTGCTCATCAATGCAAAGCTGTTCGATGGGCTGACGCCCGAGCAGCAAAAGACGATGCAGGACGCCGCCAACGCCGCCTTCGCATCCAGCGACGCCGAATATGTGAAGCAGGAAGGCGAGCTCATCGAATTCTTCAAGGCGCAAGGGCTCGATGTCTACACGCCGGACGTCGAGGCGTTCCGCGCCTATTCGAACAAGAAATACCTGGAATCGCCGCTCGCGAAAGACTGGCCGGAAGGCATGCTGGAGCGGATCAACGCGCTTTAGTCAGTACGCACAGGAAGTAAACCGTGAATGCAATTGGGAGGAAGAGCATGAATATAAAATCCACACGCCGGCAGTTCCTCGTCGGAACCGCCCTTCTCGCCACCGCCAGCACCTTGCCGGCCTTTGCGCAGGACAAGCCGAAGCTGCGCTTCTCAGCGGTCTTTTCGGAGCAGGACATCCGCGCCGATATGATGAAGCAGTTCGCCGACGCCACCAAGGACGATTTCGTCTTCGAGGGCTTCTACGGCGGCAACCTGTTCAAGCAGGGCACCGAGCTCGTCGCGCTCCAGCGCGGCAATCTGGAAATGAGCAACATCGCGCCGCAGGATGTCGCCAAGCAGCTGCCGTCATGGTCGATCCTGACGGCTGCCTATCTGTTCCGCGATGCCGCTCACGTAAAGACCTTCTTCGCCAGCGAGCTGGCCACGGAAATGCGCAAGGAGGCGGAGGAAAAGCTCGGCATCCACGTTCTGGGTCCGACCTATTACGGAGCGCGGCAGGTCGGCCTCAAGCCGGACAGGAAGATTTCCACGCCGGCCGACATGTCGGGCATCAAGCTGCGCATGC
>VFQQ010005385.1_pt1 | contig 10619 bp, 5 predicted proteins | sample 3512341 | NCBI WGS metagenome assembly VFQQ01 (sample SAMN10412373, study PRJNA504923) | tailings metagenome | isolation source: Relicate 2 Philex TSF1 revegetated site | place: Philippines: Tuba, Benguet | collected 2017-08-29
GAGCAGGATGAAGAAGCGCTTGGCCATGTCCTTGCGCGACTCGTCCATGGAGCCCGAGACGTCGAGCAGGCAGAACATGACGGCCTGTGTGCTCGGCTTGGGCACCCGGATGCGGTTGCTGTAGCGCAGATCGAAGGGGTCGATGTAGGGAATGGCCAGCAAGCGGGTGCGCAGGTGGTGGATCTCCTGGCGCAAGGCGCGCACGCGCTCATCGTCGTCGCTGACGGGCGTTTCCAGCAGGCCGATGAGTTCGCGCTCGGCCTCGCGCAGGCGGCGCTGCGTGCGCCCGCCAATGGCAATGCGTCGACCAAGTGCCCCCCGCAGCGAGCGCAGGACGTGGATGTTGGTGGGGGTGCCCGACACGGTGTAGCCCGCGCGCTGGGTCTTGAACTCGGTGATGGTGGCCAGCTGCGTCTTGACCAGATCGGGCAGCGCCAGGTCATCGAAGAAGCAGTCCAGGAACTCCTCGCGCGTGAGCTCGAAGATGAAGTCGTCCTCGCCGGTCTCGTCGCTGTTGCTGGCCTGCCCTTTGCCGCCACCACCGGCGCCCCCCGTGGGGCGGGGAACCCGGTCGCCCTTGGTGTACTTGCGGTTGCCGGGGCTGACGGTCTCCCACACGCCCCCGTGTGCATGGCCAAAGCTGGGTTCGTCCACGTCCTTGACCGGGATGGAGATTTTTTCGCCCTTCTCCATGTCCGTGATGGATCGGTCCTTCACCGCGCGGGCAACGGCCTGCCGGATCTGGTCTTTGAAGCGGCGCACGAAGCGCTCGCGGTTCACCGCGGACTTGTTCTTGCCCTGCATTCGCCGGTCGATCAGGTAGACCACGGCTGCTCCTTGGATGGGCCTCAGGACGCCTTGCGCACTCTCAGGTACCACTCGCACAGCAGCCGCACCTGCTTGGGTGTGTAGCCCTTGTCCACCATGCGCTGCACGAACTCCTGGTGCTTGTTGGCGTCCTCGGCGCTGGCCTTGGCGTTGAAGCTGATGACGGGCAGCAGCTCCTCGGTGTTGCTGAACATCTTCTTCTCGATCACGGTGCGCAGCTTTTCGTAGCTGGTCCAGACCGGGTTTTTGCCCGCGTTCTGGGCCCGCGCGCGCAGCACGAAGTTGACGATCTCGTTGCGGAAATCCTTGGGGTTGGAGATGCCAGCGGGTTTCTCAATCTTTTCCAGCTCGGCGTTGAGGGCGTTGCGGTCGAAGCTCTCGCCGGTGTCCGGGTCGCGGAACTCCTGGTCCTGGATCCAGTAGTCGGCAAAGGTGACATAGCGGTCAAAGATGTTCTGACCGTATTCGCTGTAGCTCTCCAGGTACGCGGTCTGTATCTCCTTGCCGATGAACTCGACGTAGTGCTGCGCCAGGTATTCCTTGAGGTAGGACAGGTACCTCTGCTCGGTCTCGGGCGGGAACTGCTCGCGCTCGATCTGCTGCTCCAGCACGTAGAGCAGGTGCACCGGGTTGGCGGCCACTTCGGTGTTGTCGAAGTTGAACACGCGCGAAAGGATCTTGAACGCTAAGCGCGTGGACAGGCCGTTCATGCCTTCGTCCACGCCCGCGTAGTCCACGTACTCCTGGCGCGACTTGGCCTTGGGGTCGGTGTCCTTGAGGTTCTCGCCGTCGTAGACCTGCATCTTGCTGTAGATGCTGGAGTTCTCGGGTTCCTTCAGGCGCGAGAGCACCGAGAACTGCGCCATCATCTTGAGCGTGCCGGGTGCACAGGGCGCTTCATGGAGCGAGGAGTTGCGGATCAGCTTCTCGTAGATCTTGATCTCTTCGGTCACGCGCAGGCAATAGGGCACCTTGACGATGTAGATGCGGTCCAGGAAGGCCTCGTTGTTGCGGTTGTTGCGAAAGGCCTTCCACTCGGATTCGTTGGAGTGCGCCAGGATCACCCCGTCGAAAGGGATGGCGCCGAAACCTTCGGTGCCCTTGTAGTTGCTTTCCTGCGTGGCGGTCAGCAGCGGGTGCAGCACCTTGATGGGGGCCTTGAACATCTCCACGAATTCCAGCAGGCCCTGGTTGGCCAGGCACAGGCCGCCGGAGTAGCTGTAGGCGTCGGGGTCGTCCTGCGCGTACTCCTCCAGCTTGCGGATGTCCACCTTGCCCACCAGGCTGGAGATGTCCTGGTTGTTCTCGTCGCCGGGTTCGGTCTTGGCGATGGCGATCTGCTTGAGCACCGACGGGTAGCGCTTGACGACACGAAAGCGGTTGATGTCGCCATTGAATTCCTGCAGCCGCTTGACCGTCCATGGGCTGGGAATGGCGCGCAGGTAGCGTCGGGGAATGCCGTAGTCCTCCTCCAGGATGGTGCCGTCTTCGGCCTCGTTGAACAGGCCCAGCGGCGACTCGTTGACTGGCGATCCCTTGAGGCAGTAGAAGGGCACGCGCTCCATGAGCAGCTTGAGCTTTTCGGCAATCGAAGATTTGCCACCGCCCACCGGGCCCAGAAGGTAGAGGATCTGCTTGCGCTCTTCCAGCCCCTGCGCGGCGTGCCGGAAATAGGACACCACCTGCTCGATGGCTTCTTCGGCGCCATAGAAGTCCCGGAAGGCCGGGTAGATCTTGACGACCTTGTTGGCGAAGATGCGGGAGAGGCGGGGGTCGTGTCGCGTGTCCACCAGTTCCGGCTCGCCGATGGCCTCCAGCATGCGTTCGGCGGCGCTGGCGTAGGCCAGGCGGTCGCGCTTGCAAAGCTCCAGATACTCCTGCAGGGAATATTCTTCCTCGCGGGTGCGCTCGTAGCGGTTGCTGTAGTGGTCAAAGATATTCATGCGAACCCCCTTTGATGAAACCCACATCGCGCGCTGGTAGGGCGAATTCATCATACGCCGCACCTGCGTTCGTGGCACAGGTTTACCGCAAGCGTGGTTTTCCCGCAATGAGTGAGGGAATCACGCGCGCGGCCACCCGTCGCCTGCCGCGTTCGAGCGGGCTTCAGGCAGGGAGTTCCGCGCCGCTCAGGCGGGGCGCAAGCGGCGTTGCAGCCAGCGCCGCAGACGTCCGCCCTGGCGTTCGCGCATGAAGGCCAGGTAGAGCAAAGGCACCGCAAACAGCGTGAGCGCGGTGGAGAAGAGCAGGCCCCAGACGATGCTGGCGGCCACCGGCCCCCACAGCAGACTCTGGCCGCCCAGGCCGAAGGCCAGCGAGAACAGACCGCCGATGGTGGTGGTGGTGGTGATCAGAATGGGCACCACCCGCCGACGGCTGGCCTGCACGATGGCATGGATGGTGCTCATGCCACGCGCGCGTCGGTCGTTGGCCGCGTCGATCAGCACGATGGCCGAATTGACCGCGATGCCGGTGAGCGCAATGACGCCGTACAGCGTGTAGAGCGACAGCGGATTGCCCGACAGCGCCAGACCGAAGGCGACACCGGTGAAGGCCAGCGGCACCGTCACCAGGATCATCATGGGCTGGAAATAGCTCTTGAACTGCGCGGCCAGTATGAGGAAGATCAGCCCCACACCCAGCAGGAACAGCACCTGCATGGCGGCCAGGCTTTCCTCGATGTCTTCCAGCTCGCCGGAGAAGTCCAGGTCTATGCCGGGGTGGCGCGAGCGGATCTTTTCCCACTCGGCCTTGATGATGTCGTTGGCCACCCGCGTGTCTGTCACCTCCTTGTCCAGGTTGGCCTCTACCGTGACGGTGCGGCGAAGGTTGTAGTGGCGGATGAAACCCCGGCTGGGCTGCACTTCGGTCTGCACCAGGGCGCCCAGTCGCGTGATCTGGCCATTGGGCAGGGCCAGCGATTCGTCCAGCAACGCGGCGGGGTCGGGGCGCAGGGCGCCGTTGGCGCGGTCGCTGCGCACGCGCAGCTCGATCTTGTCGCCCTCGTCGCGGGTGAAGGCAACCACCTCGCCGTCCACCGCCAGGCGCACCAGACGGGCCACTTGCGCGGCGTTCAGCCCGGCGTCGCGCACCGCGTCGCGGTCCAGCCTCAGCTCCAGCTGCGGGCGCCCGGGCACGGTGTCGTCCTGGATGTCCTTGGCGCCCGGGATCGCTGCGACGATGGTCTGCAGCTCATCGGCGGCGCGCTGGATCTGCTCGAAGTCGTCGCCGCGCACCTTGACCGCGATGGCCTTGCCCGCGGGCGGACCACCGGAGAGCACGGTGAAGCTCTTGCGGCCCGGTCCGTCCATGCCTTCAATGGCCGCGCGCATGCCCTCGACCACTTCCTGGACCTCGCGCGAACCGTCGGCGCGGGGGTTCAGTGAAATGAAGACCTGGCCGTACGGGTCGCCATACACCGGCTCGGTATCGGTGAACTTGAGGCCGGCCACGCTGGTGACCGCACGCGCCTCGGCGCCGGGGCCCACGCCGTGCAGGTGCTCGCGCACCACCTGTTCCACGCGCTGGGTCTCGGCCAGCGTGTCTTCCAGCGAGGCGCTGGAAGGCATGTCCACGTTCACGTAGTAGGCCCGCAGCGGATCGAAGGCGAAGAACTGGACCCGGATCACGCCGCTGGCCAGCAGGGCGCCTGCCGTCGTCACGCACAGCAGCCCCACCAGCGCAAAACGCTTGGGCCGGCGCAGCACGTAGGTCAGCGCCTGCCCGTAGCGCAGGCGGATGGCGCGGTTGAAACCCTGGCGCCACGCCTGCACGCGCGAAGGGCGGTCGAAGCGCACGCCGATGGCGCTCACATGCACCGGCATCATCCAGAAGGCTTCGGCCAGCGATATCAGCAGCGCCAGCGTCACCACGAAAGGGATGACGAACATGAACTTGCCCACGATGCCGGGCAGCAGCATGAGCGGCAGAAAGGCCGCCATGGTGGTGGCCACCGAGGCCAGCACCGGTTTCCATACCTCGGCGATGGCGTCCAGGCTGGCCTCCAGCGCCTGCTGGCCGCGCTCCATGCGGTAGTAGATGGCCTCGACCACCACCACCGCGTCGTCCACCAGCATGCCCAGTGCGATGACCACGCCCAGAAGGACCGAGACGTTGACGGTATGGTCCAGGGTGCCCAGCACGGCGAAGGTGCCCAGCAGCGAAAACGGAATGCCCAGCGCCACCAGCACGCCAATGCGCCAGCCCAGGAACACCCAGCACACGGCCAGCACCAGCACGATGCCCAGCATGGCGTTGTTCTGCATGACGTTGATGGCGTCGCGCGTGGGCACGGTCTGGTCGTCGGTCAGCGTGAGCTGCAGACCCAGGGGCGCCAGCACGGCGTTCTGGCTGGCGATGTAGTCGTTGAGCCGGTCCACCAGCTCCAGCGTGTTGGTGCGGCTTTTTTTGGTCACGGCCAGCGAGACGGCAGGCTGGCCATCGGTGGCGGCGTACTGGGAGGCTGGTGCGCGGGCGCGTTCGATGCGCGCCACATCGCCCAGGCGGGCCGAGGCACCCGGGCGCGTGGCCGATGCCACGGGCAGCCCATGCAGCGCCTGCGGGTCAGTGGCCACGCCCTTGACGCTGATGGACCAGGCGCCACCCTGGGTCTTGAGTGTGCCGCCCGAGGTGTCGCGCCACCAGGCGGCCAGGGCGTCGGCCACGTCGGCTGCGGTCAGGCCGCGCGCGGCCAGGGCCTGTGCATTGGGGCTGACGAGGATTTCCGGGTCCCGCAGGCCGGAGCCGAACACCTGGTCCACACCGCCCATGCGCTCCAGATCGCCTTTGATGCGGCGCGCGTTGCGGCGCAGCGTCTCGTCGTCTGCCTGGCCGGTGAGCATGACGATGGCGGTGGGGAAACCGTTGGAGGTGGTGATCTCCAGCACCACCGGGTCCTTGGCCTCACGCGGCAGCTCGGCCGACGCCTTGTTCTGTATCTCCCGGCGCAGGTCGTTCATGCGCTTGTCGAAGGTGCGGTCGCTGATCTCGCGGAACCGCACCAGCAGACTGGCCACGTTCTCGCGCGAGTTGGAGATGACGAAGCGCACGTCGGCCACGCCCTTGATGCCGTCCTCCAGCGGGTTGGTGACCAGGCGCTCCACCTCTTCGGCGCTGGCGCCGGGCAGCGCGGCGACGATGCTGACCCAGTTGAAGTTGATCTCGGGGTCCTGCTCGCGCGGCATGGTGTTGTAGCTCACCAGGCCCAGCAGCAGCACCACGACGAAGGCGATGTTGGCCAGGGGATGGTTGGTCAGCAGGGCTCGCATGAATCGCATGGCGGCTCCCGGCTTACTGGGTGTTGACGGCCATGCCGTCCTGCAGCGCCGCCTGCCCGTGTGTCACCACCGGTGTGTCGGGCGGCAGCGCCACCAAGGCGGCGCGCCCTTCCTGAGCCTGCGGCAGGGCCACGAAGCGGGCCCGGCCCTCACGCACGGTGAACAGGCCCAGCGCCGAGCCGCGGCGGACCACGTACTGCGGGGGCAGGTGGGGCTGCGCCTCGGTCCAGCGCAGGGTGCCGCTGGTTCCGGGCGGGGGGGTCGCCGTGCCGTTGACGGCCGCCAGCCGCACGGTCTGGGTGCGGGCGGGGGCGCTCACCGTGCCGGCCACGCGCAGCAGGCGCAAAGGCAGTTCGGCCTGGCCCGCGTCCTGGGGCACAAAACGCGCATCGCGTGCGCTGCGCAGACCGGGCACGTCCGATGGGGCAATGTCGGCACTGATTTCGCTGGCGCTGGTGTCGGCCAGCACGTACAGCGGCGTGCCGGGTGCCACCGCTTCACCGTTTTGCGCATGGCGCTCGGTGACGATGCCACTGAAAGGCGCGCGCAGCGTGGTCTTGGCGAGTTGCCGTTGGGCCGTGTCCAGCTGCGCCTGGTTGGCGCTGCGTTCGCTCTGTGCGAGCGCGACCTCGGTTTCCCGTTGGGCCAGCGCTTCCTGACTGAAGAAACCCTGGGCCACCAGATCGCGCGAGCGCTGCAGCTGCGCCTGGGCGAGCTTGAGCCGGGCGTCGCTGGCCTGCAGCGCGGCGCGGGCGCGCTGCACCGCCAGTTCGGCATCGCGCGGATCAATCTGCGCCAACACCTGCCCACGCTGCACCCGGGCGCCCACGTCGGCCGTCCAGCGCTGCAGCACGCCGCTGGTTTCAGCGCTCAGGCGCGAGGCGTTGCGGGGCACGATTTCGGCGGCCGCTTCTCGCTGGGGTTGTTGCCACACGCCGCTGAGCGGGCTCAGCTGAACGCGCACGGCGGTGGGTGTTTCCTGCGCAGCAAGCGGAAGCGACAGACCGCACAGGGCGGTGAATGCGAGAGCAAAAGACAGGGCGGTGGCAAGGGCGGCGGGTTTCATGGCGGATCGCAGTGGGGTGGCGTCGGGCGGATGATGAGGGGCGTTGTGTGAAAGGCTGTTGTCAGCGCATGCGCAGGGCGCGCCACAGCAGGCGGGGGACGTCGGTGGCCCGCAGCCGTGGGCGCGTGCGCCAGCTGGCATGGTCCATGGCGGCAAGCTGCTCCAGCACCCGCAGCCCGCCCTGGACAATCAGGCGCAATTCCCAGCCCATGCGTCCGGGCACCGTCAGTGCCAGCGGGGCCCCGCGCCGCAGCCGGGTTTCGGCGTCGCGGCACAGCTCGGCCACGGCCGCACTGGCCTGGGGGTTTCGGCTGTCTGGGTGGAAGTCAGACAAGGACAGGCCATGCCGGGCCAGCACGTCCTGTGGCAGATAGTGGCGCTGGCGCGCCCAGTCCACGCGAATGTCCTGCCAGAAGTTGATCAGCTGCAGCGCGGTGCAGATGTCGTCGCTGCGCGCCAGCGAGCGGGGGTCGTCAATGCCGCACAGGTGCAACACCAGGCGACCGACGGGGTTGGCCGAGCGGCGGCTGTAGTCCAGCAGCGCCCCCAGATCCGCATAGGGGTGTTGCGCGTCGGTGTAGCGCACGTCCTGCTCGAACGCGCTGAGCAGGTCGTGCAGCGGCGGCAGTGGCAGGCGTTGCTGCACGATGGTCTGGGCCAGCGGGCCGAAGACGTCCGGCCACGCGTCCGGGCTGGGCTTGCCGGTGGCGGCGTGATCCAGGGCTTTGCGATAGCGCGCGAGGGCCTGCAGGCGCTGCGCGGCCGTCTGTTCGCCTTCGTCGGCCAGGTCGTCGGCCGTGCGGGCGAAGTGGTAGAGCGCCCGCACCGGCGCGCGAAGGGCCGGTGGGCACAGCCAGGAGGCCACGGGAAAGTTCTCGTAGTGGCCCGTCTGTGTGTGGCCCATGCCCGTCAGCCCGGGATGGGCAGGCGTGGCGCAGGACGGGAAGCGGGACTTCATTCGAGGGCTGGGAGCGGGCAGGAAAAGACCACGGAAGTGTCAGGTCATTGACAGGAAAAAGGGCGACGGCTACAGTCGCTCACTAATTACTAACCAGTCAGTCATTAAGTTTTCCGCCATCACTCCTATGAAAATGCTGTTTGTGATTATCGCTGCTGTCGCTCTGGTGGCTTGCGCGCCCAAGGCGCCGGACGAGGAGCCTATCCGTTCGGTCAAGCTGGTCACCGTGGCGCCGGGTCCGCTGGACGCGGCCCATGAATACGCCGGGGACATCCGTGCCCAGACCGAAAACCGGCTTGCCTTCCAGGTCTCCGGCAAGCTGGCTCGCCGTCTGGTGGACGTGGGGCAGGCGGTGAAGGCCGGGCAGGTTCTGGCCGAACTGGATGCGCAGGATTATGCGCTGGCCCTGCAGTCGGCCGCGGCCCAGCAGCAGGCGGCCCAGACGCAGCGGGATCTGGCGGCGGCAGACCTCAAGCGCTTCCGGGAATTGCAGCAGCAGGGTTTTGTGAGTGGCGCCGAAATCGAGCGGCGCGAAGCCGGCCTGCGCGCGGCCGATGCCACGCTGCAGCAGGCGCGTTCGCAGGTGGCGCTGCAGGGCAACCAGAACCGCTATGCCGTGCTGCGCGCACCCGCGGCGGGTGTGGTGCTGGCCGTGGACGCCGAGCCCGGTCAGGTGCTGGCCGCCGGCACGCCGGTGCTGCGCCTGGCGCAGGACGGGCCGCGCGACATGGTGTTCTCGGTGCCCGAGGACCGGCTGTCCCAAGTGCGTGTGGGGCAGGCGGCGCAGGTGCGGCTGTGGAGCGGTGCCGATACCAGGCGTGGACAGGTGCGCGAGGTGGCAGCCACCGCCGACGCGCTGACGCGCACCTACCAGGTGAAAGTGGCGCTGGACGGTGTGCCGGCCAGCCTGCCGTTGGGTGCCAGTGCGCACGCCCGCCTGCAGTCGCCACAGGCCAGCGTGGCCGAGGTCATCAAGCTGCCCACCAGCAGTCTGCGGCAGGTGGGCAGCGAGACGGCGGTCTGGGTGCTTGACGAAGCCAGCGGCACGGTGCGTTCGCGCCCGGTGCAGGTGGCCGGTGCCGATGGCAACGACGCGGTCATCGCGGCCGGCCTGCGCCCAGGGGAGCAGGTGGTTGCCGCTGGCGTGCACGTGCTCAACGAAGGGCAGGTCGTGCGCGTCTACGAAGCCCGTCCGACGGCAGCGGCGGCGCCCGCCACCGCCACGCGCTGAGGGGGCGGCATGGCTGAGCTTTCAGACACCGGCGCACCGGCGCCGGCAGCCCGGCGCGCGGGCTTCAACCTTTCCCGTTGGGCATTGGAGCATCAGGCACTGACGCGCTACCTGATGGTGGTGCTGATGCTGCTGGGCATCGCGGCCTACTTCCAGCTCGGGCAGGACGAGGACCCGCCTTTCACCTTCCGCGCCATGGTGGTGCGGGCCTACTGGCCGGGGGCGACCGCCCAGCAGGTGGCCGATCAGGTGAGCGACAAGATCGAGAAGACCCTGCAGGAAGTGCCCCACGCCGACATCATCCGCAGCTACGTCAAACCCGGCGAGGCGCTGATCATCTTCCAGATGGCGGACTCCGCGCCGCCCGCCGTGGTGCCCCAGACCTGGTACACGGTGCGCAAGAAGATCGGCGACATGGCCGCCACCTTGCCGCAAGGCGTGATCGGCCCGTACTTTAACGACGAGTTCGGCGACGTCTATGGCGTCATCTACGCCTTGCAGGGCGAGGGCTTCACGCCGGTGGAGCTCAAGCAGTTCGCCGATCAGGCGCGCCAGCGGCTGCTGGGCGTCAAGGACGTGGCCAAGGTGGAGCTGTTCGGCGAGCAGGACGAGAAGCTCTACATCGAAATACCGCAAAAGCGCTTGGCCACGCTGGGCCTGGACATGAACCAGGTGCTGGCGCAATTGGGCCAGCAGAACGCGGTGGCGTCGGCCGGCACGGTGCGCACGCCGCTGGACGTGGTGCAGGTTCGCGTTGGCGGCGCGTTCAACTCGGTGGAACAGCTGCGGGCCATGCCCATTCGCGCGGCATCGGGCGCGCAGCTACGCCTGGGCGATATTGCCGATGTGCATCTGGGCCTGCAAGACCCACCCCAGACCCTTGTGCGCCATCAGGGTCAGGACAGCATCGCGCTGGGCATCTCCATGGCCGCAGGCGGCGACATCATCGCCCTGGGCAAGACCTTGCGCGCCGCAGCGGCCGAGATAGAGAAGACCCTGCCCGCGGGCATGAGCCTGGTGCAGCTGCAGGATCAACCCCGTGCCGTGGCCAGCTCGGTCAACGAGTTCGTCAAGGTGCTGATCGAGGCAGTGGTCATCGTGCTCGTGGTCAGCTTCCTCAGTCTGGGCCTGCACCGCAACCCTGGCGGGCGCGGGCTGCGCCGCTACACGCTGGACATGCGCCCCGGTCTGGTGGTGTTCATCACCATTCCCCTGGTGCTGGCGCTGACCTTTCTGGCCATGCAGTACTGGGGCATCGGG
>VFQQ010005386.1_pt1 | contig 10615 bp, 21 predicted proteins | sample 3512341 | NCBI WGS metagenome assembly VFQQ01 (sample SAMN10412373, study PRJNA504923) | tailings metagenome | isolation source: Relicate 2 Philex TSF1 revegetated site | place: Philippines: Tuba, Benguet | collected 2017-08-29
ATACACGCAAAGCGATGCAATCCAATTAACGAGGGGTATAATACAGCGGTGCGCACGCAGTGGCAGGCAGGGTAGCAAGGGCACGGGCGGCAGCCATGCTAGGGCAAGTTGGGCGGCCGGGCTGGCGTGCTGGCCAGCCTGCGCCGAGCAGCCGGGAATGAAAGTCAGGCCGGGCGGCGAGCGATGCGAAAGCACTCAAGGTGGCAGGGGGGTCAAGGAGATGGGGGTACGTCACAAAAGAGGGGCCAGAAAAAGGGTGGTGCGCGCTACGGGCGCTGGGGAGGAGGCAGGACGAAATAAATCAAATCAGGCTGGCCGGGGGCGATCAAAAAGCGGGCGTGGGAAAAAGGTGGCGAGGGAAAAAGCGTGGCATGGTATGCAAAAAGGCGGGAGCGTGGCATGGTATGCAAAAAGGGGGGAGCGGGGGAGCGGCGGCGGGAGAGGTCCTGAAGGCAAAATTAGCGGGAGGGGAGGTTGGGATGGGTGTGGCTGCTGGGGCAGAAGGAGAGGGGATGGATGGAAGGCGTGCAGCCAGATCAGACTAGTATTAGTAGGGGGGTTTGGATTACTTTAGGGGAGTTTGGAGGCAGGGGGAGCGGCGTATGCCTAAGCTCCCCATCCACAAGAGGGTAGGTTTCCCTGAGAGGCACCAGGCATGCCATGCCACAGCTTTTCAGCTGGGCATGGGAGGTCGGTGGGGGCGGGCGCGCAGCTGGGTGCGCCCCGGTGTTCATTCACGATCAAATCGCTGGCACTGAAAAAGGGCACTGCGGAGGCGGGCACTGTTCCAGTGCTCACTGGTGGGGTGGGCTGAGTGCCGTTCGCAAGCGCAGCGCTGCTCCAAAGCAAGCGGAGCAGCCGCCGCGTGGCACGCCAAGTGCTGCTCACACGCGCTCAGACAAAGTCCACAGAGCCACTGCCGGTCGCCACGCCCAGCGCGGCCGCAGCCAGCAGCATGGACGCGCCCAGCAGCGGGGCAGCGGTGGCTGCCGCAGCGTACATCACAATGTTGCTGCGGCCGGAGGCGGCCTGCGCGGCGGCGGCGTGGCGGGCGCGGCGGGCCGCAGCGGCCGCCTGCATCCACTCGGCCGTGGCCTCTTCGAGTTCGGTGCCCAGGCGCGGGCGCATGGCCTGCAGGGGGTGGGCAGCAGGGGCGGCAGCAACGTGAGTCGACTGCCTGGGGAGCGCATTGCAAGTGACGGTTGCATTGTGTTCGGCGCTGCAAGCTGAGTAAGCCAATGTGCGGCTGTGGAATGAAGTCCACATGAGACCCATGTGCGTCTGCCCCTGCCCTCACCATGGCGCCCTTGACTGACGCGGCCAGCACCCACTGCGCCTGCGGCAGCGGCAGCGCACCAGCCATGGACCTGCAGGGGTTGCGGGTGGGGGCAGGCGGTGAGCAAGCAGTGAGCAAGGGCGGGCCAGGGCATGATGGCATGCGGGCACAGTGCTGGGTGTGCATGCTGGGCAAGCAGTAGTGCACACACATACACCAGCTCGAGCGCAGCTGCACACCGCCGCACCTGTGCACGGCCTCGCGGCACACGGCGTGCAGCAGGGGCATGGAAGCGTAGACGGGCCAAGAGAAGGCGGGGGCGGCGGCCGCCACAGCCTGCAGCTCGCTGCCGCACAGCTCGCCCACACGCCCCGCCAGCAGGGTGGACAGGTCCGAAAAGTTGTAGGCGTCTGCAGGGGCAATTGATAAGAGCTGGGCAGCTGTGTTTGGATGCATGCCAGTGTTGTGCAGGCATCAAAGTTGTCGCAGGCCGCAGGAACTGAAAACCTTATGGCGTCAGCAGCAAATGACTGCTAGCCGCCCGCCCCCCGCACCTGGGTTGAAGGGCTGGCGGCGGCGCAGGTAGGCCCAGGCCGTCAGCAGGCGGCTGCCCTCGCTTGCCGAGAAGCGCCTGCGGGTAGAAGGGCAAAGCGATGGGGAAGGCAGCATAAGAAGCAACCGTGCTGAAGGCAGGCAGGCGGGCTTGCTGTGGACATGCACATGCATGCGCCAGCACGTGCTATAACCAAACCGTGCTCCCGCAGCGCACCCGTTGGTCAGGTGGGAGCGCAGCAGCAGGCCCAGGCCGCGCGACTTGGAGGGGGAGGCCGCCAGCGGCCAGCGCGCCACCGCCTCGTAGTAGCGCACAATCTGCGGGGCAGAGGAGAGAATGCAAGGGGGTAAGGTTGCTGCAAACGGTGATCTGCCGCATGCACGCTTGAAATGGCTCAGATGGCTTGCACACCGGGGCACAGAACGCAGCTGGGCGGGCATATCCTGCACACAAGCTTTATGCAGAGGCCACGAGACAAGCCCTTGCACGCACCTCGTTGGGGGTCATGGTCGAGGGGTCCAGCAGGCTCCACATGCCTGTTGGGAGTGAAAGAGCGTATGGTTGGAGTTGCACTGTATGGTAACAGCCATGTCGGTGACCAGACCACACGCACAACACCTGGCTAAGGCCTACCAGCAGCCACCCGCCTAGGCAGCAGAAGCGAAGGCCTTGGACGCGCCCCCCACACCATCCCAGACCCCCTTAACATCCAACCCAGCCCGCTCACCCGCGCGATCAGCCGTCTCCCCCAGCACAACGTGTGCGCGGCGCCACAGGCCGGCTGCGTGCGTGCCGCGGCGGCCGTCGCTGCCACTGTCGGCGGCCAGGTGGGACAGGCACTCGAGGACCAGCAGGGGCGCGTCCACTCCCAGAGCGTCATCGATTGCCTGGGGCGACTCGATGACCGCAACCGCACGGCTCTGCAGGGGGGAGCAGGTGGATGAGCGTGAAGAGGGCAGCCATGGAAAAGATCGGGAATTCGGTGGGGGCTGAAAATTCAAAAATGCAGCACGAGCACGGCAAGCCGAATGCGGCACGAGCAGCGATGAGCGGGTAGCCTGGCCCCAAGCGTCGGGCCAGCCTTGGACAGCCCCAACCCAGCAAACCCAGGCCCTGCAGCCTCCAAAGCACGCTGCAGAAGCCCGGCAGGCTCACCAGCAGGCCACGCAGCAGCGGCGAGGCGGCAGCGGCTGCCTCGCGGCCGGCGCCGCCAGCGGGGGCGGCCGCCGCCGCTTGCAGGCCCGCCAGCGCCGCCTGCAGCGACGGCACCAGGTTGCCAATGTGCAGCGCCGAGGGGTGCGGCAGGCGGGACAGGCCCTCCAGTGCTGCGGAGCTGCTGCTGCTGCCCACGGCCGGCGCGGCGGTGGTGAGAGCGGCAGCGGGCGCCGGCGCCGCCGCCGGCGCAGCGGTGGCCTGGCTCGCGACTTGTGCAGCTGATGTGGTGACGGAGGGCCTGCAGGCATGGCAGGGAGCCAGAGGTGGCAGCCGGTGAGCAGGGCTGTCGCCAGAATGGGGCTGGCCCTTGGGTTCGCCAAGGGGCGGCAGCGAGCAGGCACCGCCAGAATGCTTGCCTGCAGCGCCTGGTGGCCTGGCGGGCGTGTCCAGCGACAGGGAGGGCGGTCATGGCCGCCGAGGGCCTGCGGAGGGCACGGGGCGGCGAGGAGAGCGTGAGAGACGGCGGGGCCGTGGGAGGAGTGGTAGTTCTTTGGAAGCGCTCCCGGGCCCCCATCGCGGCCCCCAGCACCCAATCGGCGCACCTGCAGGCGGTCTGCATGGCCGGCAAGCTCGGGAGGCGGCAAGGGGTGCTGGGTGGGGTTGTGCGCGCGGCGGCTGGTGGCGCAAGTCGGCCGGCCCCCTGTTGCGTTGAACACACACGGACAGGCTAGTAACCAGAAGCAAGCGATCGTGCGCAGCCAGCGCCGCTTGGCGCCTGAGAGGTGCCGGCGCCCCGCTGCGCTGTGGGCGGCGGTGTTGGTGGCGTTGCGGGCGGCCCTTCTGGAGCGCTGCAGAGCGGCTGGAGCACCCTTACTCCAAATAAGTTCAAAAGTAATGAGTAATGGTGGAGCTGAACGGGCGGTGGGTGCCACCATACCGCACGGGCGGGCGCCAAGGGCGGCACGTGCATGGTACGTGATGTTTGGCCGGCAGGCGTGGGTGAAAGTGCGGCACAGAGTTCATGTGGTACTTTGACAAAGCCTGCCGGCGGAAGCAAGCCTGCAAAGCGCGTTCTACAGCTGCAACAGGGAAATTCACACACTTGCATGGAGGCACTAGCCGGCGGGAGGTGCCACCTGTGCGTGGGTGTGGCCGCCACATCTTCTGGGCATGGGAGGGCCTGACAGGCGCAGCCTGGGGCTGGAGCCCAGCTGTGGCAGCGTAGTTACGTCCCTGCATCCTGTCAAGTACTGCGCTGCAGCACTTCCCTGGGTGTCTATTTGGCCTGCGCCTGCTGTTCATTCTTACATGGTTGCATGGGTGGGAGGCAGGCGTGCGCGCCGTCGAGGCGCATGGGGCGGAGAAAGCAGCGGTGGGCTTGGATGGGAGCAAGGGAACTTGGTTTCACAAGTATGGTGCAGCAGGGTGGTCAACATGGCAAGTCAACAGGCTAGAATGCAAGGCTAGTATCCGGAACTCAGGCTGCTACTAGCTGCGCCGCGGCAGCAGGTAGAGGATGAATCGCTACGTCCAAAAACGGCAGTGCAAGGCTGATCCATCGTAGAGTGGCGAAATGAATGGTTTAATCAACTGCTGGCAGGGTGGGAGGAAGCACGGGGGTCGCCGCTAAGAGCGGCTGAAAAAGGGGGAGAAGCTTCACTGAGAGGGAGTCATGCGGGGAGGGAGACACGTCCGACGTGTGCCTGGAGAGAGCAGTGCTCGGAGCTGGTGTTCGGAGGTTCAGAGGCGGAGGCGATAAAATTGCCTGGGCAGCCAGCAGGGCCGCACAGAGGCAGGTGGGCTGCCGCGTCCGGTTTGAGGAGAGCGGGGCATGCCACACAATGGAAAAAAGGTTGGGTTGGGTTGGGAAGGGTGCCATATGGACACCATGTGGGCAGAGGTGCGGCGGCGGCGGCAGGGCAGGCGCAGCAAGCACTAAATGCAATGAGCGCCTGGATGGCCCGGCCGGGACGGCCGTGCAACCCCTTATTCGATGCGGCCCACGAAGGGGGCGTTCAGGCGGGGCATGTACATGCGCATGAGGGCGCAGCCCTGTGGGGGAGGGAGGGCAGGGAGGGTGGGGGCGTCTTGAGTCGGTGTGTCCCTTCGCATGGGCGGCACCCGGACAGCGCTCATGGCATGCCCCAACATGCACAGCATGCATCATGAGGGGCAATGCTCTTTAACATGGGCAGCTGTCTGAACTCATAAATCGAACAAGAGGAGCTGGCAGGCAGGTGGTGTGGGAGGGCAGCAGGCAGGTTTGGCACAGCACTCGGTGCACACAGCTGCTGACCGCCGATACTGAGGAAACAACAGCCCAGAACACTGCCACTCACCAGCACAGAAGCGCCTCCCAGGGCAAGCATCCAGAAGGGCGCGGCGTAGGCTTTTAGGTCGGTGGACAGCGAGTCGATGATGCCTGACCAGTGGGTGGGGGACAGGGGAGGCGACCGGTCGGCAGCACGGACATCCGGCATCTGTTCTGCCCATTATTGCACAATTTGGCAACCTCATCTGGCATGAAGCTACCCAATAGTATCAAGCATGCATTCAAGTAAGATATGGCAGCAGCAACAGTGCCAGACAGGCGCAAGCCAGCGCGGGCATGTGCTGGTGGGCCCGCTGGACCGCCCCAAACACCCTCGAATGCCCCTGGGGCTGCTGCTTACCAGTCACGGCGAATGGGGTCAGTCCTCCAATAGCCCCATATCCAAGGTTGTACGAGAAGGAGAATCGGAATTTCCAGAATTGGGGGCAAATGAGTGCAAATCTGTTAGTCTGGAGCACAGGAAAGCATGTGGGAGCGTGCTGGGCGGCCGCCCCGCCCTCAGCCAGGCCAGGAGCCCTGTGCTGACCATTGTAACCCTGTCATCACCCTCTTGCAAACGAGCATCAATATGCATAGTAGTAACAACAGAAATATTAGCAAGCAGGGGTTCAGCAGGCCCGGCATGCCAGCCTCGGCGTCCACCCGCCCGTCACTGTCCGCCACCATCGCCTCTGAGCATCCCCTTGCCCTTGTCTGCTCATTGCAAGCTACTGCAACTTGCAAATACATCACTAACCCAGTGGTGCGCTCCAGGGGCGCATAGATGCGGGTTGCAGGCAGCACCACAGAGGCCTGCATGGGGAGTGGTACACGCAGCCACCTGCTCGCTTGCGGCCTCTGTCCACCAGCCACTGCTGCTAGCTGCCACACCACAGCAATCTTTACTTGACACTCAACCCAGCCTCCTACACGCACTCACCATGGCAATGCCGATGATGCCCTGCAAGGAGGGGCGGCCAGGCAGGATGTGAGCGCAGGCCGGGCACCATTGGGCCCACCCAGCCATGTCACAATTGTGGGGCAACATGCCTGCACCAAGCAGAACCATACTGCACCCCATGAACAGTGTCAAGGCCTTTCTTATCCTAGCTCACCTGGAAGATGGGGATCAGGAACCAGGCGCCCAGGTTGTTGGTGTCCACGGCGGCAGCCGAGGTCCACACGCCGCGGAACACGCCAAAGCCCACAGACATGCCCACCACGGTGACGGCCTGGATTGGAAGAATGGAGGGCGAAAGGGGGCACGGCTTGATAATTGGTCACCAGGGCAAGCACAGACTTCTGTTCTCTGCCAAGGCATGCATGCCGCCCCGCAGCCCTTGCTGAAGGAAATGCTGCAGTAGCGTACAGTCGGCGATCAGCAGCGGCCCCAGTTCCTCTCCCATGCAAGCAGGGCAGCCTTCTGCCCTGCTTCCACCTTCTCACCAGGTTGATGAAGATGGCGCGCATGCCCTTGTCAAAGGCGGTACCGCAGGCAAACAGGCCCGCAGCGTTGGTGAACATGGACACGCTGTGGCAGGCGGGTGCGCAGAATGGGCGGTTCAGCCAATCAGTCAGTACGTTAAGCTACCCAGAGCACCTGCTCTGTCTACCAGGCTGGCGAAGACGCATCGGGCATGGACCATCATGCAGAGAAGCCCACCCAGCCCCTCACATGACGATGCCCTGGGAGATGCGGGGCGCCATGCCGGCGTCGCGCATCTGGGCGGGCAGCCCTGTTGAATGGAGGAGAGAGGGGGGCCACTCGTCGGTCTACAGCAGGTCGGTGCACAGGTCGCAGCCCATGATGCGTTGCTTCCTCGGCATGTTACAACACAAGCTTAACCTGCGGCGCTCACAGGTGACGGTGGCGTAGAAGGCGGCGGACACCCAGGCCATGTACTGCGGCAGGAGGGGGTGGCAGGCAGGGCACCTGATGCTGAGGTGAGAAGCGGTCCATGCCACTGCACAGTGTCCAGAAACATCAGCTGCTGAAGCCGGGGCCAACCGCTTGCCGCCTCACCAGGATCTGGCAGCCCAGGCCCAGCAGGTTGTTGCGCAGCAGGCGGATGATGGGCATCTGCGCCCGGGGCAGGGAGCAGGGGAGGGTTGTTCAAGTGTCAGGCAGCAGCATAGAGCTTTGTGGAGCAAAGCGGAGGCATGGTGCTGTCCTGACATGTGCCACCCTAGTTGCGCAGAGCCCCTGTTTCAAACAAAGCCTGGCAGCAGAAGCTCCCATCCAGCGGTGATCCCCACGCACCTTGGAGGTGGAGTGGCCGTGGAAGCGGGACAGGGCGCCCTCCTGGGCGGCCTCAGCCTCCTCAAACGCCTCCTCGCTCAGGTCGTCGCTGGACACGGTGGAAGCATCGTCCTTGATGCTGCACAAGCAATAGAGAAGTGAGTATGGCATGCGAGGAACAGATGAGTAAGAATGCATGCGACAAGCCCTCAGGTCGTCGCTGGACACGGTGGAGGCATCGTCCTTGATGCTGCAGAGGGAGACAGAGGGGGGTGCAGCAAGCATGTTGAGGACAGTGTAAAACAAGCATGCGAAGCAAAGGACACATGTGGGCGTGACACCTGAACATACTGCCCTGCATGCAGCGCAGATGCATGGATCAATGCACCCAGATGTGCAGCTCACAACCCCCTTTGCAAGCCTCTCACCTCTTGGCGGAGGGCGCGGGGTGGATGCTGGCGCTCACGCCGTCCACCATGGCGGCCTTGGTGGCGGTGTCCTGCTCGGCGCGGCAGCGGTTGAGGAAGGCCTTGGGCTCGGGCAGGCCGGTGCGCATGTAGAAGCCTGTGGGGAGGGGAGGGGGTGGCGTGGGACAGGGCATTGTGGGCGGGTTGAGAGGTGGGGCTGAGATGATGCACATTGCAGTGCCGCCGGCAAGAAGTTTGCAGCAGGGCATGTTGGTTCATGCCACATAGCTGTTGTGCATATGTTGAGCAGTGTTGCAGCTCACCCAGCACAGCGGTGAAGAAGGCGCTCGCGAAGGGGATGCGCTGCACAGAGGCAATGGCAGCGGGAGGCGGTTGACGACAGAGGCACAGGCAGCCCGCCTTTGCATGGGCGGGGCTGGGGAAGCAAGGGGCAGCCAGGCATTTGTGGGCCATGCACAATGGCAGCTAGACGGCAGGGCTTCAGACGCATGACACAATGCAGCGGGCACAGTAAAGGAGCTCTCACCCAGCCGAACAGCTGCATCTGGTCTGCATCCAACAGGGCCAGGGGAGGGTGGGGAAGGGAGGGGTCAGAGGCTGGCACAGATGAATAGCTTACAGACACTAGGACAGGTGCAAGCTGCTTTGCATCAGCTGCAGATACAAGCTGCAAATATCCATGCTGCCCAGCGTGCAGGCTGCAAACGCGCTTGTCTTGGCTCACAGGGGCTCAGCACGGCCTCCAGCACCATGACGAAGACAGTGGCCAGGATCATGCCGATGCTGCAAGAGGGTGCGGGTGGGAGGGAGCATGGCACGATGAATGAAGGAGCCAGGAGAGGGGTGGCTGGGGGTGGCAAGCGGTGCACAGCCAGCCTGAGTGGCAAGTCCCCACCAAGCAGCAGCAGAGGCTGAGCAGAGAAGACAATCGGTAAGGTTTGAGGCTCACTTGACGGTCATCTGCAGGCAGGCCACCAGGCGGCCGCGGCGTGCGACAGGGGCCAGCTCACTGCAAGGCAGAGGGGCCAGCGGGGCCAGTGAGGGGTTGGGCCAGGCGGTTGCAACCAACTGCTGCGCTGGGCTGATTCCGGATGCGGATTGCAGGTGGCACATCGCAATCAGCAGCCACCACAACATAACGCTCACGAGATGTAGATGATGGCACTTCCAAACTCGCCACCCTGCAGTGCAGTGGAAGACACGGCAGCGACACTTGTGAGCACAATGGACAACCAGGGCAGGCGTGTTCTGCGCCCCCCGTCATCCGCATTGACATGCAGTGCGCGCCCAGCAAACCCTGCCGCCTGGTGCTGTTCACCCCGCCTCCTCATCAGCTCACCATGGCCAGGCCCTGGAGCAGGCGCAAGATGGTCAGCAGGATGGGCGCCGCGATGCCGGCTGTGTAGCTCCCGAGGCTGCAAGGCAAGGAGGCAGGCGGGGAGGTGATGTTCAGCGGCAGTCGCTTTTCAGCGGCAGTTCAGCGGCAGTTGCTTGCGGCAGGTTACGAGCTGGGGCACGCTGGCGAGCAGCCGCATCATTTCATCCAACCAAATGCATGGGCAAGGGCTCAGTCTGGCTAATCACTTGTAGGTTGGCAGGCAGGCGATGATGACGGTCGGAATCTGCAGACGGATGGAGGTTCAGCGCTGTATGTTTGGCTGCTGCAAACTAAGCTTGGGGAGCAATCCGTATGCAATGGATGGTGCCAGCATCTGCCCAGCATCTCTCCTATGCCTTCCTCCCCTCCCTCCTTCCTATCCTCCCGCCCTTACCGCCATGCAGATGATGGCAATGCGCAGCGTCACGTTACGGCCGTACACGTCCCCGATGGTGCCGAACAGCAGCGCGCCCAGCGGGCGGACCACAAAGCCGATGGCATAGATGGCCCACCACAGCTGCAGGAGGAAGGAGGCCAGGGTGGAGGGTGGCATCCGAAACAACAGCTTGCCAGAAGTGGGTGATGCAGCGCAGTAGAGCGGGGCATTTGCAAGCGCAGGCCTGGTGTTGACCTGTGGGCCACAGCACCATGCAGAGGCATGCGATCAGGCACCGATCTTCACTAAATGTTGCCTGATTGCTCACCAGGGTCTGGGCGGTGGGGTCGCTCTTGGGGAAGAACACTGCGGCAGGGGAGGCACGGATGGAAGGTGACTCAGTGTGTGTGAGTTGGCCTGGCAAACACTTGCAAGTATAAGCCCAGCATGCTGCTGCTAAAAAGCGGAAGGCACCGTCGGCGGAGGGCTGCAGCTGGAGGTCAAGTACCGCGGCCTGGGCAGCACTGCCGGCTGGTGTCGCAGCAGCACCGCTGCTTTGCCAGTGCCAAGCACGCACTCACCCTTCTTGAGGGTGCTGGTCAGCTGAGTGAATGTGTAGAAGTCTGAGGAGAGGGGTTGATGAGGGGCAGCAAGGGAGGGGATGTGGGCGGTATGTGCAAGGGCCGCTGGACCTTTAGCAGGGGAGTTGCCAAATTTGTCTGCCCTGCAGATCGCCGCCACGAGCACTGCTTGCCTCCCCAGCCTACTCACCAAACCTGCTCGCGGACGGACGGATGGATGGGTGGTAGGTGCAGGCAGGGGAGGGGAGACGGCAGTTATAGATCAGAGGCCAAGGGCGCCCTAAGTGGTGGCAGCGAGCACTCTGGTGCCTCCACCGT
>VFQQ010005387.1_pt1 | contig 10615 bp, 8 predicted proteins | sample 3512341 | NCBI WGS metagenome assembly VFQQ01 (sample SAMN10412373, study PRJNA504923) | tailings metagenome | isolation source: Relicate 2 Philex TSF1 revegetated site | place: Philippines: Tuba, Benguet | collected 2017-08-29
TCGGCCTGATGATGCGCGAGGGCCTGCTCAAGGAAAACATCGACGGCGAGGCGCTCGAATGGGCGCGCAAGCGCCTGATGGGCCGGCCGGAGAACCGCCGCATCCTGATGGTGATCTCGGATGGCGCCCCGGTGGACGATTCCACCCAGAGCGTGAACGCCGGCAATTATCTTGAGGCGCATCTGCGCCAGGTCATCGAGGACATCGAAACGCGCTCGCCGATCCAGCTGGTGGCCGTGGGCATCGGCCACGACGTGACCCGCTACTATCGCCGTGCCGTGACCCTGCTGGACGCCGAGGAACTGGCCGGTGCGCTGACCGATGAACTCGCCTCGCTGTTCGACGAAGAGCCGCCCGGGGAGTACCGGCGGAGCCGCTTCGGATGAGCCAGCCCGCACCGCTCCCACGCCTTCTGGCGACAGGATTGCTGGTGACGGGTCTGGGTGTGGCGACGCTTGTGGCGGCCAGCCTCGGCGCGCGCGCCCAGAACACGGAAGACGGCCAGCCCACGGTGACCGCCGTGCAGATGGCGACCTTCATGACCGCTGCGGTTGGTCAGCCCGTGCAGGGCCTGATCTGGCGTGGCGGCATCGAGATGAAGAGCACGACCGACACGTTCGGCGGTCTCTCGGGTCTCGGCTTTACCGGACCGGACCACCGGCTGGTGATGGTCTCGGACCGCGGCAATTTCGTTTCTGGCCAGCTGATCTATGACGACCAGAACCGGCCGCTGAGCCTTGTCGGCGTCAAGATCCAGCCGATGCAGAACTCCAAGGGTGAGGAACTTCCGCGCCAGTATGCCCGCGATGCCGAAGCATTGGCGGTGATCATCCGCAACAACGAGCCTTCGGCGGTACGCGTCGGCTTCGAGAACCTGACCCGCGTCGCCGATTTCCAGCTCGTCGACGGCATCCCGACCGGGCCGGCCCGTGAGGTCACCATCCCCCGGTGGCTGACCGAGACGCGCACCAATGCCAGCCTCGAGGCCGTCTGCATCGCGCCGCCGGCCTCCCCGGTCGCCGGCTCGACACTGCTGCTGACCGAAGGCGTCATCGACGGCGACGGCCGGCACGCCGCCCACCTGCTGGGCCAGAACGACAAGGGTCCGCTGAGCTACATCTCGAGCGATGGCACCAACCCGACCGACTGCGCCTTCCTGCCCAATGGCGACCTTTTGGTGCTCGAACGCGGCATCGCGCTCTTCACCTTCCAGATGCGGCTAAAGCGCGTCCCCGCCGCCGCGGTGAAGCCGGGCGCCCATATGGAAGGCGAGGTGCTGTTGCAATCGTCGGGCGGCGACATCGACAATATGGAAGCGCTCGCCGTGCATACCGGGCCGGACGGCCGGACCCGCATCACCATCGTGTCGGACAACAACTTCAACGACTGGGAGCGAAATCTCCTCTTGGAGTTCTCGCTCCCCGACTAGTCGTCAGGCCTTGGCCGCACCCAGTGGCGGCAACGGCATCAGCTTGCCCATCAGCGCGCGATAGGGCGCGAGCAGGACCAGCGCGGCAAGGAACTTCACCAGGAAGTCGCCGGTAGCCAGCGAGGTCCACAGCGGGACTTCCGGCCCGAGCCCGAGCCAGGGCGCCGGAAAGCCCAGCGACCCGTCTTCGCGGCCGAACAGCGCATCGATGCCGGCGAGAGCCGGCGCGAAGGCGATGGTGAAGAAAACCAGCGTATCGAGCGCCGAGCCGAGCAGCGAGCCGGTGAGCGGCGGGATCAGCCAGAAGCGGTTGCGCAGCCGGCTGAAAATGGCGATGTCGAGCAGCTGACCGAGCAGGAACGCCGAGGCCGAAGCGATCGCGATGCGCGGGGTCGAGAGGTAGAACGACAGCCCCAGCGCCACCACGAAACCCACCACCACCACGATGCGGGCATTGCGCGCACCGTCATAGCGATTGGTGAGATCGGTGACGAGGAAGGCGAACGGATAGGTAAAGGCGCCCCAGGTGAGCAGGTCCGCCAGGTTGAGCGGCCCCAGCTGGGCCTGGACCGGATAAAGAACGAGAATATTGGACGCGGTCACGACCACGACCATGGCCGCAATGGCGACCATCAGGCGAGCGAGCATCTCATGCACCTCTATGTGTTCCGCTCTCCGGCATCAGACCGGCGCGGCATTGTCAGTCTACATCAAAAGCAAACCGCGCGGCACCATGGGTACCGCGCGGTTTGAAACTGGATCGTCGGGAAGATCAGGCGGCCGGCTGCAGAGCGGCGCGGACTTCCTTCTTGAGCAGCAGAGCGCGGGGGCTCAGCTCGTCGTCGTTCGACTTCACGAGGAACGCATCGAGACCGCCACGGTGCTCGACAGTGCGCAGCGCGTTGGCCGAGATGCGGAGCTTCACGGTCTTGCCGAGAGCGTCCGAGATCAGCGACACGTTGAGCAGGTTCGGGAGGAACCGGCGACGGGTGCGGTTGAGCGCGTGGCTCACGGTATTACCGGTCATAACGCCCTTACCGGTCAGTTCACAGCGGCGTGCCATCTAAGTTTTGTCCTGTCAAAAGGCCCTGGGCGCGGGACATCCCGCGCAACGGGCTGGAGTCTGTTCTTGATTGTGGGCGTCTCCATAGAGAAACGCCCTCGCCGCGTCAAGTTATCGGGACTTTGCGCCGGACCGGCGGCTAAAACTTGTAGCGAATACCGGCGGTGACCGCATTGGAGGCGTCGAGATCGGCGATCAACCCGTAGGCGCCGGAGCGATGGTGGAAGCGGGTGAACACTTCCCATTGCGGCTGGTCCACCAGCGAGAAGGCGAATTCGGGCCCGAGATAGACGAGGATGGGCTGGTTGCGCCCCCACTCGTTCATGCGCTGCTGCTCATAGCCCTGCGAGCCCGTTGCATAGGAAATGCCGATCGAGAACAGCGGCGTGAAGCGGAAATTGCCGGCCACGAAGCCGTCATAGCGCGCATAGATCGCGGCCCAGAGCTCTGCCGAGGCTGCGGACGAGCCGAGCCGCGCCGAAACGCCGACTTCGCCACCGATGCGCAGATCCTTCCAGTCGAGCCAGGTCTTCTGATAGCCGGCGGCAACCAGCGTGGTGTCGTCCCAGGTCACGGCCCAGGGCGAAAGCGAATCCACGAACCAGTTCTTGTGAAACTGGCCGCCAAAGAAGAATACCGCCTCGTCATAGTCGGACAGGACGGTTTTTTCCGGATAGCGATAGCTCGATTGCGCCATGGCCGGGGCGGCAAAGCCGAACACCAGAACGGCCAGGGCGACAGCGCCGGCAATGATCTTACGCAATGGGATGCCCCCCGATACGGACTTCTAACCAGACGCTCCCCAAAAGGTTCCATGCATCCCGGGATATGTCTACCTAGGGATTCCGCATAGCTGTTGCGCACGGGCCGTTCCGTGCCGTCGCCGAGCGCGAGAACCTTGCCACCCCCAGCGGCAACGGGCATTTTCGTGGTCAGTCGATTCGATCCGCTGTGCGCATTTGTCGCCGAGGTTTCCGTTGTTCCTGAGATTGCCGACGCTGGCCGGAGCCCTGCTCCTCGTCCTGGGCGCCCTGACGGTCCCCGCCCGTGCAGCCGATGCGATCGCCGACTACGCGGTGTCGCTGGGCAACAACAACATCGCCAATGTCACGATCGGGCTGCGCGACGACGGCAAGCGCTACCGCCTCGACGCCACGGCCCGCATCACCGGGCTCGCCAGCCTTGTCGCCAGCGGCAGCGGCAAGATCGCCTCCGAGGGGGCGTCTTCGGCCAACGCGCTGACATCCGAGCGCTTCGACCTGCTGACTACGAGCGGTGGCGAGGACTTCACCGTCGCCGTGACCTACGCGGGCAGGAACGTCCAGAGCTTCGTCGTCAACCCGCCGCTCATCAACAATATCGACCGCGTGGCGATCGAGCGAAAGCACCTGACCGGCGTCAACGACATGCTCGCCGCCTTCGTGCTCAAGGGCGGCGAGCTCGACCGCAACCTCTGCAACCGCAAGATGCAGGTCTTCACCGGGCTCGAGCGTTTCAACCTCGCTTTCCGCTTCACCAAGGAAGACCAGGCGACGAGCAAGAAGACTGGCTACCAGGGCCCGGTCATCCTCTGCAACATCCGCTACACGCCGATTTCCGGCCACTTCACCACCTCCGAAGTGACCAACTATCTCAAGGACAGCGACCGCATCCTGATCTGGTACGCGCCGCTGAAGACACCCGGCACCTACATCCCCTACCGCGTGCTGCTGACGACCAGCATGGGCGATCTCTCCATGGTGCTGACCCGGCTGCAGCAGTAGCCGTTAACCGTCTGTTAACCCTGCGGGCGCAGCCTTTGGGTCGTGGGCGCCAGGGCGCGGCTCTCGGTGGAGTTCACCATCCGCCACCCTCCGTCCACACCAATCCCTCTTCATTATGCGGCTCCGTCCTGCCGACTCGTCGGTGCTGATGGCCTTGCCCACTGCTCCCACCCCACGCGCCGTCATCCTCGGGCTTGACCCGAGGACCCACGCGTCCGGCCTGCGCAAGGTGAGCAATGGGTCCTCGCGTCGGGGCGCGAGGATGACGGCGGTTGGGGTGGGTTATGTTCCCGAACCGAGAGATCGGGATAGCTGGTCCCGGCTTCCACCGGAATGATGGCTCGTGGGGCGCCGGCCATCTGAACCCAACATAAACGCCCGCCTCACGGTCGGTTCAACGCCGTGGCGCTACACCTCGTATCAGCCAATCGATCCGCGCCCCCTCCTCATCGGGCAACAGACCCACGAGGACAGCGCTTCCGGAACTCCAAGCGGGTTCGGACGCCGGGGCGTGGAAGGCCCGATTGGCCAGGTTTCGGCGGACCGCCACAATTATGGTTAACCGAAGCTGAAGATTTCGGCCGTGCCGGATTGGCACGGTCAACGGCCTTATTGCCAACATCGCCTCCGCAGCGCCCCGGACTGCGGGCGCCGAAGCGTGAAGCGCTGAAAAATGTTGGCGCTACAGACATTTACCGACGCTTCACACATGGATTCGCACTAGCCGGAAGAGGCGGATTTTTACCCTTTGGTGATGCAGGTGAACGCCCGGGCGGGCGGATATCGGCGATCCACGCGGCCGGACGATCGACTTGGGTCCCGGGCGGGCCGCGGCCACCACATGCTGTGGGTGAACAAAGCCGGTTTTTCCACAATCACACGATTCGAACCCTGTTCGTTCCCGGTTCGGTTCAGAAGTTAACGACAGAACGAGAACGCGCGCTTTTCTGTGCCGGAGCGGGAATGGAGCCGTCAGTCGGTGCCCTTCTCCCGCTTGCGGGGGAAGGTGGCGGCGAAGCCGACGGAAGGGGGAGCACCTTGCGCTGATGTCGGACATCGAAGGGTGAGATCAGCGCAAGGTGCTCCCCCCTCCACCGGCCTATGGCCGGTCCCCCTCCCCCGAAAGCGGGAGAGGTCCGCCGACTGAGAGATTTTGAGCCCCCGCCATAATTATGGTTAACCGGGTGTGAAGATTTTCGGCGTGCCGGAATGAGACGGTCAACGGCTTTATTGCCAAGATCGGGCGCTCGAGGCCCGGCGAACCGGCACCTGCGCCATAAATCTGCAGAAAATCTTTGAGATAGAAGCGTTTACCGTCGCTTCACGTTTGGCCGATTCTACCGCCTGGACGCCAGAAATTAGGGCTTTGGAAACGAAGCTGAACAGCTTCGGGGGAGATTTCACACTCCCGTCGTGCAGAGCGCGCTTGCTTGCGGCAGAATCACCAGGCGGCACACCATATGCTGTGGTGAACAAAGGCGGATTTCCGGGTCGCGGCCGATTCTGTCTCCATTTGTTCGCGCTTCGTGCTAAGCCTTAAGGGAGGTGCCGGAACACCGGGAAAGCTGTCCCTTTTTGAAACACTCGCAACGCGCCCGAATCCTCCCTAAATAGCGCCAGATGACCGCAGCCAATTCCGGTTCGCTCAAAGCGATCCTCGGCCCGACCAACACCGGCAAGACCTTCTTCGCCATCGAGCGCATGCTGGCGCATCGATCCGGTATGATCGGCCTGCCGCTGCGGCTGCTGGCGCGCGAGGTCTACCACAAGATCGTCGACCGGATCGGCGCCCAGCATGTGGCGCTGGTGACCGGCGAAGAGCGCATCGTGCCCGACAAGGCGCGCTACTGGGTGTGCACCGTCGAGGCCATGCCGCTCGACATGCCGGTCGATTGCCTCGCCGTCGACGAAATCCAGGTGGCGACCGATTTCGACCGCGGCCACGTCTTCACCAACCGTATTCTCCACGCCCGCGGCCTACAGGAAACGCTGCTGCTCGGCTCCGCCACCATGGCGCCGGTGATCCGCGCACTGCTGCCCGATGTGGACATCATCCACCGGCCGCGCTTTTCCGAACTGCTCTATGCCGGTTCCAAGAAAATCTCGCGCCAGCCGCAGCGCTCAGCCATCGTCGCCTTCTCGGCCAACCAGGTCTATGCCATCGCCGAACTGATCCGCCGCGAACGGGGCGGCGCGGCCGTGGTGATGGGGGCGCTGTCGCCCCGCACCCGCAATGCCCAGGTCGATATGTATCAGAACGGCGACGTCGACTTTCTCGTCGCCACCGACGCCATCGGCATGGGGCTCAATCTCGACGTCAAGCACGTCGCCTTCGCCGATGATCGCAAGTTCGACGGCCACCAGACTCGCCCGCTGACCCCCGCCGAATTCGGCCAGATCGCCGGGCGCGCCGGACGCCACATGCACAACGGCACCTTCGGGGTGACGGGCAACGCCGCCGAGTTCGAGGAAGAACTGGTGGTGCAGCTCGAAACCCACGACTTCGAGCCGGTCAAGGTGCTGCAATGGCGCAACTCCGAGCTCGATTTCGCCTCGATCGAGGCACTGAGCCGCAGCCTCGACAGGACTCCCGAGCGCAAGCAGCTGACCCGCGTGCCCATCGCCACCGACCAGCAGGCGCTGGAGTTCCTGAGCCGCAACGAAGCGGCCGGCCTCGCCACCACGCAGAAGCGGGTGGAACTGCTTTGGCAGTGCTGCGGCATCCCGGATTATCGCAACATTTCGCCGGCCCAGCATGGCGAAATCATCACCCGCATCTACACCGACCTGGTCCGGCGCACTCGCGTGAGCGAGGACTGGATTGCCGAGCAGGTACGGTTCTGCGACAATGTTTCGGGCGACATCGACACCCTCTCCAACCGGATACGCCAGATCCGCACATGGACGTTTGTCGCCAACCGCAGGAATTGGCTTGAAGACCCGACGCATTGGCGCGAAAAGACCCGGGACATCGAAGACCGCCTGAGCGACGCTTTGCACGAGCGTCTCACCCAGCGTTTCGTGGACCGTCGCACCAGCGCTCTGATGCGTCACTTGAGAGACAAGCATATGGTATCGCCTGAAGTTAACGACCGCGGCGAAGTCAGCCTCGAAGGTCACCTCATCGGCTCGATCGAGGGCTTCCGTTTCACGCTCGCACGGTCCGACGACGGCGACTCCAAGAACCTGCGCGCTGCGGCGAGCCAGGTGGTGGCGCCCGAAATCCTGAAGCGGGCCGAGCGCCTTTCCGGCGCGCCCAACGAAGAATTCGTGCTCGCCACCGACGGCACCGTGCGCTGGCGCGGCGAAGTCGTCGCCAATCTCGCCGAGGGCGAGCAGTTGCTGACGCCGCGCCTGATCGTGCTGGCCGACGAGGCGCTGACCGGGCCGGAACTCGAGCGCGTGCAGGACCGCCTCAACCTCTGGCTGCGCCACACCGTCAACACCCAGCTCGAAACCATCATGCAGCTGGCCGAGCCGGCCGACCTCGACGGCGCCGCCCGCGGCATCGCCTTCCAGCTCTCCGAGCATCTGGGCCTGCTGCCGCGCACCGCCGTGGCCGACGAGGTCAAAGGCCTCGACCAGGACGTGCGCGCCAAGATGCGCAAGCTCGGCGTGAAGTTCGGCGCCTACCACATCTATGTGCCGCTGAGCCTCAAGCCCGCCCCGCGCGAACTGGCGCTGATCCTCTGGGCCCTCAAGAACGGTGGCGTCCGCCAGCCGGGCGTGTCGGACCTGCCGCAGATCGTGCTCTCGGGTCGCACCAGCTTCCTGATCGACCCGGAAGTGAACCCGAAACTCTACGAGATCGCGGGCTTCAAGGTGGCCGGCAAGCGCGCCGTGCGCGTCGACATTCTCGAGCGCCTCGCCGACATCATCCGGCCGCTGATCGCGCTCAACCCGGTGACCCATCAGGGTGAACTGCCGGCCGGCGCTGCCGAAGGCAATGGCTTCCGCGTCACCGTCGAGATGACCTCGCTGCTCGGCACCGCCGGCGAGGACTTCGCCTCGATCCTGACCTCGCTCGGCTATCGCGTCCGTCGCACCCCGAAGGTCGCGGCCCCGGTGGTCGAGACCGCTGAGGCTCCGGCCACTGCCGAGGCCCTCGACGCCGTGGTCAACGATGCCGCGCAGGACGCCGTCGAAGGCGCTTCCGCTCCGGCCCCGGTTGAAGCTGAACCCAAGGCCGAGGAAGCCGCCGCCGTCGACACCGCGACCGCCGATCTCGGCGCGCCCGCCCCGGCCGCCGAAGGCGCTGCCGCCGCGCCCGCCGAGCCGGAGTTCGACGAAGTCTGGTTCCCCGGCGGTCGCCGTCCGGACAACCAGCGCAACGACAAGCGCAACAATTTCCGTCGTCCCGCCCAGGCCGCCGGCGCCGATGGCGCTGCCCCGGCCGAAGGCCAGCAGGATCGTCCCAAGCGCTTCAACCGTCCCGACCGCAAGGATGGCGAGGGCAATCAGGGCCGCCCGCGCTTCGAGGGTCGCCGGCCGAACAATGGCGGCGACGGCAAGTTCGAGGGGAAGGGTGGCAAGCCCGGTGGCGGCAAGCGCTTCGACAAGCCCAAGGACGACTGGAAAGAGCACCGTCCGCGCGAGCAGCGCGAGACCAAGCTCGATCCCAACTCGCCCTGGGCCGCGCTCGCCGCACTCAAGAACCCCAAGAGCTGACCGAGACGGCGCTTGGAGAAGCAGCGGCTCGACAAGTGGCTGTTCTTCTCGCGCGCGGTCAAATCGCGCACCCTGGCGCAAAAGCTGATCGAAACAGGCGCCGTTCGGGTCAATTCCGAACGCACCGAGCGCTCCGACCACAAGGTCGGCGCCGGTGACGTGCTGACCATGACCATGCACAACCAGCTCCGCGTCTGGCGTATCCTCGATGCCGGCGAACGCCGCGGCCCGGCGACCGAGGCACAGGGCCTCTACGAAGACCTCTCCCCGCCTCCGCTGCCCAAGGCCGACCCGATCCCGCTGTTCGGCCAGCGCGAAGCCGGCGCCGGCCGCCCGACCAAAAAGGAACGGCGCGAGATCGACCGGCTGCACGATGGAGACGACGAGGACTAGGCGCGCGGGCGCGAGGCGGCGGCTACACCCTCAACCGTGGTTGAGGTCAACAGCGAAAATAGGCCGAACCGCGCAGGGCTGCCGTACGCTTGCGGCGAGGATGAAAACGGTTTAGCACCGGTCCCGCGAGGCCTCCCAGCCCGCCGACTTTACGGTTCCGCCCAGGATCAAACGGCCAGATGACTTATATCGTCACGGACAATTGCATTAAGTGCAAGTACACGGACTGCGTCGAGGTTTGCCCCGTCGACTGCTTCTATGAAGGCGAGAACATGCTCGTCATTCATCCGGACGAGTGTATCGACTGCGGCGTGTGCGAACCGGAATGCCCGGCCGAGGCGATCAAGCCGGACACCGAGGGGGGTCTCGACAAGTGGCTCGAGATCAACACCAAGTTCGCCGGCATCTGGCCGAACCTCACCGAGAAGCGGGATGCTCCGGCAGACGCCAAGGAATTCGACGGCGAAACCGGCAAGTATGAGAAATATTTCTCGGCCGAACCCGGCGAAGGCGATTAAGGCTTACGCGGCCTAAACACATTGGAACGCTTGTAAACTGGGCGACTCAGGCCGGGTTAACGCAGTGATTCGGCATTTTTGATTTTGCTGAAAAATTGTGCTATGGTCTTTGAACCAATGCAGTACACCCGTCACCCAGCACGTGCCCCCGGGCACTCTTTTTTTTGAAAACATCCCAGGTTCTTGCGCATCCGGCTCGTCGGGCGGGCGGTCGGACGCGATGGTTTGTACTGCGCTGACAACAAGTAAGAATGGACGGTCTTCGCCAGAGCCTGTCCATCGGCGGCGTTGATAGGAGTTTAGAATGGTAGCCAAGAAGACCAGCCAGCGTCTTGGGTTCAAGACGGGCGAATACATCGTCTACCCCGCGCATGGCGTCGGTCAGATCGTCTCGATCGAGGAGCAGGAAGTCGCCGGCATGAGCCTCGAACTCTTCGTTATTTCGTTCGAGCAGGACAAGCTGACCCTCCGCGTTCCCGTCGCCAAGATCAAATCGGTCGGCATGCGCAAGCTCGCCGAGGAAGACATGGTCAAGAAGGCGCTCGACACCGTCACCGGTCGCGCCCGCGTCAAGCGCACCATGTGGAGCCGCCGCGCCCAGGAATACGAAGCCAAGATCAATTCGGGCGACCTGATCTCGATCTCGGAAGTCGTGCGCGACCTCTATCGTTCGGATGACCAGCCGGAGCAGTCCTACTCGGAACGCCAGCTGTTCGAGCAGGCCATGGACCGCATGAGCCGCGAAATCGGCGCCGTCAACAAGCTGACGCTGACCGAAGCC
>VFQQ010005389.1_pt1 | contig 10612 bp, 4 predicted proteins | sample 3512341 | NCBI WGS metagenome assembly VFQQ01 (sample SAMN10412373, study PRJNA504923) | tailings metagenome | isolation source: Relicate 2 Philex TSF1 revegetated site | place: Philippines: Tuba, Benguet | collected 2017-08-29
AGTCCGCACGCAGACACACACACTCACAAAGAGCACCTGCGCACTCTCACAGGAGCCGCAACTGTGTAGTCTTGACTTCAGTCATGGCAGCGATTCTGTGTACAGCCTCTCTGCAGAAGTCCACTGCGACATATCCATACTCAAGTGCGCGTGTTCGTGCGGACTGTGCAGGCATAAGAAGTCAGTTCAGTCAATCATCGACTTCTACACCACGCGCTTCTCATCGCCAACGCCAGCAAAGGCTGCCGCTGGCGTGGTGGCCGCTGCCGTGGCGTTAGTGTTGTACGCAAGAGAGCCAGTCACAGGGGAAACGCTCAAATGGGGGCCTGCAGCGGGCAAAACAAAGGTACAGACGATGTGTACATGTGCACTCAAGCCTTGCCTTTACTCGGACGGCTCCTTAGCCCGGCATGCCTTACCCGGCAGATCTTGAGAGCTGTGCAAGCAGGCACGAACGCTGGGTACAGGAGCACGAGTGGGCCTAATTGTTCTACGTTGCTTGCATACAAGTGTTTGCACTGGTTATGTGCTTGCAGATGCGCGACATCCATGATGCTGTGGGCAGGCCAGCGATGCTGATTCTGCACTACAAGGCGCTGCAGCTTACAGCGCCGGTCAGAGCAGCTGCGCCTGCGGGTGCGACAGCTGCGCTGGGTCAGCAGCAGTCACAGCCGCAGCCACAGCCGCAGCTGCAGCAGCCAGTCGGACCCGCGGCAGGCGGCTTGCTGGACCTGCTCATACAGCAACAGCAGCAGCAGCAGCCACCTTCCAGCGGCGCGGACATGCGCGCGCTGGAGCAGCACAGCATGCCTCCGCCACCCCCGCCGTCACAACAGCAGCCGCCTGCACAGGCACCGGCTGCAACGCCAGCCACAGCGCACCAGGCCAGCGGCCCAGCCCTGCTTGGCTGCCACACGGCTGGTGGGTCACGCCCCGACGCAGACATAACCGACCTGCTCAATTGCCTGCAGCATGACACACAGGCTGGTCACACAATGGGCGGTCACACGCCTTGGACACTCAATCAGGATTCCATGACAGGGTTTTGTAATATCGGCGAGCTGATGCGGGGCGTGTCGCAATGGCAGGGGCACAGCCAGGATACAATGGCTGCGTACCTGCACACGCATGGCGCGCCGCACTCGGCGCAGCTGCAGCCGGCCGCAGCGGCGCCGGCGGAGCCGGGGTCAGCGTACCCGCAGCCAGCGCAGCTGGAGCTGCTGCTGCGCAGCGCCGGCACGGAGTCGCTGCCCAGCGTGCTGCGGCAGCTGATGGACAGCAGGCACGGCCCACCGCGCAGCACGGCCTGCGCGAATAGTCTAGACATGGATGTGGTGCAGCGGCTGTTTGAGGCGACGCAGGGGCCCTGGGAGATGCCGCCACGCAGCTATGCGGCGCCACCTCAAGGCGCTGCAGCTGAGCCATGTGCGCTGACACTTCAGCCGGCCGAGCCGACGAGCGCTGTCCTGCCTCAGCCGCCAGCTGCGCACCCACACAGCGACCACCAGCAACAGCAGCACTACCAGCCCCACGAGCCACAGGGACTTTCCTTCCCTCCACGCCAGCTTCCAGCCCATGCAGCAGAGCGGGAAACGGCACCTGCCGCCACTGCAGCGCCATCCTTGCAGGATGGGATGGCGTGTGCTACTGAGCCCATACCACAAGAAGAGGCGGCTGAAGGGGGTGCGATGGCCGTGGATGACGCACCACAGCCATACGATGACACAGCTTGTGATTACCATGTCGAAGCAGGTGAGTAGGCTCTCTTTGCCCGGCATAAACAGCCCATTAGTGTATGACACCAGTGCGGCGTGTCGAAGATTGCAAAGAGCGAACTGGGTTGCAAACAGCGAACTGTGACACACACCTGTCACCTAAGTACAGCGCGTGCTTCCAGCTTTGAGGCAGGTGAGCTCAACGCTCAGAGCTACCAGGGCGTAGTGTGTTCGCAGCTTGTATACTCAGCAGCAGATTATTGCATGCTGTATGTATGCGTTGTGCGTTACCTGCATGTGTATTACAGATCTGGGGTTCAGCGACGGTCAGCCCCACGCGCTGCCTGCGTCACTGGCTGTCAGCACAGGCCATGCTACTGGCGGCCTGACACATGCGTCCGGACACAAGGATGCACTCGGTGAGTAGCCTCGCTGCACCTGCTTGCGGCTCCACAAGCCCCTGGTTACCCACTACAAAGCTTCTTCGCTTGCAAGAGCACTCTGAGAAGTATGCGTCCGTGCACCCAGCACTTTGCCCGTATGCCTGCCGATGTTTGTATGCGTGTGTGTGTGTGTGTGTGTGTGTGCATATGTGTCAACGTGCAGGCCTCCCTCTCTCCACCAACCCCCACCTCCAATACTCACCGCGTCTGCCAGGCACCTTAGCCGCCCCAGCCCCACCTGAGCCCCATGCAGCACACCACACACACGACCCCGCCCACACCCACCTTCCACCACCAGAACAAGCAATCGATACAACCGACCTGCCAAACAGCGTGGGGGTATGGCTCCCACATATGGCAGAAGCAACAGCCATGACAAACCAGTGTCTGGGTGCTATGGGCACGCAAGGAGCTATTGGTAGCGAGTGTCGGCATGGCAGTGCTGCTGGCGTAGGGCAAGGAGACCACCTGACCAGGGTGCAAGAGCAAGAGCCGATCTCTGCTTCCGCTGGCATGTCGCCAGACCTGTCGCCGCCCTGCGTGGCATCACTTAGTGTGCTGGTGGTTAAACAAGGGCCGGGAGCAGGCAAGGCCCCGAGCGCACCAGCACCCAGCATCGCCGCCCCACCTCCCCACACCAATACCACCCAAAGCATCGCGACACAGCAGCCCGTGCAGGCGTCTGCCTGCAGGTGGCAGGCGCAGCCTCCGCAGGCCACGCAGCCCGCGGCTGCTGCAGCCGCAGCCAAGGCACCCAGGGCAGCGCCGATGGGCTGTGCCGGGCAGGCCAGTGTGGTGTGTGTGGAGGGTGAGGAAGAGGGAGAGTTGTGTGATGGCCCTGGCGTTGACCCAGCTGTGCTCAGACAACAGTCAAAGAGCCCAATGCCGCAGCCATCAGCAACGGCGCAGCAAGGGGGTCGTAACGATGCCCGTGGGTCACAGCAAGCCGGGGGCCCAAGCGCTTCCGCGCGCGCCGACCGGAGCCGCGACGATCGCGCACGTCGGGACAGCGACCGCCGTGATGAGCGTCGCGGCGATCCCCGTGATGGCCGCGGGGATCGCGGTGGTCGCGAATACGATGATCGCCGCGATGCCTGCGGCGGGCGCAATGACCGGAGCAGTCAAGACCGGGATGTGCGTGACCGGTACCGGTCTGATGGGGAGCGGGACCGGGACAGCCGGTACCGCATTGACCGGGATCAAGACCGTGGCAGTCGGTACCGTTCCGACCGGGAAAGAGAGCGCGACAACCGGTATCGGTCGGAGCGTAGCTACGAAAGCGGCAGACGGCGCAGCCGGTCAAGGTCACGCACACGCTCCCGGTCAAGGTCCCGGGATCGCAGCAAGCATGCCCGGCGTGACCCGCGGGGCCGGGTCAATGGTGGGCGCACGTGGCAGGCACCCGGCGGCGGCGGCGCACGCGGCCGCGAGCGCAGCTACAATGACGAGAGCGACAGCGCTGCAAACAGCCGCAGGCCGTCCGACCCGCAGCGTGGCAGCTCCCGCCAGGACGGCGATGCTCGGCAGCCAGGCCGCGGTAGTGAGAGGGGTGGTGAGGACAGAGCGCGCGGTCGCTCCGGCACGCGGTCTGTGTCGCGGTCGCCGCGGCGGCCGCAGGCTGCGTCGCCCGCGAGACAGCCGGCTGCGCGGCCGCGCATGCCTGACCCGGCTGCTGCTGCGCTACTGCCGCCCCAGCCTCGGTCGCAGGCTGCGCTACTGGCAGTGTCACATGCATCGCATGGTCATCAGCCCGTAGCTGGCAATCAGCTGCAGCCATCCATCTGCCAAGCACCAAGCGCTGTAGAAGTGGCTGCTGAGGAGGTGCCAGAGCAGGAATGGTGCCCTGTGCCTGCAGCCATCGGCAGCCCGCACTTTCAGCACACACCCGCCTCTGAAGTCGCCACAGTGCACGCGCGGCCAAGCCCCGTGCACACCCTACCTGACACGACAGCCAGGGCCGCCCACGATGCCGCAGTGAAACAGGCTGCAGGGACAGCGACAAGACAGGGCGAGCCCATCGGCGTAGCAGCGCAGGGAGTGGCGACGGCGGGGGCGGCCACTGTGCACGCCGTGGCGGCGCCGCAGCTGCCGCCGGCTGCGCCGGCGGCAGCGCAGCGCACGCGTACGCACGACAGCGGCGCGTGTCCGCCGGTGGGCAGCATCGCGAGCAGCAGCAGCCACGTGCGCGGGCTCGCTCCCAGTGGGCAGGCCGGCGCGACCACGCGTGTCCCACGGCCCGGGCCTGGCTCCGTTAGCCACGACGCTGTGCGTGCTGCTAAGGCCCTCATGCAGCAGCAGCAGCAGGCCACCAGCGCGCAACAAACTAGCGATGCAGGTGCAGTCGATATAGACTCAGACGCTAGTGCATCAAATCACGTCCCAGAGTACATGTTGCCCCAACCAGTGCAAGGGACACGGGCCACACGTGCCAACACCACCTTTGCTACCCTCGCACGCGTCCCAGAGGACACCACGCTCCATGCTCTCGCAAACGCAAAGGGCCAAGCAAATACACTGCATGTGCACCATACTGCAACATTTATACAGAGTGGGGTGAGACCGCTGGTGGACGTTATGGCTGGGCAGGCAGCGTCCATACCGGCTGTAGTACGGGGCCAGCAGCCGCAGCTGGCTGCGACGTATGCGGCGCCGTCGTCTCCGCGTGCTCCTGCCGCAGCCGCAGGCACCGCCGGCCCGGCTGTCGCGCAGCGATCGCAGTCGCTGCCGCCGTCGCTGCCGATAGTCTTCCGCGCCGGCACCGGAACTGTGGCCTTGCCACACCTGCCACAAGCAGGGCAGCAGCGGCCAGCGCTACCAATGCTGCTTACTCAGCCGCATCATGCCATGTCCCTGCCGCCTACAGTTCATGCTGCTCCCACAGCCGATGCGGCCATACCAGCGCTGCACTTCACACGGGAGATGCTCGCAGCCAGGCAGCAGCCGGCGCTCGCTACACAGCCCAGCGGCGGGCCGGCTGTCGGAGCTGGGCCACCGGCTGCAGCGCAGCAGCAGCCGCTGCAAGGCCAGCTGCGCGGCCAAGCACCTGACAACACAGCTGCTGCACAGCAGCCTGTGAGCGCAGCTGCTCATGATGTGGCTGCAGCAGCCTTGGCCCAGCAGCCAGTGTGGGCTGCTGAGGCGGCACAGCCCCAAGAAGCAGCTGTGCAACAGCAGCAGCAGCAGGTACAGCCAGTTGAGGGCCAGGTTGACGAAGGTGCTCAGGGCGAAGGCGAACTTGGTGATGCCCAGGTTGCACAGCCCACAGACCAAGCCCCGTGGGATGGCCTTGGTGGCCCAGCTCAGCGCGCGCCCACCCGTCTGGTAGTGCCCGCGCCCGCACCGCTGCTGTACGCACGGCCCCCCCAGGGCGCCGTTTTCGTCCCCTCGCCGCCCACCCCCACCACACCCACGCCTGGCGGTGGTTTCAAGGCCAAGACGCGCAAGCGGCGCGAGGCTATGTCTCCACCGACACCTGGCAGGCTACAAGCGGATGGGCCTCCACCAGCCAAACGCCGCGTGATTAGGTGGGTTAAAAGTCTAGCCCGAGCTTATTGGTACTATACTATGACTGTTTACCTAGGCATATCTGTGCAACTGTTCGTTTGAGGCTGTTTTCGTGTGTGCACGGTGTGCGCTGTGCTTGCGCTGCAGGCAGCTTTGGCGTGTAGTCGAGCCAGCCGAGGCTGCAGCTGCAGCAGCCGCAGCCGCTGAGCCCCAAGCTGCGGCAGCCGCGCGTGGGCAGCAGCACCAACAACCAGTCACCGTGCCTATGCCTGCAGCAGCCGCAGCGCCACATCCCGTGCAGGCCCCTATGTTCCAGCCGCAGCCCGTGGGAGTGCCAGGAGCACAGCTCTTGGCTGCGCAGCTGCCACCGCCCCAACGCGTTGTGTCAGCTCCGCGGGCTCAGGCGCCGGCAGCAGCACCCATGCCGGCGCCTCAGCAGCAGCCGCACCTGCTGCGCCAGCCAGTACAGCCGGCGTTGCTGCAGGCTACGCGGGCTGCCGCCGGCCCAGCGCTGCAGGGCCCAGCTGGGCCAGCCGCAGCAGCGCATGGCCCGAGTGTCCCGCCGGCAGCTCCAGCTGGTCTGGCGGCTGGCACCGTTTATGACATGCTGCCAAGCGACTCTGAAGATCGAGAAAACACGGCACCATCCCACACCACGAAGTCGCGTGCCGCCAGAACACACGCCTTACAGTCCACAGGCGCGAGTTCAAAGGTACCTGTGCAGGCCCTGGCTGCGCCGGCCCAGCCAGCAGGGCCCAGCCAGGCTGCAGCTGCGCAGCTGCACGCTCTGCAGCAAGCTGCTGCTGCAGTCCAACCAGCGCCCAGGCCACCGATGCAGGCGCTGGTTGGCCAGGCTGCAGCTGGGCCACAAGCCGCGTTGGCTGCATTAGCTGGCATGGCCGGTGTCTTGCTGCGGCCCAGCGCGGCCGTGCTGGTGCCAGCGGGGCAAGCAGCGGCCAGCACGGTTGCTCCATCGCACGTACCACCTAACAAGCCAGGCGCCGCTCCAGCTGCCACTGGTGCAGCATTCGGTACAGCGCAGGCTGGCCGGACCCAGCAGGGCGGTGTTGCTGCTGGCGGCCGGGGCTCCGGCCAGGCATCCAGCAGCATCTCAGCTGTGTCTTCCACACAGCCGCCAGCAGCCCAGCCGGCTGCATGTGCCACCCTGCCGCTGCAGGCGCCATGTGCCAGTGGCGAGCAGCCGCAGCAGCTATTACTCGCGCAGCTTGCACAGGCTGTTGCTGCTGCTCGGCCCGCAGCGGCGGCAGCCACAGCTGCGCCCATTCAGACTGCTCTTCTGGACCAGCTGCAGGCCTGCGCCGGGGCAGTGGCGAGAAAGCGTGTCTTTGGTGCGCGACCAGCAGGCCAGGGTGCGGCTGCCCCAGGCGTATCCCAGGGTGAGATTGCGCTACAGGCTGCTGTGGCTGCGCAAGCAGCTGCGGTTGCAGCAGCAGCCGCTCCCCGCACGCAGCCATCATGCCCAACTAGCGCAGCCGGAGGTGCGGCTGCTGCCACAGCTGCTATGGCAGCCCACGTGCGGGGCCTAGTCCGGGAGCCCAGCGGGGGTCCATCGGCTAACGATACGAATGGACAGCAGCACGCACTTGAGTCGCTGCCAAGCGTAGGGCACCCACCGCCGCCACCGCAGCAGCAGCAGCAGCAGCCGGGGCCCGCGGCAGCTGCGGCGGCAGGGCAGCCAGCTGCACAGGCAGCCGCCGCGCCTGCAAAGTCTACCACGCCGCTGTCAGCCAAGCCCCGCATAGACTTTGTTGGCATCGCTCGCGAGCTGTCAATAGGCAGCGGAAGCCTGTGTTCCCACCCGATGCCCTCTCACGCGCCGGCTCCGCTGCAGCCAACCACATCGCGGCTGTCACAGCCGCTGGCAGCTGTAGCAGCGCCACCTGCAGCCGCAGTCGCAGCTGCCGCCCAGCCAGCTGTGCCGCAGTTGGCCCAGCAAGGGACTGCCAAACAGCCGCTGGAGGCGCCGGCCCCAGCAGCCGGCAGGGGCGCAGCTGCTGGTTTGACGCAGCCAGCTGTAGCTGCAGCTGCTCCGGGTCAGCCGCTACCTGATGCACCGAACTCATTGCCTACAGGCCCACTTGACTTGGCCGAGTGGTTTGCGGACCCTAGCTTGTACATAGACCCCACAGCACTGCTCGAGTTCCCAGCGTACCAACAGGGGCTAAGTCAAAGAGCTGGTGACGCGGCGCAGGCGCAGGCCGCAGCAGCAGCGCAAGGCGACGCAGCGGCCGCCGCGGCCGCGCCAGCTGCTGCGCGCAAGGCAGCCAAGGCGCGCGCCAGCCGCCGCAGCCGCGCCTCCGCGCCACAGTCGCAGCCCGAGCCTGACATGGCGGCAGCTGCTGACGCTACCGCCGCGCCGACCAAGGCAAGCAAGCGGCGCAGCAGCGGCGGAGCGAGCGGCAGTGGCGGTGGCCTGCGCCCCGGCCAGGTACGCGGCCCGAACGGCCGCTTCGCGTCCGCTGGCACTGCCGGAGGGGCGCAGAGCGGCAAGGCGGTGAGCGGCAAGTCCCAGGACGCTGCAGCGGTACGGAAGGATGGCGCCGACACTGGCAGTCAAAGGGAGCACGGCGAGGCATCAAACGGGGCAGTTGGTGCAGGGGGTCTAAGTGCGGAAGAGGAAGCACACGCGATGCAGCTTGACGCAGTCAACGAACACGATCTGCTGCTCGCTGTGGGCCAAGACCTCTTCGGATCATCCAATGCATCGTGGCAAGGCATGGCTGAGCAGCCGCAACGCGCGGCCGGCGCGGAGCAGGCGGCGCCGCAGCCTGCGGCAGGGGCGACGCCGAAGCTTGTGGGTACGACAGGGGCGCAGGCTGAGCGTGTCTCGTGGGCTCACGATGACCCCAGTGCGACGGTGTCTGACCCTGTTGTTGTGGGTGGTGCAGCGCAGCACGAGCTGCAGGACGGCCACCTCCAACCCAGCACTGAATGCGCGCTGAGTGCTGACCAGGCTTGAAACACTGTTCTGGCCGCGCTATGGGGCTAGTGCAGCAAGGCTGTGCGTCTGTGTACTCTCAAGTGCGATATAGTGTATATGTACAGAACGCGCATGGCTTACGTACAGACTGTCGTTGTACTGAGACATCTCTGCGTCACAGACGTCGTACTTGGTTGTTCTCTGTGGATTAAGACTTCGTTGACAATTTATCACACACTGCAAGTCACACAATTGTTCTTACAGTTTCTATGCCTAGCAACGGAGAGTAGAATGACTCATTTATAAGTTCACTGCCGTGCCTGCCACACGCGCGTGTGTAAGCTCGTAAACCCGTGTAAGCTCGGGCAGTGGCGCCATGCACATCCTTTGCTTTCATGATGCCTAGAAGACAGAGCCACAAAGCGCCCGCTTGTGCACACACAAAAGAAAAAACATCAGCAGCACAACGTGCGGACTCTAGACAATGGAAATCTCAGCAAGGTGCGAACGTGCAATTGCAAGGAGAAGAGCTCGCGCTTCAACAGCGGTAGCCAAGTGCACGACGGAGAAGCGAGGGGACCATGGGAGCACGAATGGGTCGCGAAAGAACCACTGCAAGCGATGAAACGAGCTGAACCTATACACATGATACATGACACGAAAAGTAGGTGCGATTGACATGGAACAAACAAACAAACCCTAGCTGCGTATCCTTAGCTGCGTACCAAAGCATGACTCATGCCAATGCAAGGAGTGTAGTAACCATACCGATGCGGCAGTAGTAAAAGGGTGAACCCATAGAGTGGATAGTGAGTGCTCTGGGTACGGCTAGTGGGTATTTCAGGTGACAGACATGGGCCATTGATTGAAATGTGTTATCAAGGCTAGGCTATGTGTTATCAAGGCTAACCCTAAACCCCAATCAAACCCCCGTTATCAATCCCACTGTAAGAAGCAGGGAGCTACTAAGACTTGGTAGCACGGTGGGGCCCCTGAGTCGAACTAAAATCGTTTCCTCCCGCCCCAATTGATCTTGTCACTGCGGGCCCCAAGCCTCTGCAGGCAGCAGACATATCTGAGGCGTGGAAGCAGCGCACATGGCATTCCACCCCAACACACACACGCACAGACGGCTTTGCGCGCTGTCATGAAACAACACAAGGTCGAAGCTCGCTAGGTGATCACCTGTCACCGTGCCATGAAATGCGCGGCGGTGGCTTGGAGACCTGCTCATCCGCCCTTTGACTCCAGTATGTAACACAAGCCATGTCACCCGGGGCCCACCAAATGCACACAGTCACTATCAGGAAAGGATCAACTAAGGCAAGAAAGGCACATTGAATGCCGGACTCTCCGCAGAAACCCCTGACAAGCGGACAGTATGGCCTCTCTTACTTGGGCACCTCAGAGAACCTGTGTTCCGCAATGGCCCACTGCTGCAGCTTCCTTGTGCAGCCTGTTCCAACCAAAGGGAGCGTATCAGATATAGTGCTACTAACGCGCCTCCTCCCAACGAACAGCGCCCACGCTCAACTCATTCCAACCAATAACCATACTTCACTGGGTAACTGAAGACTGCTTCCCCACCAAACTGAGATCATCTACTTGGCCCACGACTTTCCAGCACCCTGCTAGTACAGTGCAGCACCAGTTAAGGTGCGCAAGAGAGAAAAAAAAGAACTGCCGCGCCCCACATCATAACTCGCGACCATGCGCCATCCTGTTGGTACGGCGTCAAGAGAGATGCGTAAGGAGAGACTGCCGGCTGTAAGAGACAATCAACGCACGGACCCAGTCAGAAGATGCTACGTAGCGACGGACAATCACTGTGCGCACGGAACCCGAGAGAGTAATCGTAAGAGGACAGTTCGAACGCACAAGCACAACAACACAATGCAGACTCGGCAAGTATGAGTGTGAGCCGCGTGGGGTGACAGACAAAGAGCGTGATAGTAGCGCCACGCATGGCCAAAAGACCCCTAACCAGTGCCACTGGACCTAAACTCCCA
>VFQQ010005391.1_pt1 | contig 10606 bp, 12 predicted proteins | sample 3512341 | NCBI WGS metagenome assembly VFQQ01 (sample SAMN10412373, study PRJNA504923) | tailings metagenome | isolation source: Relicate 2 Philex TSF1 revegetated site | place: Philippines: Tuba, Benguet | collected 2017-08-29
AAAGCTTTAACCGATATAGCTATTGCTGGAACAATCCTTTGAAATATACTGACCCGAGTGGGGAGATTATTGGGACAATATTTACAGCTGCGATTGATTTTGCTGTAACCGCATTATTTAAAGGAGGTTTAGACCCAACAAGCAGTAATGCAAGAAACAATGCATGGGCAAATTACGACCCAACCAAGCGTGGTACAAAAACCAATAACGCTTGGAGAATTGATAAAGGTCAATTTAAAACTAACCCAAACAAACCTTGGTACGAAAGAGTTGGACAACTATTTTTAAGATTTACATGGGAAGCCCATCAAAGTGGATTAGGCAATATATTTTCTCATATTAGGAATATTTCTGGACAGGTTGATAATGTTGATTACTGGGGCGGCGCAACTGTGGTGAATAAAAATGATCAAAGTACTGAAGAGGCTTGGGGTCTTACCTTAGGTCCATACATAAACTCACAAAACATGCGCGCAAGTCCCGAAGACCGATTATTCAGGCACGAATACGGACATGTATTACAAAGTAGAATTGCCGGGCCAACCTATTTATTTGGAATTGGATTGCCAAGCTTGTTTGGCAGTGGTTTAGAAATGATTTTTGGCGAAGATTTCCACAACCATAACAATGAATGGTACGAAACCAATGCCAATCAATTAGCACTAAATTATTTTGAGAAACGCGAGCCTGAGGCATTGAATGAAAGGCCATGGGATTTTAACAGATATCCTACTCGCTATAGGCCAACCTTATTCTGGTTTCTGGGTAGCCCATTATACTCACCATGGCCATTTTTGTATGGTTTAACTCTTTAAAGACCTTATCAATGAAAAACATTATAAAATTTACCATAGTTTATATTATTTGTTCAGCTTCAAGTTGCGATAAATTAATTCCTGATCGCGTATCAAGATTTTGGGTTCAGAATAATTCAACTCAAAAAATTAGTATCTCACACAGTATAAAATACCCAGATACAACTATTGCCCATATTAAACGATTTGAAGTAGATGGAATTTCACCTAACGAGCGAGCTCCAGTAGATAGCCGCAAAGATTGGGAAAAGGTAATTAATGAAGACATACCGGGTAAAAAGCTTTTGGTATTTGTGTTTTCTATACCCGTGAATGATACTAATTGGGACAGTGTTAGAAATAATTATTTGGTTCAAAAAAGATACGAACTTACAGTAGATGATTTGAAGGCAATGAAATGGGTTGTAGAATTTCCATAAATATTTAAACCCCGCTACCGCGCGAAACGTAGTTCAGCACAGCTGATACTTTCGCATGTTTTTTTAAAACAAAAAGCCCAATAAATTTTATCCAACAAAAAAGTAAAATTACAATTTGTTGTTTGCAACAATTAATGTACATTTGAATAAATGAAACACTTAAACAACAAATATTGACCCAAATCAAATTGAATGTTTAAAGAATGAATTACCTGCTTGCCATATCAAATAACGGTTGTTTGTTGCCGGATGCTGCACCATGCAGGCACAACAACTGGAGCTATACAGTACACAATCCTTTTGGCATGGGTACTACCAATATTACACTTAGGGGTTACACCTTTCATGAACATTTACCACATTTTTCGCTTGTTAACATGAATGGCCGCTTATACGACAACGTGCTGTGCCGTATGCTTAGCCCGGATAATTTTATACAAGCCCCCAACAATACACAAAGCTTTAACCGATATAGCTATTGCTGGAACAATCCTTTGAAATATACTGACCCAAGTGGGGAGATTATTACATGGAATGTAAGTCGAGGTGGTCTTAGTGTAGGAATTAATTTTACACCTGTTGGAATTCCCTTAGGTTTTGGTTTTACTACTGGTTGGAGTAATGGATTTAGTGCAGGTACATATGGAGAATTTGGATACCGTGTAGGTGGAACAGGATTTGGAAAGGGGGCAACTATAAGTCAAGATTTATCTTACAATTTTAAGCATAAAAACTATACAACCACTACTACTGTTAATTCTTATGCTTCGTTTGGGGCTATTAATGCAGGTGCTAGTTACAGTAGAACCTATGATATAACTAATAAACAGGTTTACAATTCGTGGGGAGTGAGTGCAGGTGTTGGAATTGGAACACAAAGAAGTGGACTAGGATTTAATTTTGGTTATGGTTCAGGTGGCTGGAGTTATGGTGTTGGAGGATATCATGACCCTAATGCAGTAAGCTCTTTCCAAACAACTGAATCATTTGATTTTGAAATAGAAACAGAAAATAACAGTATTTTAACTGCTTGCGAAACCTGCCCACCAGAATTAAAAGAAGCTTCGGCAAATTTGGCTACATTAACAGTTGTTGCGGTTGCTGAACCCACCTTTTTTGGCGAAATTGCACTCGCTGCGTATGCATCTTATGTTACATTACGTTATGGCCCTGATGCTGTTAAGGGGGCTATGACGTACATGCAAAGGAAGGGTGAGAGAGGACAAACTGCGAAGCCAGATGGCACAGCAAATCCTGGTAAATGGCAAAAACAACATCCTACCAAACCTGATTGGATATTGCAGCGTGATCCTCATACAAAGAATTGGTACCCAAAAAAGAAGCCTAATGGTTGGATAGACCCGCATAAAAAGAAGTAATTTATATGAAAGGAGACAATATAATAAAACGTGCTAAAATTATTGAAGATGATTTGTATCGAAATGCAGAGAGACTCAACAAAAAACAAATCAATTCTTTATATCAGACTTATCTAAAATTAATAAGGAGAGCTGCACATATAGGCAATGCAGATGGACAACTAAGTTTGGCTATGCATTATGATGATGTCGGTTTTTGGGGGAGTGATAACCCATTTCAAAATACTAAAAAATGTTTTTTTTGGTATAAAAAATCCTGTGATAACAATAATAGTGATGCTTGTTTAGCACTATCTAGGTTTTATTACTTAGGAGTAATTGTAAAGAAGGATTTAGGCACAGCACGTAAATTATTAAAGAAGTCTTTTGCACTAGGAAATAAGTTAGCTGCTCTCAATTTAGCGTTAAACTATAAGAAAGAATGTAATTTTAAAAAAGCTATCTATTGGTTGAAAGAGTATATAAAATTTGTGCCAAATGATGGTGATGGATTAATTGAATTAGCACGATTTTATATTGAGGGAAATGGAGTGAAACAGTCACATAAAATTGCATATGAATTGTTCATAAGTGCGTTAAAGGATGAGAATATTTCGCAAAACAGTAAAGAAGAGATATATTTTGAGATTGGGAAGATGTATTACTATGGTTTCTACTTACAGAAGTCATTTTCTAAGGCAAAGTATTTATTTGAACTTGCTAATATTGATAATGATCATGATGAAATTTCTGATTTTTTGAAAAAAAATAGTGCTAAATTAATAAATGTAAAGAAAGAAAAAGTTGTATTGTAGTCTAACATTGAAACATACGAATCGAGTTCAATAACTGTAGAAATAGCGTTGAGAATATAACGCCCCCGCTACCGCGCGACTCCTGTCGCGTGGTATTTCGCAAGCCCCGTTCACGCGGACAGCCTGCCCCCCCGCTACCGCGCGATTGCATCGCGTGTTATTTAAAAACAAAAGCCAAATAAATTTTATCCAACAAAAAAGTAAAATTACAATTTGTTGTTTGCAACAATTAATGTACATTTGAATAAATGAAACACTTAAACAACAAATATTGACCCATATCAAATTGAATGTTTAAAAAATGAATTACCTGCATGCCATATCAAATAACGGTTATTTCTTGCCGGATGCTGCACCATGCAGGCACAACAACTGGAGCTATACAATCATTAATTGCGTTTATGCCTATGGTGTTTAATAAAATTGAAAATTAATGCACCATTTTATTGGCGCAATAGCTGCTGGCAAAGGCATCGGGTTTGGCCTTAAATACAAAACCCATGCTTAAAATATAACCCATTGCTTCGCTAAGTGCGGTATTCGATTTAAACTGAGGATTGGTATTAATATCGGCATGTACTTCTAAATCTACCTGATACTTATCTAATACATTGCAAATATGGTAGGCTATCTGAATACTTTTGCCTACTTCTTCTATCATACGTTCTTTTAGCGAAAATTTTCTTTTGGTTTTTTCGCTGCTTATAAACATAAATCCGCCACTTTTTTCGCGCACAAAAACAATTACAGTTGCAAACTCGGTTATATCTTGTGTAACCTGAGAGTCGGTGCCAATGCAAACCTTTAATTTATGCCCTTTTGTTTGCTCATATAAAATGGCTTCCTCAACAGCCAATGCAATATCTTTTGTTATTAAATCGCCGTTTAATTTTCTCCATTCCATATACGCAAATTACAAATAAGCAATTAACTGTCAAGCAAATTTAAATTATTTTACAATTGGTTAATACAAGTTTAATGCATAAACAACGCTATGGTAATTTGTTTGGGTAATTAAAGAACATAATAGCTAGGTAGTTTATTAGCTTAAAGCAAAATCAAAAAAAAAGGCCTGTACACAAATTGCGTACAGACCGTTTTTTAATACCAATTACTATAAACTAAAACCTAAACAATGGCGAGTTTGCCCACGGAATACGACTTAATATTAAAATTAAACCAATGCCATAAAACACCAAAATTCTTTTGTGTTTAACTGCATTTTCGTATGCCTTTTTAGATTTAATACGCCCTATTTGAATAATTACAATAGCAATAATATTTGTTAATGGATGCTCTATTAATGCCAATCGCAATGCTTTGTCTTTCATAGCTGTGCCCATATCGGCCATTGCAGCTTGTACGGTTGGACTAACAAACCATAAAATTAAACCTAATAACAATTGTGTATGGGCAAAAATAATTACAAACGTTGCCGCTTTATTGTCGGCCGGCGTATAATCACCATTGCCCATTAAACCTTTTACCGACTTAAAAATGGCATACAGTGCCGCTGCTAAAAACAACCATCTTAGGCCGTTGTGCGCAATGAGTAGTGGATTGTACATATCTGTTAAATTTTATTCAAACCTAACACTTTAAAGTTTTTTTTTGCAATATTGTTTTAAAATTTCTACCCAAACCTATGCAAAGCTTTTGGCATTGTATTCCTTTTGTGCGGCTATTGCTGCCATTTTTGGCCGGTATTGCCCTAAATATAACATTTTTTATTAATGTTGTTATTTGGCTCGTAGCGCTTGGTTTCTCCATACTTTTGTATGCCGTTTTTACCTATTTTGGTAAAAAATACATCAATTTTTTTGCCGGATTTTGCCTCATAAACATCTGTTTTATGCTGGGTGGTTTGCTACATTGTTTGAACCAAAAATACCTATACAAGCATCATTTTAGCAATAATGCGGCCAGATTTTTAATTGTAGAAATTACAGAGCAACCCAAAATTAAAACCAAAACAGTTAAAATGGTTGTAAAGGTACTGGCAACTGCCGACTCAACCCTTAAGCAACAAAATGCCAATGGCAAACTATTGGTTTATGTTGAACGCAACAATGCTACAGAAAACCTAAGCTATGGACAGGTTTTAATGATTCCGGCTAATTATAACCAAGTGTATCAACCGCAAAATCCGAATGAATTTAACTACAAAAAATATTTATCGTTCAATCAAATTTACCACCAATGTTTTGTTGGTTCAACACAATTGGTTATAACAGAAATAACCAAAGGTTACAGGCACTACCATTTGGCATACAAACTACAAACATACATAAAAACCATGCTGCATAATTATGTACGTTCTGAAAAAGAAATTGGCGTGGCCCAAGCATTATTATTTGGCTATAACGACGATGTTGACCCCGAACTTAAAAAAGCATACGGCAATACCGGCACCCTACATGTTTTAGCAGTAAGTGGCATGCACGTTGGCTTAATTTATTTAATTATTACCCTGTTGTTGCACCCTATTATTAAAATAAAACGATTAAAATGGTTGGTGCATGTGCTTAGTTTTTTGCTTATTTGGTGTTACGCGGTTTTATGTGGTTTATCTCCCTCGGTTATGCGTGCATCGGTTATGATTAGTTTTTTTATTTTGGCCGAATTATTAAACCGAAAAGGCAATAGCTTTAATACCTTGGCTGCTTCGGCTATGCTGTTGCTGCTTATTAACCCAAACCTGGCTGCTTCGGTTGGTTTTCAGCTAAGTTATTTTGCCGTTTTAGGTATTATTGGTGTAAATCCATACTTGTATAACCTATTTACATTTCAATCGTGGTTGGGCAATCAAATCTGGAAAATCTCATGCGTATCTATAAGTGCACAATTGGCAACATTTCCTTTGGGGTTATTATATTTTCATCAATTTCCACTTTGCTTTCCGGTATCTAACCTGTTAATTATTCCACTAATAAGTTTAATTATTTATACAGCTATTGTATTATTGGTTTTAGGATGGCTTAAACCTTTGGCAATTGCTGCCGGTTTTGTGCTAAAAGCATTATTAACCTTTACCAATACAACTGTTAGCTTGCTAGAACAATTGCCTTATGCATATATTAATGGATTTAATCTATCGGTTTTACAAACTGCCGCATTGTATGCATCTATATTTATTGGGATAATGTATTTTATAAAACCATTTAAATGGTTACTACAACTTAGCATGTGTGGCTTTGCATGCTTTATGCTGCTAAGGTTGGTTCAAACCATAACCCATAGTACCATAAACGATGTTACCATTTACCACATAAAAAACCATGCAGCCCTACAATTAATAAATGGCAATAAAAGTATATTAATAGCAGATAGCAGTTTACTTGCCGATTCGGATAAAATGATTTTTCATATACAACAACAAATTTGGCAAAGAATGGTAAACAAAACCGATACCCTTTTAATGCCTTTATCGGGCGTTTACCAATTTAACCAATTGCATGTATATGTAAATGCCATACCCGATAAAACACATACTGCAAACGATTACACGGTGTTGCTAATTACCAATAAGCAATTTGCAAAATATTTTATTAAACACACACCTGTATGTAACGAGGTAATTATTAACAACTCATTTTCTGCCTATTACCAGCAATTAGCGGCACTGGCAGCAACTAAAAATAACTTAAACACAAGGGTGTTGGCAAAATCGGGTTATGTTGCTTATAAAATTAATTAATTTTACTGCATGAACGATTTGGTATTATACGAAGTAAAAGACCGCGTGGGTTATGTTACACTAAACCGTGCTGAGAAAAAAAATGCACTAAGTTATGAGTTGGTAGATGCCTTAAAACAAACGCTTAGGTTTGCCGAAAACGACATAACCTGTAAAGTAATTGTAATAAAAGCCAATGGCGATGCTTTTTGCAGCGGAGCAGATTTGGCATCGTTACAAAAATTGCAAACCAATACATACGAAGAAAACCTTGCCGATTCTACCCACTTAATGGTTTTATTTAAACAAATTTACGAGTGCAAAAAAATAATTATATCGTTGGTGCAAGGTGCAGCTTTTGCAGGTGGTTGCGGACTAGCAACTGTAACCGATTTTTGTTTTGCCAGCAATACCGCCCGCTTTGCTTATACAGAAGTTAAAATTGGTTTTATACCAGCTATTGTAATGGTATTTTTATTGCGTAAAATTGGCGAAACACAAGCAAAAAAATTATTACTTACGGGCGATATTATTAATAGCGAAACTGCCTTGCAAATGGGCTTAATTAGTCATTTATACGACGAAACCATTATAGAAGAAGAGGTACAAGCATTTGCTTTAAAACTTTGTAAACAAAACTCGGCGCAAAGCATGCAATTAACCAAACAAATGATAGGCCAGGTACAAAGCATGCCATTAGACGAAGCTTTAAATTATGCCGCTGCCCAAAATGCTACTGCACGCGCTAGTAACGACTGTAAAATAGGCATCAATGCTTTTTTAAACAAAGAAAAACTAACATGGTAAAAAGGTATTTTATTTTATGGCTATGTGTTGGTTTTTGGATAAACACAAATGCACAAAACAAACTTACCCAAGGTAAAGTAACCTACGAAATTACTTACCGCAATTTACCGGCTGCAATGGCCGATAAACAACAGTTTTTGCCGCGTGTGGCTAACATGTATTTTAACGATTCTATGTTACGCACAGAAATGGGCATTGGCATGCAAAATGGCGAAAACGTAACCATTCACAATACAAAATCTGGCCAAATAACGGTTTTACTTACCATGTATAACCAACATTTTGCCCTCATAAAACACGATACCGATTTAATTGCCATAAGAAAAGAAATGGGTATGGACGAATTAAATAAAAACGTTAAAGTTACCGTTTACGACTCGGTTACTAAAAACATTGCCGGATACCCTTGTTATAAAGCCGTAATAGAAAGTTTGGTTGATGGCCAAAATGTTAAAACCGATTGCTGGTTTACTAAATCGCTGCCTCCGGTTAACACCAAAAGTGCACCCGAATTTGAACAAATAAACGGATTCTTAATGCAATACAGCTCTAACTCGGGGGGCATTACAACTTCGTTTAAAGCAAAAATGGTTACTGCCATGCCGGTTAATTCGGAGTTGTTTAAAATTCCTCCGCAGTACTTGGTTGTAACCGAAAATGAATTGGTAAAACTACTTAACTTTTATAAAACCAGGTTGGAACAAGAAAACAGGTACTAATTTAGGCCGTTTTATAGCGATGCTCGTTACCAGATATGCCATCTGCTAAATCGATAAACTCGCTTACTTTTTTTAATACCATTACGTTCGAACCAAGGTCGAGCTCGTCGTTACAAACTTGGCTGCCGGTTAACACTATTTGAGATTTAGGCCAATTGCTGGTTAAAAAAATTACCAGTTTTTGTTTAAAATCTAAATCTTGGGCAGTAGTTAACACCGAAAAAATATAATCAGGACAAAAACTGCTAAATGCACTGGCAAAGTCTTCTAATGGCACTTGCTGACCTAAATACAAAACCTTATGTCCGCGGCTACGTAAAATATAGTTAGCAAATAATAAACCAACGGTATGCTGTTCGTTTTCGGGCAAAAACAGCAAAAAGGTTTTGCTATTGGGGTTTTCCCTACCAATTTGTCCGTCTATGGCCACATACAATTTTTGTTTTACCAAGTTGGTTACAAAGTGCTCGTGCGAAGGGTGAATAGAACCTACTTGCCACAACATACCTACTTCGTTTAAAAACGGAAAAATGATGTTTATCATGCATTGCTCAAAACCATGTTGCAATACACAAGTGGTAATTTGTCGGTGAAAAGCTGCCTCATCAAAAGCAAGCATACTGGCTACCAAACTTTTTATTTGCTGTTTGTATGGATGTTGGGGGTTGTTTAAGCTAATTACCAAATTGGCTATTTCTTGTGGTTTAAGCTTGGCAATTTCTGAAATTTTATAACCGTTATTATTTAGTGCGGTTATGTTTAACAAAAGTTTTAAATCGTCATCGTCGTAATAGCGTATGTTAGTATCGGTACGTTTAGGAGCAATAATGCCATAGCGTTGCTCCCAAATGCGCAACGTATGCCCTTTAATACCTGTTATTGCTTCTATGTCTTTGATACTGAATCTACTCAAAATGCTTTTTGACTTAAACTTTACATATAAACATATTGACCGCCGCTTTGTTTTAACATTAAATTCATATGACAAATATACTCATTTCAGGAGGTACAGGTTTGGTAGGTTCAGCCCTAAGCCAATTGCTAACAAATGCCGGCTACACCGTTGCACACCTTAGCAGAAATCCGGAAAAATCTACCTACAAGGCATTTAAATGGGATATAGCAAACAACTATATAGATAAAGAAGCCTTACAATTTGCCCATGCCATAATAAACCTTGCAGGAGCAGGCGTTGCCGATAAAAAATGGACTAATGCGTACAAGAAAGAAATTTACGACAGTCGCATTAACAGTGTAAAACTGTTACACCAAGCCCTAAGTTTAGAAAAAAACCACAATGTAAAAGCGTTTATATCTGCATCTGCAATAGGTATTTATGGTATGCAATTGCCTGAACCAACCTTTGAAAATGCACCTCATGACACTAATTTTTTGGCAAAAGTTTGCACCGACTGGGAGCTTGAGGTTGAAAAAATTGAAACATTGGGTATAAGAACAGCCATTATTAGGGTAGGTATAGTTTTAAGTAAACACGGTGGATTTATTCCTGCCATTGTAAAGCCCGCTAAATTTGGCTTTGGCGCTGCATTGGGCAATGGCAATATGCTAACCAGCTGGATTCATATTAACGACCTTTGCCAAATGTTTAAATTTGCATTAGAAAACCAGCAATTTAATGGTGTTTACAATGGTGTAGCGCCTAATCCTGTAACCAACAAAGCCATAACTAAAGCCATTTGCAATGCCATTAACCGCCCAATGATTTTGCCTCCTGTGCCTGCATTTGCCCTAAAACTTATGTTAGGCGAAATGTCAAATATGATTTTAAGCAGCCAAAACATTAGCTGCGAAAAAATAATAGCCAGTGGATTTAAATTTTCATTTACCCAAGCAACCCATGCGGTAAATGATATTTTAGAAAAGCAGTAATGAGTTTGTGTTTATTTAAATAGTTGTTCCTTAAAAAGCTATTTCAACATACAGCAGCAAAAGACTTTTAGTTGTTTTAATCATTTAAATTGCAAGTAATCCAAGAA
>VFQQ010005392.1_pt1 | contig 10605 bp, 9 predicted proteins | sample 3512341 | NCBI WGS metagenome assembly VFQQ01 (sample SAMN10412373, study PRJNA504923) | tailings metagenome | isolation source: Relicate 2 Philex TSF1 revegetated site | place: Philippines: Tuba, Benguet | collected 2017-08-29
ATGGGACGCGAAGGCGGTCGTCAGGCGATCCTGGATTATCAGAATACCAAGCTGACCAGCGTGGCCTGGCTGTGAGCCAGGCTTTCGCCAATCCGTTACGCCGGATCTGGGCTGCCGGCGGCACGGCATTGAACGGCTGGATCGCCTTGCCGTCGCCGCTGGCGGCGGAAGCGATGATGCAGGCCGGCTGGGACAGCGTCACCATCGACCTGCAGCATGGCACTGCTGACTATGCCGATCTGCTGTCGCTGCTGCCGATCATCGAAAAGGCTGGCGTCGCGCCGCTGGTGCGCGTGCCCTGGCTGGACGAGGCCGCGATCATGCGGGCGCTGGATGCCGGCGCGTTGGGCATTATCGCGCCGATGATCGAGACCGCCGCGGATGCGCGCCGGCTGGTGGCGGCTTGCCTCTATCCGCCATCGGGAGCACGCAGTTTCGGGCCGATCCGCGCGCGTTTGGCGCGGGGGGACGCCTATGGGAGTACTGCCAATGCCGAGATCGTGCCCTTCGCCATGATCGAAACGCGGGTGTCGGTCGATAATCTCGACGACATTCTCGCCGTGCCAGGGCTGGGTGGCATTTATATCGGACAATCTCGATGATATTCTCGCCGTACCCGGCCTGGGCGGTATTTATATCGGGCCTGCCGACCTGTCGCTGGCCTATGGCTTCGCGCCGGGCTTCGACCGCGAGGAACCGGAAATGCTCGATCTGATCGTTCAGATTCTGAAGCGCTGCACGGCCGCCGGATTGCCCTGCGGCCTGCATTGCGGCATGCCAGCTTATGCTGCCCGGATGGTGTCGAAAGGTTTCGGGCTGCTGACCGTGGGGTCGGATGCCCGCTTTCTGGAAGCCGGCGCGCGCGCCGCCACCGCTGCTTTCCGCGCGGCGTGAAGCTGGCCCTGATTAGAGCTTGGCGATTTCGCCCAGAACGTCATTCGCCAGGCTGCGGATATGCAGCTCCATCGCGGCGCGGGCTTCTGTCGCAGACCCGCTTTCCAGTGCGGTGATGATTGCCAGATGCTCTTCGCAGTCCGGGCGCACGCGCGAGGGCAGGCCGGACAATTCGAACATGCGCGTGGTCACCCGCAGGTCGCGGATGATTTGCGCCATCACGGCATTTCCCGAGCATTCGGCGATCAGGGTGTGCAGGTCCTCGTCGGCGGCCCAGTGATCCTCGACGCGGATCTTCGTTTCGTCGCGTAGACGCAGCATCTCGGCCTTGATCTTCTGCAGCCGCACCTGGTCGATTTTGGCGGCTGCGAGCGCAATGGCTTCGCCTTCCAGGATCTCGCGCAGCCGCATGCTCTGGAAATATTCGCGATTCGAAACCTCGCGCACCCGGTAGGGGCGATTGGCTTCCTTGCGGACCAGCCCTTCGCTTTCCAGCCGCACCAGGGCCTCGCGAATCGGCGTGCGAGAAATGCTGAGCGCGGTGGCGAGGCGGTCTTCCACGATCACCTCGCCGCTGGGAATCCGGCGGTCCAGGATCATGTCCAGGATGGCCCGATAGGCCATGTTCGCCAGGTTCACGCCACCTGATGTGGCTGTGCGGGGTTTGAGAATCTCGGCGGTCATGGCGCCAGTCTACACGATATGGTTGCGGAGTGCAGCCCGGCTGCAGCCCTCAATGCTGCAGGATCTTGGCCAGGAACTGCTGGGCACGTTCGGAGCGCTGGGTGCCGAAGAAATCGGCCTTCGTGCAATCCTCGATGATCTGGCCATGATCCATGAACAGCACGCGATGCGCCACTTTCTTGGCAAAACCCATTTCATGCGTGACGCAGAGCATGGTCATGCCGTCCTGCGCCAGCTCCACCATCACGTCCAGCACCTCATTAATCATCTCGGGGTCGAGGGCCGAGGTCGGTTCGTCGAACAGCATGGCGATCGGGTCCATGGCCAGCGCGCGGGCGATGGCGACGCGCTGCTGCTGGCCGCCCGACAGCTGGCCGGGGAATTTCGGCGCCTGGGTCTTCAGGCCGACGCGTTCCAGCAGGGCCATCGCCTTGGTCTCGGCTTCGTCCTTCGAGCGGTCGAGCACGCGCCGCTGCGACAGCGTCAGGTTCTGCAGGATGGTCAGATGCGGGAAGAGTTCGAAATTCTGGAACACCATGCCGATGCGGGCGCGCAGTGCTGGCATGTCGGTCTTCGGCGATCCGACGCTGATGCCCTCGACATGGATTTCGCCGGCCTCGAAAGGCTCCAGGCCGTTCACGCATTTAATCAGGGTGGATTTGCCGGATCCCGACGGACCGCAAATCACCACCACTTCGCCCTTCTGCACCGAGGTCGTGCAGTTTTTCAGCACCTGGAAAGTGCCATAGGACTTGCTGACATTCTGGATCTCGATCATGCGGCACCTTTGTTGAAACGGTCGATCAGGTAGGGCGTGATATCGATCTCGGTGCGACCCTGCAGCAGCAGGTCGGCCGTCAGGCGCGCCACGATGGGCGCGAGCGTATAGCCGTTCGATGTCACGGTGTTGAAGAAGCCGGGCAGGCCGGGCACGGGTCCAAGGATCGGCGCACCGTCGATATTCACATTCATGCCTGCCCAGCTGCGCACCACATGCAGGCCGCTCAGCTGCGGCAGCACATGGTTGGCGACCCAGAGATTCCCTTCGATGCTGCTCCGCATCGTGGTGTTGAAGCGGCGGTCGGCATCGAAGGCCGCCGTCCAGCCGCCGCCGATGATCAGTCCGCCAGTGGAAGCCTGTTTCAGGCTGAGATGGCGGTCGGCATGGGCGACCAGATGGCTGACCAGCTTCGGCGCCGGTTCGGTGACGATCATCTGCAGCGGCGCGCTATGGACCGGAATGTCGATCCCGGCCAGCTGCGCGGTGGCACGCGCCCAGGGACCGCTGGCATTGACGATGCGGCCGGCACGAATGCGACCGCGCGAAGTGGTGACTTCCCAGCCACCACCGGAGGCGGGGCTGATCTCGGTCACATTGGTGCCGCGCTGGAACCTTGCGCCCTGTGCCTTGGCTTTTTCCAGCACAGCGTAAGTGGCGCGTAGCGGATTGATCTTGCCTTCCTGCGGTGCGTATTCGGCACCGAGCAGTTTTTCAGACAGGGCCGGCGCGATGCGGCGCAACTCGGCCGCCTCGAGGATTTCATTCTCGATGCCGTAACGCCGTTCCAGCGCGGCCTTGGCACGCAGGAACTCCATGCCGGCTGCGCTGTCGGCCACCATCAGGCCGCCGGTGATGCGGACTTCGAAGTCTATGCCGCATTCCGTCTGCAGCTGTTGCCACAGCGCGACTGACAATGGCCCGAGCGGCAATGTGGTGGCGGCCGGTCCGCCGCCAGCTTCGGCCTTGCTGCCGAAGTCGAAGGACAATAGCTGCACATGCAGGCTGCCGGCATTGGCGCCAGACGCCTGCAGGTTGGCATCGTCGCGGTCGACCACCAGTACATCTTCGCCGGCCTGCGACAGGTAATAGGCCAGACAGGCCCCCACCACGCCGCCGCCGATGACGAGGATCGCGGCATGTTGATCGGGCAGCGGCCCATGCTCCACCGCGCGAGCGAGATTCGGCGTGATGGCGCGACGATGGCCGCCCCATTCCGGTTTCTCGAAAGCAAAGGCCGCCGCCGGCATCGGCTTGGCCGGCAAGCGCGGCGCCAGATACTGCTCGACCTCGCGCGGACGGCCGGTGGCCTGTTCCAGCAGCAGGGCGGCGGTGGCCGAGCAATAGCGGCCCTGACAACGTCCCATGCCCAGTCGCGTGTTGCGTTTCAATGCAGCCAGCGTGTCATGCCCGTCAGCGATTTCGCGGCGGATATCGCCGAAGGTGACTTCCTCGCAGCGGCAGAGAATGGCGTCATCGGCCACCTGGTCGAGTTGCACGGGTGGTGCCTGGTAGATCGACCACAATGCCGACTGGAAAGCTTCGGCTTTCGCCAGATCGTGTTTCGCTCGCTCGCCCTGCGATGGATTGCCATCCGTCAGGCCGAGTGCTTTTGCCGTCGCGATGCCGGCCAGCGTGCCACGCGCCTGCGCGACCCGCGAACCGCCCAGATCGGCGCCGTCGCCGATCACATAGACGCCGGCCAGGCTGCTGCGGCCGTCTGGTTCCGTGGTGGTGGCGAGATAGCCGAGATGGCGATCGACCAGCTTGTGCCGGCAGCCGAGTGCGCGGGCGATCTCGGTGGACGGGATGAAGCCGTAGCCGAGGCAGAGCGTATCTGCCGTGAGAGCCTCAGTGGTTTCGGCAAACGCATGGCCGTCAGCAGCGATGACAGCATGCTTTACCCGTTGCAGCCTGCCGTCGCCTTCCGCACTTGTAACAGCCCTCGACCACAGCACCGGCACGCCAGCGCGGCGCAGCTTCCACAGATAGTGCAGGCCATCGCCGATCAGGTCCGGTGCGGTCTTCATCGCGGTCAGCAGGGCGCGCCATTTCGCGGGTGAGGGACGTGGTGCGCTGTCCAGCACGGCGATCACCTCAGCGCCGCCATCGATCAGCTCGCAGGCCAGCTGCAGATTGAGCGGCCCGTTGCCGGCGATGACAATGCGCTGGCCCGGCGCGACGCGATAGGCGCGGGCCAGGGTCTGTGCTGCACCTGTGGTCATCACGCCGGGCAGGGTCCAGCCACTGAACGGCGCCGGGCGTTCATAGGCGCCGGGCGCGACCACCAGCTGGCGCGGGCGATAGATCGTCGCGCGGCCATCCACCAAGGCGCTGACTTCGTCGGATGCATAGGCGCCCCAGACGCTGGCATCCTGATGGATCGTCGCACCGGCCGACGTCGCCGCAGCGACCAGTGAGAGTCCGGCGGCGAATTGCGCATCGACCGGGGCGTCCGTGTGCTGCGACGGTGCCAGCGGCTTGAAATACTGGCCGCCGCTCTGCGGCCGTTCATCCAGTACGACGGTTTTCGCCCCCCGGCTGGCGGCGGCTTGTGCCGCAGCAAGACCCGCAGGGCCGGCGCCGATCACCAGCACATCGACATCGTGTTGTTCCGGCGCATCGCCGACCGGCGCGGACACCAGCGGCTGCAGCGGGTCGTCTGCCGTGCCGGCCGGCGCCTGCGAGGTGATGTTCAGTCCGGCCGAGACCTTGGTGAGGCAGGCGCGCTGGTTTGCCTTTCCGTCCACAGTCACCAGGCAGTCGAAACAGGCGCCCATGCCGCAGTAGAGACCCCGCCGGCTGCCATCGCGGGCATGACGGAAGGCATTCACGCCCTGCGCCGCCAGCGCTGCGGCGATGCTTTCGCCCGGCAATGCAGTCATCATCTGACCGTCATAGACGATCTCGACCGCTGGGCCTTCTGGGCGAATGCTGGAATGGGTTAAGCGCATGATCCGGATGGTATTTTCATCGGTTGGCGTTGTCGGCAGAAATTTGCACTGGATTATAGTATACAATTAGTATACGATTAGTATAACGGCAAGGTCAAATTTTAGGCAAGCTATTGGTGAGGCTGATGAAACCGTTCCGAGGCACATACACCGTGATGATCACGCCCTTCACCGCCGATGGTGGTGCGGTGGATGTGCCGGCGCTGAAGCAGCTGGTGAACTGGCAGATCGAGGAAGGCATCCACGGCCTGATCCCGCTGGGCAGCACCGGCGAATTCCTGTCGATGACGCGCGAAGAGCGCGAGCTGGTGATCGAGACCTGCGTGAATACGGCGGCCGGCCGCGTGCCGGTGCTGATCGGCACCGGCGCGGAATGGACCCGCGACGGCGTCGAATATGCCAGGGAGGCCGAGCGTTTCGGCGCCGACGGCATCATGGTGATCCCGCCTTTCTATTCCAGCCCGACCGAAGACGAGCTGTTCGAGCATTACAGGAAGATCAGCGAAGCGATCTCGCTGCCGGTGATGATCTACAACAACCCGGCCACCGCCAATGTCGATCTCACGCCGCCGATCGTGGCCCGCCTCAGTCGCATCGACAATGTGAAATACATCAAGGAGTCGACGCTGGAGGTCACGCGTGTGCGTGACATCATCGAGCTGTGTGGCGATCGCATGACGGTGTTCGCTGGCATCCTGGGCTACGAATCTTTCTGGCTGGGCGCACAGGGTTGGGTTGCGGTCTGCTCGAACCTGCTGCCGCGTGACTCTGCGAAACTCTTCGAACTGGTCGCCGACGCGAAGGACCAGCCGGCAGCCCTGGCGCTGTACAAGAAAATCCTGCCGATCGTCCGTTGGGTCGGCGGGCATCGCTATGTCTCCGCCTCAAAGGCGGGACTGGGCATGATGGGGCTTCCCGTGGGCGCGCCGCGCGCGCCGCGCCTGCCCCTGCCGCAAGCCGATATGGAAACCCTGCGCGCCGATCTGGCTGCACTGGGTGTGATCGATTCTCTGCGCAACAGGCCGAACGCCGCGGCCTGATGTGGAGAAGGGTGGGCGTAAACCAATTCAAACGGGACAGAGGAGAGAGGGTATGAGCACGACAACCAGGCTGCTTCTTGCGCTGGGGCTGACAGTTCTGACCGCGCCGGCCTTCGCGCAGGCCTGCAAGCCTGCGGTGGCCGATTCCGAACTGGTCAAGCCGGGTACGTTGGTGATGTCCACCAACCCGACCCTGCCGCCGATGCAGTTCGTCGACTCCACCGGCACGCTGAAGGGCATGCGCATCACACTTGGCGAAGAGATCGCCAAGCGTCTCTGCCTGAAGCCCGAATATATCCGCATCGAATTCTCGGCGATGATTCCGGGCCTGCAGGCCGGTCGCTGGGACCTGATCAACACCGGCATCTTCTGGACCGAAGAGCGCGCCAAGATGATGCAGATGATCAACTATGAAGCGCAGGCGATCAGCGTCTCTGTGGCCAAGGGCAACCCGCTCAAGGTCACCAAGCCGGAAGACCTCGCCGGTCGCAGTGTCGGCGTCGAACTGGGCGGCTTCGAAGAGCGCATGCTCAAGGCGCTGGACAAGCAGCTGACCGACAAGGGTCTGAAGGCCATCAATATCCGCACCTTCGACAATTTCGCCACCGCCTATCAGGCGCTGCGCGCCGGCCAGACCGAGGCGACCGTCACGATCGATCCGACGGCGACCGAATATGCCAAGCGCGGCGAATTCGACCGCGCCCTGCATGGCCTGTTCCCGACCCCGGTGGCGCTGGCAATGAAGAGCAAGCCGCTGGCCGATGCTGTCGTGAAGGTGCTGAACGACATGCAGAAGGAAGGCTATTACGGCAAGCTGATGGAAGAATACGGCCTGCTGGCGAACAAGGAGCCTTTCGCCATCAAGGGCCCCAGCATGTAATCTGGCCGGGAACCGGATTTGTGCCGCCCATGACAGCGATGCTCTGGGCGGCACTTCCGGGTGTTTTTGATTTGTAGAGGGTTTGGGATATGCGCGGCTGGAATTGGGAAGGTTTCTACGAGTATCTGTTCAACGGATACCTGCTCAACGGCGCGCTCACCACTCTGTGGCTCACGCTGGCGTCCATTGTCGGCGGTCTGGTCGTCGGTTGCCTTCTGGCACTGCTGCGTCTCGCACCCTATCGCTGGATGTCGGTTCTGGCGCAGGGCTATATCTGGGTTTTCCGTGGCACGCCTTTGCTGGTGCAGCTGATCATCATCTATACCGGCTTACCGCAGATCGGCATCAAGCTGTCGGTGGTGGAATCGGCACTGCTGGGTCTTGTGCTGAATGAAGCTGCATATCTGGCCGAGATTATCCGTGGCGGCATCCTCGGCGTGCCAGCCGGGCAGAGCAATGCGGGCCGCGCGCTCGGCCTCAATTCCACGCAGGTGATGCTCTATATCGTGCTGCCGCAGGCGACCCGCATTGTCATCCCGGCGCTGGGCAACAGCGTCAACGGCCTGCTGAAGACGACATCAGTGACCTCTGTGATCTCGATGGAGGAACTGCTGCGCAGCACGCAGATTCTGATCCAGGAAAAATTCCTGGTGCTGGAACTCTTTACCGTGGCCGCGATCTATTACCTGCTGATGACTTCGGTCTGGGATGTGGTCCAGCGCCGTATCGAGCGGCATTTCGGCCGCGCCTACAAGACTGTCGCCATCGCCGAAGGCCACTGAGGCATTGCAATGACCGCGCAGCCGGTGTCCCCGATTGAGCCCTTCCAGACCAGAGCGGCCAATCTGGGCGACAGGGCCCATGAACATCTGCGCGATCTGATCCTGAGTCGGCAGATTCCCGGCGGCACCGAAGTATCCGAAGCACGGCTGGCCGATTATCTGAAGGTCTCGCGCACGCCGATGCGCGAAGCTCTGGTGCGTTTGGTGGGCGAGGGCCTGCTCGAGCGTGCGGCAGACCGTGCATATCGCGTGCGCAGCGTCTCGGCGCGCGAATTCTTCGAGAGCATGCAACTGCGCGAGGTGCTGGAATGTCTCGCCATCGAAAAGGCTATCCCGGTGCTGCAGGATGAGGATCTGGCCGGCCTGCGGCATGATCTGCTGGCGCTGGGCGACAGCGCCGAAGACGACATGCAGCACTGGCAGTTCGACAACCAGTTCCACAGTTTTTTCGCGCGTAGCGCCGGCCATGCCATGTTGGCCGATACCATCACCCGCATGCGGGTGATCGCCCGGCTGTTCCGCATCTCCTCGTCCTTCCATCGCAAGGGCGAGATCGACAGCGAACATCTGGCCATTCTTGAAGCCGCCGAACGGCGCGATGCCGAGGCCGCCAAGTCTGCCATGCTGTCGCATCTGCGCAACCTGCAGGATGATGCGCGACGCGCGATCGCCGATGATGCCAATCCCGGCGGATATTTCCGCTGATCCCACCCCAGATTCTGGCCCGACCGAAAAGGATATGCCCATGCCGCAATTCGACACCGTGATCCGCAACGGGACGCTGGCGACCGCATCGGATGTCTTTGCGGCGGATCTGGGCATCAGCGACGGGCGGATCGCAGCGATTGGCACGACTCTGGGCGCTGGCAAGACCGAGATCGATGCGAAAGGCCGTCTGGTACTGCCAGGGGGTGTGGATGGCCATTGCCATTTCGATCAACCGACCAGCGACGGTACGATCATGGCAGATGACTTCTACACTGGTTCGCGGTCGGCGGCCTGGGGCGGTACCACGACGGTGATTCCCTTTGCCATCCAGTTCAAGGGCCAGCCACTGCGCGATGCGGTGGCCGACTATCACCGTCGCGCCAACGGCAAATCCTTCATTGACTATGCTTTCCATCTGATCGTCAGCGATCCGACCGAGCAGCTGATCGGCCAGGATCTGCCGGCCCTGATCCGCGATGGCTATACCTCGTTCAAGATCTACATGACCTATGACGACATGAAACTTAACGATCGCCAGGTACTGGATCTGCTGACGATCGCGCGGCGCGATGGCGCCATGGCGATGATCCACGCCGAGAATGCCGATTTCATCAGCTGGCTGACCGACAAGCTGTTGGCCGAGGGTCATACCGAGCCGCGCTACCATGCCGATTCCCGCCCGATGGCGGTCGAGCGCGAAGCCACCCATCGCGCCATCACCATGGCCGAACTGGCCGATGTGCCGATCCTGATTGTGCATGTCTCGGGCCGCGAGGCGGTCGAGCAGATTCACTGGGCGCAGGGCCGTGGTATGAAAATCTATGCCGAGACCTGCCCGCAATACATGGTGCTGACTGAACACGACCTGCATGGCCATGGTTTCGAGGGTGCGAAATGCATCTGCAGCCCGCCGCCGCGCGACAAGGCCAACCAGGCCGCGATCTGGGACGGCCTCGCCGGCGGCGTGTTCCAGATCGTGTCGTCAGACCATGCGCCGTTCCGCTATGCCGATCCGAAGGGCAAGATGATCCGCGGCGACAAGACGCCGTTCAACTGGGTGCCGAACGGCATTCCCGGCGTCGAGACCCGCCTGCCGATCCTGTTCTCCGAGGGCGTCAAGAAGGGCCGCATCAGCCTGCAGCGTTTTGTCGAACTGTCGGCGACCAATCCGGCCAAAATGTACGGGCTGTATCCGCGCAAGGGCACGCTGGCCATCGGGGCCGATGCCGATATCGTCATCTACGATCCCGAGCGCAAGGTGACGATCACCAACAGCCTGCTGCATCACAATGTCGATTACACGCCCTATGAGGGCTTGGAAGTGACCGGCTGGCCGGAAACCGTGCTGTCGCGCGGCGAGATTCTGGTACAGAAGGGGGAATTCATGGCAAAAGAAGGTCGAGGCCAGTTCCTGCCCTGCGATCTGCCCGAAATGGCCAAGCCGAAAGCGGCAGCCTGAATTTCAAGCGAGAGAATGACCATGGACAAGCTCAAGATCACCGCCGGAAAGTTCACCTTCGGTGCCAAATTCGAAACCGCGAATGCACCCAAGACGGTGGCCAAGTTCCGCAGCCTGCTGCCCTATAATGAGAAGATCATTCATGTGAGGTGGAGCGGCGAGGGCTGCTGGATTCCGCTCGGCGATCTCGATCTGGGCCTAGGCTACGAGAATCACACCAGCTATCCGGCGCCGGGGCAGTTCATCCTGTATCCGGGCGGCATCAGCGAAACCGAAATCCTGCTGGCCTATGGCGGCGTGCATTTCGCCTCCAAGATGGGGCAGCTCGCCGGCAACCATTTCATCACCATCACCGAAGGGCTGGAAAACCTGTACACGCTCGGCAGGACCGTGCTGTGGGAAGGCGCGCAGTCCATACGGTTTGAG
>VFQQ010005393.1_pt1 | contig 10605 bp, 9 predicted proteins | sample 3512341 | NCBI WGS metagenome assembly VFQQ01 (sample SAMN10412373, study PRJNA504923) | tailings metagenome | isolation source: Relicate 2 Philex TSF1 revegetated site | place: Philippines: Tuba, Benguet | collected 2017-08-29
CGCCAATCAGAACGTCGTCGCGGACCTGACCAGTGCCAAGTTGAGTATTCCCTGGGCGGGATGGAGCAAGGGTCCCGGAGTGCCGGCAACAGTTTCCTTCACCATGGAGAAGGCCGGATCGACCACCCGGCTCACCAATTTCGATCTCGATGGCAAGACGTTTGAGGCTCGTGGTGCGGTCGAGCTGTCCAATGGAGATCTGGTTTCCGCGAATTTGTCCCATGTGCAGCTCAACCGTGGCGATGACGTTGCCGTCTCCATCAAGCGCTCCGGCAAGGGCTATGCCGTCAAGGTGAACGGCGACGCACTCGATGCTCGCGCACTGGTCAAGCAATTCACCTCAGACACCGACAGCGCCACGAAGGGCACAGGCGGTGACGCGATCTCCGTAACTGCCGACGTGAAGGCGCTGACTGGCTTCAATGATGAAGTCGTGTCGAACTTCACGCTCGACTACAGCGGCGCGGGATCGAAGGTGAACGGGCTGACTGTGAAGGCACAGGCCCGCTCCGGCGCGTCCATCGACGTTTCGAACAACACCGTTGGCGGCCGGCATACGCTGGACATGAAGTCGGCGGATGCGGGCGCGGTGTTGCGTTTCCTCGACATCTACAAGCACATGGAAGGCGGCGCGATCGCCGTAGCGCTGGCCGGCGCGGCGGATGGGCCCATGCGCGGCACTGTGGATGCCCGCAACTTCCAGATCGTCAACGAGCCAAAGCTGGCGTCGATCGTCTCGACGACGCCAACCGGCGACAAGCGGTCGCTCAACCAGGCGGTGAAGGCCGATATCGATACCTCGCGCGTTCAGTTCGAGCGAGGCTATGCCGAGATCGTCAAAGGAACCGGTTCTCTCAAGGTGGCCAATGGTGTGCTGCGTGGCCCGCTGATCGGGACCACCTTCCAGGGTACGCTCTACGACCAGAACGACAACATGGACATGACCGGCACTTTCATGCCGGCCTATGGCATCAACCGCATCTTCGGCGAGTTGCCTCTAGTCGGCGCGCTGCTGGGCAATGGACGCGACCGCGGTCTGATCGGCGTGACTTACCGGTTGAGGGGCAGTGCCAAAAAGCCCGACCTGCAGATCAACCCGCTGTCAGTCATCGCGCCCGGCATTTTCCGCTCGATCTTCGAGTTCCGATAAGGCCGCTCGATTTAGACCGGCCGCACCAGAATGTGTTTTTTCTTGCCGAGCGACAGCTTTACGACCTTTTCCGGACTCAGATCCTGAACTGTGACAGAGCGCCGTTCGTCGGTCATCGCTTCGTCGTTCAGCCGCACCGCGCCGCCCTGGACATGGCGTCGTGCTTCACCATTGGAAGCAGCCAGCCCGGCCCGCACCAGCAGGGCAAGAAGACCGATGCCGGTCTCCAGCTCGGCGCCAGGTACCTCGATCGACGGCAGATTGTCGGCCAGCGCGCCTTCCTCGAAAGTCTTGCGCGCGGTCTCGGCAGCCTCCTCTGCGGCAGCGCGTCCATGCACGATTGCCGTCACTTCCGTGGCGAGGATCTTCTTGGCTTCGTTGAGCTCGGAACCGCCCAGGGCTTCCAGTTTGGCAATCTCGTCGAGCGGCAGGCGCGTGAAGATTTTCAGGAAGCGACCGACATCGGCATCTTCCGTGTTGCGGAAATACTGCCAGAAATCATAGGGGCTGAAGAGATCACCGTTCAGCCAGACCGCCCCCGAAGCAGACTTGCCCATCTTCTCACCGGAGGATTTTGTGAGCAGTGGCGTGGTCAGTGCGTAGAGCTGCGGGCCTCCCATGCGATGGCTCAGATCGACGCCGTTGATGATGTTGCCCCACTGATCGGAGCCGCCCATCTGCAGCACCGTGCCGTGGCGCCGGCTGAGCTCGGTGAAGTCGTAGCCCTGCATGATCATGTAGTTGAATTCGAGGAACGACAGCGACTGCTCGCGGTCCAGCCTGAGCTTTACGCTGTCGAACGACAGCATGCGGTTGACCGAGAAGTGGCGGCCGACGTCACGCAGGAATTCGACATAGTTCAGCTTCAGCAGCCAGTCGGCGTTGTTGACCATGATGGCAGGATTCGAGCCGTCATAGCGCAGGATGTTGCCGTAGACTTTCTTGATGCTCTCGATATTGCTCTCGATCTGCTCGACCGTCAGCAGCTTGCGTTGCTCGTCCCGAAAGGAAGGGTCGCCCACCATCGAGGTGCCGCCACCCATCAGCGTGATCGCCTTGTGGCCGGTTTCCTGCAACCAGTAGAGCATGGTGACAGTGATCAGATTGCCGATGTGGATCGACGTAGCCGTCGCATCATAGCCGACATAGCCGCAGATCGGGCCCTTCGTGGCCAATGCGTCGAGCCCTTCCGGGTCGGAGATCTGGTGGATGAAGCCACGTTCGTCGAGAACGCGCAGAAAGTCGGACTTGAAGGCGGGCATGACTGGATTCCGGAAAACAACGAGAAAGCAGCGCAGCCCTTGGCGTGCGCTGCTCCGGGCCTTTAGCATCGCCGGGCCTGGAATCACAAGAATATAGGTCAGGAATGCCCCAATTCTGCGCAATCGGCCTGATGAGCGGTACCTCCATGGATGGCATCGACCTCGCCATGCTGCGTAGCGACGGCGAAAATGTACTCGAGCGCGGTCCATCCTTCTTCGTGCCCTACGAGGCGGCCTTCCGCCAGCGCATCGCGGCCGGGCTGGAGGAGGCCAAGGCAATAGTCCGGCGTGAGGAGCGTCCGGGAATGCTTGCCGGACTCGAGCGGGAGATCACGGAGAGGCACGCGGATGCGGTGACGCGGTTTCTGGCTGCAGATGCTGGAAAATGGGGGCAGCCCGACCTGGTCGGCTTCCACGGCCAGACCGTGCTGCACCGGCCACATCTGGGGCTGACGGTCCAGCTCGGTGATGGGCTGTTGCTGGCAGAGCGCACCGGTTTGCCCGTGGTTTATGACATGCGTGCCAATGACATGCTGCACGGTGGGCAGGGAGCGCCGCTGGTTCCCGCCTATCATGCTGCGCTGGCGAGAACACTGCCTCAGCCATTTGCTGGCGAATATCCGGTCGTGTTCATCAACATCGGCGGAATTTCCAACATCACCTATGTCGGGGAAAGCGGCGATCCCGTTGCCTTCGATACAGGACCTGGCAACACGCTGATCGATCAATGGGTGTCACGCGAAGGCGGGGTGCCTTTCGATGCCGGTGGTGCAATCGCCAGCGAAGGCGCTGTGATCCTCTCGGTTGTCGAGCGTTATCTTGACAGTCCCTTCTTCGCCAAATCCGGTCCCAAGTCCCTGGATCGCAATGATTTCACGCTTGATGAAGTCGAGGGGCTGGAACTCGCCGATGGTGCCCGCACGCTGGCCAGCGTTTCGGCGGAGGCCATCCTCAAATCCGCCGACCACATGCCGGAAGCACCGCGACTGTGGATCGTATGCGGTGGCGGCCGCAAGAACCCGCATATTGTCGACGACCTTCGTACCGGCGCGCTGAAGGCCGGTGCGAAGGTGATCCTGGCCGAGGATGCCGGCTTCAATGGTGATGCCACAGAAGCGGAGGCCTGGGCCTATCTTGCCGTGCGTGCCGAGCGCGGTCTTCCGTTGACATTTCCGACCACGACCGGCTGCAGCGACGCTGTGACAGGTGGACTGATCACGCGTCCGTGAACGGTATTGGCGTGTCCCGGATGCTTGCCACGATCTGGCCGCTGGCGTAAGGAAAGCCCCGCGTTCCGGTGGACGCGCCGCCATTCCAGGGACGCGTCGGGCCGACCGCGTCGCTCGACATCCGTGAAGCTGTTCGGTCGATCTGATTGCCATGGCGGACGCCCTGATCTCCATCGTCATACCAGGCCGCAATGAGGCGGCTAACCTGCCTCTGCTGATCGACGAGATCGCAACGGCCATGAACGGGCGCGACTTCGAGGTCATCGTCGTTGACGACGGTTCGACCGACGACACAGCGGCGGTGCTTGCCGCCCTGGATGCCGCGCAACCGTTTCCGGTTCGCCACATCCGCCATGATAAGTCGTCTGGTCAGAGCCTTGCCGTGCGTTCCGGTGTCTGGGCAGCGCGTGGCGACATCGTCGCGACCATCGACGGCGATGGTCAGAACGATCCGCAGTACATCCCGGTATTGGTCGATGCGCTGCGCGAGGCCGGACCGGAGGTCGGCGCGGCCCAGGGCCAGCGCCTGAAGCGGCGCGACAGCAAGGCGAAGCAGCTTGCCTCGCGTTTCGCCAACTGGTTGCGAAACGCCATCCTGCACGACCAGACCCGTGATACCGGCTGCGGGCTGAAGGCCGTGCGTACCGAGATATTCCGCAAGCTCCCGTTCTTCGACGGCACGCATCGTTTCGTGCCGGCGCTCGTTATCCAGGAAGGTTACGACGTGGTGCATCGCGACGTGGTCGACCGCTCGCGCCGTCACGGCAAGTCCAATTACGGCATCTTTGATCGGGGGCTGCAGGGCGCTGCCGATCTGCTCGGGGTTTGGTGGCTGCGGCGCAGGCGTCGGCGTATGCCAAAGGCAAGGGAAATCACGCATGGATAGTGTGTTCCAGGAACTGGTGACCTGGCTGCACGAAGTCTTTGTGCAGCAGTTCGACGGCTGGGTTTTGCTCGGCTTCATCGCGCAGTTCTTCTTCACCATGCGCTTCGTGGTGCAATGGGTCGCCTCCGAACGGGCCAAGCGTTCGGTGGTACCGATTGCTTTCTGGTTTTTTTCGCTCGGCGGCGGCGGCCTGCTCCTGATCTACGCAATACAGCGCCGTGACCCGGTGTTTATCGCCGGGCAGGGGCTGGGCCTCTTCATCTATATCCGCAATCTCTGGCTGATCGCCAACGAGCGTAAGGCCGCCATGAGCAAGGTCGACTGACCTCAATGGCGCGGGCGTCCACGGCGGACCAATCTTTCGGTAGGAGATCAGGCGCGTGGAGATGACCAGGAAATATCTGTTTTTGTTTCTCTTCAGTCTCGTGCTCTCTGCGTCGGGGCTCGCCAGCCTGCCGGTGGTGGACCGTGATGAAGCGCGTTTCGTGCAGGCCACCAAACAGATGGCTGAAAGCGGCGACTACATGGACATCCGCTTCCAGGATGCCTCGCGCTACAAGAAACCGATCGGCATCTACTGGCTGCAGTCAGCGGCAGTGGGATTGAGTGGCGAGGGGGCCGCCGCTCCGATCTGGATCTATCGTCTCGTTTCGGCGCTGGGCATCGCCATTGCAGTGGTTGCGACGGCGTGGACGGCAACGATTCTGTTTGGAGCAAATGCCGGTATGGCTGCCGGTCTGGTGCTCGCTGCCATCTTTGCCACGGCTTTCGAGGGGCGTATCGCCAAGACCGATGCGTTCCTTCTGGCCTGTTGTGTGCTCGCGCAGGGCGCATTGGCGCAGATCTATGTCGCGGCACGCCGTGACCAGCCGTCGGCCGCATATCTGCCGTGGCTGTTCTGGATTGCGCAAGGGGTCGGTATCCTCATCAAGGGACCGATCACGCCGGCATTGTCGCTTGTCACCATCCTGATCCTGCTCGCTTTCGAACGCGACGCACGTTGGCTGTCGCGGCTGAAGGCCGGGCGTGGCCTGCTTCTGGCAGCTCTCATCGTGGTGCCCTGGCTTGCCGTCATCACCTGGAAGAGTGGTGGTGCCTTCTGGCAGGAGGCTGTCGGAAAGGACCTGGTCGGCAAGGTTGCCGACGGCCAGGAATCGCACGGCATGCCTCCGGGCTATTATTCGCTGACCTATTCGCTGTTCATGTGGCCCTTCAGCCTGATCGCGCTCGGAGCGGGACTGGCAGCTCTCAATCATGTGCGCAACGACCCGCGGCTGCGCTTCTGCCTTGCGTGGTACATTCCGTTCTGGATCCTTCTCGAACTGGTGCCCACCAAGCTGCCGCATTATGTCCTGCCGGCCTATCCGGCGGTCGCGTTGCTTGTCGGCTGGCTGCTTACCCTGTCGCCGGAGCAGGCCGTCCTGAAGCGCTGGCAGACCTGGCTCTATTGGGCGACGGCGTTCGGTCTTGTCGTCGTCACGCTCGGGCTGGCGGCGGTCGCCGTCGGGGCGCCGCTGTATTTGACCGGTGCGTTCAATCCGTGGAGCATTCCGGCGGCCATTTTTGCGCTCGCCGCGGGCTATCTGGCATTCCCGCGCCAGTTGCAGCTTTCGTTGAATCGTGTTGGCGCCGCCGCCGCCGCCGCAGGGGCGGCATACGCCGTGTTGATCGGTCTTATCGTGCCATCCCTGACGCCGATGTGGCTTACGCCGCGCATTGTCGCTGCGATTCAGGAAAGCAAACCGTGTCAGAATTCTGTTCTGGCGTCTTCGCAATACCATGAACCGAGCCTCATCTTCATGGCCGGTACCAGTACCAAGCTGACCGATACACAGGGAGCCGCGGCCCATCTGGTGACGGATCCGGCCTGCGCGCTTGCACTGGTTCCTGTTGCCGACGAGCCGGCACTCCAATCCGCGCTGGCCAGTTCAGGCAAGACGGCAGCGCGCCTGAAAGAAATCGACGGCATCAATTATTCGTCCGGCGACAAGTTGGCACTCGGGCTCTACAGGGTCGCCAATCCTTGACCGTTCATTAGCCAGACCTTGATGATCTGTCATGATAGCGTCACTCTACCGATGTGTTGCTGCCGCTGATTGGCGGAACTGGGGTAAGGGGCTTTGATTATGAAGGACGCCGGCGCGCCACCACGGCCGCTGCTGCAGCGCATGCTTGCGCGCAGCCGGACGAACACGGCCACCACCTTTGCTGTTATTGGTCGCCGTTTCCGCCGCCGACCGGCGCAATATGACCGGATATTCTGGTTGCCCTGGACAATAGGCTGTGTCCTTCTGGCGGGACTGGCGGCCATCTATCTCGATCACGCTTCGATACGCGATTGGCACCCGGTTTTTGGTGCGCTGGCTGAAATGTCCACACCGCTGGGATTGGGGGAGTGGTATCTCTGGCCAGCGGCGGCATGGTTGTTGGTGGCCAATCAGATCGACTGGACGGGTCTTGGTCGCAAACAACTGATGGCGGTCTACAACCGCACCTCCATTGCACTTTTCGTCCTTGTGGCTGTCGGTTTGCCCGGATTGCTGACCATCGTCCTGAAGATCTTGTTCGGTCGCGCCCGCCCCGCGCTCTACGAAACGTATGGTGCGTTCTCGTTTCATCCGTTCACGGTGAAAGCCATCTTCGCTTCCTTCCCGTCCGGGCATGCCACGACGATCGGATCGGTCGCGGCCGTTCTGATGCTTTTGTTCCCGCGTGGAAGGTACTGGTTCCTGCTCCTCGGTCTATGGCTGGCGGCAACGCGTATCTTCGTCGGTGCTCATTATCCCAGCGACACCATTGTCGGCTTCGGCCTCGGTTTCGGCCTTGCGGTTGTGGCTGCGATCGTCTGTGCACGCCTGGGTTTCCTGTTCCGTTCAAACCCGGTCGGCCTGCCCCTTCCGAGACGGACGGTCTGGCGCACGCCAAGAAGTGCCACAGCTCCCGGAAACCTGATCGCCCACAAACAGCCCGCAACCCTGCACTAAAGCCATTCCAGGAAAGTGCGTAGCGGCTTCCTGTCCGGAATTGCGTGAAAACAAAAAGTTTGAGCGTTTCGGCGTTTCCGTGGAAAACGGAAACGCTCAGGGGCCGATCAGTCGAGCCCGCCATAACGGCGCACCAGCGCCGCCATGTCGGGCGAATGCGGCGAGGTTTCACGGTCGAGGCCGGTTGCCACGCCTTCACGGTCGGCAACGGGCCGATTCTGGCTCACTTTCCATTTGCCTGTGATGTCTTCGATCGTGATTTCCAGGCCAATGATGCCCTTGATCTGAGCCTGGATGAATTCCGGCGGGGCGTCGGCAACCGCCCAGGAGTGTTCGCGCCCGTCTTCCTGCTTGCCGGTAAGATCGTTTATCTGCCGTGCAAGCCATGCGTTGTCGGCTACGACCCTTGCCGTTCCACGCACCTGCACAGTGGCATAGTTCCATGTCGGCACCACCTTGCCGGTTTCGCGCTTGGTTTCGTACCAGGATGGCGTGACATAGGCATCGCTGCCCTGGAAGACGACCAGAACCCTGGCTGATGGATTGTCCGAAATCAGCCGCCAGTGTGGATTGGCTTTGGCCAGATGCGCTCTCAGCTTGCCGTGCGTATCGGTTTCAGCGTCGAGCAGGAACGGGATCGGATCGGCGACGGGGCCGTCTACGCCGTTGGAGATCAACAGTCCCAGCGGATGCGCGCGGATCAGCGCGTGCAGGACCTCGAGGCGCGTCTCATTGAAATGCGGCAGCTGGTACAAGGGTGAAATCCTTCTCTCAAGGACTACCCTGAAATCAACGTGGCTCTGACGCAATGCTCCTGTTGCGGATTACGACTGTCTCAGCCCAGCTGCGCAAGATGCAGCAGCGGGAAAGGCTTTCCGGAGCCGTCGAGCTCGGAACGACCGACCTGTGTGAAGCCGCATTTGAGATAAAAGGCCAGCGCACCCGGATTTTGTTCGTTGACGTCCACCTTCAGACGTCCCTTGAGCGCGACGGCATGGTCGACCAGCTGCCTGCCGATGCCGTGTCCATGATGAGACGGATCGATAAACAGCATTTCGAGATTTGCGCCATCCAGCCCGGCAAAGCCCAGCAACTGGCCGTCATCACCTTCTGCGACGTAGACTTCCAGCGCCGGTATGTGCAGATCCCGCAGCCGCGGCTCGAAGAAGCGGATGTCATCCTCGGTCAGGAAATGATGCGTGGCGCGCACGGCGGCAAGCCAGATATCGACCAGGCGCGCAGTGTCGCGCTCGGCGTAGGATCTTATTTTCATGTGTAGTCCTGCTGCCGGCCAGCCGGCATGAGCGTTCTAGCGCAGTCGCTTCGGGCGCGGGTCGGCCAGTTCGCCGGCGAGACGGCGGTCGAGGTAATCCGCGCATTCTTCGATCAGCAGATCGGCGTCATTGGCGAAGAAGTGGTTCGCGCCCGGAAGCGTCTTCTGGGTGATGGTGATGCCCTTCTGGGTATGCAGCTTGTCGACCAGCCCCTGAACGTCCTTCGCGGGCGCCACCTTGTCGGCGTCGCCATGGATGATCAGGCCCGACGACGGGCAAGGCGCCAGGAAGGAGAAATCATAAGTGTTGGGCTGTGGCGCCACCGAAATGAAGCCTTCGATCTCCGGGCGGCGCATCAGCAATTGCATGCCGATCCAGGCACCGAAGGAATAGCCTGCCACCCAGCAGCTCTTGGAATCGGGATGCAACGACTGCACCCAGTCGAGCGCCGCGGCGGCATCCGAAAGTTCGCCTGTGCCATGATCGAACTCGCCCTGGCTGCGGCCGATGCTGCGGAAATTGAAGCGCAGCGTGGTGAAATTGCGCTTCTGGAACATATAGAAGAGGTCGTAGACGATCTTGTTGTTCATCGTACCGCCGAACTGCGGGTGCGGATGCAGAACGATGGCGATCGGCGCGCTCTTTTCTTTGGAAGGCTGGTAGCGACCTTCAAGGCGACCGGCCGGACCGGCGAAAATGACCTCTGGCATCAATAACTCCTGGTGTACGCTATATGGTGTCCGAACAATTCCAACTCCGGCTTCAATCCAAGCTTGACGCAAGGCGAGCGCCTACCTAGAAGCTAGTTTAGAACTGTTCAAAACTGCATGGCAGAGATGTAAGGCTCTGCCATTGCTGCCGCAAGCCGCGTAATAGGACGGCTGGCCTTGGAATTTCAAGGAAATAACGCTTCTCGCTGCGAGAGCGGGTTTTGAAGGGAAAACACCGGGTAAAATGGCCGAGCATCGCGCCTATCTCGACTACAATGCCAGTGCACCGCTGCTCCCGGCGGCGCGGGTGGCTGTGGTCGCGGCGCTCGATGCGGCAAATCCCTCCTCGGTTCATGCCGAAGGCCGTGCAGCGCGGCGGCTGGTTGAAGATGCGCGCCGCGATGTGGCCGCACTGGTCAATGCCAAGCCGGATCATGTATTCTTCACCTCAGGCGCTACGGAAGCGGCGGTGACACTGCTGTCTCCCGACTGGCGGATGGGCCGCGCGGCACTGCGCATGGCGCGCCTCTACGTTTCTGAGGCCGATCACCCGTGCGTCCTGAACGGTGGCCGTTTCGCACGGGAGAAGATCGTGCGCATCGGCGTGACACCCGATGGCATCATCGATCTCGAAGCTTTGGGCCTGGCACTCGCCAGCCACGACAAAGCCGAAGGACTGCCTCTTGTAGCTATGCACGCCGCCAACAATGAGACGGGCGTCATCCAGCCGATCGCCGAGATTGCCACGATCGTGAAGGCAGCCGGCGGTCTCCTGGTGGTGGACGCAGTGCAGGCCGCAGGGCGCATTCCGCTCGATATGTCAGCGCCTTATGCGGACTACTTGATTCTCTCCTCCCACAAGCTTGGCGGTCCCAAGGGCATAGGAGCCATCGTTGCTGCCTCTGATTTGATGATGCCTGCGCCTCTGGTTACCGGCGGCGGCCAGGAGAAAGGTCATCGCGGCGGCACGGAGAACCTTGCCGCCATTGCCGGTTTTGGCGCTGCCGCACGTGAAGGGTTGGCTGGACTTGCCGATATCGAGGTTGTCCGGCAGCGGCGTGACGCCATCGAGGCGATCGTGACCGAATTGGTGCTGGACGCCGAAATTTT
>VFQQ010005394.1_pt1 | contig 10605 bp, 11 predicted proteins | sample 3512341 | NCBI WGS metagenome assembly VFQQ01 (sample SAMN10412373, study PRJNA504923) | tailings metagenome | isolation source: Relicate 2 Philex TSF1 revegetated site | place: Philippines: Tuba, Benguet | collected 2017-08-29
CTAGTTATATCAACCGGTGACTTTACTCCTCAAAGAGTTATCAAAGCTAATTACTAACCCTAGATAATTATTGAGAAGTTAAACAATTAATAGAAGAAAAGCTCTAAAATATACCTTTTTGGAGCTTCTATTTTTTTAATATTTACAAATGACTTCTTGTAACCACTTGATAGTCAGTTGATTGGGCAGAGGGGAAGAGATTCGAACTCTCGATACGGTTGCCCGTATACACACTTTCCAGGCGTGCTCCTTCAACCACTCGGACACCCCTCTGTTTGGTGGTCTTTGTTTGACCTTATTTTTGAGGTTGCAAAAATAGAAAATAGAAACACATTTTCTAATAATCCCTATCAAAAATCTCCGCTATGTTGCCTATTATAGGCTCATTTCGCCTGCAAGAGGTTGGCTGAGGCGTTGGCGTATCAGGTCGTGGTCGGTTTCTTGACCAAGTATCCACATCATTTTTGTAATGGCAGCTTCGGTTGTGATGTCGCCGCCGCTTACTACGCCTATTTTATCAAACCAACTACTGGTTTGATAGCGGCCTTGCATTACTCTGCCACCGTCGCATTGAGATACGTTTAGTATTATTATACCGCGTTCGGTGGCTTCTTTGAGTTCGTGTAAGAACCACGGCAGGGTAGGAGCATTGCCCGCTCCAAAAGTTTCGAGTACTACACCGCGAAGCCCTGAGATACTGAGCACCGAGCGTACTACGTTTTGAGTCATTCCCGGGAAAAGCTTCAAAATCGCTACGTTGGCGTCTAGTTGGGCTTGTACCCCAAAAGGTGCGTCGGTACGGTAAGAAGCAATATAAGGACGGTTGTACTCGATAGTGACCCCCACTTCGGCCAATGCAGGGTAGTTTTCGGAACGAAAAGCGTTGAACTGTGAACTTTCCTTCTTTTTGGCGCGGTTACCGCGCAACAGATAGTTTTGAAAGTAAATACACACTTCTGGCACGAGTGGTTGACCGTCGGTTTGGGCAGCGGCTATCTCCAAAGCAGTGATGATGTTTTCGCGGGCATCCGTACGAGCTACCCCAATGGGCAGTTGCGCGCCTGTCAAAATCACGGGCTTGTGGAGATTTTGGAGCATAAAACTCAATGCCGAGGCTGTGTAGGCCATTGTGTCGGTACCGTGTAGGATTACAAAACTGTCATAAAAGGCGTAATTGCGCTGAATTAAGTTGGCGATTTCGGCCCATACTTCGGGGCGCATGTTGGAAGAATCCATGATTTCTTCCAAACTCGTAAACGTGATTTCAAAGTCTAAGCGTTTGATTTCGGGCAGTTTGTCGAGGATTTGTTCAAAATCAAAAGGCACAAGATTGCCTTTCTCAAACACCATTCCGAGAGTGCCGCCTGTATAAATGACCAATACCGAAGCACGGGGGCGATTGGGTAAGGCGGGGTTGATTTTGACTGTTTTGTAAGCTGGCAAAGTTGATGAAGTTTTTTGTGACGCTGCAAAATTAGATGAAAGCTCCCAAACCAACACTTTTTTCTCCCAAATCCGCTCGATGTTTCGTATCTGAAAAATACATCGAGCGGATAGAACACATCGCGAAAATTATTGAATGAGAGTACGGTTGCGGATTTTTTCGCTGCTTATTTTGATAATTGCCCAAAGTCTATTTAGAGACTACAAAGGTATTAGCTAGTTATCGAAAAGGTGTTGATGAGATACTCTTTTAAGTTTTAATGAATCTGTTGCATAGAAGGAAGAAGAGAAAGAGCGTTTGCCGTCGTTTGGGAAGCCACCATCTCGACCGATACCTGCATCAGGTCGGCCACGCGTTGAGCTATGAGTGGCACATAGGCTACCTCATTGCGCTTGCCTCGGTAAGGTACAGGTGCTAAGTAGGGGCTATCCGTTTCCAAAACGATATGCTTCATGTCAATATAAGGCAACACTTTGTCGAGACCACCGTTTTTAAACGTTGCTACTCCGCCAATGCCCAACTTAAAGCCAAGGTCAATGGCCTTTTGGGCTTCTTCGAGCGTACCTGTAAAACAATGAAAAATGCCTGTCAGTTGGGTATCTCCTACTTTTTCGATAAGCTCTACAACTTCCCAGAAGGCATTACGGCAATGAATGTCAATCCAGAGATGATGTTTGAGGGCTAAATTGCACTGGATTAAAAAAGCTTCTTTTTGCTGTTCAACAAAAGTTTTGTCCCAGTACAAATCCATTCCTATTTCACCTATCGCCACAAACTGTGGAACGGACGACCCGTCCGTCAAGATCGTATTGTTTATTGAAGTCGAGCTCGTATTGTTTATTGAAGCAGATGTAGTAGTATTACTTGGAGTAGCCACTGAAGGCGTTTCAACTGCTGAAATAGTCATTTTATCAAGCCAATTTTCAACAATGTACAATTCTTGCTCAAAATCCGCCTTAACATAAGTAGGATGAAGCCCCATCATAGGTCGGCACACATGGGGGTATTGGGTTGCAAGTGCCATCATTCCGTCGATAGTAGTGTGGTCACAGTTGGGCATCCATATCTGTGTTATTCCTGATTCAAAAGCCCTTTCGAGCATTTGGGTACGGTCTTCATCAAAAGCATCGTCATAAATATGGGCGTGGGTTTCAATCATGTTTAATTTAAGCATGGGAAGTAAATAATTTTTCTAGTACTCGCGTCCCTTCCAAACGGTGGATTGACGCGTGTAAAAATTGATAAACATTACAAAATTCATAAAAATGTGGTAAAACCAGAAAATAGGAACACCTATCATGAGCGCGGGAAGTTGCAGCCAATTGATAATGCTGACCATCCAGGCCACCACCAAAAGATAATGGAGAAAAGCCAAAAGGAGGGTGGTTTTTGGAAAACAAAATCCCATTATAATCAAGAAAGGCAATAAGGAAGCATTGATATAAACTCCCAATCGCCGTTGCCACGGCAAAGACATTGCCCCAAACATCCATCTTTTGCGCTGAATCAATAATTGGCCAAAAGTAGCACTCGGACGAGAAATGCTAAGCACACGGGCATCGAATAGTTGCGCAAAATGAAAACCTTTTGTTAAAATAGCATGGAAAAGGGCGTAATCTTCCGTAATAGAAAAAGCAATTCCCTCATATTTTCCAACTGCCTCATAAGCTTCACGACTTACGGCCATGTTGTTGCCCATAGCCGTCATAGGAATGCCAAAAAGGGCGAAAAGGCGTATCATTGATAGATAATAAAGCCATTCAAGCCCCTGCATCATTCCGAATATCCCTCCTTTTGTCATGGTAGTAATACCTGTAACCACCCCTACATTTGGCTCAAAATGTACCAACATATTTTCAATCCATCCGACCGGTACTTCGATATCGGCATCCGTAAAGAAAAGGTAATCGCCCGTAGCATGATGGGCAAGTTGGGCCAACACATTGGTTTTGCCTTTCAATTGAGGAAGCGTAGAGACGATAGAAATCAGCTCAAATTGAGGTTTGTCTTTGATAAAATCCTTAACTAAAGCAGCGGTATTATCATCAGAGGCATCATCTCCTATAAGTACTTGCAGGTGGGATGTGGGATAACTCAATGCCGCCACCGAAGTCAGACAGGCAACGATATTGGCAGATTCGTTGCGGGCTGCAATGAGAATAGATACTTTTTTCACACGAAACTTTTTTGGCAAAGTTAAGAGGTATCAGTCATTTGTGGGAAAATAAAAATAATCTGAACGTAAATGTATATTTGTGGTGTTTAATGGCTAATTCAAACGTTATGGAAACAACAGTTTATTTCTAATGAATAATCAATTTGAGAAAAAAATGCAAGATGCCAACAAGCGTACCAAAAGCTACGCCAAATACTCTGGTATGGGTATACAGATGCTTGGGACGATAGGCCTAGGGACGTATGCAGGGTATAAACTAGATGAATGGCAGGGCAACAAAATCCCGGGATGGACACTTACACTTTCTTTGGTGTCGATTGGCGCAGCTTTGTATAATTTTATTCAGCAAGTAAAAAACTAAAGACTCAGAAATTATATGACGATACTCGACATCAATCTGTGCAATACCTGCCTTGTCACAGTCTTTCTAAAAAAGGCCGAGAGAGCAGTTTAGATTATGTTGTCTTGTATATTTGAACTTAACCGATATAAAATGCTCCGTTCGATTGTTTTTACCATTTTTTTAGGAATTGTACTTTTTACAGCCGATTACATTTCTTTGGGGCAATATATTCACCCTAAAAAGTGGTCTATTTTGGCCTTTTTTTTGGCGATGGCTTTGCTTCAACACCGCCTAATGGAGTTTGGATTTCGAGAAAATCGTAAAAAATTCGTTCAATTTTACCTTTCCTCCCTCACTGCCCGGTTTGTGATGTGTTTAATCTTCGTTGGAGTATTTTTATATTTGAAAGTGCAAGACCCCAATCGCTTCGTTCTTACCTTTTTTGCATTTTATTTATTTTATACTTGTTTTGAAATATACGGATTGTATCGTAACTTGCGCCGCGATTTAGAAGAATAATAGTATTTGTCAATCGTTATTTGTTAATGGTCAACATGTTACGTCAATTACGTCATAAATTTGCTGCGGCAGCCCTCGCTTTATTGTCTGCTTTTTCCTTCGCACATGCCGAAGAGCCTGCTCATAATCATGAGCACAAAGAAGAAAAATTTAACATCGGTGAGATGATTATGCACCACATCTCAGATGCTCATGAGTGGGAGTTTGCACATGGTCTTGCTATCCCTTTACCAGTGATTATTTATGACAATGGATTGAAGGTTTTTTCTTCTAGTAAGTTCTACCATTCCCCTGATGCTACCCACGAAGATCACGAAAAGCACATCTATCCAAACAAAGAATTAGGCTATGTATTGGAGCATGAGCATGTGTATCGTTTAGGGGCTGACGGTAAGGCAGATAAAGAAGCTCACGTTTTGGATTTTTCTATTACAAAAAACGTCGCCTCGCTTTTATTAAGTGCTGTTCTTTTGTTCCTTATTTTTACGGCTGTAGCCAAGGGATATAATAAAAACAAAGGCAAAGCTCCTTCAGGAATTCAGTCGTTTTTAGAGCCAGTCATATTGATGATTCGCGACGACGTTGTGAAACCGGCCATTGGCCCTAAATACGAAAAGTACCTTCCTTATTTGTTAACTTTATTTTTCTTTGTTTGGATAAACAACCTACTTGGACTTCTTCCAGGAGGTGCCAACTTGACTGGTAATATTGCCGTGACTTTGGTATTGGCGGTGATTACTTTCTTGATTGTACATTTCAACGCCAACAAACATTATTTTGCCCACCTTGTCAAACCTACGGGTGTACCTTTGGCTTTGTTGCCTGTCATGGTACCAGTTGAAATTGTGGGAGTATTCATGAAGCCTTTCTCTTTGATGGTTCGTCTTTTTGCTAACATTACTGCGGGGCACATCATCATTTTGAGTTTGTTGGGATTGATTTTTATCGCCAAAAACCTAGGTGGAGGTGGCACAGGCTGGTCTATCAGCCCATTGGTGTTGATTTTTACTTTGTTTATGAACCTCATTGAGTTGTTGGTTGCCTTTTTGCAGGCTTTTATCTTTACGCTGTTGTCGTCGATGTATATCGGAAGTGCCATTGAAGAGCACCACGAAGCTGATCACGGTCACTAGTCATTTATTTAGTTTTTCTGAATTCTTTTGTTTCACTATATAATTTTTTTACAATCATGTTGCTTCAAATCTTACTTCAAGCAGCTGCTGAAAGCGGTGCAGGTCTTGCAGTATTCGGTGCCGCACTAGGTGCAGGTTTAGCTGCTATCGGTGCAGGATTAGGTATCGGCCGTATCGGTGGTAGTGCTATGGAAGGTATTGCTCGTCAGCCAGAAGCTGCTGGTCGTATCCAAACTGCGATGTTGATTATCGCGGCTTTGATCGAGGCCGTTGCTCTTTTTGCTGCCGTTATTTGCTTGTTGATTTCTTTCAAGCTCTAATCGCAACAATGGCGTTTCGTACTGCTCGCATTAGGCGTCAGTACGAAACCCACCTTTTAAGTTATATAGTTTTTAATAACAGGAATCATAAAATTTATACTTTTAATCATCTGTAAATTGTATTAAAATGGAATTATTGACCCCCGCAATCGGCTTACTTTTTTGGATGTTGGTGGTATTTGTCATCTTGGTGGTTATTCTACGCGTTGCCGCTTGGAAACCTATCATGAATGGCTTGAAAGAGCGTGAACATCAGATTCAGAGTGCGTTGGATTTGGCCGAAAAAACCCGCGCTGACATGGCTAAGCTACAGTCTGATAACGAAAAATTGTTGACAGAAGCACGGGCTGAGCGTGATAGCATTCTAAAATCCGCCAAAGAAGCAGCTGACCGTATCATTGCTGAATCGAAAGAAAAAGCTACTGTTGAAGGAAAGCGTATCATCGAAGATGCCCGCGAAGCAATCGACAATGAGCGTGCTGCTCTATTAGCCCAGATCAAAAAAGAAATCGTTACGGTTTCGCTTGACATCGCAGAAAAAGTACTACGCAAAGAGTTGAGTGACAAAAGTGCTCAGGAGAAATTAGTGGCAGATTTGGCTCAAGAAGCAAGACTCAATTAAGAAAGCCTGTAAGGCGTTGAGTTGCTTTACGTTTTCTCTCTAAACTTTACACTTTAAACAAATGTCAGAATCGACCGTAGCTATAAGATATGCCAAATCCCTCATTGATTTGGCGCTAGAACAAAATGTAGTGGATACTGTGTATAAAGATATGCTTTTGTTTAAGCAAGTATCTGAACAAAACCGTGGATTGATGCTTGCCCTTAAAAGCCCTGTGGTACGCCATGATAAAAAATTGGCTATTCTTGAAGGTGTTTTTAAATCAAAAGTAAGTCCGGTGTCTTACACCATTTTTTCAATTATTACTAAGAAAAATCGCGAAGCTATCATGTATAGCATTGCCGATGAGTTTGTAAAGCTGTATGATGTTCAAAAAGGCATTGTTAAAGCTTTTATCACTTCGTCTACTCCATTAACGCCCGAACTGCGCAAGCAGTTTACGACAATTGTGGAAGAAGCTACTGGTAAGACGGTGGAATTGGAAGAAAAAGTAGATGATAAACTTATCGGTGGATATGTGTTGCGAGTAGGAGATCGCCAAGTGGATGTTTCGATTCGCAAACGCCTAAACGATTTGAAATTGCAGTTGCTCAACTAAGATATTTTTTATCTGCTTAAGAGTGACAGAAGCCCTCACTGCTTTGCGGTGAGGGCTTTTTATTTTTGACTAAGCTTTAAAGCTAAAGCAAAGACCTGCTAAGTTTTTGAAACTTAGCAGGTCTTTTAAAATACACCCCTCACATTTCATCATAGATTGCTTCAATGGCATCGGCCAATGCTTCATCTTTTTCGGTGACGGTATTGCCCGCATCGTGGGTCGAAAGCTCAAAAGTGACTTTATTGTATACGTTTGACCACCACGGATGATGATTCATTTGCTCGGCGATTTCGGCCACTTTGGTCATAAAAACAAAGGCCTCTTTGAAGTCTTCAAACTCATATTCCCTAACGAGTTTATTGTTTTGTTCTATCCACATAAATGATTTTGTTTTTTTGTTAATAACGAACAATCTCCCGAAATAGCGCCTTTGAAGTTATTCCACCGTTACAGACTTTGCGAGATTACGGGGTTGGTCTACATTGCGTCTTCGCATGACAGCTATGTAATATGATAACAATTGGAGCGGTATCGATGATAATAAAGGCATTAAGATTTCGTGGGTTTGGGGGATTTCTATTACAAAATCTACCATACTTGGAATCAAGGTATCGCCTTCTGTAACGATGGCTATTACCCGACCTTTACGGGCTTTTACTTCTTGGATATTAGATACGATTTTTTCGTAAGAACTGTCTTTGGTTGCGATAAAAACCACGGGCATATCTTCATCAATCAGGGCAATAGGGCCGTGTTTCATTTCGGCGGCAGGATAGCCCTCGGCGTGGATGTAGGAAATTTCCTTGAGTTTGAGGGCTCCTTCCAACGCCACTGGAAAATTGAGTCCTCTACCTAGATAAATAAAATTGCGCGCATAAGTAAAGATGTACGCGATTTCCTTGACCTTATCGGCGGCTTTCAGTACTTGTTGTACTTTGCTTGGGATACTTTCTAACGCTACCAAAAGCTCTCTATAAAGTTTATCAGAAATACTTCCTCGTCTATGAGCCACTGCAATAGCCATCAAAGTAAGGACTGTTACTTGGGCCGTAAAAGCCTTAGTACTTGCTACACCGATTTCGGGACCCGCATGGGTGTAGGCTCCGGCGTGGGTTTCTCGGGCAATGGATGACCCTACTACATTGCATACCCCAAAAATAGTAGCTCCTTTGCTTTTAGCGAGCTGAATCGCCGCCAAGGTATCAGCCGTCTCCCCTGATTGAGAAATAGCCACTACGAAGTCATCTGAGTGGATAATTGGATTTCTATATCGAAATTCAGAAGCATATTCGACCTCGACAGGGATACGCGCCAATTCTTCAAAAATATATTCAGCCACAAGTCCTGCATGCCAAGAAGTCCCACAGCCTACGATTACAATCCGTTTGGCTTGGGCAAGCTTATCCATATACCCCTGTAAACCTCCTAACTGCAAAAGCCCTTCGTCGCTGTGGAGTCGTCCTCTCATGCTATCGGCTATCGAACGGGGTTGTTCAAAAATCTCTTTGAGCATAAAATGCTCATAGCCTCCCTTTTCGATAGCTTCAAGTTCGAGTTCTAATTTTTGGATATAAGGTATTTGTCTCTCATTGTCAAGATTTACTACCTTCAATTCTCCGTTTTTGATGAGGGCAATCTGGTTGTCGTCCAAATAAATGACATCTTTGGTATATTCGATGATAGGAGAAGCGTCGGAGGCACAAAAAAACTCGTCCTCGCCTACGCCAATCACCAAAGGGCTACTTTTACGGGCAGCAATAAGCTGTGTAGGGGCATCTTCCGACATCACCACGATAGCATACGCACCTACGATTTCTTGCAATGCCAATCGTACGGCTTCTTCGAGGCTACACTGGGTCTCCTGCTGAATATCTTCAATGAAATGAACCAACACCTCAGAGTCAGTTTCTGAGCTGAAAGAATGTCCTTTCCTAAGGAGATTTTGTTTGAGTGCCGCATAATTCTCAATAATTCCGTTGTGAATGATGGCGAGTTTTTTGTGAAATGAATAATGAGGGTGAGCATTGACATCGTTTGGCTCACCGTGGGTAGCCCAGCGAGTATGGCCCATACCCACAGTTGCGGTTAGGTCTTTGCTGATAAGCTCAGCTTCAAGTGCCTTTACTTTTCCTTTTTTCTTATAGATACAAAGGTCGCCATGATTGAGCAATGCGATACCGGCGCTATCATATCCGCGATATTCTAATCTTTTGAGCCCTTTGATGATAATAGGACAGGCCTCTTGATGCCCTACGTATGCCACAATTCCGCACATTTTCTTAGATTTTAAGGTGAGTCAAATAGTTTAAAAAAAATAGGGTAATTTTTTGAAAAGCCTTTTTATTATTTAGAATTAGTAGAATAATCGGCTCTATTATTAAATGCTTTCTGAAACAGAAACCCATTTTTTAAAAAATATTATCAACACTTTTGGGAGATTAAACTTTTTTAAAAACTTGGTTTTGTACAACGATTATTCCTTTATTTTTCGAAAAATACAGAAATATTACAAAAATAAAAAGCTCGTAAGGAATCCCTTACGAGCTTTTGAAATATTTGAAAAACGAAATTATACTTATTTAGTAGTGGTATAAAATATATAAAGTTTTACGTTTTCACGGGTAGGATTAATTGTTAATCTCTCCAGTCGATTGTTGAGATAAGGATAATAAATCGAGAGTGGTTGAGATAGGGATACCAAAGAAGACGTAGAACTCACAGGCATCAACAAAAGTCCAGTACTTTTCTTAAATCCAATCGATACCGCTTGCAAGTAAGTAGTCAAAACGAAATTATAATTTCGGAACTTATCATTGTAAACAGATACTTGAGGGAGAATATAAGATTGGAATGTACTTCCATCAACTGGGAGCAGTAGCTCTGTGCCACCTACCGACCTTAGTAACCGATTTGTTTGGTCTGTTTCGGCCATGGTGAGACCTGTAGGCAAGAAAAACCTACCTTGAGGTTGCTCAGGTACGATGTTGAGTTCGGCTCTATTGATAGCTACTCGCCCGTCAGCAAATAATTTTGGCAAGTACGGAAACTCTACCTTCGTCACAATTCCCAACGCATCTTGTACGTAATTGAGTCCTCCCGTTTCGGCAGCACTCAGAGGTTTGAGAGGCTGTAGTTTTGCTAATTCCGTTCCTTGGCGATTGGCCTGTACATGGTTAAATCTTTTTAGGAGTGGAATAGCTTGTACTTTACCTACCGTATCTCCAGTGATATGCACATACAAGTTGAGTGAAATACCAGAAGATGAGGGCAAGCCCATAACCATGCTACTATTGTTGGAAGGAACGAGGGTAAAGCCTTTGAAAGTTTGAACAAACTTGGAAGCCGAGCTTGCGTCGGGTTTGCCACTTAAATCAAACATCTGTTTCCCCAAAGCATCAGGTAACTTAAATTTGAAAGTATTATTGGTGGCAGGCTTAGGATCAATGGTTA
>VFQQ010005395.1_pt1 | contig 10603 bp, 15 predicted proteins | sample 3512341 | NCBI WGS metagenome assembly VFQQ01 (sample SAMN10412373, study PRJNA504923) | tailings metagenome | isolation source: Relicate 2 Philex TSF1 revegetated site | place: Philippines: Tuba, Benguet | collected 2017-08-29
GGCTAGGGCCCAGGGCTCGCCTGCAACCAAGGCCTGAGCACGGTACGCCTGCATACAGTCGTCACGCACACAACACACACACATATACACACACATACACACAAGTACTGATACCATGCACACATACCCATGACAGCACTGGCGAAACAGCATGGACCTGCTTTGCATGTAAGCTCCTGCAGAGCGAATTTGTGCGTACGCGTGTGCATGTGTGTGTGTACATGTGTGTGTCGTCATGACCACATACCTGTATCCTCTTGACAAACTGTGCCGCCGCTCCCTTATCATCTGCTTCAACCGCAGCCCTCAACAAACTATCAACTACACTATCTGACATATCTATCGGGCTGCCCGTTATAGGCGGCTTACGTAACCCAGCCATACGCAGCAAGTCACCCGCGGCGTTCTGTATCTGTCCCATGTTAAATGTTAGCGGCGCTTGGGTAGACTGTTTGGGCAGGCACCCGAGAAGTTGTAGAGTGATCGCCGCGGCCTGCGGCAGCTCCGCGCCTGTCGCGGCGCGCGCGTGGCGCGCGAGCCGCAGCACGGCGAGTGCGACGCGCTGGTCGGCGGGTGGCGCTGGTTTTTGCTGCATGACTAGGGCGGACAATGCGACTGGTGGGCTGCGTGTTGCTGAGTCAGACAGCCCTAACCGTTTCATTAGGTACTGCTTAGCTTCCAGCTCTAACTGATGCACTGTTACGTCTGCCTTGCTCCAAGTGTTGCTAGTGCTATGGCTTGCCGTGTCTGCAGGGCCAGTACTAGCTGGCTGGGCATCTGTGCTCCCCGCTGCTGCTTGTGTTGTATATGCCTTGCTGCTCAGGAGCCCAAGTCTGACTAGCGTAGACTGGAGTACTGGCTGTGAGGCTGACGTGGTCTGTAGTATGCTCTGTAGGCTGGGCATAGCGAGCAATTGCGGCCAGCGTAGTGCACCTGGGGTCTCTAGGAAGCTGACAAGTGCCTGCTGCTCTGTCATGGCGCTGACAGCAGGCTCCGCCGCGGCCGCTGCGCCCCCGCGCAGCGCCCAGGCCGCGGCAAGCGGCATCACGTCTGCGTGCCAGGGCAATGCGTAGAGGGATGCCTGGTCGGTGGCAGCCTGCACTGATTGCAGGAGCCCGCTGCGTATCTGTTCCGCTGCCCAGGCCAGTAGGATGGGCGTGGCACGAGCACCACTCGCTGCGATGATCTTCTTGGTAAGGGCCTGCAGGGGACATGGACCAAAGAAGGCTCGCAAGGATGCATCAAGCCCTCAAGCGCAGTCACTGTGCTCAGACTAGCCCAAAAGCTGGATGTGCTTGAGCTACCTGTGCCTGCTGCAGAGCTATTTGGGCCAGCCTGTGTGTGCACACTCACTGTCTTCATTCCTTGATCTACGGCTGGGCTGGAGATGATGCTGAGGGCGTCTGGGATCACCCCTCGCGCCATCGCTGTGTAGGTCTCGTCCGCATTGCCCAGCACAAAGGCAAGGCTCTGCAGGGCACAGGAAGGAAATACACGGTCCTGTAAGTGGCTGCAGCTGTGGCCGTGCGAGCGCGATGGGCTTGACACCGCGTGGCCCCTGTCCGCGTGCTCAATTGCCATCAGCAGGCCATCCTACCTCCAACTCTTGCCTCTCTAGCTGGCTTGGCGACTGAAGCACACCCGGCTGCTGTAGGAGCTGGCTGGAGCTGGCGTCTGAGAGGATGCTGGCCTGGCGCAGCAAGCGCAGTGCTGCCTGCTGATGGCGGGCCGCCAGCCCGCTCAGGCACTGCATCTGAGCAGGGACAAGTGTTCGCAGGCGCGATGTGTGTGGAACAGGGCAGGAGGAGCTGGGCAAGGGCGTCTCTGAGCCCAGTGGTGGGCGCGGAGTCCGTTTCAGAACGGGTTCGCTTCTTTGCAGCGCGCTTTGCTCGTGCATTGACTGTGAAGATAGCACGATACTCCTAGCGAAGTGCAAGCGGGATCCGTGCACGCACTGAGACAACCCAAGATGCAGGCCCACATGACGCATCAAGCCCCAAACTGCAAGCAGCACAGGACTGTAGGCTACCGCAGGGCCCTGGACAGCCAATGCAGGAGGAGGGTAGTAGCCCAGGCCCAATCAGCCAATCAATCGACCCCTACCAAGCCCGCAGTGAGTATGGCACGACCCCTGTCCCATCCCGCTGACAGCGTGCTGCAGCAGGGTGCTTATGCATTGCCATTGGTCCCAACCTGCGCCAATAGGCCCCACAAGCAGGCAGGGCAGTGCACGCAACATGATGTCATACGACCCGTGCTACTGCAGCGCGCCCTGCACAGAGCGCTTTTACCTGACAGCATATGGACGCTGCTCTGCCCGTGCACGCAGGTGTTCCCTGCCAGCTATGACCAAGCCATCAGACAGGCACAGGAGAGCGTCAAGGCAGCCATTGCAGACGGACACAAGCTCATCGAGGTAGCCATCTCTCCCCGCAGTGCCAAGCAGCTCTCATTGGCGCACACGTACACAGAGTCCCTCAGCTGTGAACAGAGCAGCTGTCATGAGAGGCCCAGGCACCACACTGAGCAGTGGCAAACCCCGCAGAGCGAGCTTGGGGCCTTTGTGTTGTGGGTCGCGTTCACAGGTTGAGTTCCCACCCACGACTCTAGACGGTGTATCAGGTGCGTGTGATGTCAGGCAGCCATCCTTGCTCATGCATGTATTGCAAGGATGCAATAGCCCACACACGCGCAAACCAGGGAGAGAACTGCGTATGCAAAGTCAACATCGTAGGAGTGACGCGTGCATGCATGGGTGGCGGCATCCCACCCCGCTTCTCTACACGGGATCCGCAGTACTGTGAGCATGTGTGTGGGTGTGTGTGTGTGTGTATGTCACACATGTGTAGGTGACAGTGACGGCGGGAGTGAGATGAACAGTACAATGGGCTACATGAGACAGTTCCTAGGGGCCTTCCGGGACCAGGCCTCGTCCGTACGCATCTTCTGGTGAGTGCCGTGTGCGCGTATGTGTGTCACCTTGCTGCACTACTTTGCTGCACTACGCATACTGTCTACCAGGTATCTGTTGCGCCTGTGGTGCGCATACAGTGGCCCTTTGCTGCTTTGCCCAGGCATGTGCCACCCCCTGCGCTGGTGGGAGCCCAGGGCGCCAGGCTCACACCAGCATCGCATGCATTGCGAACACGCCCTTCCCCAGGCGGACCATACAGCCGTGGTTGCACCCCAGCACGCATCGCTCCGCACCCTGTGTGTGTGTATGTGTGTGTCACAGGCCTGACAGACAAGAGGCTGCAGTGGCTCAGTCGGGACAGACAATGGACCCAGCTGCAGGCAGAGCTGCATTAGAACCTGTGTTTGAAGACGTGCCTTACCAAATGGGATGGCTCACAGAACAGGTACGGTGTGTGTGTGTGTGTGTGTGCGTGTGTGTGTGTGTGTGTGTGTCACAGTGCGTGGCGTAGCGTAACCGGTAGGCTGGCTCACAGAACAGGTGGGCTACGTGTGTCTGTGTGTGTCAGGTGGCCGCTGCGTTCTGCAGAAGCTGGTGCTTCACGCGTGTGTGTCAGGGGGCCGCTGCGTTCCGTAGACCCTGGTGCCTTACCTATGTGTGTGCTGTGTGCCACCCTCATGTGACCAGAACGCTATCTGGGCCACCCTGGGAGTCAACATAGGCTTTGGAGGCAAGAAGTTCAGTCCTGTACAACAGGTGTGTGTGCACAGCGTGCAGCACACTGGGCTCTGAGTACACGGCCACACATGCTTTTGTGCTCTGTCAGCTATGTTTGTGCGCGCGGGCTAGTATTCATGCGTGTGTAAAACCTGTGTGTGTGTATGTGTGTGTGTGTAGGTACGAGATACAGACAAGATGTACCTCATCGCCTACCCATGCTTCAACCCTAGAGGTACGACACACACACACACACACACGCACGCACCCCCGCCCCCTTCTCCCCCACACACATTCACACGTGGATCTGTGCATCCCCCCGCGCGCGCTATGAAGCTACACACACGCGAGCGCGCATGCGTGTGTACGCGTCTGGGAACAACGCTTAACAAGCATGTGAGTGTGTGGCATGTGTGTGTGTGTACAGAGGAGCTGAGTGCAGTATACGAGTTACACAGTGAGGTGGCAGGGCCTAGAGACATCCCTGTGGTGGTGTTCAATGGAGAGCTAGACAGATTGAGAGGTGCGTGTATGCGTGTGTGTGTGCGTGTGTGTGTGCGTGCCTGCGTGCGCTTACCCCCGTGACGTCACTACCAGAATCACAGGCAGCTGTGCCGCAGCGCAGCTAGCTTAAGCCACAGCGTCAGCAGGCTAGGCACACCCTTTGCACCACTGGCCGTGACGCGAGCTGGTCCAGACGCCTCACACGGCCTGCACTCTTTTTTGTCCACTGTGCCGTTGTACAGGCGGTTACTATGTCGGTTTCGCGTTTCAAGAGCTGGCTAAGCTCACCAAGGACTTCCTACCCAAATTCACACAGGCATACTACATCCATAACTTTAAGGGCACACGACCAGGAGCTTTGTTTAGAGCGTATCCTGGGCCGTGGTGAGTGGAGTGGGGTGGCTCTCTCGTGTGTGTGTGTGCGTGTGTGTGTGTGTGGGGGGGGGGGGGAGGGAGGGGGTTTGATGCATGTGTGTGTGTGTGTGTGTAGCCACACCAGTGTGCTCCCGCCTGGGGTCTTTGCATAGGCATGGGTGCACAAGACCAGGGGCTCTGGGTGGGGTGACCCCAAGTGTGTGTGTGCGTATACCCTATGTGACAGACGCATCCCTGTTCGCCTGTTATCACGCAGCGTTGGCTGACATGACGCCCGCCATCACCTGTGTGTGTGTGTGTGTGTCATCACAGGTGTGTGTACAGACGCAACCCCCTGACAGACGACATGAAGCTCATATGGACATCAGATACAATGCCAACACTGAAACAGGCAAGTGTGGCCACGTGTGCACTTCAAATGCTCGAAGGGCGCACCGTCTCATACAAAGCCTCGATGTATGTGTGTGGACGACTCATGCTTACTGAGAGGGCCCACGTGGTCTGCGTAGCGCCCATAGTGTGTGTGTTGGCACTGATAAGATGTAAGGTATGTTGGCACTGTAACGGGTATTGGCACTACTATTGTCTCTATTGTCATGCAGGTCGCTCTCGAGATCCTGCCTTCCAACTTGTAGAGACGGCGGAGTTCAGGAGCGCTGCCGACTGACGACTGGCTCGCCTGCACATCAGCTTGCCAGCATAGCGATACGCCAACTTGGCTTCTTGAGCATGTTGTCACGCTGTTGCCACGCTGTTGCCACGCTGTTATGCCAATGCAGTACCTGCCTTGTACAGTAAGTGTCGCTGTAAGTTCATACCCTTGTGACTCGTTTGACTGGGATGTGCGCAACACGCTTAGCTGGGCTGCAGCGCACTACGCAAGGCAGTACAACAACACATTAGGTGTGAGCAACGCCCCCAGCTCTGAAGCCACCAGTTCGCATCGCAGCCTTTTTCTTCACCACGTATCGTTTCATGTTTGCGACTCAGATAGTCAGTGGGATTGCGTGACGAGGCGAGTCATAGCGGAAGAGACACCAGGTAAGGATCGCGGACGAGCAGCAGGCCGCGAGCAACAAGAGCTTCATCACCACCTTTAGGCTCTCCGCGGAGACACCAGAGTATGAATCTGAGCGGCTGGCAGCGAGTTCTGCCCTGCGGCTGCCAACCCAGAGCTGGAGTGCCCTATGACGTGCGCCCACCCAGGCTCTCAGGATTGGCATCTATCAGGCTTCTGCCAGCGAGTAGCTCATCAGCGAAGATGGCTAACGCACCCGTGACAGCAGGTATGCGTGCCGCTGTGTGCCGATGGGCAGTGTTGACGCACGGGCTTTCAGCAAGCAGACAAGAGCCTCGTGGTCGCCTACGTGTGGCCGCAGTGGCGAACTCCTGCCTGTGTGTATACGCGTGTGCATATGCGTGTGCCCACGTTTTGCACACAGGCAAGGGGGCAAGGCTTGAGGACCCCGCTGTCTACGCCAAGAGAGCTCAGGACTTTGACGCACTCGCTGATGCCTTTAGAACGCTGAGGGCACAGGCTGCTGCTGGCGAGCCCCTTACTAAAGAGGCGCGCTTCGCGGCCTCGTGCGCAATTGCCCGCGCTCTCGGCCACGTCAGGGCTCAGAGAGAGGCATTAGCTGCACGGGACGGAGCTACAGGTGAGGCACAGCATATTGCACACAGCACACGCCGTAAGCGACACTGAAGCCAGGCTCTGGTCAGGTGGAGACCGCGTGAGTCCACAGCAGCCCTTGCTGTGTTGTGGTATTATCAGATCATGTGTGCAGGGACTCAGCAGGCCAAACTCTGTGTATGTGTGTGTGTGTGTGTGTGTGTGTGTGTGTGTGTGTACAGGCGACGCACCAGTACAGCGCGGCAAGGCCGTTTGGATGCCCCCGGCCGAGCCAGGCGGTCCGCCACGGTGGGGTATCGTGGACGCCCCAGGTGCAATGCCCCGCCTTGTCAATCCGCCCCCTGGCGAGTGGAAGCATCTGCCAGTACAACCCCCGTGGTTATTCTTCCCATGGATCCCTGCTGGAGGTGCGAGCGCGCATGCTGTGTGTACACTGTGACACATGTCGCATGCCTTCTTCCATGTGAAGTTGCCAAAATCAAGGTTTGTGCCACGCATCGCACACGGTACGTGTGCCATGGTATGAGTAGGGTGGTGTATGTACTGTGTGTGCACTGTGTGCACTATGTGTGCATTGTGTGTGCACTGTGTGCACTGTGTGTGCACTATGTACTGGTGTGTGAACTGTGTGTGCATGACATTCCTCTCATGTGCAGGCACGATCGTTCTGGCTGCGCAACCCCCAGTGGGTAAGCCCTAGGCTGGCATGCTGAGGTGCTGGCATGTTGGGCTCGCCAGGGTGATGACGACATGACTGGCCTGTGAAGCTATGGTCACAGTCACAGCTTATGTATTCGATCCCTCGTGGCCTTGTCGCCCATACATGGCGAGGCTGCAGACCACGGGGTTGCACAGTTTCTCAGCCTGGCGTCTCACCATCTCTGGTTGCACATTACGCCTCAGATGAACGCTCTAAACAGCATATGCAGCGGGGACAGAGGTACGCCCTTTGGTGCTTTGCCCTTTGACATCACCCCCCCAGCTCCCATTCATGCACTTACTACTTAGGGCCCATTAGAAACATCCGAGTTCTCTGCTATGCGTATGCGGCACGTGGCTCATCACATCTCGACATTATGTACTATTGAAGAGGGATTGCTGACCTTAGGTGACTGGGAGACACGATAGAGGGATATGACCTTACAGCGGGAGCAAGGTGCTCCATGGGACAACAGTATCGGATTATATAGCGCTGAATGAAACGGTAAAGGAGAAAACAGTAAAGAGAAACAGCTCAACGGTAATGGGCTATCCTGCAGATAGCGTTCCCATTACAACTATTTATGACATCATGTATGCTTCACTTCTTCACAAGTTGATAGCTGCGGCACAAACAGCAGCCGTGCTGCCATAGTTCATCATCGCTCATCATCGCTCTATGCATGGCACAGCAGTCGGCAACTTTTGTTTGTTCCCATGCCTTTCTCTTCACACATATCTCTTCGCAAGTTTTGGCAGCGGTTTTCTTCTGGTTTTGCTTTGTGGCAGGAGCACATTCATTGATATTGGGCTTCTGCGTTTGCTTCTGTATTAGTGTGTTTGTGGGCTTTGCACTCGTATGCAGGCTTTCATATTAGTAAGGCATTGATAGTGTGGTGCAGGGTATTTTGTGGTGAGTGAAAGAATTTCAAATGAACGTTTCATGTTCCATTCGATAGTTTCTAGCAGGCATCGCTAGGTTCCATAGACAGTTTTGGTCGCGCACCATGGACACACCACACTGTTGTATGGCACTTTTTACACACCGTGTAGTGGTGCGCGCAGGCTGCGGATGACCCCTTCATGTAACATACACAGGATGGGACGAGGTCGCGTGAGTCTCTACAAATCTGGCCGGGATGCCAAATGAGGAAGCGTGTTTGGGTAGCGTTCAGTAGCAAGGCAGGGTGCGGGATGGAGTTCAGAGGGCAAGTGAGAATGGCCGGGCCGCGCCCGATGGTCGTGTGTGAGTGTGTGCGTACCTGCCGTTTGAGTGAGGATGCCGTCTCTCGCTACGCTTGCCTCCGACCTTTACTCTCAGCACTGCACTATGGCGATCCCTTACCGCCTTGGCCCTGCGCTCCTGCAGATCAGCGAAGACAGCAGCACCCACGCACCCGAGACCTTCCGCAGTGCGCTCCTGCGCGCGCTTGACAGCCCCGGCCGTGTTGCAGTCGCCCTCACCTGCAAGGCTGGTCTGCGATGGCTGCTGACAGAGTGGCCGGACAGCGCAGCGCTGCAGCTGACAGTGCGGCCGTCCGGGGCAGTGGCGCCAGACAGCGCCACCCTGCGCCGTATGCGCAGGGTCAGTCAGTGGCTCTCAGTGCGCGGGGACCAGCCCCTGTCTCTTACAGTGAAACAGCAAGGCCAGGGACCCAGCGCGACAGGGTATTGGCAGACAGTGCTGGGTGTGCTGGGATCAGGCCACGCAGCCCCAGCAGGCCTCAGCCTCAGCCTCCAGGTTCAGCACATCCCACCCTCCCTCCTGCAGCTAGTAGGCAGCACCTTCCCAGGGCTCACCACCCTGAGTCTGGGCAGCGTCAGTGGCAGTGACAGCACAATCGAGCTCCCGCCACCAGCCAGCCTCAGAGCACTGCGCCACCTGACCATCCACCGCGTCCTCGAGCACAGCCAAGCAGCCCTGTGGGCCAGTGCAGCACCATACATACAACAGCTAGCCAGCCTGACCATCACGCAGGAGCTGCACAAAGGCCCAGACTGGTCAGGCCTGTCAGGGGCCGAGAGGGACGGCCGCACGGCCGCGTGGGCCCACACCGTCTTCAACCCAGCAGCACCCACCACCACCCTCACACACCTGTCCCTGCAGCTGCCCCTTGCCCCCTCACTAGCCGCTCTGCTGTGCCAGTGCTTTCCCGCGCTGGCACAGCTCGCAGTGACGCACGTAGAGTGCTCCGCAAGCACCGACGCTGTGGCTATGCCGATTGTATGCCCGTGGCGCACGCTCGTGCTTGCCTGCGAGTCGAGACACGAGGACTGCTTTGCTCCCTGGCTGCCGTTTCCGGCGGAGGGCAAGCTGGTGATCGATGTGTCACGGAACAAGGGGAGTTGTGTGTGCTTGTGTTTGGACAATGATCGCCTGGTGAGTCGCGTTCTTTTCACACCATACAATACCTTATACATACGCACGGGCCTGGCACGAGCCTGGCACGAGCCTGGCTATGTACCTACCAGTGTACGCAAAATCTGATAACTGCAGAACACGCACTGAGGCAATCAAAGCTGAATCATGCCGTCATTTTCTCGTGTATGTGTGCACACAGGCTCTGAACAAGCCGTCACGCATTGTTCTCAAGGGCTGTCGGGAACTGTCCGTGGTCGCCAAGGGCCCTGGAGACGTGGATCGTCTGCGAGCAGCCATGCAAGACATCGCACCACATGCGTCACCAGAGACAAAGCTTTCTCTGGGCGGCTTCGGTGTGTGTGCTGGCCTTGTACCCCTCGTGCATGAGCTAGCGGCCATGCAATGGAAGAATGTGTCTCTGACTGATGTAAGTACTGTTTAGCAATTCCGAACGGTATAGGTGACACGGATAAGGAACACGCATGGTTTGAGCCTGGACCTGCATGGACAGAGCCGCGACCTGCATGACAAATGTTCGCATTAGTCAGGTGCGTGCCCGCACGTTGTGCGTACGTCATCTGCGGTATGTACTGCCGGGGCATTGCAGCGCCTGCTTTGCAGTCAGGGGCACGACTATTGCTATCGGCCCACTTCTATCGGCGATTCTCGTGTGTCTTGTCTGCGTGCTTGAGTGTACTAGTCTAAGCACTTGTCTTGCTGTACGTGCCTGTACAGGTTCGTTGGCCAATCACAGACGTGGCCACCCGGCTGCCCCCACTGCACACATTATCTCTCTACAACTCGCCGATGGACTCAGACTTCCTAGCCGACCTGCGCCGCTGTGTGACATCAGCCCAGCTGGTCAGTGTGTGGTGGGCCTATGACTACATTCCACCGCAAGGCACACGCCTGCCCTGGCCCACGACACAGCTACAAAGACAGTACTTGATGAAATCCTACGAAGACATACATGATTTCCTCAGGCTGGCCGAGCGTATCGAGGGAGGGCACAGCTGGGAGCTTGACACGCTCAATGTCAGGCTCTCTGCAGAGCAGGTATGGCTACACACACAATGTCGCGTCGTATGTGCACATACACAGTCATTCCAGTGCGATTGCATGCAAGAAACCATCCTGCCCGATGTGGCCAGGTAGCGATTTCCCGAAGCATGTGTGTGTGTGTGTGTGCGCGCGCGCTTGTGCACTACAGGTCGATTCGGGTGACTATACAGTGTTGGCAGAGCGGCTGCGGGCGGTCAAGGTCCAGCGCGTAAGATTGCTCGTCCTGCTGTGCCCAGGTAGTAGTAGTAGTAGTAGTAGTGATTTTACATCGGAGACCACCAGCGTGGCTATGGATGTTCAGAGTAGCATCACTTACGCATTACGCATCAGAAATACA
>VFQQ010005396.1_pt1 | contig 10603 bp, 18 predicted proteins | sample 3512341 | NCBI WGS metagenome assembly VFQQ01 (sample SAMN10412373, study PRJNA504923) | tailings metagenome | isolation source: Relicate 2 Philex TSF1 revegetated site | place: Philippines: Tuba, Benguet | collected 2017-08-29
CGCCCTGCACCCTGGAGATGGAGGCGGTGACGGGCGACAAGCTGACCCTCACCACGTCCGACCCGTACCGCGAGCAGGACCTGGGCGGCCAGTTCGCCTGAAACTGCTGTTGACTCGACACCAAGTGCGCACACCACCTACCCAGCTGCTTCAAGACGCTTACCAGACCTTCTGGCTTCTCCCCCTTTTGGCTTCTCCCTCACTCTTGCCCTGCACCTCCTCGATTCTTTTCCCACCCCGCCATGCATGCCCTGCGATTTGATTTCCTCCTTTGCTACCGCTCTTCATGCGTTCACCCGGCCAGGAGCTCCCCTGCTGATGCCTCGCCCTCTTGATCCTCAAAAGCAAAGCACTGCCCCGCCACACTGCCCCTCACCGACCCCCGCCTCCGCCCGCCGGCAAGCATGCCGCCACGCCCTCTGCTCTCAGCGCCGCCATGCTTGCCTTGCCTGCGCGAGTGCTCCTGATTCCCCGACCGCCCCGCTATCCCTTCATCAGCCGCCAACTGTTAGCCAACCCTCCGCTGTGTTTGCTTACGTGTCCTGCATTGTAATGCTTAGCTTGCATAGTGTAGCAAGCAAGGAGGTTCAGGCTGGTTGCATGGCAAGGCCTGATCACATTGGTCAAAGCCCGGTCCCCATGCCAATGCGGGCTGTCCGCTCAGGCCCACCACAGTCGGCAGTGGTAGAACAAGGGCTGGCAGCACCGAGCCTGTTCCTGCTGTTGTGATGGTTCCATTTCAAAATCTGCGTGGGTTGGGGCACAAGAGCACTGGTTTGCCTCGACCAAACCCTCCCACTGCGCTCGAACCTGCCTGGCGCGCCGCCGCCGCTGTTGCGCATGCATGCACGTGGGACCCAACCCCTGTGCCCGGCGCCCGCCGGCAGCTAATCGGTCCTGGGTTGCTGTGATCCATCGGATTGCCTGCGGGCCGCCACACCCGCACGCCGCGACCATGCGCTCGACAGCTGCGGTCTCCTGGGCCCCTGCGCCCGCCTGCGCCAGCAGCGCGGCTCGGGCGCGCCGCCTGATGACGGTGACGCGGGCGGTGACGCCCACGCTGCAGCCCGGGGTGGAGAACAAGGACGCACCGTCGTGGTGCGCCGCCGCCGCCGCCTGCATCGTTGGGCCTTCCGTTTGTAGCCGCCTGTCCAGCATGCCCTGCTGCAAAGGCATCGACACCTGCATCAGCACCGTTGTGTTGCTGTCAGGTCGCAACAGGACCTCCATGTCCTGGTCATGAAGCAAGAAGTTGTGACTGCCTAGCGATCTGTGCCGCTCCCCAGCCATGATACCCGCTGAAGCCCTGCTGCGTCTGCACGTGCAGGCTGGCGGAGCCCATTCGCCACGTTGTGAAGAGCCAGCAGTTCAACCGGGAGGCGCTGGAGCACGTGCTCAAGGTGCGGCAGCACCTGCGGCTGGGATTTGGTCGGCACGTTGCTTGGGCAGCCCAAGCTCCCATCTCCAGCAGTCGTGCAGAGCAAGGTTTGGTGGCCGGTGACCGGCCCTCCCCGCTCGATGACAACGCATGTACATTGCTGGACCTGCACAGGCTGAGGCATCTGCTTCGTCTGCGTACTCCTGGCCTTGCTGCTGCAGGTGGCTCGGGAGATGGAGCAAGTGCGGCCCGGCACCGACGCCTCGCGCCAGCTGCAGGTGGTTGGAGGGGGAAGGGTGCTGCTTTGGTGACGTTTGTCAGCATTCCCGATCTGCTCAAGGAAGTTGCCTGCCGTGCGGCCGCTGAACCCGCAAAGCGCCACAGATCACAACTGCTTATTCGAGCGGCTTGCCGATACTGCTGCCGTGCTCCACCGCAGGGCGCCATCATGTCCACGCTGTTCTACGAGCCCTCCACCCGCACGCGGCTGTCGTTTGAGAGGCAAGCGGGGTGCAGCGAAAATAGGGCATTGAGAGGCATGTCCATCAGTTGCATGGCCAGCGCTGCTGGTGGGAGTGGAGGCGTGCCCTGGGCCTGCAGCGACGCGCGTGGGGACGGCCAGCTCACACTAACAAGCCTATCGAGGTAGCAGCTCGCTCGCACCCCACCGCTATGTCGCAGCGCCATGGCACGCCTGGGCGGCACCATCTTGACCACTGAGTCAGCGGCCGAGTTCTCCTCGGCGGCCAAGGGAGAGACGCTGGAGGGTGCGGCTCACAAGGGAGGCAGGCGCCGGAGGGCCGTCTGGAGGGCTGTGAACTTGCACCGCCAGGCCTTGGATGCCTTGCTGGCTGCTGCGCGCATGCATTCAAACTGCCAGGCAGCTCAGCTTGGCTGGCCTGCTCCCCTACACAGCCGCCATTTCAGCTCCGCGTGTGTGCCCAGTCAGACTGCTGTCGCCTTGCCCTCGCCATTTCCCTCCATCGCACTGCTCTGCAGACACAATCCGCACGGTGGAGGGCTACGCAGACGTGGTGGTGCTGCGCCACTTCCAGGTACGCCCCCTGGCATGAAGAGGCAATGGAGATTTGTTGGCAGCGTGCATTGCATGGTTCATCGACAACAAACAGAGTTTTCGGCATTGCAGTAGCACTGGGTGTCGCTGGTCGTGTGGACACCCGCCCGCCTACCCACCCCTCCCCGCCCGTCCCCGCTCACCCTTTGTGCTGCGCCAGGCGGGCAGCGCGGAGCGGGCGGCCAAGGCGGCCTCCATCCCAATCATCAACGCGGGCGACGGCCCCGGCCAGCACCCCACCCAGGTGGACATGGATTTTAACGTGTCGCCCCATTTGCAGCAGTGCTGTCTCGCTGGCGGCCAGTGCGTTGTCGTCTTTGCTATTCTAGTCATGTAGCGTTCACTTCAGGTGTTGCTGCCGCGCTCACGACCCGCCCCGCCATTCCTCCCCGCCTGCGGAGCAAAGCGTAATCGACTCATTCTTTGTTGGCCCCCCCCTTGGCAGGCGCTGCTTGACGTGTACACCATCCAGCGCGAGATTGGGCGGCTGGACAACTTCAAAATCGGGCTGATCGGAGACCTGGTGGGTTTGCATTGGCTTCGGTTTGAACAACCTGCAGGCTGCTGGGGAGCACATTGGTCCAAGGGCCTGTGCAGGGTGCTGTCCTGGTGCGTGGGCCGCTTGTGCAGATGCTAATCAGAGCATGGTGCCCGCAGCTCCGCTCGTGCCTCCAGTGCTGCCAACCTTCCTCTCCCCCGCTGCCCGCAGGCCAACGGCCGCACCGTGCGCTCCCTGGCGTACGTGCTGTCCATGTACCCGGGAGTGAAGATGTACTTTGTGGCCCCCGATGAGGTGCGCGGAAATGGTGGACCTGTTTGCTCTGTTGCAAAGCCTCAGCCTGCCTGTAGTCAATGCACTTAGCATCGAGTGTCCAGGAGCGGCTATGGGCCATGTTGCGCCTGGCTGGGACGGCACTTGCACAACAGCGCCCCAGCGTGGTTGTTAGACAGCAGCGCCCGCACCAAGCCGCCCACCCTCACGTACCAAGCCTCCTTCGCCTCCCTTGTGCTCCGCTTTACTGACCGCAGTGCCGCATGAAGGACGCCGTCAAGCGCTACCTGAGCTCACATACTGAACCCGCTGTGTCTGCCTGCCTTCCCCGCGTGTTGTCTCTGCAGTGCCGCATGAAGGACGACATCAAGAGCTACCTGTCCTCTGTGGGCGTGGACTGGGAGGAGGTGAACGACCTGGCCATGGTGAGGCGGCAGGGAGGGGAGGAGAGTGGGAGGAGAGGAACATGCTCAGGAGACGTCAGTGTTGAGTGGCTGGCGTGCATGACGGCCAGGGGCCGGCGCGCAGGTTGCGCGGCCTGGCAAGAGACAGAAGGCAGCGAGTGTGCGCATGAGCTGCCTGCCCTCATGGCAAGCCCGAATTGGTGCACACCGCCCCCGTCCTGGCACCCTTACCCCACCCCAACTGCGCTCCTCCTGGCCTCTGCTGCCCCAAACCCCACTCCCCAGGTGGCTGCTGACGTGGACGTGCTGTACCAGACGCGCATCCAGAAGGAGCGCTTCCAGGACCGGCCCGAGGACTACGAAAAGGCCAAGGGTGCGCTGCTGCTGGCTGCTGGCCCAACCGGCGTGCTGGAACTGTGGGCTGCTGCTTGAGCTGGCGTCAGGCCAATATGTGAAAGGAAGGCACCCATCCAGGGGGGTGCACGCGTTAACCCACCGCCGCCGGGTTTGTGCACTGCACTCTTGATTCCCGACCTCAACCTGAAGCCCTGGCAAGCTGGCTGCAATGCAAGCTGGCTGCACTCGTCATTGCCTCAACTGTCTGAACCGTCCCACCCCCTGCATTCCCCCACTGTCCCGCCCCTCAGGCAAGTACATCATCAACGGCGAGCTGATGAAGCTGGTCAAGCAGGACGCGGTGGTCATGCACCCGCTGCCGCGCGTGGACGAGGTGGGCATGCCTTGCTGCGCATTGCAGTAGCAAGATGGCAGAGCATGCCTCGTTCACGCGCAGAGGATGCTAGTGGCGGCTGCCTTGCGTTCCACCACCCAGCCATGGCTCCGCTGCCCAGCCATGAGCATGGCACATACTGACACACACTGAAGGATTGTTGCTGTCGTAAGCTGCCCCATTCCATAACTCCCGTGGCCGCAGATCCATCCCGAGGTGGACGCCGACCCCCGCGCCGCCTACTTCCGCCAGGTGGGATCCAACATGTACCTTCTAAAAACGTATCAATGGCAGCGGCATTCCTTCTGATCCGCAGCCTGCTTGCGACACCACCCAGGCTCCTCAGCTGTCGACTGCTCGCCTCCCTTTCCCTGTGCCTGCTTCTGTGTGCTTCCGCGTCCTTGCTCATGCTGACCGTGAATGCCGCCTGACCCCTCCCGCAGGCCCGCAACGGCCTGTACGTGCGCATGGCGCTGCTGAAGCTATGCCTGCAGGACCGGGCGCTGGGCCACTGAGCAGAGGACAAGAGGCAGTCAAGCACGCTGCGTGCTGCAGAGTCCCTTGAGCGCTGTGGGTGCAGTGAGTGCTGTAGCAGAGCGCGTTCCATCGGCAGCTTTTGGCCTTGACCTGCACGCCCTGAGCGTTTTCCCGCAATCAGCCTGAGGAGCGCCCTTTGAGGATCAACCGCCCTGCCAACTAGCTGGGACTTGCTACTGCCCCTCCGCCCTCTTTCTTCTTTCCCCTAGCGGCCCCTGTTACTGTCAACGAACGAGCACTGCCAACCGAGTGACCACCCACTCCTTAACCCCTGTCCGTCTTTTGTGCACAGCCGCTTTGCCCTCTGCTGCTGCTTTTGGCTTGTGAGTCTGGGTTTGTTCAAACAGCACATCTTGTGAGTATGCAAATCAAAGTGAGCTGGTGATGAGAGAGCAGCAAAGCCACAGTACGGAGCAGGGCAGAGGAAAGCAAGCAAAGCACGCAGCCTACAGCGGAGGCAGCCGCGCCATCAGCCGCCGCCCGCCCTCGCCTGCCGGCTTCTTCTGGCCCTCCCCTGCAGGCTCCGTTGTGTTCTTGCCAGCCCCCGCCTCGGGTTGCGTGCCCTGCTGCTTGCCCGCCGGCTCCTGCTGCTTGCCTCCCCCTCCCGCCGGCGCCGCTGGCTGCTGCTGCTGCTGCTGCTGCTCCTGCTGCTTCTTGTCTGCCGCCGGCTGCTCCTTCTTTGGGGGGATTGGCAGCGCCTCTACGCCCGCCTCCGGATCTACCACTGCGCAGGGAGGTTGAGTGGAAAGCAGCAGTGGGTTGAGCTTTGCATGTGGCTGCTGTACGACAAACAGCTGGCATGTGGGGCGGCCGCAGGGCGGCCTCGCTCCTGTGCCCTGGAGCGTAGTGCAGCCAGCAGCACCAGCCCTAGCGGTGCACCCCGCCTTGCCTGCGCCGCGCCAGCTGCCGGTTGTCATGGGGTGGCCGCGGTAGTTGATTACGAGCGCCACCAGGCCGCCAAATAGCAGCGCCAGCGTGACCACCAGCGCCACCTGTTGAGTGGTTAGGGCGAGGTGAGCCAGGGCATGACAGGGGCAAACCGATGTGGTGGCACATTCTTGCCGCTGGGAGCAGGAGGAACGGCTGCACCAGCTCAGCTTGTGGAAATCCACAACTGCCCTCCGCGAAGTTCCCGGAAGACAAGCACCCGGCAGCTGGGATGGCAATGCAACCGCTGCACCTACCTTCTTGCCAGTGGTCCAGCCGCGGGTGGCGGGCGCCGCCGCGCCCCCGCCAGACGACTGCACAGACAGCGGCTGCAGCAGCGGGCGGCGGGCAAGGCGGCGGAGGCTTGGTCAGAGGCGCAGGGCAAAGGGAGCAAGTCCGGATCCGCAGTGATGCGGCGGCGCTGACGCTCACCGCGATGCGCAGGTTGCTCAGCAGGCGCTGCTCCTCGTCGTCCTGGATGCCCTGCTTCCGCAGCTCATCCTCTGCGCGCAGGCAGGCCAGAAAAGGCGAGCGGGTGGGTGGCACGTGTGTGGGGGGCACGGGCGTCCTTGGGAGCGTGCGCTTGGCGGCAGTGGCGGCGGCGGCGGCAGAAGCTGCGCGTGCCTGGATGGAGGGCCAATGGGCTCCTCGTGCATGCAAGCAGCGGTCAGAGAGGGTGCAGCAGGCCTGAGCAAGGCCCTCCCGGCCAGGGAGCGCTCACCGATAAATTTGCTCAGCTCCGACGCCATGGCGCCTTGTGCTCGTGATCACTCGATCAGTTCTGCTAGCTGGCGTGCGCGGCGGCGTCCCAGGCTGCTTGAAGAGAGCGGGGGGTTCTGCGCTCGTGCGCTTGAGTCCTGCTCCAGGCCTGCTGATTGGCTGATCGTCTTCCTGATCGGATGCACTGGTGCCGCAGCGAGGGCGCCGGCCCATTTGGTTTCTGCATGGCGCCTGCCAGCGAGGCACGGGCGAAGAGCGGTGTCCGCAGCGCCCTAGCCAATCAGCAGCGCTCCAGCAGCATACACAGATCACTGCCAACCTGCTCCAGGCCGAACACTGAACCCACCGAACTTTTGAACACCCGGCGGGGCGGACAGGCGAGCTGCGCCGGGCCTGGGTGCACATATGGGAGGAGGGCAGCACGCAAAGCCCTTCCCTCCGCCCTGAGACCGCCAGCAGCCGCTCTTGGCCACCGCCGCCGCCGCCGCCGCCTGGCCGCCACCGCCGCTCAATTCCACTCCACTGCTCGCTGCAGGAAGGAGGCGAGGGGTGGTGCAGCTGGCAGCAAGCATGTCGCCTGGAGGGCGCACCTTCCAGATTGTGGTGGCTGCTACCAAGAGCTGGGGCATCGGCAAGGGTGAGAGCCCGTGGGCTGGCCGCCTCCGTGCCCGCCGCCGTTGCAATTATCCAGCCGCCGCTGTTCCATCGCTGGCCAGCTGCCCTCAGCCATGTCAGCTCAAGTTGCCTGGCTGCGTGGCTGCAGGGGGCAGCCTGCCATGGAGCCTGCCGGGTGACATGAAGTATTTCAAGGAGCTGACCAGCCGCACGAGCGACCCCGCGAAGCAGGTGTGCCCAGTGCCCAGCTTGGCTGCCATATTTGCCTGCAAGCAGTTGGGCAACAAGCGCTGCCGTGTTGCATGCCGTTGTTGGCATTCAGTCGTTGCCTGAGGTTCAAGTAGGGTTTCGTTTTTATCACCGACCTGTTCCGCGGCAGCTGCGGGGCATGCATGCCGCTTGCCGCCCCGCTTGCCACCCACCTCCGATCCTTGGTGCCCACAGAACGCTGTGGTGATGGGGCGCAAGACGTGGGAGAGCATCCCCGCCAAGTTCCGCCCCCTGGCCGGCCGCATCAACGTGGTGCTCAGCCGCAGGTGGGTGGGGGTAGCGGGTGGGGGGTGGGGGTGAGAGGTCGGTTGCCGGCTGGCTTGTGGGCGCCTGGGCTGTGGTCGCAAGTGCCCACAGCTGGTGGAAGCTGTACCTTTAATGCGACGTTTGCGCTGCGTGTACTACGAGAGCCCATGCTCTGCTGCAACCTGGGCCCGATTTGTTTGCCCGATGCGCTGCAGTGCGCCGGCGGATGAGAACGCAGGCAGCGGCAACGGCGGCGGCAGCAGCGGCGCGCTGGCCGGTGCGCTGCTTCAAGGGGGGCAGCCGGGTGGCAGGCTGCTGGCTGATGCGTCACATCGTACCTGCTCGCTCTGCGGCGGCTGCACGCCACAGCCGCCAGCCCCAGCTACCAGCGTGCACAGCTCACGCCCCTGCTCTCCCTGCCCTCTCCTCGTCCTACACTTGTCGCAATATCGTCCTTCGCTTGTTGCCAAACCGTCCCACACGTGTTGCAGACGCGGCCAAGCAGGGTGCCATCATCTCCTCCTCCCTGGACTCCGCCATGGAGCTGCTGAGCGGGCCCGAGTACGAGGGGCGGCTGGAGACTGTGTTTGTCATTGGCGGCGGGCAGGTGCGCAGCGGCTGGGCAGCATGGATGAGCCTCTGTGCTGCATGCTGCATTGGTTGAAGTCACACAAGGTATGTCGAGAGCCAGAGATCTGCCTGCTCTTTGCCCCTGCCCAGAGTCCACTCATGTGCTGTTACGCTATCGCGACCCTTGTGCTGTTGCCACTCCCTCTCCTCCTGCCCGCCACAGGTGTACAAGGAGTGCATGGAGTCGCCGCAGCTGTCCGCCATCCACCTCACACAGGTTTGTGGGGAGGCTGGGCGGGTGGGCAAGCGAGTGTTGAGCGGCCGCAGTGCGGCGCACGCATAGCGCTGTCGGCGCAGGGCGCGCACACCTGCACGCCAGGCCAGCTGGGGGTGTGTGCTGTGTAGCTCGCTGCCGGTGCTATCCATCCTTGCCATCAGCTGCCTGCTCACACCAAATCACACAGGTGGAGAACGAGACGGAGTGCGACACTTTTATGCCGCCTGTGGACGAGCAGCGCTTCAAGCTGTGGAGCGCGTCGGCGCCGCAGCGCGACGCACCCGACGGCACCCGCTACTCTTTTTTGTGCTGTGAGCGACAGGGTTTGGTTGCATCAGCTTGTGCGGCCTGCGTGCCGTATCCGCTACGTGCCACAGATGGCTGCCATGCAGATGCAGATAAGCCTGCTGTGTGGAAAGCAGTTGCACACGAGCTGCATGCCTGCACCACGCTTACCCCAACCAGCGGTTGGCACGAGTCGCAACGCACCATGCCTGCCACACCCTCCCGTGCATGCTGCAGACACTCGCGCCGGGCAGGAGGGCCTGCCGGCGCTGCCGCCGGCGGTGGCCAGCCGGCACGAGGAGATGCAGGTGGGTCCACAGTGGTCCTTGCAGCAAGCAGCAGTCTGAAGCAGGGGGCTGTGAATGTGGGGCTGCGCAGCAGGCGCTCGTCAGCCTGGTCGGCAGCAGGTTTCGGGCATGCGGGCAGTGGCTGGATCTGCATGCTGCTGCGTGGCGAGAAGTGCCTCTCGCATCCGCTCCAAGCCTGCACCCTGTTCCACTCTTTACCCTCTCTGCAGTACCTGGAGATGATTGACGATGTGATGCGCAACGGCGTATTCCGCGGCGACCGCACCGGCACGGGTGCGCAGTGCCCGCTGGGCCGGGGATGATCACTCCCTTGCAGGGGGCAAACTGTTGGTTGTTTGCGGCAGCATGGCCAAAGCCAAGTAGCGCACAAGCGCCCCCCTGCGCTTGAGCACCCTGCCCCTCTGAGCCCCCTCCCACCCGCCCTCTCTGCTGCAGGCACGTACAGCAAGTTTGGCACGACCATGCGCTTCAACCTGCGCCACTCCTTCCCGCTGCTCACATCCAAGCGCGTGTTCTGGCGGGGTGAGGTGCCAGCGCCAGCTGTACCCTTCCCATTTCCAGCCGCAGCCCGCCTGGTCCCTCGGCCAGCTTGGGCTGGGCCCGCCTGCATGGGCCTGCCCCTCGCGGCCCGGGCGGCAGCGCCGCTCCTGTGATGTGGCCGGCGCCGCTGTAACAACCCGCGCCAACCGCTTGGCAAAGGGCGGAGCGGGGCGCCGGTCAGGAAACAAGCAGCCGAGCGGGCACCTCGCACAGATTAGGTTGTGCGCTGGCTGCTGTGTGTCTATGCCAAGCTGGATGGAGCTGCTCAGAGCAGGCCCCTGGCACTGCACCGCTGACAAGCTGCACATGTTCAGGCAGCAGCCCAAACAGCCCTCCTCCAAGCTGTGTACATGCAGCACTTGTGCGCCTCGCTCACCAAATCATCCACCCGGCTTTGTGCAAACCATCCACCCACCCAACACCCACCCACCCTCTTGCCTTACAGGCGTGGCGGAGGAGCTGCTTTGGTTTGTGTCGGGCTGCACCAACGCCAAGGTGCTGCAGGACAAGGTGAGGAGGTGCATGGCAGGGATCACCCCACATCCAGTCCCTTCCCAAGCACCAGCTGTGCAAGCAGCAAGAAGGGGGCCTGCAAATGACAGTAAGGAACAATGCAAGTATGGGGTGGTGCTTGGATCAGATGGCTGGTTTCCCCGGAGCCTCGTGTACCTGTCGCTCCTGCACACCCGCTGACCTGCTCCTTCCCCCTTCCTTCCCGCAGGGCATCCACATCTGGGACGGCAACGGCAGCCGCGAGTACCTGGACTCCATCGGCCTCAGCCACCGGTGAGGCAGGGGGCTAAGTTCGGCAGTGTCTCGCAGGTTGGGAGAGGCTGAGGCAAATCATCCGGGTGGTGGTGAAAGCTCCTGCCGCAGAGCGCCCGCTGTGCTTGAGCTGCTGCTGCTGCTGCTGCTGCTGCTGCTGCTGCTGCTGCTGCTGCTGCTGCTG
>VFQQ010005397.1_pt1 | contig 10602 bp, 9 predicted proteins | sample 3512341 | NCBI WGS metagenome assembly VFQQ01 (sample SAMN10412373, study PRJNA504923) | tailings metagenome | isolation source: Relicate 2 Philex TSF1 revegetated site | place: Philippines: Tuba, Benguet | collected 2017-08-29
TGCTGCGCGCCATGCAGGAACGCCGCCTGATCGAGACCGAACGCGGGCGCATCGCTGTCGGCTGGCTGATCGTCGAGGACCTCGCCATGGTGATGGCGCTGGTGCTGCTGCCCGCGCTCGCGCCGATCCTCAAGGGCGACACCGGCGCCAACCTGATGTCGCTGGCATGGCCGGTCGGGGTCACGCTCGCGAAGGTCGCCGCCTTCGTCGCCGTGATGCTGATCCTTGGCAAGCGCATCATCCCGTGGATCCTGCATCGGATGGCGCACAGCGGTTCACGCGAACTTTTCCGCCTGTCCGTGCTGGTGATCGCGCTTGGCGCAGCCTACTGGTCGGCCGCGCTGTTCGGCGTGTCGTTCGCGCTCGGCGCCTTCTTCGCCGGCATGATCCTCAGCGAGTCCGAACTGAGCCAGCGCGCCGCGCAGGAGACGCTGCCACTGCGCGACGCGTTCGCGGTGCTGTTCTTCGCGGCCGTCGGCATGCTGTTCGACCCGATGATCGTGGTGACGGCGCCGTTCTCCCTGATGGCGACCGTGTTCATCATCGTGATCGGCAAATCGCTGGCCGCCTTCCTGATCGTGCGCGCGTTCCGCCATCCGACTTCGACGGCGCTGACGATTTCGGCAAGCCTCGCGCAGATCGGCGAGTTCTCGTTCATCCTCGCGAGCCTTGGCCTCAGCCTCAAGCTGCTGCCGAAGGCGGGCTCCGATCTGATCCTCGCGGGCTCGATCTTCTCGATCCTGCTTAACCCGCTGCTGTTCGCGATCCTCGACCGATACTTCGCCAAGCATAAGCCGGATGCGTCCGCGGCAGCCGTGCCGGACGAAACACCGAGCCGCGAGCCGATCCCGGTGACGTCGCTCACCGGACATGTCGTGCTGGTCGGCCATGGGCGCGTCGGCAGCTACATCTCGCCGCTCCTTGCCGGCAAGGCGCCGCTGCTCGTGATCGAAGACAGCGTGGACGCCTGTGCCCTGCTCAAGGAGCGCGGCATCGAGGCGATCTCCGGAAATGCCGCCGACCCGGAGGTGCTGGCAGCCGCAAACCTTGGCAACGCGCGGACCTTGCTGGTCGCTGTGCCCGATGCGTTCGAAGGCGGACAGGTGGTCGAGCAGGCGCGCAAAAGCAGCCCCTCGCTGCGCATCCTCGCGCGCTCCCATTCGGAAGAAGAGACCGAGCACCTGATGCGCCACGGCGCCTCGATGGTGGTGATGGGCGAGCACGAGATCGCGAAGGCGATGATCGCCGACGTCGAGGCTCACCTCACGCCATCGCCCGCGAGTAGCGCCGCGCCGCCCGCCACAGCGCCCACTGACGCCGCCATTGCGGCACCTCCACCGGCGTCCGAAACGGATCGTAATCCGGCCGGTTCATGACGGCGAGATAGCCAGGCACAAGCGCGGCCGGCAGCAGCGCCGGCATGGCGGCGCGCGGCACATGTGCGAGGGCACGCTCGAAGGCCGCGACATGGTCCCGCGCCTGCTCGCGCAGCATGCCGAGTGCTGTCGTGAGCGCGGGCGAGGATTGGCCTGCAAGCGCCTGCTCCGGCACCGCATCGCCGTCGAGAAACGACGTGGGCACGAACAACTGCCGCCGGGAGGCGTGCAGCGGGAATGCGCGCAGCAGTCCCGTGATGCCGTACGCGAGCCCGGCGTGCTCCGATGCGGCTTCGGCCTGAGCGCCGCAGATGCGCGCCGCCATATCGAACATCGTCCCCGAGGTCTGGCGCACGTATCCCTCAAGCGCCTCCATCGATGGCATCGGATCGTCGTAGAGGTCGAACGCGTGTGCCTCGACCAGATCAAACAGGCGTTGCGCGGGAAGTGCGTGCTGCGCCATTGCTTGCAGCAGGCCTGCCGCGACCGGATTGGCGGCAGCTTCGCCGCTGCGCTCGCCGTTGAGCACATCGCGCCACCATTGCAGGCGGATTTCGCCCGCCATCGGCTCGCGAATGCGATCGCGGATGCCGCCGACCTCCGCGTTGAAGGCGTAGAGCGCGAACAGCGGCCCACGCGTGTCGGCAGGCGCGAACAGCGTCGCGAGATACCGGTCCTTGTCGGTATCTCGAACCAGCTCTTCACAATGGCGGAAGGCGGAATCCATACCGCCAATGTAACTCAATCGACCGCGATCAGCGCGGCGCCGACGCGGCGGCCTTCGGCGAACAGGATGTTGTAGGTGCGCACCGCCGGACCGGTCGGCGTCACTTCGAGCCCGATGCGCGCGTCCCGGAAGCGCCAGCGCAGCGCCTCGGGCATCAGCCATGGCTGCTTGCCGGTCCCAACGAAGAACAACTCAACACCGGAGGAAAAGACGCGCGCAAAGCTGTCGTCGGTGATCTCTGCGGGCGCCGTCACCGGCCACGCCCAGATGCCGGCCGGCAGGCACAGCACCGAGCCGCGATGCGACATGTCAGCGAAGCGAAAGCCGCCCTTGCCGTAAGCCTCGATCGCGGCCTGCCGCGGCAAATGCCGGTCGGCCTCGGTCATCAAGCTGTCCGCATGATCTGATCCGAAAACCGGTCTCCATCCCCGATCGGGGTCGAGGACATGCTTTTCGGGATCATGCGGCAACTCACGCCGAGAAGCGGATGTTCTGGCCCTTGATGGCGTCGGCCGCTTCCTGGGACTCCTGACGTCCCTCGCCCACACCGAGGTAGATGAGGATCGGCGCCGCGATGAAGATCGACGTGTAGGTGCCGACCAGCACGACGCCGAACATCATCGTGGTGACAAAGCCGTGGATCGCGTGGCCGCCGAAGAAGAACAGCGCGAGCAAAGCCATCGTCACCGTGACGTGCGTGATGATCGAGCGCGACAGCGTCGAGTTCATCGCGAGGTTCAGCAGGTCGGTCATCGGCAGTTTCTTGTAACGGCGCAAAATCTCGCGAATACGGTCGAAGACGACGACGGTGTCGTTGAGCGAGTAGCCGAGAATCGTGAGAAGCGCCGCGATTGACGTCAGGTCGAAGTCGATCCGCATGATCGCCATGAAGCCCAGCGTCAGCACCAGGTCGTGCACGTTCGCGATCATGGCGCCGAGCGCAAATTGCCATTCGAAGCGGAACCACAAATAGATCAGGATGCCGCCGATCGCTGCGATGATACCAAGCATGCCGTAGGACAGGAGTTCGCCGGACACGCGCGGGCCGACGACCTCAACGCGGCGGTATTCAACGCCCTCCCCAAGGGTTGCCCTGATCTTGTTGATGGCCGCCTGCTGCTCGGCCTCACCGCCCGGCTGCTGCGCGACGCGAATGAGAACGTCCGCAGGTCCGCCGAACTGCTGCAGCTGCACTTCGCCGAGCCCGAGCCCACCCAGCGTCGTGCGCAGTTTGGCGATGTCCGCCGTGCCGGACTTGTCCTGAATCTCGATCAACGTGCCGCCGCGGAAATCGATGCCGAGGTTGAGACCCGGATGGAAGAAGAAGATGATGGCCAGGATCGACAGAAACGCCGAGATCGGAAAGCTGATCCGGCGAAACCGCATGAAGTCGAAAGTGGTGTCGTCCGGGACGATCCGCAGCAGCGGAATATTGAAAATGCGCACGGAAGCGTCCTTATGAGATTTGCAAGCGCTGCGGCCGCGTCCAGCGATACCAGTACGCCACGATCAGCCGCGTCAGCGTGAACGCAGTGAACACGGTGGTGATGATGCCGATGCCGAGCGTCACGGCAAACCCGCGCACTGGTCCTGTCCCGATGAAGAACAGGACGGCCGCCGCGATGAACGTCGTGATGTTGGAGTCCAGAATCGTCGCGAGCGCGCGTGTAAATCCGGAATCGAGCGCCGCGACGACCGTGCGGCCTGAACGAACCTCTTCACGAATGCGTTCGTAAATCAGCACGTTGGAGTCGACCGCGATGCCGATGGTCAAAACGATGCCGATGATGCCAGGCAACGTGAGCGTCGCGTTGAGCAGTGACAGGACGCCGAAGATCATCGCGACGTTCACCGTCACGGCGATGCTCGCGATCACGCCGAACTTGCCGTAAATCAGAAGCATCGAGAGGATAACGAGCGCCGCACCCATGTACGACGCGCGCGTGCCATTCGTGATCGAGTCCTGACCGAGGCCTGCGCCGACCACACGCTGCTCGATCGGCGTCAGCTTGGCCGGCAGCGCGCCCGCGCGAAGCAGCACCGCAAGGTCGTTAGCCTGCTGCACCGTGAAGCTGCCGGAGATCTGACCGGAGCCGCCGAGGATCGGTTCGCGGATGACCGGCGCGGAGATCACCTTGTCGTCGAGCACGATCGCGAACGGGCGTCCGACGTTTTCCTGCGTGACCTGAGCAAACCGGCGCGCGCCGTTCGTATTGAACTTGAACGTGACGATCGGCTCGCTGGTGCGCTGGTCGAAACCCGGCTGTGCGTCGGTCAGGTCTTCACCCGCGACGAGGATGCGCTTCTCGATCAGGTATTTCTGCGCGCCCCCACCTTCGGTGCCCTGGAGCACTTCGGATTCAGGTGGCGGCCGCTGCTCGGCCTGCTCGACACTGATCGACTGGTCGACAAGGCGGAACGTCAGCTTCGCTGTTGCGCTGATGAGATCGAGGATGCGCTTGGGGTCGTCGACGCCCGGCACCTGCACGAGAATGCGGTCGAGACCCTGGCGCTGGATCACCGGTTCGACCGTGCCGGTCGCGTTGAGGCGGCGCTCGAGAATTTGCGTCGCCTGCTCCACCACCTGACGCACGCGCTCGGTGATCGCCGGCTGCGTAATGGTGAGTTGAACGAGACCGCCGTTCTCCACGATCTCGACCGAGCGCTGTCCCGTGGTGCTCAGCAGGCCGCCGAGCGGCTGCGAAAGCTCGCGCAGCTTGGTCATGGCGTTCGGAAGATCGGCGCCCTCTCGAATGCGCACATCGACGGTCAATCCGCGCGCGATCAGGCCGGTGTAGCCGACGCGCGCGTCGCGCAGCACGCGGCGCACGTCGTCACGCAATGTTTCGACCTTCTGCTTGCGGACGTCGTTCAGGTCGACTTCAAGCAGGATGTGCGACCCGCCCTGAAGGTCGAGGCCGAGCACCATGTGGCGCTGCGCCCAGGTCGGCAGCGACTTGAGCGTTGCCTTGTCGAGGAAGTTCGGCAACGCGAACGAGCAGAACAGCAACGCGACCAGAAGCGTTCCGAGCACTTTCCAGCGTGAAAAATAAAGCATCGATGCCGTCCGCGCTGACTTGAGATCAGCTCTTGGTTTCTTCGTCCTTCACGGGCTCGCCCTTGGCGCGCACGTCGGAGACCATCTGCCGCATCTGCCGCACGCGAACGCCCTCGGCGACCTCGACCTCGATCTGGTCGTCATCGACGACCTTGGTCACCTTGCCGACAAGACCGCCCGAGGTGATCACCGTGTCGCCCTTGCGCACGTTCTTCACCATCTCGGCGTGGGCCTTCACGCGCTTCTGCTGCGGGCGAAGGATGAGAAAGTACATGATGACGAAAATGAGGATGAACGGCAGCAGCGACGTAATCATGTCGGTGCCGCCAAGCGGCGATTGGGCGTAGGCCGGCGTAATCAGCATTCAGAGTGCCTCGTTGGGGCGGTGGGGGTCGGGCCATCCAAGTTACGGGCCGGCCTTCGAAATTCGCGCGGAATATAGCTGCGGGCGCCCCAATTGCAACGGCGCGGGAAAAGGGCCGCAGGATTGCTGGAAAAGGCCTGCCGGGGCAGCATCTTGCGGTGCGAAAGGCGGTCATTTAAGGGTCCGCGGGCCTAAGAAGAAGACGGACCCCCATGGACGCCAAGAGCCCCGACAAGACCCTCGACGAGCTTTCCACCCTCCGGCGCATCGCGGAGGCGCTGGAGCGCCTGTCGCCCCGGCCGATCGCGACTCAGGACCTGGAGGCCGCCGATGCCTTCGTCTGGCATCCGGACGGGCGGCTGGTTCCGGTCCCCAAGGTCAACCGGGTCGACATGGGCCTCCTGCGCGGCATCGATCGCGTGCGCGACACCCTGATGGACAACACCGAGCGGTTCGCGAAGGGCCTTCCGGCCAACAACGCCCTGCTTTGGGGCGCGCGCGGCATGGGCAAGTCCTCTCTGGTGAAGGCCTCGCATGCGGCGGTGAACACCGCGCATGCCAAGGACAAGGGCTTCCTGCCGCTCAAGCTGGTCGAGATCCACCGCGAGGATATCGAGAGCCTGCCGAACCTGATGACCATCACGCGCGGCTCACCGTTCCGCTTCATCGTGTTCTGCGACGACCTCTCGTTCGACCACGACGACACGACCTACAAGTCGCTCAAGGCCGTGCTCGAAGGTGGCATCGAGGGCCGCCCCGACAACGTGATCTTCTACGCCACGTCGAACCGCCGCCACCTGATGCCGCGCGACATGATGGACAATGAGCGTGCCACCGCCATCAATCCGGGCGAGGCCATCGAGGAGAAGGTATCGCTGTCCGACCGTTTCGGGCTGTGGCTCGGCTTCCACCGCTGCTCGCAGGACGAGTTCCTTGAGATGGTCAACGGCTACATCAAGCACCACGACATCACGATCGATGCCGATACGCTGCGGGCCGAGGCGCTGGAATGGGCGACGACACGCGGTTCGCGCTCGGGCCGTGTGGCGTGGCAATACGTGCAAGACCTCGCGGGGCGGCTAGGCGTCCCGCTAAGGGAACCTGCCGCCCCGCGATGATCAGGCCTTGGAGGTCAATCTAAGGCACGATCAAGTAACGGATATTCTTGGGCGTGATCATTTCCGAAAACCGGTACCCACTTTTCGGGATCACGCCTCTTAGCCACCCGTCAGATACGTCGTCGGGTCGACCGGGGTTGCGCCCTTGCGCACTTCGAAGTGGAGCTGCGGGCTGGTGACGTTGCCGGTCGAGCCGGCCTTGCCGATCACCTGACCACGCTTGATGCTGTCGCCCTTCTTCACGCCGAGTTCGCTGGCGTGCGCGTAGGCGGTGACATAGCCGTTCGAGTGGCGCACCAGCACGAGGTTGCCGTAGCCCTTGAGCTCGTTGCCGGCGTAAGCGACGACGCCGTCCTCGGCGGCCTTGATCGGCGTGCCTTCCGGCACCGCGACATTGATGCCGTCGTTCTGCTGGCCGTTGCCCTTCTTGCCGAAGCCCTCGATCACGCGGCCCTTCACGGGCCAGCGGAAGCTCGGCGCCGCGTTCGACGGCGGCGTCGAATTGGTCGCCTGCGGCTCGGGTGCCGGATCGGACGCGGGCGTCACGACGCGCGCGCTGGCGGCGGGCTCGACCTGCGCGACCTTGGGCGAATGCTTCGAGACCGGCGGCGGCGCGGGCTGCGCGGCGGCGACGTTCTGCCGCGGCTGCTGCACCGGCGCGGGCGCCTGCTGCTGCGGGGCCGGAGCTGCCGCGATGCGCGGCGCCGAGCCGCTGCCGCCCGGAATGGTGACGCGCTCGCCCACTTTAAGCTGATAGCCGAGGCCGACGTTGTTCGCCTTGGCGATCGCCATCGGGGTCAACTGATAGCGGCGCGCGAGCGAGTAGATCGTTTCGCCCGGCTGCGTGACATGCACATTGCCGCCGCCCGACGGCAGAGGACCGGCGACGCGCGTCTTCGGCGGCGCGACCGCAGGCGCCTGCCCCATCTGGTGCTGCACGCGCGGGATGACGAGGCGCTGGCCCGGACGCACCTGCGACGCAGGGCCCATGTTGTTGGCCTGCATGATCGCGGCCGGCGGCACGCCGTGACGGCGCGAGATGCTCTCGAGCGTCTCGCCCTGCGCGACGATCACCGCGGTGCCGCCATCCCAGCTCCAGTTGTTCTGCGGAGCGGCCGGCTGACGCGGCGGCTGAGCCGGGACAGAGCCCGTGTATTCGGGGCGCTGCGGCTGAATGGGAGTGACACCCGCGCCGCCACCGTAGGTCGGCTGCTGCGCGTACTGCTGCTGCGGCGGCGAATACTGCTGTTGCGAATATTGCTGCTGCGGCGCGCCGCCGGGCGCCGCGAGCGGCTGGCTGTCGACGCGCTGCGAGGGATGGCGCTGCTGCTGGCGCACCGATCCGGTGTATTCGGGCTGCGGCGCGGGCGCCTGAGCCTGCGGCCGCGAGGAGAACGGATTTTCGCTCATCCGGGAGAAATCGCTGCCGCACCCGGCAAGGCCGGCAGCAAGCGCCACCATGATGGCAAGGCGCGACACGGACCGCGAGCGGATCGGCTCAGCGAAACTCGACATGGGACAACTCACTCGAACGCCACCAACTGACGAGTGAGTTAAACACCGCCCCAGTAAATAGAGCTTTAAGCCTAACGGCCGCTCAACCCTAACCGCTAAAAGGCAGCGAAAATGTCAAAGTTCGCGGGCCTGCCCGGCGAGCAGCGGCACGAAACGCACCGCGATGAGGTCCTGCCGGGAGGTGCCCTCACCAGTCCGCGTCACCTGCACAAGGCGCTGCACGCCGTCATGCTGGCCGAGCGGCAGAAGCATCACGCCGCCCTCGGCAAGCTGGTCGACCAGCGCCGCTGGAATTTCCTCGGCGGCCGCCGTCACGATGATGCGGTCGTAGGGCGCATGTTCAGGCAGGCCTTTGAGCCCGTCGCCCGCCACCACGGTGACGTTGTCGTAGCCAAGCTTCGACAGGGTCGCGCGCGCCTTGTCGGCGAGCGTGCGGTAGCGCTCGACCGAGAACACGAGGCCTGCGAGTTGCGAGAGGATCGCGGCCTGATAGCCCGAGCCGGTGCCGATCTCGAGCACGCGATGATCGCGCTTCAACCCAAGCTGCTCCGTCATGTAGGCGACGACATACGGCTGGCTGATCGTCTGCCCGCAGTCGATCGGCGCGGCCTGATCGGCATACGCGGTGACCGAGAACGCGGGCAGCATGAACTCCTCGCGCGGCACGGTGTCCATCGCGCGCAACACGGCCGCATCGCCGATGCCGCGACGGCGCAGCGACAACAGAAACTCCATGCGCGCCGTGCCCTCGGGACGCGGCAACACAGGCTCTTTTCTCTCTTCGATCTTCGTATCCTCAGGCGGCATCGCATCCCCGGCCGCTTCGCGGCGCCACGGCAAGAGCCGGCGCCAGTCGGGTATCATTTGAAGACAGATCCTAAACGGGCCATGAAGGGCTCGTCGGTCAGATCGAGACGCAACGCCGTCACCGAAATCCGCTTGTCCGCCATGGCGGAAAGATCAGTCCCGTCAGCGGGTTTCGGCCGCTCCTTGCGGGCGAACGTCAGCCAGTAATACGGGTTCCCGCGCCCGTCGTGACGCGGATCGATGCGCAGCAAGTCCTGATCGCGCTTGCCCTGCATCGTGACGGCCACGCCCTTCACGTCCTTCGGCGCGCAATCCGGGAAGTTGATGTTCACCAGCACGCCGGGCGGAATGCCCTCCTTGAGCACCTTGCGGATCACGTCGGGACCGTGCGCGACGCCGGTTTCCCAGTGCGGGTTCTGCCGCGTCTCGAGCCCGTAGCCCTGCGACAGCGCGATCGACGGCACGCCCAGCGTCGTGCCCTCCATCGCGCCCGCGACCGTGCCGGAATACGTCACGTCCTCGGCGACGTTCTGGCCGCGATTGACGCCGGACAGAATGAGGTCGGGCAGATTGTCCCGCATGATGTGGCGCACGCCCATGATCACGCAGTCGGTCGGCGTGCCCTTCACGGCGAAATGCTTCGGCGCGACTTCGCGCAGCCGCAGCGGATCGTTGAGCGACAGCGAATGCGACACGCCCGACTGGTCGGTCTCGGGCGCCACGATCCACACGTCGTCGGAGAGCGCACGCGCGATCTCCTCGCAGATGGTGAGGCCCGGCGCGTGAATGCCGTCGTCGTTGGTAATGAGGATACGCACTGTCTTACGCCACCTTCTCGATCACGGTCTTGCCACCCATGTAAACCTGCAGCGCTTCGGGCACCGCGATGCTCCCGCCCTCTTGCTGATACGTCTCCATCACGGCGATCAGCGCGCGGCCGACCGCGACGCCGGAGCCGTTCAGCGTATGCACGAAACGGGGCGAGCCCTTGTCCTTGCCGCGGAAGCGCGCGTTCATGCGCCGCGCCTGGAAGTCACCGCAGTTCGAGCAGGACGAAATCTCGCGATACATCTTCTGCCCCGGCAGCCAGACCTCGATGTCGTAGGTCTTCTGCGAGGCAAAGCCCATGTCGCCGGTGCACAGCGTCACCACGCGGTAGTGCAACCCGAGCCGGCGCAGGATTTCCTCGGCGCTTGCCAGCATGCGCTCGTGCTCGTCCATCGCCTGCTCGGGCGTGGTGATGGAGACCAGTTCGACCTTGGTGAACTGGTGCTGGCGGATCATGCCGCGCGTGTCGCGCCCGGCCGCGCCGGCCTCGGCGCGGAAGCACGGCGTGCAGGCGGTGAGGCGCATGGGGAGCTGGGATTCGTCGACGATGGATTCGCGGACGAGATTGGTGAGCGGGACTTCGGCAGTGGGGATGAGCCAGCGAAGGTTGGCGATGATATGAACCCAAAACGCACGAAACTCCGACAGCGACATATTTTCACGACGCAAATCCGACAGATCTTCTTGAACAAGCTTCAACACATCGGACAATCGCTCAGCATCCTGAACTCTGTGCTGATTCAGCAATACTTTAATGTCCTCAAATAACGACGCGGTCATCTGATTCAAATCAGACGACGCCGCCTTGA
>VFQQ010005398.1_pt1 | contig 10602 bp, 13 predicted proteins | sample 3512341 | NCBI WGS metagenome assembly VFQQ01 (sample SAMN10412373, study PRJNA504923) | tailings metagenome | isolation source: Relicate 2 Philex TSF1 revegetated site | place: Philippines: Tuba, Benguet | collected 2017-08-29
GACTGCGGCAGCCAGCTTCTGCAGAGCGGGGAAGCAGCAGGGGCCAGCAGAGAGGGGTCACGCGCCACTCGGCGTACGTCCTGCTGGCGCAGCACAGGCGCAGGGGCAAAGACAACGCATCAGTGAACACGTACAGGGCACAGGCACGGACACAGCACAACCTTGGCACAGCGGGGCACGCATAGGCAAGGTACGGGCGTGTACGCAGGGCAGCGCAGAGCTCCGTGGGGTATGCACTGTGTGCTGGTGTGCGTGATCTGGCACCAGCCAGGGCTTCGCAACTGCTGCCCTGCCGCTACTGAACACTCTGTTCAGTCCAGGGTGCAGAGCAGGTCAAACTGCAGAGGCGGGCGGCTGTGGTCACGGGTACCGTAGGTGCTCAGACACTCCTGCCTGCCCTCTGCTTTTCACTGCCCTCCGGCCTTACTACCTATCCAGGTGGTCAGAAGTCACGAATTGTGACTAATGATCGTCCGCGAAAGTACGCAGAGTGGTGTGCGTGCGTCAGGCCTACCTTGACGTGGTACTCCTTGAGGCTCTTCTGGCAGTAGAACCTCTGAAGCAGGCACTGCGCTGTTGCTGCGACTGCCTGGGGCGCCCTCAGAAGCACTACCATCTCCTGGATCATCTCCGCCCCAAAGTTGCGCAGCATTGTCTCCGTCCCGGCGTCCACCCCATCCTTGCGGGACGGGCTATCCTCCAGCTCCTCATCAGTGACGAAGAAGTTGACTGGGGCGCCACAAAGCATCCTGTACAGGAGCGCTCAGGGCTCCTGTGACAGCTGTACGCAGCTCAGCGCGAGCCCGTAAGGGCCTGCCAGGCCCCTCTTGCCTGGTCACTGTGCGCTGTCGTGTTGGTGCAGTAAGGGGTAGTAGAAGTGGGTGGGAAATGGCAAGCACAGGCAAGCGGGGAGCGTGCCGTGGTGACAGGTTCGGTGACGTTGTAAGGCCGTTCCTGACTGCGCTCTTGGCTGTCTTCCGCACGCGCACAGCACTCTTCCGCGCACGCACACTAGCACCGTCTGCACGTCCGCCTTGCGACTCGCGTCCCATCCTGACACCCATCGCACTTGGGAAGGCTCTGCGCGTACCAGACTCGTCCTCTGCCCATCCCCAGTACGCAGAGCCACAGCCAATCGCCGCCGCCTGCTGCCACTAGGAGCACGTCAGATGCACTGCTGAGGACGACAGGCGTCAGCCACTGCGCGATGGAGCGTGCCGCCATCACTTCCGTGCACCGCGTGCCGGCAGCACCAGCAAGGCGCTACCGAGCGAGCGCGCCGGCGAACCTGAAGACCACCGCACGGGCTGTGCGCAGACGCATACTCTCAGCAGACCCCGCTACCCTCCCAGGGACTGAATGTCACGCCCGCGCACGGACACAGTTGCTGCCACAAACGCGGAGGCATGGAGTCACCGCGGCAGCATTTGCAGGCAGTGGTGGTGCAGCGGGCCCCCATACAAGCCACACACAGCCACAGGACGTCCGTTCTCGTCTATCACGGGCTTCACGGCTACTTGTCCTGGTATCGCTGATTACTTGGGGCGTGTGCTGGTGAGTTTTACACACACACACACACACACACACACACACACAGACGCACACACACACACACACACACACACAGACGCACACACACACACACACTCAGCGCACCGCCCCACACACACGGCCCACAAAGCCATTTCACGTGCACCTAGGACAGCGCGCGCACGTGTGTGTGTGTGTGTGTGTGTGTGTTCACACAGGGCCGGCACCATGGGTCTTATTCACCTGGGCTACGGGATACTCGTCTGTATGGCACATGTTGGTGTGGGCGTGGCCCCTACACTAGGAGTGCCTACAGACCCCTCTACTGACTATGCTGACCTGGTACGTGTGTGTGTGTGTGTGTGTGTGGCTGTGTGGCTGTGTGGCTGTATTTGTGTATGCTTACAAGCATGTGCCTGCGTTGCGCCTGTGCGTCTACTGCCAGACACAGCCATCCAGTGCAGTGTGCATGGGCCCTGTGTGCACAGCATGTGTGCGCGCGTGTGTGTCTCTCTGCACAGGCGCTCCATCTAGCCCAGTACCTAGCCTCTCCCGAAGGCCAACAGTCAACCGCAGCAGCAGCCACAGCAGCAGCCAGTGCATCCCAGGGCAGTAGTGTCTCAGGGTCAGTTGCAGCTCTGTCCAATGGAGCACGTTTGTCGCTGTCAGGGGGGCTGCTCGCATGGAGTGTAGTGCAGGGAATGATGGCACTGTCTAGACCTGGTACGTGGGTGACACACACACACACACACACACAGACACACACACGTTTACGAGTCAAGTGCAAGCTCACTGAAAAGGCTCATAACAGCGCCTGTCGTCGTTTATGGTAGGGTCTTGAGGCAGCTTCTGTGTTGTGTGTATTTGTAGTTGGTTGTTTACAGAGCATACATTGGTGGAACAAGTGCACCTCAGGGCTCTAGCAGAGAACACATTGTGGGGTGTGTGTGTGTGTGTGTGTGTGTTTGTGTGTGTGTGTAGTTATCCCACTGCTACTCCTAGTCTCACAGCTGGCGATGGCTGTGTTTGTAGTGGTGTTTGCACTCACACTGACACCCTTAAGGTACGCGACACACACACACACACACGCAGGGTCTGATGCACGCACACACACACACGCGCGCACACACACACCCGCACAACCGCACAGACAAGCAGTGCCCTAGCAGTCTCCAGTGCGTAGCTCATGTCACCTCTGCAGTCGGCGCTGCAATACAGTGTTGTTGACACCCTGTGTGTGTGTGTGTGTGTGTGTGTGTGTGTGTGTGTGTGTGTGTGCTTATCTGATCACTTTATGCAGGCCGCTGGTCACAAGGCTCTGGCAAGGCAAGGCCCAGCCACCCTCTCCACCCACACAGGAACCACCAGCAGCCAGTGATGCGAGCGCAGCGCCCACCACACAAGGCCCTACAAGCCAAGACACACAGTTTCAAGGCATAGAGCGGGGCATGAAGGTGTACGGTGCACTCAGTTTAGTGGCCCTGTTGACAGGCGCACAGGTGAGAGCCGCGTGTGGTCAATCATAGCGATAGATAATAGATATAACAGATGTGCTGCAGAGTTGAGCACCCTGGGTTTTGCAGACCCCCAGCAGCGACGATGCCCGTGTGCGCACGCGCGCATGTATTGATAAGCATATGACGTTCACATTACGGAGAGCAACACGTGCGTAACGTGCTACAGAGATGGGCGTTGTGGCCTTCGCGTACCGCAAGCAGCGAGGATGCCCGTGTGCTTATGTGTGCCTATGTGCTTGTGTGTGTGTGTGTGTGTGTGTGTGTGAATATGTGTGTGTGTGTGTGTGTCACAGGCCACAGCAATATCAGCACCCCCAATCAGCAACTCCTTCGCATCGCTTATGGGCACTCAGCCCCCTGGTCCCGGACCAGGCTGCGACACATTCGCCCTATGCACACTAGTCTCAGACCTAGCCCTGCCTCTTGCACTGGCAGCTGCCAGCTTTGCACACATACGCAGTGCTAATGCGAGTGGCAGAAGCAGAGAGGCTAGCAGGCCCACGGATGCAGCACAGGTGCCTGCCAGTGACCCACCCATGCAAACAGCGCGTGGGGGTACAAGTGCAGACACTAGTACACAGCCTATCAAACCAGCGCATGAGGGCACAAGTCAAGACACCACTGGTACCAGTAATGCATATGTCAATCAGACTAGCGGGGCTAGCAATTCAGACAGTGAAACGGCTCAAGTGCTGTCAAGTGCTGTGTCAGACGGGACTGGCACACCGTCTGGCACAAGCAGTGTGAGCAAAGGCAGACAGGCACAATGGCGTCGTGCGTGTATGTCAATCGCTGCTGTGCGGGTGGCTGTGGAGCTTGTGCTGTTCACTGCACAGGCGCTGGGCTGGCTGGGTGGAGGTGTGGTCGGTAAGTGCGTGACACACGTCAGTGCGCGCTGGCGCTCTGCCTGTTCTGCACAATGCATATATTGTTTGCAGTCCAGACACTAGACACCAGACACTGGACACTAGACACCAGACACCAGACACTAGACACTAGACACCAGACACAGTTCGCTGGTCTTTTACATTACGTGTGTGAAGCGCCGAAGAGCAAAAGCACGAATACGGATACAAATGGTAAACCTGGTCAAATCAATCAAAACAATCAAAATATGAGACGATGGAATCAACATGCAAGCTCGTGTGCATCACCATATAGTGTGTATGTGTGTGTGTGTGTGTGTTTTGTGTGCGTGCAGTTGTGAGAGTTTTGGGGACGGCACTGCTGGCAAGACTATGCTGGATGGAGTGGAAGACGGCAAGCAAAGCATGATGTCATTCTGTAAGCTGCGACGTGCCTGCTAATGATCCTGTAAGATACCAAAGCAACGTGTAATCAATGCGCGCGGTGGCTAGGAGGTACAGGCAATCAGCTGTGCTGCAGCTTCAGTAGCAGGTGGATGAACGTTTCAGCCTTGGGCCTGGCCAGCGCTCTGGGCGTGTTTGGGTACCATGTTGAGCTCTCGTGAGCCTCCTCATCACTACGGGTTAGAGATGCAGCGGCCGGGCAGGGTCTGACACCTGCGAACACGCAAGGAAAGGCACAGGGAAGGGCCGGGCAGGTCATGTCAGCAGTCGTGTCAGATGCTGGTCTCTCACAGCTGGCTCAGCCACCTGCTGTGTCCCTCTCCTGAATCCCTCTCTATAGCTGCATGAAGCCTTGCGAAGCCAAGGCCTCACCCTTGACAGGCAGGGTGGGCAGAAGAGTGGGAGCCCTGGGTGCTTTGATGTGTGGGAGCAGCTTGGGACCGGACTCAGCCCGTGAGTTCACCACGGACACGGTCACACTGCAAAGCAGAGGCAAACAGGGGCAAATACATAAGGAGACCAGCTTTGAGGCCGGTGCAGGCCCACCTTAGAGGCGCGCCTCAGAGCGAGGCGCAGGAATGAATCTGGTGAATGCAGGTGCCATAAAGCATTAGTGAGCACACTTGCCTGGCGTCACTGTTGTAAAGGAAGACCTGAGCGGTGGCCTTGGTGACGCCCTCCATGCTGATGAGTCGGACGTCCTGTCTGCTGTATGTGCGTGCAAAGGCGCAACAGTGCGTTCCGTGTTGCGCAGAGAAGCTGATGTAGACAGCACAGGTCGTATCACTGAGCACAAACGGGCTGATGTGACCCTGCTGTCGCGGGCTTGCATCCGCAGGCGCGGTCATGTCATGTGGGAACAGCTGGTCTGTGCCTGGCCTATCCTGTTGCTGGAATTCCTACTGTCACAGTTCAGCCTTCAGCAGGCTTCACACAGGCTCAGGATATAGGCAAGGCATTACAAGAAATGAGCATGCATATAACAATAGCTCGACGGACACGACACGTCTATGAAAGTCTACAACGCCCGGAGCACACTTGTGTGTGTGTATGTGTGTGTGTGTGTGTGTGTGTGTGTGAGCGGTTGGGTACGGGTGTGAGGAGCAATGCAATAAGGTTCACTGCACAAAACACACAGACACTGATTACAATTGTTCTTAGCCTAAGAAAAAGAGCCTAGTAGTAGACCACACGGCCAGGAAGGGCTCGGATTCGTGCATGTAAGGTCTGCGCACGCTGCATGTGAAATCTCTCTATCTCTACGCGCGCTACGTGTTGCCTATGCCTGCAGTCCAGCTCACAGTGACACGGTTCAGATCGTGGGAAGATCAGGGAAACCGGGGGGAGAGGGCGTTCTGAAGTTTGACCCACTGACAGGCTGCAACGTGTAGCAGACATACATGCACGCATGGAGACCGGCTGCAAACTTAAGCAAAACTGTCCAGAATATCTCGCTGTTGAGGGTCACGGTCATGCCAACAGTGGAGCCATGTAGGCTGCAACGTAGTAAGAATCAAGGCTACCCAGCCCTGCCTGTCTCCTTGTGTGACCCCTACTTTCTGATACAGGCATCAAACTCAATCTGCAAACATACCACCACATGCATACGTTCATACTACACATTAGTTTAGGCACGCCCTGATGGGCGTGCATGTGGCTGTATGGAAGGGATGTAAGTGTGTGTGTGTGTGTACAGTGGCTGTACAGTTGTCAGCTGCATGTTTGCATGCACTGTGTATGGACACTCACGTCTGTGGGCACCATGGTTATGTTTGTGAGTATCAAGATGGGCTTGTTATTCTGCATTGAGGCATGCATGCACAGGGACACAGACACATGGGTGCGTGCCAGGGGCATGCATACACAGGAACACAGACACATGGGTGCGTGCCAGGGGCATGCATACACAGGAACACAGACACATGGGTGCGTGCCAGGGGCATGCATACACGGGGACACAGGAAAGGAGCAATGCATGGGCTTGTGCAAGCATGCTGTGCAAGCACACACCCAGAGTGGCAAGCATGCAATAGGACCATCAGACCATCTCACGTGCCATGCATGCTGGACTTCTCAGATGCCTGCCCCCACATGCATGCTGATGCATCACAAGCACAACTGCCAGCCATGATAACAGCAACCTTACCGTTTGTATGATGGGGCAGCTTTGTTTGGCTTTGTTTGACTGCACGGATGCACACAAACACAGACACACGCGCACACACGGTCTCACGGACACCAGCAGAAACAGTACCCCGAGGTCAAGTGCATGACTTTAGCAAGCAATATGGCCCGCTGATGCAAGGTAGCAGAGTGCGTTAGAAAGTTCGTTATTCCACATACCAGAAACACGTCGTTTGTCACAGTCACGTTGGGCTTAGCTTTATTCTCGTTATCTATGTACAGTGCTCCAGCAGAGTCCCCTGCGGTGTTGTTTGCGTATATGTTGTCAGTCATCAAGAAGCTGGTTTGCTGGAACGATAGGTACACAGCGCCGCCCTTCCGACTGGCATTGTTTGACTGCAAAGGACATGTAAGTATCGGCACAACGGTTTGCCTACCGCCATACAGCAAGACTGCCGATCTGCATGCAGACAGCATCCTGCAGACAACATCCTGATAGTACAACGCGCATGCTGCGTGCGTACACGTGGATTCAGCACACGGCTGGGCGCGCGGCTGATCCAGGACTCCGTAGCGTGCATTGCGCTTGCGTACAGATCAGGCGGTTGACTGTATAGCGTGCATGCTGCATGCGTACATGTTTGAAGTGAATATGCAGCAGTCAGAAGCCTCGGCGGCCGATGCCAGTGTATTACCCGAGGCCCTCTCATGTGCTCAAGATCATGTGTTTTCTGCAGTGCAGGAATTCTGGCTGAAAAGTCTGCGTGCATGTGTCTGTGTGTGGTGCCGTGCGTATGAGTGTGCGTGTGTGTGCAAACACCTACGCTGAAGACGTTTCCTGCCGCCAAGGCAGTCAGATCTGACTGGTAGCAGTATACATTTAGAACGCCCCCGTACTGCTCACGCGTTCCATACAAGCACACATACACAATACACGACACACATTCACACGTCTGGAGCTACACCTGCACCTACAGCTACGCATGCATGCAAACCTTGACAGGTGCTTCTCTTTGTCTGGCGCTGTGATTGGAGTGTGATCGACGCTTGTGTGTAAGCCTGTTGCTCAAAGCCTTGCTTTCCCTCAGTATGTCATGCGGCCGTGTGTCATGCGGACGGACGAACGAACATTGCTGCATTGCAACGTAGATAGATACATCTACGTACGCACGGCTGGGACAGGCTGTGTACTCACGCTTGCGGAGTTTGCCAGGAATGTTGAGTTGCGCATCTCCAAGCTAGTGGTATCCTGCGTGAAGCACGCAAACATGTGCGAGCAGAGAGACGGAGAGCATTGTGACACACACGCACTAAGAGTGTGAAGATCGCATAGAAAGTGTGTGTGTGTGCGTATGTGTGTGTGTGTGTGTGTGCGTGGGCAGTACAGAGCGCCGAAAGGGACAGAAGACTGTCGCCCCGGGAGCCTCGCAAAAGAATGAAAATGTGCATGTGTGCGTGTGCATGTGTACTAGGGCATTTGTTGAACAAGTGCGTGTGCATGTGCGTAAGCGCAGATCATACGTAAGCTTACGTTGCACTTAGTAGTGCTACTGTACAGGCAGTACGGCCCACAGTTCATGTCAATGGCACCTCCATCTTTATACGCATCGTTCAGCTGCAGAAGCACACACACACACACACACACACACACGCACACACACACACACACACACACATACTCCGCACACACGAGCTGATGAGCATATGTACACGCAGAGCCACTGTATGGGTGACAGTGCTGCCAGCATTACCGTCCTTACCACAACCCCCCCCCCAACACACACACACACACACACAGTGGAAGTGCGACACTTACCACAAATGTGCTGTTCCAGACAGAGATCCTTTGAGTTTTTGAGTAAGAGAGGGCACCGCCTGACTGCGGCCACATGGACGCATGCATGCATGCATGCGAACTGGGATTCTGCTCCCCTCTCACATGCCCTGGTCCACCTGCATGTGCTTTGCGAAGCGCTGACGGGCATGCTGCGCTCTTGCATTGACAGCCTTGCGCGCACACCTGCTGACGCTCCTATATGTGCTTTGCAAAGCGCTGGTGGGCATGCTGCGCTCTTGAACTGACAGCCTTGCGCGCATACCGTGATTTACGTACGCATATATACCAACTCTCACCACACATGCTCCATGCATGACTGCTGTGTGGTTTACTCACATCGGTTGCATGGTTGTTGTAGAAGGTAGAATTCGAGACGGATACGAGGCCGCTGCTTGTTCTGACGGCTACTGCACCCCCCTGACCAGCCTTGTTGCTTTCATAGTAGCACGAGTCTAATCTGACAGTACTCTCGATGTCGCTTAGTGATATGGCGCCGCCGGTCTACAGACAATCGAAGTAAACTAGCACAAGCGTTTGCGTGCATTGTTGGATTTGCATTGTGCAACGTTGCACTGTTGCGTGCACTGTTCCCGGTCAGGAAGCATGCGTGGGAAGGCCTAACAACTTCGTGCGCCCAAGCATGCGTATGAGTTAGCCTTCATGCAGTGCTGTTCGCTCACTGCTGTGCTGGATCAGGCATTGGGGGACATGCAAAGGTATGTGACTGACCTGCAGACATGTGTTGTTGATGAAATTACTGTTTGTGACCGAAATGTTCGCTGCCTTGGGCATGTTATCTATGTAGATCGCGGCGCCCGATCCTTCAGATAAGAAGTTTGCCTTGTCCGCCCGATTGTTCACGAAGTAGCAATCGTCTATGGTCACGTTGCTACTCGAGCCATACACGTACACACCTGCGCCTGCACCGCTGGTCGTGACGTTGTTGTTGGCAAACGCACTTGAAGTGATCCGAATCTTCCCGGTGACTTCCTGCATACACACATGCATGCAGCACATGCTCAGTAGGTGTGCGTGTGCGTGCGCGCGTGTCTGTGTGTGTGTACATCTCACCTCTGTGCGCTTCCTTGCTTTTGTGTTTATCTCAATGGCATTCCTATTCCATGCAGCCATGCAGATAGATATGGATAGATATACAAGGAAACCACCACGCACCTCAAGATAAACACCACGGCCATAGTCTGCTGTGTTATTCTGCGGACACATGCAAGCACGCTTGCTTCAATCTGCTTTGCTATGCTATGCTATGAGCTCAGAGTCCACACAAACCAAAGCCCACACACACGACTGTACACCTACACACACACACACACACACACACACACACACACACACCTATAAAAAAGGTGCAGGAATCGATGTCGATGTCAGCGGTGACCTTGCTCACTTGAATGCCACCGCCCTTTGACTGCCAAAGCAACACACGGCAACACAACACACATTGTACAACACAAATGTACATGTGCACGCGTACGGCTACGCATGGCTTGACAGTCATGGCGACGACCATGTGACTTTGTGTCCTGCTATGATATGCATGTGTGTGGAAGTCTGGACGTGTGCGCATGTGCCGGTCAACGTTTCATATCGCGAGATATGACCATGCACATGGACTGTGAGGGGCACTTGTGAGCATGCAGTATAATGGTGTAAGGTGCATGCGTGTCGCGGGGTTCGATACCTTGCTGCGGATACCCAGAAACGAACAATTCTGGATTTGAACTCGGATTGGCGCGGCTTGGGGGTTCTGTGCGGGCTTCTCAGGGGGCACCAGCCAAAGGCCCCCGCATGCGGCTTCTATATTTGTGATCGTGCCGGGTGCCGTGGACACTGCACACATGCACACACACACACACACACACATTTGTCTGCGCATGGCACGAACGTCCGGTTCTGCATGCTGCTACAAGGCCGACGCCTCCATGTGTGGTGCCCTACGTGTGTGTGTTTGTGATCCTGTGTGTGTGTGTGTGTGTGTGTGCGTGTCGTGTGTGTGTGTGACATGTGAGGGCGGAGCGCGAGAGTTTGTTTGGTTCTTGCTTGCGCGGTCTTGCTCACGTGCTCACATAGGTATGCGTGGTGTATCGGTATGGCGAGAAATAGCGTGGGACATGCATGTTGCATACTAGTATGGCACGTGCTCACATAAGGCCGACGCCCCCATGTGTGATACTCTATGCTGGGCATGGTGTGTGTGTGTGCGCGCGCGTGTGTATGTGTGTGTGTTCGACATGTGAGGCCGGGGGGGGGGAAGAGTCTGCGGTCC
>VFQQ010005399.1_pt1 | contig 10599 bp, 10 predicted proteins | sample 3512341 | NCBI WGS metagenome assembly VFQQ01 (sample SAMN10412373, study PRJNA504923) | tailings metagenome | isolation source: Relicate 2 Philex TSF1 revegetated site | place: Philippines: Tuba, Benguet | collected 2017-08-29
GGGTGGTCGCGTCTCAAATCCTGCGAGCGGCGACTGAGGTTCGACGCTAATCAGGCTTGAGCAAGCAGGTGGCGTGCGAATCTTCTCGTGATGCGCGGAATCTATAGCCATCGGTTTGCAGGAGCCTGGGCGTAGAAACAATCAATGTCGACCGTGCTCAAGTGGCCCCGCTCGGCACCTGTTTGGACAAGAAGGTCTAGGGACTCGAGAGAGGTCGCGTCGCCAGAAATCCTCGCAACTGTCTTAATGTACTCAACGGCTAATGGCATTTCGCTGGTCAAGAGCGAAGCAATCACCTCATCGGCGGCCCGCCTGACTTCAGCATTGGCCGTTTCCAGTTCGCCTGCTAAGGTCAGTTCGCGTAGCTGTTCCAAGCACTTCTGCATTGCCACTCTACTTCTCTCCCGCTAGGGAGCCTCTGAACTACACGGCTGGCTCAGTCTTGCCAGGCTTGCAGGGCCATTTTTCGCGTCACTCGCCCTTCGGGACGAGCGCTCGGCTTGCTTTCGATGCCACTTTTCAGCTCTTTTGCCGCGAATCGGGGGTGTTTCCCCGTTCCGCGGACGCACTCATGCTGCCGCCGCCAATCGGCGGCGCACCATCTTCAAGTTGACCAACGCGAACAGCGTCTGCAACTGCGCTGTGTTCTTCGCCAGACCCCGATACCGCACCTTGGTGAAGCCGAACTGGCACTTCAACACCTGGAACGGGTGCTCGACCCGCGCCCGCAGCTGCGCCTTCAGCCGCTCCAGCGTCTCCGTCGCTTCCTTCACCACCGCGTCCGCGATGGCCTTGACCTTGCCGCGCTTCTCCGCGACGTGCAGCTCCGCGTGGCCCTTCGCGTACTTCTGCGCCCCGGTATAGCCCGCGTCCGCATGCACGGTGGCTTCCTCTCCGGTAAGCAGTGCACCGATCTGGGTGACGTCCGCGGTGTTGGCCGCCGTGCCCACGACGACGCGCACCAGACCCGAATGAGAGTCCACGCCGATGTGCGCCTTCATGCCGAAGTACCACTGATTGCCCTTCTTCGTTTGATGCATCTCGGGATCGCGCTCGCCCGTGCGGTTCTTGGTCGAGCTCGGCGCATGGATGATCGTCGCGTCCACCAGCGTGCCCGCACGCATCTGCATGCCACGCGCCATCAAGTGGGCATTGACAGCCTCAAGAATCTTCGACGCCAGCGAGTGCTTCTCAAGGAAGCCTCGGAACTTCAGGATCGTGGTTTCATCCGGGATCGCGTCGACGTTGAGCTCCAGTCCAACAAAACGACGCATCGACTCGATCTCGTACAGCGCGTCCTCCATCGCTGGGTCGCTCAACGCATACCACTGCTGCAGAAAGTGGATCCGAAGCATGACCGCCGCAGGGATCGGCGGTCGTCCGGCTTTGCCACCCTTCGGGTAGTGCTCCTCGATCAAGGCCAACAGAGCCGACCACCGCACCACCTGCTCCATCTCGGCCAGGAACTTCTCCCGGCGCGTGAGCTTCTTCTTCGCCGTATACGCCAAGGAGTCGAAGGTCGTCTGCTTCATCGGAAGAACGTTCTGCGGGTGGTGCGCTATGGTAGCGGGCGCGAGGGATAAATCAGAGGGTCCTTAGGAGGCGTCTCGCCTGTACTTCAAGAAAAGCCCGCATTGGAACGACTTCTCTTCTGCCACGACTTGGATTTCTCCCCATGGAAAATGCCAAGAGCAAAAGAGGCTCCTCTTTCGATTGGGCGATTTTTGCAATTCGGCAGTCGCTGCTGCCTTTACGAGATCAAATTCTTCCTTTAGCTTGTCCTCAGTGACTTCGTCCCATGATGCCAGTGAGGCGGGCCCATGTCGCGTTTTAAGGAATATCTGATTGATCTCATCGTTGCGGCATTCGATAGTTGCTTCAAATTCGATATGTCCAACTGTGGTGGTGGCGCCAGTGATGTATGAGATTTCGCTCAGGTGCGGATTCTCGCTCGCAACTAACCTGCCATGTTTATCTTGGCTTATCAGGTTTCCCGGGGTGTGATACCTCGATATCAGTAGGCCGCTCTCGCACAATACTGATCCGTCATCTGAATTAATCATTTTCCGCCTTGATTTGGGTTTCGATGGGGTAAGTCAATCCCTCCTCGGCATGCCTTTCAGTGAAGGGGTAGGAGAGGGCCAGGTGCCAATTTAAGCCTGTCTGCTCGCGCAACGAAGTACTGGGTCCCGCCACCTGGACCGAACTGAGGGTTGGCTAGTGCTTGGCTCTTGGCAACACAGATGTCTTCCATTACTACAAAAGCCTGAACCTTCATTCGGGCGGGCCTCATCGATGGATCTACGCCTGCATGGCCCATCTGTGTGAGACTGTGGTACTGGACGGAGTTACCGCCAGAGGCGGCCAGTGTGGATGCATCTGCGAAGAACCCACCAGGACGCGCTCCGTAAGGGGCCAATGTATAGACCGTCGTTCCTTTCCTTAAAACCGCGTTCCTCCAGAAGTCGTGACCCGGATAGGCACCGGCGCCTTGGAATCGACCAGCCCCCCGCGAGGGATTCTTGGTTCCTGCACAAGGGTCATCGCACGCTCTGCAGCCCGGGCTGCTGCCGGCGCGGGGCGAGCTAGTGAGTCCATACGGATCGACGAAACCTGTAGAATTTCTTGCGTATTGAAAGTCGTTGCTGCCTCCCAGTAGGCCAATTGGATCTTGATTGATGAATCTCCCGACCTCCGGCTCGTAATACCGAAACCGGTTGTAATGCAGCCCCGACTCCGCATCCGCGTGCTGGCCCTGGAAGCGCAGGTTGCATTCCAGTGGTTCGGCTTGCTCCTCGATGACCTCCGCGACCGTGTTGCCCTGGCGGGTGAGGATACGCCGGGGTGGGTTTGAGGTGATCGCCTTGCCCCAGGCGGCGTAGTTGGCGGTCCAGACGAGGTGGCCGTGGGTGTCGGTGATCTCGCGCGGGGTGCCGAGGTGGTCGACGTGGACGTGGAAGACCTCGGGCTTGGGCGGGGTGGGGGCCTCAGGTTCGGGGGATTGGCCGAGTTGACGGGCGAGCTTGCGGCGCTGGGCTTCGAGCTTGGCCCATTGTTCGGGGTAGCGGTCTTTGAGGCTGAGCAGCTCGGGCGGGAGTAGTGGGGTGCAGTCGGTGTCGTTCGCGTTGGCTGTGCTTTGAGTGGCCGCGTTCGCGCTGGGCTTCGGGCCCTTGGCTGCGCGCGTGCCTGCGTCGGTACCAGATGCATCAGCCGTGTCCGCGTTTGCCGCCTTCCAGCGCACGATGGCCAGTGGCACGAAGCTGTCGGGCTCGTAGAGGTAGAGCTGGTGGGTCTCGGCCTTCGCTTCGGCGAGCAGGCGGTTGCCGTCCCAGCAGAAGAGGGTGGGGGCGGCGGTGGACCTCGCGCCGGGTGAGGGGTGCGCGGGGTTCGGGAGCGCGAGATGAGATTGCCCTGCGGGTCGCACTGCGTCTTGCGAGGTGGCAGATGCCGTACCTTGGGACGGGCGCGTTGTGTTGGCCGGGTGCGGTGGTGCGCCAAGGCGCACCCTATGAAGAGCCTCTTTGAGCGCCTTGGCGAGCGCAGCCTCATCGCCGTGTTCGATCCACGCGCTCGCGGCGGCTTCGCTGATCGGGTACTTGGCGATGCGGCGGCCGAAGGGGTCGTAGTCGTAGGCCCAGAGTTCGCGGGTGGTCGAATCGCTTTCGGTTGCGAGAGGGGCGACACCAACGCGGCGCGCTTCCAAGGACTGAAGACTCGTGCCGCCTGCGCCTGCGCCTGCGCCCGCGCTCGCGGTGCTTGCAACGCTGCGCGCGCGAGTTGCTGGGGCGTGCGAGCCCTCGGACGCAGACCGCGTCGCATCGTTCGCCGTCCGATTGATCCCCTCACCGCGTTCGACGCAGAGCACCCGCAGCTGGTGCTCGGCATCCCAGTGCAGGCGCATGCGCTGATGGCCGCCGCTGCGCTTCTCGATCGTGTTGCCCCAGGTGTCGTAGCGGTAGCGATGCTCGCCGTAGACGGTGAGGCGATTGGGTTTGGCCTCGCCCCATTGGCTTGGATCGGAGGCCCGCTGCTCGGGCGTCAGCAGCGGGTTGAAGTTCGGGTCGTGAATGTTCTCGCGGACATACTCGGCCCACTCGGCTTCGGTCCAGGTCTTCTTGCTGCCCGGTGACTGGCCCTGCGGCTGGTTCGGGTCGAGCAGGTTGCTGGCGGGGTCGAAGGCGAAGCGCTCGACACCCAGCGGGCCTTGCGCGGCCAGCAGGCGGCCGGTGGCGTCGTAGCGGTAGAGGCTGCGGCCGGTGCGCTGGTCGTCGATGCCCAGCAGTTGGCCGCTGCGGTCGTAGTGGTAGTGGCGGGCGATCTTCGGTTCGGGCGTCGGCGCATTCGCATCGGTCGGGCGCACGAACTGGCGGATCAGCCTTCCTGCCGCATCGCGCTCGAAGAAACTCCGCAGCGCGCCTTGCGTGCGCACGGTCTCGCGGTGCAGGGCGTCGCGCTCGAACTCGGTGATGACTTCGCCATCGAGCTTGAGCTTGGCGACGTGGCCCGAGCCGTACAGCTCGGGCTTGAGCACGCGGCCGTCGGGCAGCACGGTTTCGACGCGGTTGCCGAGGCCGTCGTAGCGGTGGCTGATGCGGAACTCGCGGCCGTCGCGGGTGTGGGTGGTCTCGTGGGCAAGTCGGCCGGTGGGCGTGTAGGCCAGCTCGACGCGGGCCTGGGCGTTGCGCGCCTGCACCAGCAGGCCGGTGCGGCTGTAGGCGTAGCGTGCGCGGGTGGTGCGAACGGCGGGCGCGGTCGAGGTGGTGATGGCTGATGCTCCGGCAGCCGCCGCAGCACCTGCGCCCGCACGCGAGCTCGCGTTCGTGCCGATGGGCTCTGCCGCGCGCACCGCGACCTTCTCCATCAGCCGGCCCATGGCATCGCGCTGATAGTGGCTGCGCAGCACGCCGGGCGCGCGCGGGGCCATCCACTCGGCGCCATAGGGCACGCCGTCGGTGGATTCGATCAGTTCACCGGCGGCGTTGTAGCGGTAGTCGATGCGTCGCGCATCGAAGCCTTGTTCACTGATCAGCCGGTCGGCGGCGTCCCAGCCGAAGCGGTACAGCGCGCCGTTCTCGTTGGTCAGTGTGGCCAGCCGCCCGTGGCGGTCGTACTGGTAGGCCAGGCGATGGCCGAGCGCGTTCTCGCGCGAAATTGGGCGGCCGGCGGGATCCAGCTGCAGGATCGATTTGCAGCCGCGCACGCGCAACCAGCACCTGTGCCGGCTGGGAGCGTGCGTCGAGCATGCAGCGCGTGACTGCGCCATCGACCGCCCGCGAATGAATGAGATTTGAAAAGTATAATGCGAAACGATGAAATCACTTGCTTGAATTAGATGGCGCCACCTTAATCAGCACTTGAATTTCGCGGCCAAGCTTGGGCTCGAATCGCCACGACAAGCTTCGATCCCAGTGCGGCAATATTCGCGGTGTCAGAGCGAGATAACCATCGTCAGTAGCGTAGGCCCAGACTTCGGGTCCCCCGTTCTCGGCCTGGATGTGGAATACAGTCTCGCCACGCTGTAGTCCGACCACGGCAAGCTTCCAGTAAATGCTGAAGTCCTTGTCCGACGTGGTGAGAGGGGTGCCCTCTGCGGCCAGCGTGGTGACTCGCACGGGGACCGATACCGTTTCGGTAGACCGGCTAAACGCGGATTCGCTGCAATGCTGCTGCCAGTACGGATGGCTGCACAGTTCAGGGTGCAGTGGTGGCAGCCAAGTCCACAAAAATCCGTGCTCGCCAGCGTCTGCGCTGCGTTCGATGCGCAGGCGTTGGCCGAATGGAACGAACTCGGCGCCGCTCCGGACAACGTCAATGCTCTGCGTGGGTGCGCTGGCGCTGTAGGGTAGGAACTCGCCCTCGATGTGCAGCTTGGGGAAGGTGTCCTGCGCGAGAGCGATGAATGCGATTAACGGCATGGTCAGAATGCAAGAATGGCGGGCATAGGCTGGTTGGTTCGACATTTGTGCTTAGCCCTCACGCTTGAGCCGGAAGGCGATAGTGAGTGAGGTTGTGTGCCGTTGGACCTCAGGAACGACCCGCACGGAGATGCTCCAGATCAAATCGCCTTCGTTAGTGACAAACAGGTTCGCCTCTGGACCCGGTTGCCCGAAAGCGACGATATAGTTCAATGCCTCAGGTAGTGCGCCGAAGGCTGCATAGGCGTCTGCAGTTCCCTCAAAACCGATGACGGCACCCGTGATGTTATGAGTTGATTGCGGGTTGTCCTGCCAAATCGGAGGAGGAAGTCCGGCATTGTCGACGGCGGCATCGGGCGGTAGGCCGTGGAAAGTGAAGCGGTACTCTTGGGCGGGCTGGCTGAAGTAGACGGCTTCGCCTACATGTTCAATGCTGATCAATTGGTGAAGATGCAACAAGGGGTCGCCAAGACCTTGGGCTATGTCGGTTGTCGGATGCCGGAGGCGCAGCGGTCGTGGATACACCTCGACTACACGAAATTTTCCGACCAGCGGGTCATACGGAAAACGGTCATCCCGCAGCCAGTCTTCGGCTGAAAGGCAAAGCATCAAGGGCAGGGTCATCAGGCTCAGGCTCATTGGGCTACTCGGTGCGCCAGGTCAAGTGGGAAGGCAGTGTGGTACCCTGTGTTAAGGCCTGGGGTTGCGAGCGACGTACTGAAACTTGTTCCCAGAAGCACACCCCTTGCCCATGTGTTCGACGCCGTACTGCCGATGTAGGTGCAAAAAACAGCCCGACCGCTCTAACTTTGGCGTGCAATGGGCACGAGCGTGGTCATGAGTCCCCACCCTGTGAGAACACTGGATCGCGCGTAGAGCGCTAGGCCCCGCAGCCAGTGGGTGGTGGACAGGGCCAACCAGCAGAGCCAGTATGCGCATGCTTAGGTGCGACTTGATTTACTTCGGGGCAAAGGCTGAAAACGCGCCTGCTTCAGGGGCTGGTGGACGCTGGCGGCGCCACGGGCTGATTCGCGAGGTACTGGAACTCCTTGAAAATGCGCGGATCCCGTACAAGTGCATTGGGCGGATTGAAGTTGGGCGAGACGCATTGGTTGGGCATGCTCAGGGAGCGGTCCTGTAGCAGTTGAAGGGCGCCCACGCGGTCGCCGTTCCCTAGGGCTCGACCGAGCGCTAGGTTGCCAGTGTGGCTGCTGATATTGCCGTTCTGGTAGGCGCGGGAATACAGCACCGTCTGCTCACCGGGGCTGAGGTCCGTGAGTTTTCCGCCTCTTGTTATTCTTTCGTACTGCTTTTCGACGCGATCGTAAATTTCCTGTTTCGCTTCCTTGCTTGCCAAGATCGCCTCATCCTCCGTCAGGGTGAGAGGATGCGCCCTCAGATACGCACATGCCTCGGCCTGCTTCAGGCCCACGTAGGGCATTAGCTTGTCGATCAGTTCTTTAGAGGCGCCCGCCGCTTCAAGGCGTCGGCGATATGCGTCTGGGCTCTGTTGCCCCAGATCTACGCCGACCCCGATGGTGACGCCCGAGGAGTTACCTCGCGCCCCCAGCAGACGACCATTGGTGCCTTGGCTGGTATCAAGCACGATGGAGCCACCGTCTAGGTTGATGCCGCTGCGCTGGGGCCACCAAGGAACATAGGCGCTGGTCGCCAAGCCGCCCTCCCACTCCTGAAGGAAGCCATAGTCTATCTGGCTCCCATTGGCGGCGTTCAGTTCGTCGAACACCCTCTGCGGCAGGCGCTGGTTGGCAGGCGGGGACACCCCTGCGCAGTTGTTGTTGCGAACACGACCGCAGGGCTGCACCACCTCGTCGATGAAGGCCGAAGGGCGCCCCCCTCGACAGGAGCGCTCGATCTGATCCACCACAAGCGTCCAGTCGTCGGGATCCAGCAATCCCTGCAGATTGCGGTTGTGAAGCTGGGCGTAGGCGTCTTCGGCGGCCTTCTTGGCGGCATTGGCTTGATCCAGCGCCGCCTGGGTCGAAGCCGTGTCCGCGCCTCGTGTTCGCCGCGCCATTCGGTGGGCAATGTCCGCGGCGGTGGCGGCCTCGCGCGCGGTTTCGCGCGTCTGCCGTGCGGCAGAGAGTTGTTCGGCGGTCGGCGGCGTAGGTGGGGCGGTCGGTGTGCTCATATGCTGCGTGGGCTCCGGGCTGCGAGCGCTTCGTTCGCTTCGTCAGTGCGTTGCAGGTGGATTTGTTGCACGACATGCTCGATCCACACCAGGCTGCCCGCAGCACAGCGGGGTCGGCTGGTGAAGTGATGACGCAGGCCGTTGATGAAGCCCTGGCCCACCCCAAGATGCAGGGCACGCAGCACGGCAAGGCTGTAGCGCGCGCAGTCGCGCAGGCTGTCGACCTGCGCGCGCACGCAGTCCTCATAGCAGGCCTGGATCTAGGAATCGAGGAGGGCATCGTCGGCCAGTATCAGCAGCGGCTGCAGGCGGGCGCGCGCGTCGATCCAGCCCTCGCGGATCGAGCGCTTCAGGCGCTCATGGTCCTCAACGCAGTGCTGCTGGCGAATGGCTTCTAGCTGCTTCTGGGCGAGTCTCATGCGGGCAGTCTTTGCGTAGTGTTTGGCGCTGCGGCATTCGACAGCAGGTCTGCGGAATGTACGCGCACATGCAGTCGCCTCGTGCCGGTGAGCGCGCTCTCCAGCAGGTGCGTTTGCTGCCAAAGTTCGATCAGGTTCTGGCGCCGTGCGTCGAAGCAGAACAGGCGCCGGATGCAATCGCCGAAGAACTCCGCCTGCTGTTGCAGGCTGAGCTGGGGCAGGCTCAGGTAGAGCGCGCGGGTCGTAGAAGCGCCAGTACAGTGGCCCGCCCGCCGAGTCGACGCGCAAGAATTTCTTGAAGTGCAGGACGATTGAGGACAAGGGCGCGCGGCTCTGGAACAGCCACCCCCAGTGCTCTCGCCAGCCCAAACCGCGGTCGCTGAACCAGGGCTCGGCCAGACCGCGGCCCGGTTCGATCAAGGTGCAGAAGGGGCCGTAGCGTTCCAGTCGCAGGGCCTGCACGCCGCTGTGCAAGCTCTGGCTATACACGCCCGGCGCGCGCAGCCAGCCGTGCAAACGCGAGTCGCGCGCGCAGTCGATGAGCGCATACAGCGGGCCGTCGTCAGGGCCCAGTCGCGCACCCAGCCAAGCGAAGTCGGGGTAGACGCTCACTCAACGGCCTGCACGAAGGGGGCGCCCGAATCGCTGGCGCTCTTCAAACACGCGCCCTGCGGGGTCAGGCCGATGCGGACGCTGTCGCAGCCCGTAGCAATAGCGCCCTCGCAGGCCACGAGATCACCGATGCGCGCGGCCGGTCGACCGCCGATCAATACCGTCGCTTCGCCCTCGACGATCGCTTCCTCGCCCTTGCCGTGTGCGACCAGATCGCCCTTCCGCGCCGCAGGCTTGCGCCCGATCAGTACGCTACCCGCGCCGCCAAGGATCGGTCCCTTGGCGCCCTTGTGAAGCACCTCGTAACCTAGCCGCGCTGCCGGCTGAGACATGTGTCATGCATTCCTTGGTGGATGGACGAAACGTTCGAATCGGCCTGCTTAGCCGCCGCCCTTAAACATTCCGAGGAGCTGAGCCGCCTGCGCCGCGCGCTCGCCGCCCAGCCCCGTTTGCGCGGCGACTTCCGCAAGCCCGCGCAGGGCGCCGAAGACGCCTCCGCCAGCACCACTGCCTGGACCTGCGCCACCACCGCCGCCCACTCCTGTGCCCGCAAAGCCGCCGTTGGTGATGTCGTTCAGGGCGCCTGCATCGGCAGCGGAGGTGCTGGCCGACTCGGGCACTTCGGGGGCGTCCGGTGGGGCTTGGGATTCACCGCAGTTCAGCTGCATCAGACCGGCATCCGCATTGAGCTGATCGCTGGCCTGGATCTCGATGTGGGTGCCACTCAGGTAGATGCCGCCATCGGGTTTCAGCACGATGCGGGCGGCACCGCAGGCCAGTTCGAGGTGCTGACCCACGCTGGTGATCTGGGCATTGCCAATCTTGAGGCTTTGAATGTTGCCGACCGTGGTCAGGTCGTTCTGGCCGATCGCGCTGCTGCGCTGCTCGCCCACCTTGAGATCAACGGTCTTGCCGATGTCCAGGCTGTAGCTGTCGCCGACCTTCAGGCTGGCCGCCTTGCCGATCTGCGCGGACTTGCTGCGCCCCACCACTGTGTTCATGACCATGCCCACGTTCAGGCTATAGGCCATGCCCACATTGGTCATCTTGGCCAGCGCCACGTTCTGCATCGAGGCCATGCCGATGGTTTCGGTCTTCATCTTGCCGACCTTGATCGACCAGTTCTTGCCGATCTTGTGGCTCTCGTTCTTGCCGACCGTCTTGTCGCGGCTCTTGCCGACCGTGACCGACTCCTTGCCACCCACCGTTCGGCTGCGGTTGCTCGCGACATCCATGGATTCGTTGGCGCCCACATCCTCGCTTCGGTTGGCGCCGATGCTGATGGTTTCGTTGGCATCCACCCGCTCGGTGCGGTCCTTGTGGATGGTGATGCGCTCGTAGCCGTCGACCTCTTCGGTGCGGTCGTTGTGGACGGTGATCGTCTCGTTGTTGTCGACCGTCTCCGTGCGGTCGCGCTTGATGTGGCTGGTCTCGTCGCGATCGATCGTCTTCGTGCGATCGCGGCCGACCCAGTGGGTCTCGTCGTTCTCGACCTCGATGT
>VFQQ010005401.1_pt1 | contig 10599 bp, 20 predicted proteins | sample 3512341 | NCBI WGS metagenome assembly VFQQ01 (sample SAMN10412373, study PRJNA504923) | tailings metagenome | isolation source: Relicate 2 Philex TSF1 revegetated site | place: Philippines: Tuba, Benguet | collected 2017-08-29
AGGCCAGCTGTCTGGCTTGACCGCAATGCGTACGCGGTCGGCTGTCTCAGGCCGCCGTCCGCCAACTCCCAACCCGCAGCCTACCTCGGCATCTATCAGGAGATCTACACAAAGTGAGTTACTGGACACTGACTGTTCCGCAGGCCTGCAGCATGCCCTGTGCCCTGCCTGAGTCTGGTGCGTCACTTGCCCTGCTTTTGGCATGAGCCTGTGCCACAAGGCCTCGCCCCCGTTCTGCTGCCCTGCAGCCGCCTGGCCGCCGTGCTGGAATGGCAGAAGACGAACGCCACGTGCCTGAATGCGCCTGCTGAGACTGGCACATGTGCTGCCCTGCCTGAACCTTAGTGAAGGTGATGCAGTGTGTGAGGGTGCTGGGCCGAGCAGGGGCAGGCTGGCACTGACCGCATGCCGGGAGCAGGCACACGCAAGCACCGACGGCGCCCGGGGGTCACTCGCACGCGACACTACCCCCCTCCCCGCAGCAAGTTTGACTATGTGCTGCGCGTCACCGAGCACCCCTGCAAGCCCCGCATCCCACAGTCGAACAAGGCTGCTAAGACCCTGAAGGTCGGTGCTAAGGCGGGCTGCACGCTTGATGTTTCTGTGCAGGGGGCGTGCACCTGCATTTGAGCCTGCGCCTGTTCTAACTTCGTGGCCCGACCGTGTATTCGCAGGTGCCCTATGCGGAGGTGGGCACGCTCATGTGAGTGTCAGCGCATGAGTTGCTAGACCTTCAGCAGGCACTCGGAATGTATGGCGGTACGCTCCGGTCTGTGCACTGGCCAGTCATAGCAAGAGCAGATGGCGCGCCTGACTCCACTGTTGCGACGCACTCCTGCCGCCTGCTCAATAGGTATGCTGGCGGGAAGCAGTTTGATGTGACACGCGCGACGTACTACTATCTTGAGGTGCGGCTTGGCGAGCAGCAGCAGCACACCGGGCAGCAGCAGGGACAGCAGCGCAATCGGCGGCAGCAGCAACAGCAAATGTGCATTGGGAGGCAGCAGAAGCAGCAGTTCAATTGGCGGCAGCAGCAGCAGCAGCAGCAGTGCACCGGGGGCCAGCAGCAGCAGTGCACCGGGCGGCAGCAGCGGCACTGCACTGGACGGCGGCAGCGGCACTGCACCGGGCGGCGGCGGCAGCAGCAGGAGCAGGAGCAGGAGCAGAGCACCTGGTGGCCAGGGCACCTGCAGCCGGCCTGCCACTGCGTGCATCTATTTCCAGCTAGTACCTGACCGGCCTCTCCACCCACCTGTTGCTGCAGGGAGCCAGGAGTGTGCAGTGGAGTATGCGCGTGCCACGCCAGAAGGGCCCAATGTCTCCCATGTTTGTTGCCGTCATCAATGTGACCACGTGAGAGTGAGGGTGGGGCAGCAGGTAGTGGAAGTGGTGGCGGCTGCCAGCCGGTGGCAGGCTTGGTGTGTGGCTGGTCACAGCATGGCGGGGGGTGTGAGGATCATAGCCCGCGGCGGCACAAGGACACCAGGTTGCTCGGAGTCCTTGACCTGACTGTGATGGGAGCAGCAGCTGACTGCAACAGCACGGCTCCCCTGCCCATTAGAGCCCGATTGCAAGACGTGCGCTCCCTCCGCTATGCTCGGCGCAGCTTCTATAATGCTGCCTGCACCTGGGCCCCTGATGGTGTGACGCTGAGCTGCGACATGTCCGCCGCCGCCAGCCAGGCGCTTCCTGGCACCCCATGCACTGGCTACGTGTGCAGGGGCAGCTACACGTTCAGCGGACCTGCAACTGCACAGTGAGTGAGGGCCCGTGAAGGTTGAAAGCTGGAGCAGGGGCCGCCTGCTGGAGCATGCGGAGCCGTTGTGGGTGGTATTGCCCTGGGTGCTTGCCGTTTGTCACGTAGCTCAGCATATAGCAGCCCAAGTGGTCAGCCTGCACGTTGGTTGCTCACCAGGTAGTGTGTCAGCTGGCGCGCACGGCAGGCACGGTCCACGCACACAAGCCCCACCTCGCTGCTGCCATGACGCAGGCACGGCCTGATGGTGGCTTATCCACGGTTCACCTACAACACCAACATGCCCTGGATTCTGAACGCAACCGAGACGCCCACTCAGGTGCGTCCGGGGCTCCTTTGAAATTTGGCATGTCGGTGCACACCTGGCAGGTTGACAGCGGGCAAGGCGGTGCACGCCTGGAGAGGCCGAGGCCCGGTGCAAACACTGCAGGCTGCTGGTCTTGGCGGTGCAAAACGTTCTTCGCCGGAGAGCGTGCCGGCCATGCAGCTGGGCAGTACCGCGCTGGCTTCTGGCCACCGACAATGCAGCTTGCTACCCCAGCAACACCTCTGACGATTCTGCCTCGTCCATCTCCCAGATTGTGGACATCTTTGAGGTGGTGACCGCGTGAGGCATTGCGAAGGCTACACCGTGACGGCTGCTCCCCCTCAATTGCAGCCCATCAGGCACTGCCGCCTGCTCATGCCGCCCTCTGGCCCTCGAGCAGGGGTGGCTGGCAACGTGCCACATGCGCATCGCATGCAAGCACCAAGTTTGGTGTCCCACGAACCGCCTGCATGTGCAGACCCTCCCTCTTTGACACTGATCATCCTCTTCGAAGGAAATTCCCCGCTTGCCTAAAACGTCCTGCGTTTGCAATGCTCACATCACTAGCACTTGCTTTCCCCGAACCCGTCCCTCGTTTGCAAGAATGCCCATCACTTTCACTCACTTTGCCGAAGCCTTCCCGCCTTTGCAATCCCATTTCACTCCACTCAATTTGCCTGAAACCTTTCTTCTTTTGCGCCATGCCATGCTCACAGCCAGCCTCGCTTGAAGAGGCACCTGTGCCAGCGGCAGTACTAATAACGCTTCCACTTGGGGTCCGCCCGGCTTTGTTTTTGAAACCACGCAGCAGTAGCAGAGTGCACGCATTGCTCGGAGCAGCAGCTCACATTTCAAGACAGGGAGGGAAGAGCAAAACGGGCACGAAGCGGGCGGCGCAGAAGGGTACGCGGAGCGGCAGCCGGGCAGGTGGCGGCGGCAATTGCGCAGGCTCACATACTCTGGCTGAACTACTTTCCAGGGTACAATGAACGGGGAGGAAGTTCAGGAGGGGCAGAGCTGCTGCAGGGAGGTCCAGTTGCCAAGTCAAAGTGGGGTCCCGCGAGCTGTGTGCATCCTGACTTTGTGACGAGCAAGATTATGATCTCCACATGCACAAAATGCGGGGCGCAAGCGGAATGACGCCCTGCTCTCGCAAGCCTCACCTCAGCACGAGCGCAGCACGGGCGCATTCTGCTCCAGCTGCCCCAATTCAGCTTGCAACGGTGCCTTGGCATCGACGGCAGGCAGGACCAGTCGTGTCTGAGCAGTCAGCCCTCTCTGAACCCACCTGTGCAGCAGCACCAGCGAGCGCTGGCCTTCCGCTTGGACTCTGCGGGTGAGTGAACTTCCACTCTGTGCAATGGGCTTCAGGAGCTGCGTCGCGGCCCACCAAAACGCAAGGGCCCGCTCCAGTCTGCTCGCTGCGTCTGGAGCTTGCCCGCACCTCCAAACAATAAGCTGTTGCATCGCCAGGAGGTGATACGCGCTTGCAGCGCCCTCCGCCTCGGCGCCCACTCACCCGCCGCCGCCGCTGCCTGCCCGCCGCCTTCCCTGCCCGCATTGCGCCCGTGGGCTCGGATCCTTGCCACAGCTGGTAGCACTCAAACTCGTGTGCTGCCTGCTCCCTCTTCCGTGCCTGATCAGGAGCTGCAGCCATGAGCGCGGCTGTGGCGCCAGCAAGCACAACCGCCCAGGCGGCAGGTGCTGTGGAGACGGTGCTGTCTCGGGCCAGCTCGCTTGCGGCGGAGATTGACCGCAAGGAGCGGTGAGCGAATAGTTTAGCATTGCGTTGTTGTCCTTCTGCAACTGCATGCACAGGTCAGGCACGCCCAGCAGCAGCCGAGTGACGTGCTGAGCACCGCTTTACCTCCCCACTCTGCCCATTGCGCGCTGCGCAGTTTCATGCACGAGTTGACTTAGCATATCCTGCTCCGTTCTGGCCCACGCCTTTGCACGCACCATTCCACGCTGCCCCTGCTGTACAGGTTGACGGCACGGAGCGACGTTACACTTCTGTCCCCTGGCCTGGCACTAATCCTCTTCACTGCCCCTTGCTGTACAGGTTCATGGCGCGCAGCGACTTTGCATTCATGTTCCACGCCTTTGCCCTCATCATTCTACGTTTACTCCTGCTGCGCAGGTTCATGGCGCGGAGCGACTTTGCCTTCATGTTCCACGCCTTTGCGCTCATCTTCTACGTGCGCACCTGGATGTGGCACACCACCCCCGCGGCCGCCGGCCTGCCGGGAGCCCAGGGCTTTGGCTGGTTCTTCCGGTGAGGCATGTGTAGCGCGGTGTACTGAGAGGGGTAAAACGTGCATGCACGAAACTGCAGCTAGTTCTTCCGGTGAAGCATGTGTAGCGCGGTTGAGTGGGAGGAGTGAACCACATGTTCCGGCACAGCGCTGCGGCTGGCCAGCAGTGGTGGCGCATGGCGGCGCAGCCGGTGCAGAGGTGGAAGCACGTTGTTGCAACCAGCCGAGCGTCCATGCAACCAGCACGCCCCTCACTGCGGTGCCCCTGCTGCGCCTGCTGCAGGTACCTGACGTTCTGTAGCTACACGCTGCAAATGGTGCAGCTGGCGGTGTGCTGCATGGCTCATGTGTCGCGGGTGCGCTGCTGCTGCTGCTGCGTGTTGCCACCGATGCTGCTGCTGCCGCCGCTGTTGCTGCTGCTGCCTTTGCTGCTTCGGATGCTGCCGGCGCTGCTGCTGGTTACTGGCTGCCTCGGCTGCCGCCGCCGCCGCTGCTGCTGCTGCTACTGGTTGCTGCTGCACTTGCTGTTGCATCCCCAGCTGCTGCCCCAGCTGCTGTTGCTGCCGCTGGCGCTGCTGCCCCACCGAACTGCTGCCCAACTCCCCTCTGGCCTACTGCATGGGTGCTTACTAAATTCAAGTTGTTGCTGATGATCCTTTTAACTCTGAATCTCAAGATCCTGAATTAATGAGAGCATTTTTCTGTCGCTGCTCCTCTTCAGCAACCCAAGCGCAAGCGGCGGCTCACCGAGCTAGCAGACCAGCTGTCATGCGCGCTGTTCGGCATCGCCAACACGGTGACCGCGCTCTTCTTCGCGATCGAGAAGAGCACCAACGTGAGGCGGGCTGGGCTGGAGGGTCCCTTGGACTTGGCATGCTGCTGTGGCTGCAGCACGCTGGGATGGGCGAATGGCTGCTGCCATTTGCTACCGAACGGCATCGCGTCAACATGAAGGCTTACAATTCACCTCTTTCTGTTGTGGCTGCAGGGTCTCGTGGAGGGCGGCGCATCGGACCGCCCCGCCTGGCTCAACATGGCGGTGCACGTGGTCAACTCGCTGGTTGCCTGGCTCGACCTGTTGATTGGTGAGCAGCCTGCAAACTCGCGATTTTGGCATTGAGTTGAATGGCGGTGCATGTAGTCGATAAGCTGGTCGTCTGGTTTGACCTGCTGATTGGTGAGCAGCTCGCACACTAATTTGGTGCCTGCAAGCCCGCAATCGACAGCCTCTGGCTTGCTCGCAGCCGTCCGCGCTGCACCCTTCGCAACAGAGCAGCAGGCTGATGCATACTGCAAGGTCGCAACCCTCCCCCACTTGCGCCCACGGCCATCTCTTGTGTCCACTCTTGGTTTGCATCCCTTGCAACCCGTTGACCCCGCCTGCGTCCCTGCCCCTGCCTGCAGTTGAGGAGCGCAGCTTTGAAGGCAGCAGCCGCCACCTGGCGCTGCTGTTTGCGGTCGCCTACTGCACCTGGCTGCTGGTGGTGCGCCAGCGCTTTGGCAAGGTGAGTGCCAGCTGCTGCTGCTGTTGCTGCTGGAAAACTGCAGTTGCCGGTCGCTTGCTGCAAGCCGCTTCGTGCTGGCAAGGTGTGCGCGCGCTGCTGCTGCTGCTGGGCCTGCTGCTGCTGCATGTGATCTGCTCTGTTATGGGGCCAGACCCAGCACGCATGTGCGACAGCATGCGTGCGCCCACCCACATGCTCCTAGCGCCATCCATCTGAACGTCTTCTTGTCCCCCCCCCCCCCCCCTCCCCCTTCTTTCCCTCTGCAGTTCCCTTACCCCATCCTCAACAACCTGCCCTTCCCGCTGGGCTTTGCCTCCTTTGTGCTGCTCGGCTTTGTTGTCGTACTCTTCGCATTCCAGCTGGGCAAGGCGGTCAAGACACTGCTGGGCGGCGGCAGCAGCAGCGGCAGCGGCAAGAGCAGTGCGCCGCGCCGGCGGCGCTCCAGCGGCGGTGGCGAGAAACCTAAGGACCAGTGAGGGCAGTGAAACAGGCGCCTATGCCTCGCCCACCCCTGTATCAGTTTGCTCTGCTCCCGCTGTAGCGCTGCTGCGCATGCTCTGCTCTGCTGTCATCAAGTCTCGCTCACACTTGCGCACACTCGCTCCCGCTCTGTACCCTTTTGCCCCATCCCTACTGCCTCCCACTTTTGTCCATGCCGCACTGGTTTGGTTGATGCTGCCCCACGAGCATTCCTGCCTGGTTGAGAGAGACGGCTGGGCCCCTGTTTCGTTGATGCCGCCCCTTCCATGACGGCGCATCCCCCACCCGCACTGCACCTTTCATTTGGCATTTTGCGCGCGGAGTGGCCTTTGTAACACTACAGTTTGACGTTTTGGGTTGAAGCAAAGTTGGTTTCTGACTGCAAATGCTGGCGTTCTCGTGCGCATGATGGCCAACCGCTCAATGGTGGTGCAAAGCGACTGACATTGCCAGGGAACGTTTCGGTACTTTGTATTCGCTGCATATAGGCCTGGTAGCGCGCTGCCTTCGGCTGCATTCCACATGTGAGAAGAGCTATAAACGTGTTGGGGCACCAGTGTGCTGCTCTGCCACCGCCGAGCCACAGCGTGCATTGCACAGCATAGCGTGCGCCTGCCCGCGGTCCGTTGCCGGCATTCCAGTGGACGGCCGGCAACCCAGTCTGATGCCGGCAACCCAGTCAGTTGCCGGCATTCCAGTGGACGGCCGGCAATCGAGTCGGTTGCCGACAACCCAGTCGGTTGCCGGCAACCCAGTCGGTCGCCGGCAACCCAGTCCGTCGCCGGCAACCCAGTCGGTTGCCGGCAATGCAGTGGACGGCCGGCAATCCAGTGGGTTGCCGGCAATCGAGTGGACTGCCGGCAGTCCGGTGGGTTGCCGGCAATCGAGTGGACGGCCGGCAATCCAATTGGTTGCCGGCAGTCCGGTGGGTTGCCGGCAATCGAATCGGTTGCCGGCAATCGAGTCAGTTGCCGGCATTTGTGTGGACGGCTGGCCTTTGTGAAAGGCGTTCAGCTGCTTACCGTCGCGCCACAGCGTGCATTGCACAGCACAGCGTGCGCCCGCCCCCATGCGGGCATGAAGCCCTGCCCTCCCGCCGCCACCCCTCACCCATTCCCACCTCGCCTCCTACCCACCGGCTCCCAGCAAGCCCTGCCACCGGCAGCACCTCCCAGCCCACCAGCACACTAACGGCAAAGAACCCTAGCACCATGGCGTCCGCCCTGCGCCCCTCCGCCGCCTACATCGCCCGCCGCCAGGCTTCCGGTGAGTTGTCGCTCATGCAGCTGTCTGAATTGGGGCCTGGCGTGGCGGCGCGGCGCCGAAATCTAACGCGGCTCCCGCAACACGCCCCTCCCCGACGCGCTTGCCCTTGCCTCCCGCCCCTCGCAGACTGGAACAAGATCCCGGTGGTTTCCAAATCCGCCTTTGCCGCCGCACTGCACGCCAAGGTGGGCCGCCGCCGCCGCCGCCCTGCTGCTGCCGCCTGCTGCTGGCATTGCCCTCAGCCGTCCCTCTTTGCCTCGCTGCCTGCCTTGGCTGCACTGTTGCCTCCCATCTCGCTGTCATGGACTGCTGTTCAGCACTCTTGCATGCGTTGCCCGCCCACCATCGCACTGCCCCCACAACCCCTGCCCATCCATCTCCTGTGCCACTCACCACCCCTCCCCCTTGCCTCCCCTCCCCCGCCTGCAGGCCAGCAATGCGCGCGCCCTGCTCCACTCTGCCAGCAGGCGCATCGAGGCCGTGCATGCCGATGCTGCAGCGGCCGAGCTGGCTACACCCGCCGCCTTCCCGCCCCTGACCGGCACAACCGTCACCCGCCCTGCTGCCCTGGCCGGCGCCTGGGCCGCACGCCAGCAGGCGGCAGCCAGCTGCACCGCTGCGGCAGCGCCCCGCGGTGTGTCCGAGGATGCCGAGGATGTGGCACCCCGCCTGCCCGCCGCCTACCTGCCGCCCGCCCGCCGTGAGGGCGCCACCGCCACCATCCTGGCCGGCTGTGCCCTGGCCTACCCTGCCCCCGCCCAGCCTGCCCAGCGCCCAGCAGCCTACGTGCCGCCCCACCGTGGCACTGCCGAGCAGCAGGCCGCCGTCGCCGAGGCCGGCCGCCCCGGGCGCATCTGCGCCTGGCCATACCTCACCGCCGGCCCGCTGCCGCAGCCGGCTGCTGAGGCCCCGCTGCCGCTGTATCGCCTTGCCCTGCTGTTCCCCAGCCAGCGCCGCTGCTGATCTGACGTGTTGTCCCTTGCACTGCTGCACCAAGCAGTGCCTGCCTTGCCCACTGTTTGATTCATGTCCAAGTTTGTCCTCCCAACGTCCTAAACTATTTCTTGTTTTGCTCAATTCGGCTATTCAATGCTCCTTACGCAATGAACACACCGCGTCGTCAGATGCTAATGTGAATGTAAGGTGGTGACGATTGGAACGCATGCAAAAAAGGCTTAGGATTTGCTCTATGTGGAAGGTTTCGTTGGGCGGGGCAATGCCACAGGATGTTGGGAGTGTTGAGTCAGCTCTTGAGTGAACTGCCGGCTTTTGGCCCAAGGCCGCAACTCAGTGCAACGGCTGCCCCTAACCGGACGGCATGTTGAACAGCGATGCAGCTGGATCCTGAACTGAGCCAAACGCAGGCCGGTCTGGGGGGCATGCATGGCGGCCATGGCGGCGGCAGTGGCGGCGGCAGTAGGCAATGCCGTCGATGACGCCGCGCCCCGCAAATCCAGCATTAGCTTGCTTTCTTGTTTACACTCCCCGCCATCCAGCCCGCCGACAAGCGTCACGCGTCTCGTCCCACCTTGCAACTTTGGTCTGGTGCACGGCAGCAGGTCGGCGGGCGGGAGTTCAGTAGTGCATACACGCTGTGCTTTGGGTCTGCATTCGATGGGGATGGCAGCGGCCGCGACCGCCCAGCCGCGCCGCTCGGGCGGCAAACTCGCCTGCAGGGCGCGCCGCTTGCTGCAGCAAGCACTGAAACGCCGAAAGAATGCATTCCGCCGCTCCGCGGCCGCTTCCGTTCCAGCCGCTCACCGCCGCCGCCGCTGCCGCCGCCGCCTGCAGGGCAGCAAAGCAGAGCTTTCGGCGGCATGGGCGTGAAGAAGGGGCTGCAGCCGGTGCTGCACACGATGCGGGTGGTCATGCGCAACGGCGCCAGCTTCAACATCCAGACCACGATGCGGAGAAGCACGCCGTACATGCTGCAGGCGGTGAGGCGGCGTGGGCGGGGGGCTAGGTGGGAAGCGTGGCTGGGAGTGCCTCGCATGCAGCTGCCAGCATGAACACTTACTGTCCCATCAACTGGCGGCCTGAGCTGGTGCCGCCCGTGGGTTTGGGATGTGCCTCGCTACTTGTCGCTGGCTTAGCGTTCATTGCCTCTGTCTGGCTCCCGCTGCTGCCCACAGGACACAACGACCAACCCGGTGTACACGGGCGAAGCGGCGGGGCTGAGCGTTGAGGACCAGCGCATGCAGGTGCGTTGCTGTTGTCGTGAGCGGAGTGCCGCTTCGCTGCTGTGCAAGCTGCACCCAGGCGGTGAATGGTTGTGTACGGGCGGCGGGCAGAGTGTTGAAGATCAGCGCAGGCAGGTGCCGCGGTTTGGCAGGTTTTGCAGCATAAATCGTAGTAGCTGCTGGCCAAGTATGCAGAATTACTGGTCAATCAGCCCTGAGGCCTGACCTCCAATGCTGTACCCCTGCACTCCCACTGCTGCAGCGGCTGCTGTCCAAGTACGAAGGCTTCGTGGAGGAGGGCGCGGGAGCAGACATTGCCACAGGCACTGGAGCGGCACCCAGCAGCAAGGCGGCACCACCGCCGCCGGCAGGCAAGGGCAAAGGCAAGAAGAAGTGAGAGGTGCAGTTGGCAGCCTTTGTCGCTCCCTTTCAGTGCTGCCAACCGGCACATGGTGCAGTGCCCTCCCTTGCTTGAACGTTCTTACTGCCTTCCCTTGCTCCTGCATTCCCTTGCTATCCGGTGCTGATTGCGCTCAGCACCCACTCATTGCAGTCATCTTGTAACATAGACCGGGTTGGATGGTGCTGGCATGATAGACAGGGCAGGCCAGGCCGTGCATGGCTGCATGGCTGCAACCGCAGCGGCATTCACTTGTGGCTGCGGCTGCTGTCGTATGCCGGCTGTGAGTTCCTTCTAAGGCTGCCGCGCTGAAGGCTGCCGCGCTACTGCAAGACTTACTGCTGCACCGGCTCGCCCTCCTGCTGTGGCTGCTTCTGCTGCTCCAGTACCTGCCCCGCTTCCATCACCACCACTGCACACAACAGAAGAGACAGGGCGCATGGCAGTTGG
>VFQQ010005402.1_pt1 | contig 10598 bp, 5 predicted proteins | sample 3512341 | NCBI WGS metagenome assembly VFQQ01 (sample SAMN10412373, study PRJNA504923) | tailings metagenome | isolation source: Relicate 2 Philex TSF1 revegetated site | place: Philippines: Tuba, Benguet | collected 2017-08-29
CCGTGGGTGAGGCGGCGGCCGCCGGCGATGCGCTGGCGCTGGCCGCCTGGCAGGAAGTGGGGGAGCGGCTGGGCGAGGCGCTCGCCGTCCTCATCGACATCCTCAACCCGGAGCGGATCGTCATCGGCAGCATCTACCAGCGCTGCGAACGGTTCATCGCCCCGGCCATGCAGGGCGCGATCGCCCGCGAGGCGCTGCCGGACAGCGTGCGCGACTGCCGCGTCCTGCCGGCAGTGCTGGGCGACGGGATCGGCAGCTACGCCGCGGTGGCGATCGCACGGTATCACGCCGGCCAAGTTTCATGAGCACCCATTCCCTGCCCGCCGGCCGCCGTCGCGGCCTGCTGTTCGACGAGAGCGACCTGCCGCGCATCCGCGCCAACACGGCCGATCCGCGCTTCGCCGCCTTCTGGCGCGAGCAGCTTGCGGCCGACGTGGCGGCGGACACGAAGTTTCTCCGCGAGGAGCTGCGGCTCACCAACCACGTCGTGCATCTGCTGCGCGCGCAGCGGATCCTGGAACGGGCGTCGTTCATTTACCTCGTCAACCGTGACCCCGCCCAGCTCGCGCTGGCGAAGCTCGCCCTGCGGCGGATGCTCGACTACCCGGAGTGGGACAGCTTCACCGAGGGCGGCACGCAGGTGCTCGGCCTGCAGCGCGCCACGGAAGGCAGCGCCGCGCTGCTGCTCGCGCTCGATTGCCTGGGCGCCGCGCTCACGCCGGCCGAGGTCGCGGAGGTCGAGCAGGCCGTGCTCACGAAGGGCGTGCCGGCGTGTTATGCGACCGTTTACGGGCTCAAATATCCCGACCGTGTGCGCGGCTGGGAGTGGAACCGGCGCAGCGAGGTGGACGAGTTCCGGCACATCAGCCTCAAGCGCTGGCCGCTCATCCTCAACGCGACCAACCTCAAGATCATCCCCACCGCCTGCCTCGGCATCGCGGCCTGCCATTTCCGCGGCCGGGTGGCGGCGGCCGAGGGCTGGCTCGAGCTGGCGCGCTCCAGCGCGAAATCCTTCGCGACCATGTATGGCAGCGACGGCGCCTACGACGAGGGCGTGAGCTACTGGGGTTACACCACGCTCTACCTCGCGCTGTTCGCCGAGGTGCTGTGGCGCACGCAGGGCATCGACGACCGGCAGCTCATCAACTATTCCGGCTCGGTGCGCTATGCGCTCGGGCTCACCATGCCGACCCGCGACAACGGCCGCAAGCCGGCCGATTTCCAGCACGTGCAGGGCTTCGTCATGCCGATGGTGAAACCGGAATTCGACATCGTGAACCACGGCGACGCCAACGGCGCGGTGGAGGTGTCGGTGGCCGCGTGGGTGGCGCGCACGCACGACGACCCGGTGGCGCAGTTCGTCGCCCGCGATATCGGCGAGGTGAAGCATTTTCCCGCGTTGGTCTGGTATGACGCCGCGCGGCCGGCGTCGCCGCCGGAGCCGGCGCTGCTCGACCAGCGGCTGAGCAACGACATCGTGATCGCGCGCACGGGATGGGGCGCGGAGGACAACGTGCTCGCCCTCCGCAGCGGCGGCCCGGCCAATCACGAACACGCCGACCGCAACAGCGTGCTCTTCAAGGCCTACGGCGAGCGGCTGCTGCACGATCCCTTCCGCGCCGCCTACATCGTGCACAATCCGCGCTGGATCCTCCGGCTCACCGCGGCGCACAGCGCCGTGCTCGTCGGCGGCCAGGGACACCAATACCACGACGGCAGCGAGGGCACGAACGCCTCGTGGGCCTTTGCGCGCGTGATTGATTACCGCACCGGTCCGGGCTGGATGACCGTGACGAGCGACGCGACCGAAGCCTACCAGCTGGTGAATCCCGCGGTCGTGCGCGTGCACCGCACCTTGGTTTACCTGAAGCCTGACGTCGTGGTGTTCCTCGACCGGGTGGCACTGAAGGAAGCGGCCTCCGTCGAGGTGCGCTTCCAGGCCAACCACGAAGATTTTGCGGCGGAGCTGACGGCGCACGGAAACGAATTCACCATCCGGCGGCCCTTTGCCTCGCTGCATGGCCGGGTGGCGGCCGCGGGGGCCTTCACGGTCCGCCCCGACCGGCTGCCGCTGGAGGAAAAGGACGGCGTTTATCCTTTCGTCGAAATCGCGTCGCCGCCGGGGGCGGAGCATGCGGTCCTCACGGTGTGCACCGCGCGGCCGGCGGGTGCGGCCCACGGGCGGCTGACGCTGACGCGCGAGGGCGCGGGCTGGCGGGTGCAAGGCGAGCATCATGGCCTCGCGGTGAACCTTGTGCTGACGCCCGGCAGCGACGATGTTCCCGTCGTCAGCGGGGTGGGCGACCGGTAAGAACGGACTGAGGGAAATTCTTTAGAACGTTCGTTGCCAAGGGGTTGTTGAGTCTGCTCTCGCCTTTCGAAGAATTGTCGGGATGCTTTCCGCCATGAAAGCTCCGTTGCCCCCCGACGAGTCTGCGCGGATGAGGGCGTTGCGCGACTACGCGGTGCTGGACACGCCGCCGGAGCCGGATTTCGACGACATCGCGACGCTGGCAGCACAGATCTGCGACATGCCGATCGCGCTGATCACGCTGATCGACGGGGAGCGGCAGTGGTTCAAGGCGAAGGTCGGCATGGACCTGTCGGAGACGCCGCGCGAGGTGGCTTTCTGCGCGCACGCTATCAACCGGCCGCGGGAGCTGCTGGTCGTCAACGACGCCACCAAGGACGAGCGCTTCGCCGACAATCCCTACGTCACGGAGGAAAACGGCATCCGGTTCTACGCCGGCGCACCGCTCGTCACGCCCGGCGGCCATGCGCTGGGCACGCTTTGTGTGGTGGACCGGAAGCCCCGCGAACTTTCCGCGGGGCAGCGCGAGGCGCTCGCCGTCCTCAGCCGGCACGTGATGACGCAGTTGCAGCTCCGGCGGCAAAACCGGGAGCAACACACCTTGCTGCGCCGCTTCAACGAGGCCCAGGCTGTGGCCAAGGTTGGTAGCTGGGAGACGGATCTCACCACCCGCGAAATCGTATGGTCGGAAGAAACCCATCGCATATTTGGCACGGACCCGGCCCGTTTTCGTCCGAGCTACGACGCGTTCCTAAAGTTTGTGCATCCCGAGGACCGGGAGTCGGTCAATGTCATGCTGGCCCGGTCCGTGGCGGAAGGTTTGGAGCCTGTGATGGATCACCGGATCGTGTTGCCCGACGGCACCACGAAGATCCTGGAGGAGCGGTGGCGGATTTTTTGTGACGCGCAGGGTCGCCCAACCCACGCGGTCGGCACCTGCCAGGACATCACCGCGCGCAAACAGTCCGAAGCCGCCATGGCGCAGACGCTGGAAAGGCTGACCGAGGCCCAGCGCATTGGTCGGATTGGCGATTGGGCATGGGACTGCGCGACCGACATGGTGCAGTGGTCGGCGGAAATGTATGCCATTCTCGGCCGCGATCCCGCCGCAGGTCCGCCGCGAGGATACGACGATGTCGCTGCTGCCGCCGGCATGGATGCGGCCAGCCTGGAAGAGCAGTCGGTCATGGTCCGCCGGGCCATCGAGACCGGCGAGCCGCAGGAATATGAGCTGGTCACGGTGCGGCCGGACGGCAACCGGCAGACCCTGCAGGTTCGGGCAGTGCCGGCCAAGGACAGTCAGGGCCGGGTTATCGGATTGCGCGGCACGCTGCAGGATGTGACTGAGCGGGCCGCGCTTGAGGCCGAGCGGCGCCGGCTTATCCGCGACCTGGGCGAACGGGTGAAGGAGTTGCGGGTGCAGCAGCAGGTGGCGGACCTGCTGCGCGATGACCGGCTGGCCGCACCGGAGTTGTTGCAGCGCGTAGCCGGGTTGCTGCCGGCGGCGATGCTGCATGCTGGAGAGGCCTCGGCCCGGATTATCTGCGGCGGGAAAACCCATGAATCCGCCGGGTTTGCGGCGTCACCTTGGATGCTGGCTGCCGGTTTTGGCGGACCCGCCGGAAGTCTTGGGCGCATCGAAATCTGCTACCGCCGGGAACTGCCGGCCGCCGACGAGGGTCCCTTCCTCAGGGAGGAGCGGCAGATGGTTGACACGATCGCCCAGATGCTGCGGACCCACTTTGAACGGCTCCAAACTTCAGAATCACTGCGATTGAGCGAAGAGCGCTACGCGCTCGCCGCCCACGCTTCCCAGGCCGCGCTGTGGGACTGGGACATGACCACCGATACGATATATTTTACCGACCGTTATCGCGAGATTCTGGGCGGCTACACGAAGGAGGAGTTTCCCGACACCCTGGCCGGCTTCTACAGCAAGGTGCATGCCGACGACAAGGCGGTGGTGAAGCAGGCGATCGCGGATCATGTCGCCACCCGCCGGCCGCAGCCTTCGGCCGTGGAGTTCCGGATCCTCGCCAAATCCGGTGACTACAAATGGGTGCACACTTCCGCGCAGGCCGTGTGGGATGCGCAGGGCCGGCCGGTGCGCATGGTGGGCTCCACGGTTGACATCACGGAGCAGAAAAAAGCGATGGAGCAAATGCGGGTAAGCGAGGAGCGATTCCGGATGCTTTCGAAGGCCACGCAGGATGCCATCTGGGACTGGGATCTGGTCACGGGAAATTTCTGGTGGAGCGAAGGGCTGGAGGTCCTCTTCGGCTACCACCCGGCGGAATTGCCGCCCGTCGTCGAGGCCTGGTCCGAGCGGGTGCACCCGGATGACCGGGAGACGACGGAGCAGGGCGTATACCGGGCCATCGAACAGGGCGAGGAACGCTGGGCCGGGGAGTATCGGTTTCTGCGGAAGGACGGCGCCTATGCGCACGTGCTGGACCGCGGCTACATCATCCGCGATGCCGCCGGCAAGGCGGTGCGGATGATCGGCGGCATGAGCGACGTGACCGAGCGCCAGCAGGCGATCGCGGCCCTGCATGACTCCGAGGAGAAATACCGGCTGCTGTTCGCCAACAATCCGCAGCCCATGTGGGTGTTCGACGCGGAGACGCTGCGGTTTCTCGCGGTGAACCAGGCAGCCGTGCAGCACTACGGCTACAGCGAAGCCGAGTTCCTGGCGATGACCGTGCTCGACATCCGTGCGGAGGGCGACCGGACCACGCGGGAGCAGGCGCTGGCCAGGATGGTCCGGACCGGCCGGGACACCGCGCTCCGGCGGCATGTGAAAAAGGACGGCACCGTGATCGAGGTCGAGGCCACCTCCGACAGCGTCGTCCTGGACGACCGGCCGGCCCGGCTCGTGGTGGCCCGCGATGTGACCGAGCGCCGCCGGGCCGAGGCCAAGGTGCGCGAGCAGGCCGCGCTCCTCGACAAGGCGCAGGACGCCATCATGGTGCGCGACCTCTCGCACCGCCTCACCTACTGGAACCGGAGCGCCGAGCGGCTCTACGGCTGGACGGCGGCCGAGGCCCTGGGCCAGCCCATGGACAAGCTGCTCCACGTGGATCACGAAAAATTTGCCGACGCGGACCGGCAGGTGCGGGCGACGGGTGAGTGGAGCGGCGAAATCCAGAAGCACGCCAAGGACGGGACCATGCGGACGATAGACGGCCGTTGGACCCTCCTACGGGACGACGAAGGCCAGCCGCAGGCCATCCTCACGATCGACACGGACATCACCGAACGGAAAAAGCTGGAGCAGCAGTTCATGCGGGCGCAGCGGATGGAAAGCATCGGCACGCTGGCCGGCGGCATCGCGCACGATCTCAACAACCTGCTCGCCCCGATCACCATGGGCGTCGAGCTGCTGAAGCAGTTCAACCCCGACGAAAAGTCCCGCCGGCTCATCACCAACATCGAGCGCAGCGCGAAGCGCGGCGCGGACCTCGTGAAGCAGGTGCTGTCCTTCGCCCGCGGGGTGGACGGGGCGCGCGTTTCGATCCACCTCAAGCATCTGGTGCGCGAGGCCGAATCCATCCTGGAAAACACCTTCCCGAAGAACATCCGGCTGGAAGCGGCCGCGCCCAACGATCTCTGGCTGGTGCAGGGCGACCCGACCCAGCTCAACCAGGTCCTGCTCAACCTGTGCGTCAACGCCCGCGACGCGATGCCGCAGGGCGGCCACCTGACCATCCAGGTGCGCAACACCCGGATCGACGGGCAGTATGCCGCCATGAACCCCAACGTGCGCGCCGGGCCCTACGTGCAGATCGAGGTCACCGACACCGGCACGGGCATGCCGCCGGAAATCATCGACCGCATCTTCGACCCCTTCTTCACCACGAAGGAAATGGGCAAGGGCACCGGCCTGGGCCTCGCCACCGTGCAGGGCATCGTGCGCAGCCACGGCGGCTTCATCACGGTTTACAGCGAGGTCGGCAAGGGCAGCACCTTCAAGGTTTACCTGCCGGCCCAGTCCGAGACGACGGCGCCCGAGGAAACCGCGCCGGTTGAGGAAGCACTGCCCCGCGGCGCGGGTGAACTGATCCTCGTGGTGGACGACGAGGCCGCGATCCTCGGCGTCACCCGCCAGACCCTGGAAGCCTTCGGCTACGAGGTGCTCACCGCCGAGGACGGGGCGCAGGCCATCGGTCTGTATGCGCTGCACCGGACGCGGGTCGCCCTCGTGCTGACCGACATGATGATGCCGGTCATGGACGGGCCGGCGCTGATCACCGCGCTGCAACGCATCAACCCCGCGGTGCGCGTCATCGCCACCAGCGGCCTGAACGCCAACGGCGGCGTAGCCCGGGCCGCGGCCGCAGGTGTCCGGCACTTCCTGCCCAAACCCTACACGGCGGAGATCCTGCTGAAGCTGATCCGGCAGGTCCTGGGTCCTGTGGAAAAACCGCCCGCCGCATGAACGGAGACCCGCCCACCGAACACACCGGCGTGCGCGCCCTCTGGCACCGGCTGCGGCATCCCGCGCTGCGCGCCCGGGCCTGGTGGATCGCGGGCCTCTATGCCGCCGTGGCCGCGCTGTGGATCCATTTTTCCGACCAGGCCCTCGGCTGGCTGGCGAGCGATCCGGCGCAATTCCTGCAATGGAGCCGCTACAAGGGCTTCGTGTATGTGCTGGTGACGGCGGCGCTCCTGCTCCTGCTGATGCGGCGGGCTTTCGGTGCGCTCGCGGAAAACTACGCCGATCTGCAGGCCCACGAGGCCGAGCTGCGGCGCCTGCAGCGGCTTTACGCGGCGCTGAGCCAGGTCAACCAGGCGATCGTGTGGACGAAGGATCGCGGCGAACTTTTCCACAGGATCTGCCGGGCGCTGGTGGAACACGGCGGTTTCGGCATGGCCTGGGTGGGATGGAACGATCCGGCGACCAGCCGGCTGGTCCCGCTCGCGGCGGCCGGCGACCCGGGCAACTCCATCGGCGGCATCCGGGTTTACACCGACGACCGCCCGGAGGGCCGCGGTCCGGCGGGCACGGCTTTTCGCGCCGGCACGGCGCGGGTGAGCAACGATCTGTTCAACGACCCCGGCATCCAGCCCTGGCGCGAAGAAATCCGGCGGCGCGGCTTCCGCTCGGCGGCATTTTTCCCCATCCGGGAGCGGCAGGCGACCGCGGGCGTGCTGTGCGTCTATGCGGAGGTGCCGGGATTTTTCCAGGACCGGGAGATCGGGCTGCTGGCCGAGGCCGCGTCCGATGTTTCCTTTGCCCTCGACAACCTGGTCCGCGAAGCGGCGCGCCGGGAGGCGGAGGCCGCGGCGCAGAACGAAAAGCAGTTTTCCGACACCATGATCGCGAGCATGCCGGGCGTGGTGTATTTCTACGACCTGGAGGGACGGTTCCTGCGCTGGAACCGGAATTTCGAGCGGGTCACGGGGCGCTCGGCGGAGGAACTGGCGCGGATGCATCCGCTGGATTTCTTCGCCGGCCGGGACCGGGCCCGGGTGGAGGGCCGCATCCAGGAGGTCTTCACCAAGGGCGAATCCTCCGTGGAGGCGGACTTCGTCGCGAAGGACGGCACGGCCACGCCTATTTCTTCACCGGCCGCCGGGTGGAATATGCGGGCCGGACCTGCCTGGTGGGCGTGGGCATCGACATTTCCGAGCGCCGGCAGGCCGAGGCCGCGCTGCACGAGGCCGCGCGCCGGTTTGCGATGGTGGTGCGGCACCTGCGCGAGGGCCTGGTGATGGCCGACACCGCGGGCGAAGTGCTGGATTGGAATCCCGCCGCCCTGCGCCTGCTGGGTTTCGACGATCCGGACGAGGGCCGGAGCCGCCTCCGGGAGTTCGGCGAAATTTTCCGGCTGAGCACGCTCGACGGGAAGGAACTCCCGCCCGAAAACTGGCCGCTGGCCCGCGTGCGGCGCGGCGAACAGTTCGACGGCATCGAACTCCGCGTGCGCCGGCTGGACCGCGACTGGGAGCGCATCTTCAGCTACAGCGGCATTCAGGCCGGGGAGATCGGGGCGCGCCGGCTGGTGTTCCTCACGCTCACCGACATCACCGCGCGCAAGGAGGCGGAAATCCTCCTGCGCAACACCAACGAGCTGCTCGAGCACCGCGTGGCCGAGCGCACCGAGGAGCTGCGCGCCGCGCTCGGGCGGGCCGAGGCGGCCGACCGGGTGAAGTCGGCCTTCCTCGCGACGATGTCGCACGAGCTGCGCACGCCGCTCAATTCCATCATCGGCTTCACCGGCATCGTGCTGCAGGGCCTGGCGGGTCCGCTCAATCCCGAGCAGAACAAGCAGCTGGGCATGGTGCGCAACAGCGCCCGGCACCTGCTCGACCTCATCAACGACGTGCTGGACCTTTCCAAGATCGAGGCCGGCCAGCTGCAGGTGCAGGCCGAGCCCTTCGACCTGCCGGCCGCCATCGGGCGCGTGACCGCGCTGGTGCAGCCGATGGCGCAGAAAAAGTCCCTGACCCTCGCCGCGCAGGTCGCCCCGGAAATCGGCGCGATGACCGGCGACCGCCGCCGCGTGGAGCAGATTCTCCTCAACCTGCTGAGCAACGCCATCAAGTTCACCGAGCAGGGCGGGGTGACGCTGGAGGCGACGCCCGAACCGGCCTGGCAGCCCGATCCCGCCCGCGCGGCCGTGCCCGCCGTGCGCCTGGCCGTCCGCGACACCGGCATCGGCATCAAGCCGGAGGACCTCGCGACCCTGTTCCAGCCCTTCCGGCAGATCGATACCGGACTCTCGCGCCATCACGACGGCACGGGCCTCGGTCTGGCGATCTGCCGCCGGCTCGCATCCTTGATGGGCGGCGAGATCAGCGCCACCAGCACGTGGGAGCAGGGCAGCACTTTCACCGTCATCCTGCCGCTGCAACCCCCCGCCAACCCATGAACCGCACCGTCCTTCTCATCGAAGACAACGAGCAGAACCGCTACCTCGCCACGTTCCTGCTGGAGCGGCACGGCTACCGGATCATCGCGGCCCATGACGGGCCGGCGGGCCTGGCGCTCGCCGCCGCGGCGGCGCCCGCGCTCGTCCTGCTCGACATCCAGCTGCCCGGCATGGATGGCTACGCCGTGGCCCGCGCGTTGCGCGCCCTCCCGGCGCTGCACGCCGTGCCGATCATCGCGGTGACCTCCTACGCGATGGTGGGCGACCGGGAAAAGTGCCTCGCCGCCGGCTGCAACGGCTACATCGAGAAACCCATCAACCCCGACACCTTTGTCGCGGAAATCGAACGCCTCGTCCCGCCAACCCCATGAAACGCGTCCTCATCGTCGACGACAAGGAGGAGAACGTCTATTACCTCCAGGCCCTGCTCACCGGGCACGGCTGGGCGGTCGAGACTGCGCGCCACGGCGCCGAGGCGCTGATCAAGGCGCGCCAGCGCCCGCCGCAGATCGTCGTGTCCGACCTCCTCATGCCGGTGATGGACGGCTACACGCTGCTGCGCCACGGGAAGGCCGACGCCCGGCTGCGGGCCGCGCCGTTCATCGTTTACACCGCCACCTACACCGAGACGGAGGACGAAAAGCTGGCGCTCAGCCTCGGAGCGGACGCGTTTGTCCTGAAGCCGGCCGAGCCGGAGGAGTTCATGCAACGGATGGAGGCGGTCCTGCGGCGGACCGAGACCGCGGCCCCCGGCCCGGCCAAAAGCCCCACCGGAGACGAGAAGGCGCTGCTCAAGATTTACAGCGAGACCCTCATCCGCAAACTGGAGGAAAAGACGATCCAGCTGGAGGAGGCGAACCGGGCGCTGCAGCGCGACATCGCCGAACGCATGGCGGCCGAGGCCAAGCTGCGCGAGCAGGCCCAGTTGCTCGACCAGGCGCAGGATGCGATCCTCGTGCGCGACCTGGAGCACCGCATCCAGTATTGGAGCAAAGGCGCCGAGCGCATCTACGGCTGGAAGGCGGAGGAGGTGCTCGGCCGCTCCGTGCGCGAGATCCTCTATCCCGACGTGAGCCAGCTGATCCAGGCGATGGACATCCTGCTGCGGCACGGGGAGTGGACCGGCGAACTGCGCCATGTGACCAAGGCCGGCGGCGAGGTCATCGTCGAGGGCAAGTGGACCCTCCTGCGGGACGACCACGGCGCGCCCAAGGCCGTGCTCGCGGTGAACACCAACGTCACCGAGCGCAAGAAGATTGAGGCCCAGTTCCTCCGCACGCAGCGGCTGGAGAGCATCGGCACGCTCGCCGGCGGCATCGCGCACGACCTCAACAACCTCCTCGCGCCGATCATCATGGGCGTGGAACTGCTGCGGCAGGGGGAGATCAGCCCCGCCCACCGCCGGATCATCG
>VFQQ010005406.1_pt1 | contig 10592 bp, 4 predicted proteins | sample 3512341 | NCBI WGS metagenome assembly VFQQ01 (sample SAMN10412373, study PRJNA504923) | tailings metagenome | isolation source: Relicate 2 Philex TSF1 revegetated site | place: Philippines: Tuba, Benguet | collected 2017-08-29
CCAACCCCGGCAAGTACGAGAAGAAGGTCTACACGCTGCCGAAGGTGCTCGACGAAAAGGTTGCTGCACTGCATCTCGAAAAGCTCGGCGTGAAGCTCACCAAGCTCCGTCCCGAGCAGGCCGACTACATCGGCGTGACCGTTGAAGGCCCCTACAAGCCGGACCATTACCGCTACTGAGTCTGATTTCAGTAGGCTGTCGAACAGCCCGCGCGTGGCAATCCTGCCGCGCGCGGGTTTTCTTTTTCAAACGGAGGAAGAACGCGGCGCTGCCAGTGGTGTGCGTGTGCTCCGCTTGGACTGGCATAGCTCTCCGAAGCTGCCCATAATTCAAGACGATTCGCCGTGTCTGCACGGGGTGCAGCTGCGCCCCGGACTGCCCTGAAAATCCCGAGATCGATGCCAACGAAAAGCCCCACACCTGAGCGGCAGAACACCCGGGTCGAGCTGATCATGCTCGTGTTGGCGAGCCTTGCCTGCGTCACGGTTCTGACCGCGACGCTGGCCTCTGGCCGCAGATACTTGGAACAGGGCGGACTGCCGGGCGGCACATGGATCTTGGCCGCGCTCGTCGCGGCGGGCGGCATTGGCACCATCTACCTGCTGTACGAGACCATCACGACCATGCGCCGGCAGGCGCGCCGCGCGCAGGATGAGTCGCGCGAGTTGCGCCGGGCTCTTGCCGCCGCGGAGGCGCTGATAAAGGCCGAGCCGCAGGTGCTCATGCATTGGGAGCAGGGGCGCGGGATCTCGCTCGTCACCAACACCCTGACCGGCGTGCCGGGGCTTCCGGCGAACAACGCCGAGATCATGCGTTTCAACTTCTGGCTCGACCAGAAGAGCACGGCGGCCCTGAAGTCTGCGCTCGATAGCCTTCTCTCCGAGGGCCGCGCATTCAACCTCATTCTGAAGACGGCCGCCGGAGGCCATGTCGAAGCCGATGGACGAGCCGCCGGTGCCCGCGCTGTGCTGCGCTTCAAGGACGTTGCCGGCTACAAGCGCGATCTGTCCGTCATCCTCGATCAACATATGCGGCTCGCCCGTGATGTCCGCTCGGGACGCGCCCTTTTGAGCGCTCTTCCGCATCCGGCGTGGTTGCACGATGCGTCAGGCCGACTGACGTGGGTCAACAGCGCCTACGTGAAGGCCGTCGATGCCGAGACCGAGACCGAGGTCGTCGAGGGGCAGATCGAGCTGCTCGAGTCGCGCCAGCGCAAAGCGGTCGCGCGTGTCCTGAAAACCGGCCAGACGTTCAAGGAGCGCATTCCCCTCGTCATCGGCTCAGAGCGCAAGACGCACGAGGTGACGGTGCTTCCGCTCGGCGATGCAACGGCCGGCGCCGCCATCGACGTGGGGGCCATCGAGACCGCCAAGGGCGAACTCGACCGTCAGGTCGCAGCCTACGACCGTACGCTCGACAAAGTCACCACCGCGGTCGCGATCTTCAACGCCGAGCAGAAACTCAGCTTCTTCAATGCAGCCTACCAGAAGCTTTGGCGGCTCGATGCAGACTGGCTGAACACCTCACCGAGCGACGGCGCCGTGCTCGATCGCCTCCGTGAGTTCGGCCGCTTGCCCGAGGTCGTGAACTACCGCGAATGGAAGTCCAAGGTCCTCAAGGTCTACAAGGAAGAGGCCGAGCACGAGGACTGGTGGCATCTGCCGGACGGCCGCATGGTGCACGTCATGGCCGCGCATCGTCCCGACGGCGGCGTGACCTATCTCTATGAAGACGAGACGGAACGGCTCGCGCTCGAAAGCGACTACAACGCTCAGAACAAGGTGCAGGCCGAAACGCTCAACAGCCTCAAGGAAGGCGTCGCGGTGTTCGGCACCGACGGACGCTTGCGGCTTCACAACTCGGCCTTTGCCGGCATCTGGAAGCTCTCGCCCCAGCAGCTCGGCGAGCTGCCGCATATCGACGAGCTCATCAAGTTCACCCACGTGCTCTATGGCGAAACATCGACCTGGACAGAGATCAGCCGCGCCGTCACGTCGTTCGAAGAGCGCGAGCCGCTCGAAGGCCAGATGGTGCGCCCTGACAGCAGCGTGATCGACTATGCGGTCACGCCGTTGCCGGACGGCGGCACGCTTCTCACGTTCGTCGATGTGACGGATTCCAAGCGCTACGAGCGCGCGCTGATCGAGCGCAACGAAGCGCTCGTCACGGCCGACAAGCTCAAGAACCAGTTCATCGGCCACATTTCGTATGAGCTACGCACGCCGCTGACCAACATCATCGGCTTCAGCGAGCTGCTGGCCAATCCGATCTTCGGCGCCCTGACGCCGCGCCAGCGCGAATACTTGGATGACATCTCGTTCTCGTCGAAGACCCTGTTGGCCATCATCGACGACATCCTCGACCTCGCCACAATTGATGCGGGCGGCCTCGAACTGAAGCCCGAAACGGTGGACGTCCGTGCTGTGATCGATCAGGCCATCAATGGTGTCCGCGAACGCGCGGCCCGCGCCCGCCTCACGCTCGACATAGCCATAGGCGACGATGCGCTGACTTTCACAGCCGACGAGTATCGCGTGCGTCAGGTGCTTTACAATCTGCTCTCCAACGCCGTGGGCTTCTCGAAGCCCGAAGGCGTGATCCACCTGTCCTGCTGGCGGGAGGATAACGCCATGGTTTTCGCCGTGGAGGACCAGGGCGTTGGCATCCCGAAGGAGCAGCAGCGCCAGATTTTTGAGCGTTTTGAAAGCCGTAGCCAGGGCTCCAAGCACCGGGGCGCGGGGCTGGGGCTGTCAATCGTCAAGAGCCTTGTCGACCTGCATGGGGGTGACATGATGCTCGACAGTGAGCCTGGAAGAGGGACCAAGGTCACGGTACGGTTCCCCGACCGCGGCGCCGAGCAGGACCAGAATGCCCCCCCAAACACCGATGCAGTACGAGTGGCGCGTAACTGACGCCGACGAGCCCAGCCTCGTGCGGCTCGCGCAGCGTCTGGCCCTGAAGATCGCCGTGGGCGATATCGTTGCCCTGCGGGGCGACCTCGGGGCGGGCAAGACCACCTTCGCTCGCGCCTTGATCCGGGCCGTCCTCGGCGATCCGGATGCGGAAATACCGAGCCCCACATTTTCGTTGGTGCAGACGTATGTCGCCCCCCGCCTTGAGCTGGCGCACCTCGATCTTTATCGCCTCTCCAGCGAGGACGAGCTGATCGAGCTGGGGCTCGACGAGCAGCTTTCGATTGGCGCCGCCCTCATCGAATGGCCGGAGCGCGCGCCGGGGCTCCGCGTCCCTAACCGCCTCGACATCGAGCTCTCTCAAGGAACGGAATCTGACCAACGTACGCTGGTCCTGCGCGGCACGGGAACGTGGACTGCGCGCCTCGCGCGTCTCGCAGCCATGTCGGACTTTCTCGCCCAGAGCCCGCCATGGAACGAAGCCCAGGCCTCGTATCTTCAGGGCGACGCCTCGGCCCGCGCTTACGCGCGCCTTGCCCTCGATGGGAGAACGGCGATCCTGATGGATCAGCCGCGCCAGCCGGATGGCGCGCCGATCCGCGGCGGACTTCCCTACAGCCGCATCGCCCAATTGGCCGAGGACGTGCGCCCGTTCGTGGCCGTCGCATCTGCGCTGAGCGAAACGGGTCTCAGCGCACCGGAGATCTACAGCATCGATCTCGAGCGCGGCTTCCTCGCGCTGGAAGATTTCGGTGATCGCGTATTCGGCCGGGAAGTTGCAAACGGAGCGTCGCAAGAAGAGCTGTGGCGCGCCGCAACGGACGCACTTCTCGTCCGCAGCACGCTTCCCGCGCCGGACACCATCGCGCTGCCCGACGGTACATCGCACCGCATCCCGCTGCAGGACAGCACTGTGCTCGGCATCGAGGTCGAGTTGTTGCCGGATTGGTATTGGCGCGCCATTCACGGCGCACCCATCCCGGCCGAGCCGCGTCAGGAGTTCATGGCGGCCTGGGAGGGCATTTTCGCGCGCCTCGAGTCCGAACCCAAGGGCTGGGTGCTTCGCGACTTTCACTCTCCGAATCTCGTGTGGCTCCCGGACCGGGAGAGCTACCGCCGCGCGGGGCTGTTGGATTTCCAGGATGCGCTCGTGGGCTCGTCCGCCTACGATCTCGTCTCGTTGCTGCAGGATGCCCGGGTCGATGTGCCCGCTGCACTCGAGGATAAGCTGTTGACCTACTATCTCCGCATGCGGAAGGCGGCCGACTTTACCTTCGACAAGGAGGCGTTCCGCTTCGCCTACGCGGCGCTGGGAGTTCAGCGTAATACGAAGATCCTCGGAATTTTCGCCCGCCTCGCCATGCGTGACGGCAAGCACACGTATTTGCGTCACATACCGCGGATATGGGGCTACCTGGCGCGCGGGCTGGCTCACCCTGAGCTGTCGCCTCTCGCGCGCTGGTTCGACCGCTACCTTCCGGCCGAAATCCGTTCGGCTCCTCCCGACCTGCCCCGCCTCGAGGCCACGCCTTCATGACCCATTCGGTGACGACTGCGATGGTGCTGGCCGCGGGCCTCGGCACGAGGATGCGCCCGCTGACCGACGCCGTGCCGAAGCCGCTCGTCCGGCTCAAAGGCAAGCCGCTGATCGATCACGTGCTCGACAGGCTGGCTGCGGGCGGCATCACGCGCGCGGTCGTGAATGTCCATCATCGGGCCGATCAGATCGAAGCCCATCTGGCTGGCCGCACGCGTCCCGCCATCACGATTTCCGACGAACGCGACGCCTTGCTCGATACCGGCGGCGGCGTGGTCCGCGCCCTGCCGCTGCTCGGCGACAAGCCGTTTTTGATCCACAACTCGGATTCGGTTTGGATCGAGGGCGTCGGCTCCAACATTGCGCGCTTGGCGGCCGCCTTCGATCCCGAGCGCATGGATAGCCTGATGCTGCTCGCGCTCGGCGCCTCGAGCCTCGGGTACGACGGCCACGGCGATTTCGTCATGGCGCCCGATGGGCAACTCGCGCGCCGGGGCGAACGGAAAGAGGCACCCTTTGTATTCGCCGGCGCGTCCATTGCGCACCCGCGCATGTTCGAAGGCGCGCCAGAAGGCCGCTTCTCCCTCAATAAGCTGTGGGATCGCGCCATAGAGAACGGCCGTCTTTATGGGCTTCGGCTCGACGGCACCTGGATGCACGTCGGAACGCCGCAGGCCGTCGACGAAGCGGAACAGTGGATAGCGCGCGCGGAAAGCGCCTGAACCCCTCCTGAGCGGGTATACCCAAGAGGAACTTCGGCTCGGATGTCTCCGATTCGGAGCGCTGTTGCTTGCCTCTTGAGGCATCCTTGGAGCCAGATCCTCGAAGATGACGCAACGCGGTCACGCCAACATCTACACGGTCGAAGCGGGCCGCTCGTTTCTCGATTGCCTCGCCGCCGCCATCCTCGATGGCAGCTTGCCGGGCAATGGATCGTGCGCGCCAGGTCTGATGGACCTGCCGCGGGTCACGCTCTATCTGCCGACCCGCCGCGCCACGCGCGCCTTGCAGGAAGCATTTCTGCGGGCCTCGGGCGGTCGCGCACTCCTGCTGCCGAAGATCGTGCCGATCTCGGAAGGCGAGGAGGATCTTTCCCTGATCTCGGCCGCCGCTGAGGCGGATGCCGCCGAAGGTCTCGGCGCAATCCCACCCGCGATCGGCGAGCTGGAACGTCGCCTCGTGCTGACCAACCTCATCCAGAGGTGGACCGAGGTCATGCATCGCGCGCGCAGCGGCGTCGAACCCTTGGCTGCAGCGGGTGCCAGCACGCCCGCCCAAGCCGCGGTTCTCGCCAAGGAGCTCGCGACGCTCATGGACATGGTCGAGACCGAGGACGTGAGCCTCGACGGTCTCGCCACGCTGGTGCCCGAGAATTTCTCCGAGCATTGGAAGAAGACGCTCGAATTCCTGGAGATCGTCACCAAGTTCTGGCCCGCCTATCTTGCCGAGAGCGGAATGCTCTCGCCCGCGAGCCGGCGCAACGCCGTGATCCGCGCCGAGGCGCAGCGCCTCACCAAAACACCGCCCGCAGCTCCGGTCATCGTGGCGGGTGTCACGGGCTCGATCCCCGCGACCGTCGAACTGATGCGCGCCGTCGCCGGCTTGCCGAACGGCGCCATCGTGCTTCCGGCGCTCGACACGCATCTGGACGACGCAAGCTGGCAGACCATCGGCTCCGACGATCCCAAGCACCAGCATCCGGAGCATCCGCAGTTCGGGCTGAAGAAGCTGCTTGATGCGCTGGGATGTGCGCGACGCGAGGTCGCCGTTCTCGGCGAACGCCCCTCTTCCGCCGCGCAGGCGCGGAGCCGCCTCATCGCGGAGGCCATGCGCCCCGCCGGCACAACGCAGCGCTGGGAAAGCTTCGCCGCCGCCGCCCGCAAAGATCCCACGGCCGCGGCCCCGCAGGGCTTGAGCCTCATCGAGGCACCGACGGCTCAGGACGAGGCGGAGGCCGTGGCGCTGATCCTGCGCGAAGCGGCCGAAACGCCCGGCAAGACGGCGGCGCTCGTTTCGCCCGATCGTTTCTTGGCGCGTCGCGTGGCCATCCGGCTCGAAGCCTGGGGCATCAAGGTCGACGACTCCGCCGGTCGTCCCCTCGGCAAGACTCCGCCGGGCGCTTTCCTCGATCTTGTCATCAACGCCGCGGCGACGCGCTTTGCACCGGCCGAGACCGTCGCACTTCTGAAGCATCCGCTTGCGCGCCTGGGCCTCGATCCCTTCGCCGCCCGCCGCGCGGCGCGGGCCATCGAGATCGCGACCTTCCGCGCGCCCTATCTCGGCGACGGGCTGGCAGGCGTCGAGGCCGCGTTCGAGAAAGCCGCCGACGACCGCACGCAGGGCGTCCGCGCGCATCCGGCCGTGAAGCGCCTCTGGACCGAAGACTGGCAGGGCGCGCGCGATCTTCTGGCGCGCCTGCGGGCCGCATTCGCACCTTTGCTCGAACTCTACGAACGCGATGCTCCCGTTCCGCTCCGCGAACTCGTGGGCGCGCACTGCAAGGCCGCCGAAGCGGTCGCCGCGCTGCCGGACGAGGAACGCGCCGAAGACACGGATGAAAGCCCGCTCTGGCGCGACGAGGCGGGCGACACCGCCGCGCGCTTTTTCGCGAGCCTGCTCGACGAGCGTCTGACGGACCTCTCGTTGCCCGCGTCGGACTACGCCGATCTCTATCGCAGCCTCGCGTCCGCCGAGACGGTGCGCCCGCGTGGCCCGGTGCACCCGCGCCTCTTCATCTGGGGCCCGTTCGAAGCGCGCCTGCAGCAGACCGATGTCGTCATTCTGGGCTCCCTCAACGACGGCACGTGGCCGAAATCCTCGGATCCCGGTGCGTGGCTGAACAGGCCCATGCGCGAAGCGCTCGGCCTGCCGTCGCCCGAGGAGAAGATCGGCCAATCCGCGCACGACTTCGCGACGCTGCTCGCCGCGCCCGAGGTCATCCTGACGCGCGCCGAGAAGAAGGACGGCGTGCCGACCGTGCCCTCACGCTGGCTGCTGCGCCTCAAGGCGCTGCTCAACGGCATGGGCGTCGCGTCCGCGCTTGAGCCGAAGCAGCCGTGGCTCGCCTGGGCTCGTCAGCGCGACAACGTCCAGCCGGTTCCGCGATTGGGTGTGCCGGAGCCCCGCCCCGCCGTCCATCAGCGCCCGCGCAAGCTCTCGGTCTCCGCGGTCGAGACCTGGATCGGCAACCCGTACGCGATCTTCGCGCGCAACATTCTGAAGGTCGAACCGCTCGCGCCGCTCGGCCAGCCGCCGGGGCCCTCCCTGCGCGGCAGCATCATTCATGACGCGCTGTCGGAATTTGCAAAAGCCTATCCCGACAAGTTGCCCGACAACATCGAGGCTGAACTTGTGCGCTTCGCGCGGGCTGCCCTAGACACATACGCGGCGCATCCCCGTATTGCAGCGTTCTGGGTGCCTCGTTTCGAGCGTTTCGCCGCGTGGTTTGCGGCGACGGAACCGGCGCGGCGCGCGGGTATGCCGGAGATCAAGACGGAAGTCTCGGGCGCTCTCGTGTTCGATGCGCCGGGGGGTCCCTTCACCCTCACGGCCCGCGCCGATCGCATCGATGTTGCCGAGGATGAGCTCGTCATCTCCGACTACAAGACCGGCAAGCCGCCGTCGGCGAAGTCGGTCCTCGCCTGCGTACGGCCGCAGTTGCCGCTCGAAGCCGCCATAGCGCTCGATGCAGGGCTCGGCTTCGAGAAAGTGCGGAAAGCACGGGTTGCTGGCCTTCGCTACATCCAAGCTTCGGGTGGCGAGCCGCCGGGTGCCGAGGAAAACATCAAGGCGCCCGACATCGCCGCACTCGCGGAGCTGGCGCTCGACGGCTTGAAGCGTCACGTCGCACGCTTCGATGACGAGGCGACGCCATACCGGCCGCTGCGCCGTGCGCGCTTCAGCTACGACTATGACGATTACGCCCACCTCGCGCGCGTCGCCGAGTGGTCGTCTGGCGCCATGGCCGAGGAGGACGCATGAGCGTGAACGACATCGCGGCGATCAAGAAGGAACTCGAACGAACGACGCGTCTTCAGGCCGACGCCGCCGATCCCGCAGCCTCTGTTTGGGTCAGCGCGAACGCCGGCACCGGCAAGACTCACGTCCTGACGATGCGCGTGCTGCGCCTGCTGCTCGCCGATACGCCGCCCGAGCGCATTCTCTGCCTCACCTACACGAAGGCCGCGGCGGCTGAGATGTCGAAGCGCGTGTTCGAGAGCCTCTCGAAGTGGGTGATGCTGGAGGAGGCCGAGCTTGAACGCGTGCTCCTCGAATTCCTCGGCCGCGAGCCGGACGCGAGCGAGATCGCACGCGCCCGCACGCTGTTCACGCGCGCGACGGAAACACCGGGCGGCCTCAGCGTCCAGACCATTCATGCCTTCGCCGAGCGGTTGTTGCAGCGTTTCCCTCTGGAAGCGGGCGTCACGCCGGGCTTCTCCATTCTCGACGACGAAACCTCGCGCAAGCTGATGCGGGAGGCCATCGACCACGTGATCGGCGCGGCAGCCCGCAATCGTGCGAGCCCGCTCGGCCGCGCGCTCGAAACGGCCATCGCATACGCGGCGGACGACCGCTTCGACGAAATCCTGGCTGACGCGCTCCGCGAGCGCGACTGGCTCGAAGCCGCCGTGCGCTGGCCCGCCGCGAAAGAGGGCGCACCGGAGGGGCTCGACGCGATCGAGGATCTGTTCCGCGGGCATTTCGTCGTCCGCAAGGGCATTTCACGCGCCGCGATCGAAGCCGAAGGCGCGACGCTCCTCGCGCCGCGCGAGCTGATGCATGTGCGCGATGTGCTACGTGGCGGTGGAAGCACCGACAACAAAATGGCCGACAAAGTGTCCGACGCGCTGGCCGCCGGAACGGACCGCGCGCGCATGGACGCGTTGAGCGACGTGTTTCTCAAGAGCGACGGCACTCCGCGCGACAAGTTCCTCACCAACGGGCTCAAGGCGAAGAACCCGGAGATCGAGCCGCTGCTCTCGCGCGCGCAAAGCCGATTCCTCTCGCTTTGGGCCGAGCAGCAGGGCGCGGCCGTCGTCGAGGCGACGATGGCGTTGATGCGCCTCGCTGATGCGGTTCAGCAGCGTTACACGGACGCGAAGGTGCGCCGCGCTGCCCTCGACTTCGAGGATCTGATCGCGCGTACGAAAAACCTGCTGTCCACGCGCGAGTCCGCCGAGTGGGTGCTCTACAAGCTCGACAACGGTCTTGACCATATCTTGGTCGACGAGAGCCAGGACACGAGCCCGTCCCAGTGGCGCGTGGTTGAAGCCATCGCCAACGAGTTCTTCTCCGGTGAAGGCTCACGCGCGGAGACCGTGCGCACGCTGTTCGCTGTGGGCGACGAGAAGCAGTCGATCTATTCGTTCCAAGGCGCCGCGCCCGAGATGTTTTCGGCGATGGGTAATCGTTTTGCCGACATCGGCAAGAACGCCAACGTGACGTGGCGGCAGATCCCGCTGACGCTGTCGTTTCGCACCGTCGCGCCGGTGCTCCAGGCCGTGGATCGCGTATTCGCCGACACGCAGCGCACGCCGGGCGTCACACCCGCGCCCCATGCCGCGAAACGCGCGGGGCAGGGCGGGTTGGTCGAGATCTGGCCAACGGAGAAGCACGAGGACATCGTTCCTGCCGACGCCTGGTCGCCGCTCGAGGAGCAATCAGCCGAGCCGCCGGTCGTGCGTCTCGCCAATCGCATCGCCGACACCATAAAGGGCTGGATCGACAGCGGCGAAAAACTGGCGTCGACCGGCCGCGCCATCGAGCCGGGTGACGTGCTGATCCTCGTGCGCAAGCGTCAGCCCTTCGCGGGCCCGATGGTTCAGGCGCTGAAAGCGCGCGGCATTCCCGTGGCCGGCGCCGACCGCATGCGCCTGACCGAGCAGATCGCCGTGCAGGATATGCTCTCGCTCGGCGACTTCCTCACCCTGCCTGAAGACGATCTCGCGCTGGCCGAGGTCTTGAAGAGCCCGATCTTCGCGCTCGACGACGCCGATCTCACGGATCTCGCCTACGAGCGCAAAGGCACGCTCTGGAAAGCGCTGCTCGACAAGAGCGAGGAAAATCCGCGCTACGTTGAGGCGGCGGCCACGCTGAAGCGCTGGCGCAAGGCGGCCGACTTCCGTCCGCCGTTCGAGTTCTTC
>VFQQ010005407.1_pt1 | contig 10590 bp, 7 predicted proteins | sample 3512341 | NCBI WGS metagenome assembly VFQQ01 (sample SAMN10412373, study PRJNA504923) | tailings metagenome | isolation source: Relicate 2 Philex TSF1 revegetated site | place: Philippines: Tuba, Benguet | collected 2017-08-29
CTAATTGTTACTCTGTCAAGCCGTCTGAGTGTCGTGTCGTAAGGTTGCAGCTAACTAGCTTATAGCAGAACTAAAAGTTTTCCTTTGGGTATACGTGTTAATTATTGGCGAACTTTTCTTTCTACGCATTACAAATACAAATTTATTTAGAAAATATAATGCAAAGAAGTCAATTTAAACTTAGAAGTTTCCAAAGCAACTAAATATTCATTTAAATTCACGGCTTCGCCGCGTCAGTCCCATTGGTACAACAGGCCGATTAAATTGTTGCGCTAAAAAAACAAATAAAATCCTAAAAACCAAATGCCTAAAACACTTCCTATTAAAAACTATCTTTAAAAAATCTAATAGCAGGTTTTCTTTTTGCAGGTTGTTTTAACGCATTAAGTAAAGCATTAAAAAAGTTGGTTCAAAAAGACAAAATGGATAGCTTTGTAAATAAGATTTGTACCTGGGCTATATAAAACTTGCAGATTACCGTTGTAATTATTGATACAATTATTATGGCTACTAAAAATTTTACTTTTTCTGCATGGTTAAAAAAGCAATTCTGTTTAGCTTGAGATTGCACCGGCTTACCTTTAAAAATCTGGCCGCTAAACTCCGGTATTTGCTATTTAATGGCATAAAAAAAGGCTAAATTAGAAATTAGCCTTTAAGTTTGGTTGCGGAGGCAGGACTCGAACCTACGACCTTCGGGTTATGAGCCCGACGAGCTACCACTGCTCCACTCCGCGATATTGTTAAATATGGGTGCAAATATAGCGCTTTTTTACTGGCAAGCAAGCAGTTTTTTAATTTTAATGGTATTTTTTGCTGTTGTGGGTTCAAAAAAAGCATAAAACAGTAAAACGTAAACCTGCATTTATGCTTAGTTTTGCCGCGTGTATTATCTAATTGGCGATGAGTTTCCGCACCCTAACCTGGCTAACGAAGATGGTTTATTGGCCATAGGCGGTAATTTATTGCCCGAAACATTGATAAAAGCCTATAGCATGGGCATTTTTCCTTGGTATAACGAAGACGAACCTATTTTGTGGTGGAGCCCAAACCCTCGCTTGGTTTTATACCCCAAACAAATAAAAGTTAGCAGCAGCATGAAACAACTGCTAAAAAAACAACCTTTTGATTATAGCATTAACCATGATTTTGAGTCGGTTATAAACCATTGCCGAAATACCAGAATAGAAAGCGGCACATGGATTGGCAACGATATAGTTGAATCGTACACCTTATTGCAACAAATGGGCTATGCCATAAGCGTTGAGGTGTGGCAAAACAAACAATTGGCTGGCGGCTTGTATGGCGTACTAATTGGTAAGGCATTTTTTGGCGAAAGCATGTTTGCCTTGGTACCTAATGCAAGCAAAGCAGCTTTAATTTGGTTTTGTTACCATTGCTTGCAACAAGGCATTCAAATAATAGATTGCCAGCAAAGTACACCCCACTTAAAAAGCATGGGTGCCGTAGAAATCTCGCGCAATTTGTTTTTACAACAAATACAAGAGGCTATTATCCTATAGCAGTTTAAATGTTGGTTCAACCAATACCTGTTGCAAATATTTTATAACACAAAAAAGGCTGCCCATTACAAGCAGCCTTTATGGTAATTTACAAATTAATATTATTCTACACTTTGTTGAACCAACCTTTGATTTTAACTTTCAATTGGTGGTTCATATAAATCATAACAGGTACTAAAACCAATGTTAGAAAAGTTGCAAACGCCAAACCAAAAATCATGGTCCAGCTTAATGGCCCCCAAAATGCAACGCTATCGCCACCAAAATAGATATGCGGATTGCCTTCGCTAAACAAGGTTGCAAAATCTATGTTTAAGCCAACAGCCAAAGGAATTAAACCCAAAATGGTGGTAATTGCGGTTAACAATACCGGTGTCATACGTGTTCTGCCAGCCTCTATCAATGCCTCTTTAATAGGCACACCTTCGGCTAAAAGCATATCGGTAAACTCAACCAGTAAAATGCCATTTCGCACAACTATACCGGCTAATGCAACAATACCTACACCCGTCATTAGCACACTCATCTCCATTCTAAAAATGGCATAACCCAATAATACCCCAATAATGCTAAATAAAATTTCGGTTAAAATAATAAGTGGTTTGCTAATTGAGTTAAACTGTGTTACCAGAATTAAAAAGATAATGGCCAAACTGGCTAACATGGCTTTGCCAAGAAAACCGGCAGTTTCTTCTTGCTCTTCTTGTTCGCCGGTTAAATCTACCATAATATTAGACGGCAATGGATATTGTGCTACTGCTTTCTTAACCTGAGCTACAATTTCGTTGGCGTTATAACCATTTAACACGTTAGATTGCAAGGTTACCATACGTTTTTGGTTTTTGCGTTTAATACCACCATAAGTTTGGCTGTATTTAACGGTTGCAACCGATGCTAATGGAATGCTGCGCAGGGCGCCACCCATGTTCATATCCATATACGTAATTTGCATATTCATTAATGCATTAATATTATTACGTTGATCGAAACGATAGCGTAACTGAATAGGATAATCGTCGTTTGCATCTTTAAACTTGCTTACTTCATAACCAAATATGGCACCACGCAAGGCTTGGCCTATTTGTGCAGAGGTAATGCCTTGGCGGTTGGCACGTTCGCGGTCAACCTCAATAAGTATTTCGGGTTTGTTTAATACCAGGTCTGATTTTAATTCTTCAATACCCGGTATTTGTTTATCATCTAAATACTTTTTAAGCGCTTTAGAAATTACGGCTAACTCTTCAAAATCATCGCCTGCAATTTCTATGTTAATAGGCTTGCCTGTAGGCGGACCATTAGCTTCTTGCTCTACGGTAATTTGTGCACCCGGAATATCTTTAACAACTGCACGAATACTATCTAAATACAAACGTGTAGAAATGCCATTACGTTTAGAAAACTCTACAAAGGCAACAGTAACTTTTCCTAAATGCGATTGTGGTCCGGGCTCGAATTGGCGAGGATCGCCGGCACCAATGGCCACATTAGAAATTACAGATTGAACCAATGGATTATCCAAACCAACGGTTTTAATTACCCGGTTTTCTACTTCTTTGGTTACCGAATCGGTAGTGGCTTGGTCGGTACCCACCGGTAATTGTATATAGGTGTAAATAAAGTGTGGATCGGACTCAGGGAAGAAGCCTACTTTTGGCGGATAAACAATGGTAATAAATATACTAAATATAAACAGAGCAATAGTACCAAAGAAAATGGCCAACGGACGCTTTCCTACCAATACCCAAGTAAGAAAGTTTTTAAAACGATCTTGAAATTTAGGCCATACATTTTCTTGAAAATTTAATATCCATTTCCACAACACAAATCTGTTAAGACAATACATACCATACACAAACAAGGCCAAATTGCCAAAGCCAAAGCTACCACTTAAGTAGCCAATTAGGGCAACAGCAACAAACAAAATGGTAGTAATTTTAAATCCTTTTTTATTGTTTCGGCGGGCTTGTTCTTCTTCGGTAGTTTTCATAAAATCTACGGCAAAAACCGGATTAATTATATAAGCTACCAATAATGAGGCCAATAAAGTTACTATTAATGTTACCGGTAAAAAGAACATAAATTTACCAATAACACCTTGCCAAAATGCCAACGGAATAAACGGTGCAAGTGTGGTTAATGTACCGGCCAAAACAGGCATAAACACCTCTCCGGTTGCGTTTTTAGCGGCTTGCTTTATGGGAACTTTTCCGTTATTAAACACCCTGTGTGTATTTTCAATTACAACAATGGCATCGTCTACCACAATACCTAATGCAAGAATAAAAGAAAACAATACAATCATGTTCAATGTAAAGCCTAAAACAGGCATAACCATAAATGCAATGGCCATACTAAGCGGCACAGAAAGTGCAACAAATATGGCATTTGTAGCCCCCATAAAAAATGTAAGAATTAGGGTTACCAATACAAATCCTATAATAATGGTATTAATTAAATCATGCAGTGTTATACGAGTACTTTCCGATTGGTCGCCGGTAAAATCTACCTTTAATCCTTCCGGAAATTGTTGGGCTTTCATATCAGTACAGATATCGCGAATTTTATCGGTGGCATCAATTAAATTCTGGCCACTTTTTTTAACAATATTTAGCGTTATAACATTGCTTTTATTTAAACGGGCATAGCTTTCTTGTTCTTTAAAACCATCTGTAATGGTGGCAATATCTTTTAAATAAACAAGCGCACCACTGTTAGAGCGAATAGCCAAATCGCCAATTTTTTTTGCATCGGTAAATGTGCTAACCACATTTACTTCGCGTTTAATGCCATTCATTTTTACCGAACCACCGCTAATGGTAACGTTTTCGTTGGCCAGTGTACCCATAATATCGTTAAAGGTAATTTTGGCCATTTGCATTTTGTACATATCTACATCAATGCTAATTTCACGGTCTAATGCACCCACAATATCGGCGCGGGTAACTTCTTTAAGCGATTCAATTCTATCTTTTAGGTTATCTGCATATTGCTTTAACTTATCAAGTGGAAAATCGCCACTTAAATGCACAAATAAAATAGGCATTTGCGATACATCAATATCTGTAACCTGAGGTTCTTGCGTTAAAGTTGCCGGTAAATCTTTACGTACTTTATCAACCTGGTCTTTTACGCGTTGTTTGGCTTCAGGCACATTTACATCGGTATTAAACTCTACAGTTACTACACTAAAATCTTGTAGCGTGTTACTGGTAATTTTTTTAACACCCGAAATAGATTTAACACCTTTTTCTATGTGGCGTGTAACAATATTCTCCATGTCTTTTGGAGAGGTACCCGCTTGTACGGTACTAACAATAATTTGCGGAAATACTACTTCAGGAAATTGCTCTTTTGGCAAACCCTGGTAAGTTAAAATACCTGCAATAGACAAGATAACAGAAATAATATAAATACTGGTTCTGTTATTAATTGCCCATGTGGATGGTTTAAATTCTTTATTCGATTCAATCATACTGTTATCCTTTCAGGTTAACTTAAAAATTAATGGCATCACCGTCGTTTAAGTCGGAATACCCCACTGTAATTATTTTATCTCCGGTTTGTAAGCCACTTGTAACTTCTGCAATATCGTTATAGGTTGAACCCACAATAATTTCGCGTTTACGGGCTATTTTTTTGCCATTTTCGGTAACAGCTACAAAAACAAATTTGCTATCCATGCCATACTGTATGGCATTTACCGGAACAACAAAAGCATTGTTGTTTTGGTAATCAACAATTTTTAATTCGGCTACCATGTTTGGAATAATATCGTCAACCACTTTAAAATCTACATCAATACCAACCGTACGGTTAATTAGGTTTATGCCTTTGCCGCTATATTTAATTTTACCGGTGGTTTGTTTGTTAATATCAGGAAGGTTAATAAATACATTTTGGCCTTCCTTAATTTTAGAAGCATGTGCCTCCGAAACATTTGCTTTAATTTTTAATTTATTGCTGTTTACTATAGAGAATAAGGGTATTCCGGGGCTAACCAGCTGGCCAATTTTTATATTTACCATATCGATGGTGCCATTAACAGCACTTGTAATTTTATACATCTGCACTTGTTCTTTAAGCGATTTTAATTGCTCTTGCAGCGATTCCATATTGGCTTTGGCTTGCTTAAACTGAATTTCGCTTCCAATTTTTTGTTCCCACAACGATTTTTGTTTTTCAAAAACTTCAGTAGCCAATTTAACATTAACTTCTAAAGCATCCATTTGTCTTTTTACTGCATCGGCATCAATATCTGCAAGTATTTGTCCGGCCTTAACAAACGATCCCGGTTCAACATAAACTTTAGTAACCGTGCCAATAACTTTGGCGCTAATGGTTGTATTTTCATCGCCATCTACAGCTCCTTGCACATCTATAAAATGGTTATAGGTTGAAGGCTTTAATTCACTAACCACTACGTTTACTACTTTTTTATTGGCATCAAGGTCAACCCCGGCATTTGCCAATTCATCTTCTAATGATTTAATATCGGTAGCTAATTGTGCGTATTGCGCTTTTAGTTTTTCAAGCTTTGCTTGTTTTGCTTCGGGCGAGTTGTTATCGCCACACGAAACAATGGCCAATAATGCTAAGGCCACTACAATTGTATTTTTTATGGTTTTCATTTCTGTGTTTTATATCAATTATTTTCCTGATGCTTTAATAAATTCTGCTTCTGCAATTAACAAATCGTACATGGCGGCCAATTTGTTATTTTGTGCATTTAACAAATCGGTTTGTGCACTTGTAATTTCTAATGAGCTGCCTAAACCCTCGCGGTATCTAATATTGGCGCGGTTGTATATATCTTGGGCAAGTTTTTCGTTTTCTGTTTGCAAATCGTAATTTTGTTTGGCACGTAAAAATGCATTTCGTGCATTTAATCGCTCAATTTCTATAGAGCGTTGTAATAAGTTTTTACCATTTTGTATTTTTCGTTCGTTAATTCTGGTTTTTTGAATCATTGCCGATTTTTTTAAACCATCGAATAACGGAATGCTTAAAGTAGCACCAACCGCAGAGCCTTCGAACCATTGGTTACCTAAATCGCCAAAAGTATTTCCAAACGAGTTTTGTTGGTAGCTGCCAAAAGCTACTAAACTAGGCGCATAGCCATACTGCCAGCGTCTGCGGTCTAATGTGTTTAGTTTTTTCTGTTGATCCAACAATTTCATTTCAATTCTTTCACTGAAATCGTTTAAGGCCATAACCGGCATTAACGCATCCGGATTAATTTTTTCCAGGTCGTCTGTTAATACAACCGTTGCGTTAGGTTCAACAGCCAGTAATAATTTCAGGTATTGTTGTGCAACATTCAATTGGTCTTGCACTTTACCGGCTTGAATTTTTACGTTAGATAGGGCCAGTTTAATTCTGTCGGCATCTATGCGTTCGGCAAAACCAACCTTTAAAGTTGCATTAATTTCGTTGGCTGTTTTTTCGAGTAGTACTACATTTTGGTTTATGGCAGTTTCGCTGGCTTTTAAAAGCATAATAGAATAATAGGCTTTTTTAACGCTAAGGTCTAATTCAATTTCGGCTTGTTTGGCATTAAGCGAGCTTAGCTTAACATACTCTTTGCTTGCCTTTACGCCCATTAAATAGCCACCATCAAACAACAACCAACTTGCCGATACGCTGGCTGTAAGGCTGTTTTTTACGCCAAATTGTGCAGGTAAAATACGTGTAGGTGGCGGTGGAGTATTTGGGTTTGTGGGGTCAACCAAGCCGTAGGCAACCAGGTTTCCGTAAACGGCAGGACTAATAAAATCGGGTAATGCAAGGGTTGCAACCACAGGGTTGTGCACCGCTTGCACTTGTCCGTTAATTTGCGGCAAACCGGTTGATAAAACTTCGTTAACCGTTTGTTTGGCAAGGTCTTTTTCCAGCAACGCATTTTTGTAATTGTCGTTGTTTTTTCTGGCAAGCTCAATGGCTTGGTTTAAGCTTAACTCGTAGCGTGCAACTTCTTGTGCGCTATTTTGGGCAAAGCTAAATGCAGCCAACAAGCACAGAATGGCCAGAAACTTAATTTTAAGGTGTTTCATTTGTTTATGGTTCATGTATGTGTTATAATTCTTTGATTTTTTGATTTAAAATTTCAAGGCCTTTTTCGTTGCAAATAGCCCGCATGTGGTATTTAACCAATTCCTTATGCATTAAAGGAAAGCTTAAATCTTTAGGAAAATTTTCCGGATCGGTAAGCATTTGCACCAGATGGGTATACGTATGCGTAACAATATCTGCATCGAGGTCTTTGTAGTAAATGCCTTCTTTCTTACCCTGGTTAAGGTTTTTCTTAATGTTTTGCTTTATAAACTCATAGCGGTGTTTATCTAATTTATCCCACGACGATTTAAAATACTTTTTTAAGTCGAACAAAGCACTTGGATTCATGCTACGTACATTTTCACCTACTTTTTTGGTTAGCTCTATCATATTGTCTATGGCATTATTGCCCGATTGAAAAGCTGTATTACAACATTGCTCCATATGCATTAAGTGGCTTTGCACACATTGTTCAACCAAATCGTTTTTATCGGTAAAATGCTGGTAAAGTGTTTTTTTAGAAAGTCCAAGTTCGCGGGCAACATCGTCCATGGTTATGCTTTTAAAGCCAAACTTTAAAAACAATAGCGATGCCTCTTTTAGTATTTGATCTTTTTGTTCCATTAACTTAAGGGTAAGTACGTTTTAAAACGCCACAAAGTTACAAGTGTTTTATACTACGGAAACTTTTTTACATTAAATAGTTTCCATTGTTTTGCAAGTTCCTAATAATCAAGCTAAGTATTTTTTAGTTAATGACAACTTAACGCAAACTTTATTTTTAATACCGGTGGCAAAAACCTATAAACACGGTTATTGTTGTTATCATTGCGCTTACAATTAAAAAAATGGCTGTTACCACGGTTTCGATACAAGAATTTATGCAATTTGCAGCTAATCACCCTGTATTTGATACACGCAGTGAGGGAGAATATGCCCATGCGCATATTCCCGGAGCCTATTCGTTACCCATATTTAACAATAACGAAAGAGCTAAAATTGGCACCATTTATAAGCAAGAATGTAAGCAACTGGCTGTAAAAACGGGTTTAACCTACTTTGGCAAAAACCTTACCCACTACATTAATCAGGTTGAGCAAATATTAACCAACTTAAACATAAGTAGCACAAAAACAATTTTGGTGCATTGCTGGAGGGGCGGCATGCGCAGCAGCGCCATGGCCTGGTTGCTATCTTTTTACGGTTTTGATGTGATTATGCTTAATGGTGGCTATAAGGCTTATCGAAATTGGGTGTTAGCACAATTGGCTTTGCCATTTAAGTTTAATGCATTGGGCGGATTAACCGGCAGTGGTAAAACACATGCACTGCAAAAGTTGGCTAAAAACACGCCGGTAATTGATTTGGAGGCGCTGGCCTTACATAAAGGATCGGCATTTGGCGCTTTAAACATGCCCAAACAACCCACACAAGAGTTTTTCGAGAATAGGTTGGTTCAAGCATTGCAACCTTATTACAGCATAAACGAGCAAGGAATGTTGGTTCAACCCAAAACCATTTGGATTGAAAATGAAAGCCAAAGAATTGGCCATCTAAATTTACCCAAAGCTTTTTACCAAACCTTACTTAATGCCAGGTTGTATATAACAGAAGTAAGCTTTAATACCCGATTAAAAAACATTTTAAACGAGTATGGCAAAATAGATAAAACCGAATTATCGGATGCTATATACCGCATTCAAAAGCGCCTTGGAGGTTTAGCAACTACACAAGCCATTCATGCACTACAACAACAAGATATTGAATCTTGCTTTACCATACTTTTAAATTATTATGATAAAGCCTATTACAAAGCTTGGCAGCGAAACGCACGCCGGCATATTACCATTAAAGCAGATACCACAGAAGAAATAGTAAATTTTATTTTGCATGAACCAACCCATTAAATTAACACAATTTGCAAAAAGTGCAGGATGTGGCTGTAAAATTGCTCCTGCAGTTTTAAACGAAATGCTGCAAAACAACCGCATTTTTAGCGATGTTAACCTGCTTAGCGGCAACCAAACCAACGATGATGCAGCAGTTTATAAACTAAACGATAATATGGTATTATTGGCAACTACCGATTTTTTTATGCCCATTGTAGACGATGCTTTTACCTTTGGAAAAATAGCAGCCGCAAATGCCATTAACGATATTTATGCCATGGGAGGCAAACCGATAACCGCTATTGCCATTATGGGTTGGCCGGTTGAAAAACTTTCGACCGAGCTGGCAGCAAAAGTAATGGAAGGCGCTAACGAAACTTGTAAAAACGCCGGTATTTTAATTTCTGGCGGCCATACCATTGAATCTCCTGAGCCTTTTTTTGGCTTATCGGTTAATGGAATGGCCAAAACCAACGAAGTAAAATACAACTGCACTGCAAAATCCAACGATTTAATTTACCTAACCAAACCATTGGGCGCAGGCATTTTAGCAACAGCTTTAAAACGAGGATTGTTAAACAACGAACAAACTATATCTTTATATGATTTTTTAACCCCACTCAATGCGTTTGGCATGCATTTAGGCAACTGCAAAGCCGTTAGTGCCCTTACAGATGTTACCGGTTTTGGTATTATGGGACATTTAACCGAGATGTGTTTAGGTGCTAAAATTAGCGCTAACATTGAATATAAAAAAATACCTGTTTTGCCGGAAGCCATTGGATTTATAAACAACCATGTACTACCCGATGCAACATACCGCAATTGGAATGCTTATTGTGCCGATATTTATTTGACCAATGAAATAAACGCATTAGAAGCTTTTGCGGTGCTTAGCGACCCACAAACCAATGGTGGGTTTTTAATTGCTGTTGATCCTACGCTTGAAGTTGATTTTTTAAAGCTTGCCGAAATACACAACATAGATGTATTTAAAATTGGCATTTTTACAGCGCAGGCAGAAAAAGTAATTCGGTTTATTTAGTTGTTCGTTAAAAAGCTATTTCAACATACAGCAGCAAAAGACTTTTAGTTGTTTTAATCATTTAAATTGCAAGTAATCCAAG
>VFQQ010005409.1_pt1 | contig 10588 bp, 17 predicted proteins | sample 3512341 | NCBI WGS metagenome assembly VFQQ01 (sample SAMN10412373, study PRJNA504923) | tailings metagenome | isolation source: Relicate 2 Philex TSF1 revegetated site | place: Philippines: Tuba, Benguet | collected 2017-08-29
GGCGGACGGGGGAGGCGCCCAGGGAGCCGTAGCGCTGCACCAGGTACGGGTCTGTGGGGAACAGGATGGGCAGGGTATGGCGGCAGGGTCAGAATAACTCGGAGCGAACAGCTCGAGTGGCACTGCCGAGCGCGTGTTGCCGGCACCCTGCGATGGCCCTGGAACTGCAAGCACGTTTGACAAAGAGAAGGAGCACCATGCACGCAGCTCCAGGCAACAAACACCCAGCGCCAGCTGCTGCGCCACCCGTCCTTCATCCCTCACCGGAGCAGGAGGTGAACACCAGGCCTCCCACCAGGAAGTAGGAGGGCTTGGACTCGCGCAGGTGCGGCGGCACCAGGTACTGGTACGCGCTCAGCGTGATCTGGGGGCAGGCGGGCGGGCAGGCAGCCCCAGTTGGACGGCGGTAGACATGCACACGCGGTACGCCCATGCAGAGAACTGCGCTCCGCCCCGCAGCAGCACGTCTCGCCAGGCAATGCCCCCTGACAAGCAAATCGCACAGCCTTTCTGGAGCCGCCCCTCACCTCCAGCTCCTGCTCCTGGCCGCCCCGCAGCACCTTGAGGCGCATGCGGTCCCCAATGTGCTTCTGCGTCACCACGTACCTGCGAGGCAAGGGTGCCGGGGGGCGGGCAGGGACTAAGCAGTTAGGGGAAGATGCAGTGCAGCGACATCCAGACCCACAAGATGGCGCTCGTATGCAACCACGGGAGTGCACAGCGAGGCAGCGCGACAGCCTCGGCTCTGCTTGGACCAGCTCCTTCCAAGAACTCTTGCCACCAGCTCAAGTCAACACTTTTGATTGGCAGCTCACTTGAAGTCCACGCGCTCGCCGTGGCGGAAGGGCACCGTGCCGTCGTTGCCCACATCCACGCCGTCTGCAGGTGTTGATGAGAATGGACAGAAGAGGCTAGCTTCAGGCAGGGGCAGCGGGCTAGCGAGCAAGACGATGCTGCGCTGTGCCTGTACTGTTCTGGTGGGCAATGCCAACGGGCGTGCCGCAGCAGCCCCCAAGCTGGCCCCAAGTTCCAGCCTTGCACAAATAAGGTAACAGGCAGTACCACTGAGCGCGCACCGATGGCCAGGATGATGTCGTCCGGCTTCAGCACCGACGCCTCGCTGGAAGCCTCTGAAACAGAGCGCACCTGCGGTAGACGGATGGGCAGGGCAGGGCGGGGCAGCCAGTCGTGTTTCGGTGGCGCTTGGCGGGGCGGACGGGCAGCAAGGCTACGGGGCAGCGTGCAAGCTCAACCAGTTGTCATTTGTGGCTGCCATTCGTTATGTCCAACTGCCTGCCAAACCTGCAAGAAATACGCACCAGCACGCCCTTCTGGTGCGGCTCCATGTTGTACGCCTGCGGAAGGGCAATTAGGAAGGCAATATGGAGGCATGCTTCAGGCTGGTGGGGCGAGAACCCGCATGGACAGCTTGTGCACTTTGTAGTATTTGTAAGCTTTGCAGTAGCTGCTCCAAAACAGCCCCGCGCTGTGCTCACCCGCTTGAGCGCCTTGCTGTCCATCTCCTGCCACACCACGTTCTGTGGTTTGGAGATGGGAATGGGGTGTGTGCTCCAGTCGGGCTGTCAAGTTGCAGAGCCTGGATGCTCGATGCATGCTTGCACATGCAGGATCCGTTCAACCCCCACCCACCCTCATTCGTCCAACCCACCCACACACTCGCCCACCCACCAGCGAGGGGAAGCCGGTGTAGCGCTGGTGCCGCTTGAAGTCCTCCAGGAAGTGGCGCACCACGCTGGTGGGGATCACGTAGCCTGCAGGACAAGGTCATGTGGGGTTGCAAAACAAGTGACCATGTGGGGTTGGAAACAAGTGACGGAACATGGCGGTGCAGCACCTTGGCAGGGATGGCATGGCCTACCGGGTTAGGAGAGAAAAAAGAGCATAACTGGCATGGAGCATGGCGCAGGCACAAGCCGAGGCCAGGAAGTGGCGCAAACATCAGAGCGCCCTCAATTTGACAAACACAGCTTGCTAAATGAACAGCGGCCGCTCACCCACGGACTGCACGTCGCCGGTCATGCTCTGGAATGCCACGCCCACGCACTTGCCCTGCAAAGGTGGAGGGGAATCGCCATGTGATGGCGGCAGTGCGGTGTGAGAGAGTTGGCATGTTGGCAATGCGTGTCATCGCCTTGTGCACAGCTGCTGTGCCCAGTCCTGCTGGGGCAGCAGAAACTTGTCAAATCGCAGGCAGGCTGAACGGCTGCGACCTTATCAGCCCTCACTCCTCAACCCTCAATCATCAACATCCACTCACATTCTTGTCCATCACGGGGCCGCCGCTGTTGCCGCTGTTGATGGCGGCGTCCGTCTGCACGGCCAGGAGGCTCATGCAGCCGTGCGAGTCTGGGGGTGAGTGGAGGGGGAGGTGGGAGAGGAGAAGTCTGGTGAGACAACAGCGTGTGATGCTTTGGGTTTTTAGGTCATCAGGAGATGCATCACCAGCAGCGGACAGAACAGCGGCCTGTAGGCTGACAACCAGCAGCACAGGCATGGCACTGCCCGCCCGCCCGCCATTTCAACCAAGCCTCACAGTGCGTCATCTGCACGCGGGACACCACGCCTGCCGACACTGCCAGGCTGTCGCCGCCGATGGGGTAGCCCAGCACCGCCACCGACTCCTGGGGGGACGCAGCAGGGACGCGCAGGGGGTAGAGAATTGATCACTTGAGCACCAATCTGGATGGCATGGTCTGCAAGCCTGGGCATGCTCAGCACCCAATCTGCCAACCCACTGCTGAAATGACAAATGATTCAACTCAAGACACACCTGCAGCGCTGGCAGTTCGCTCAGCTCCAGCGGCACAATGTCCTCCCAAAACTTGTCGTCCTCCACTGTGGAGAGTGACCCACGGGCATGATTGGCGATTTTGCGTAAGTGCAAATCTGTAGGCAGAACTTGGGGTGTTGACCATCCATGGCCGCAATTTCGTCAACCACACCCAGCCCAGGAACAGCCGGTTGCAAATGCTAAAGCACCACCCGCCTGTGAGCAGCGCCACGTCGCACTCGGTGCCGATGGACAGCAACCGAGCAGGCACATGGGCACACTACTCAGCCGCACCTGTAAGCAGCGCCACGTCGCACTCGGTGCCGATGGACAGCACCTTGGCCAAGTATCGCTCGTCATCGCCCCGCTTCTTCAGCTGCACCTGCAGCACAGGCAATGTGGGGAGGGGTGCACAGGAAAGTTCGGTGGAGCGATTCATGGGGGAGGCCAAATGGTTCTGCAAGGCGGCCAGCATGGCCATCGTCCAAGCCCCACTGCATTTTCCCCCTTGCTCTCAACCTCACTGCCTCTCACTCCTCCCCACCACCCCACAGCCACCCGCCTGTGTGTTGTAGCTGACGCTGTGCGCGTTGGTCAGCAGCCAGCGCTGGCCATCCTCCGTCTGGACCGCAAAGCCTGCAAGGATAAAAGGGGTTCGAGCATGACAGCATGCCTTACGGCTGACCTGGCTCAACTGCTGCTGCTCCGTCCACCACCCGCAAGGCAAAAGCTGCCCATGGCCCCCACCCGTGCTCTTGGACGTGAACTGCTGCATGCGCTGCCACGGCAGGTTGAAGTTGGGCTTGCTGCAAGGGTGAAGAGATCGGAGGGAGTGTCGAGTGTCCACAGGTGCAATGAAACGCTCCTGCATGCACCTTCTGTCCAATGCTGCCACACTTCCTTCGCCCCACCCCCAGCGGTCCCATTATCGCACCTGTGTGTGGCAAACACCTTGACCACTGCGGATGGCATGGTGTGGCAAGAGGAGGGTTGCAATGTTGTAGCGAAGGAGCAGACAGCGCAGCAGAGCAACATATTGGGCAGCATGGGACAGAATGGCAGTGGCAGAGGCAGCCCTGAGGCCCTGCCAGCCATGCCCCATCCCCCCATACAGCCACCCACCCGCATCCATGTGCTTCACCAGCGCCTGCAAGCGGGCAGGCGGGAAAGGGAGATAAGAAAAGGGCCAGCAGGGCAGTGAAGTAGTGTGGTGACCGTGGCAGCAACGGCATGTCGAGAATCCTCAACCGAGCATGCACATTGAAGTGCAAAGCTGCAAACCCTCCCTTCACCTGCCCCTGTCAGCAGCCCACAGCCCCTGGTGCATGCATACATGCGCCACCTGCCCACCCACCCGCGCGGGTGCGCCGGTGGTCAGTATTTGCTCCGCAAGCTGGTGCTTGGGCGAGCGCGGCGTGTTGGGGTCCAGCACAAAGGCTGTGGGTGGGTGATTGGACGGCAGGGGGGAGGTAAGATCCCATGGCATGACTGTGCGAGTGCCCAGGGCATTGCAGCAGGTTTTGACCACCTGAATATCCCCTTGCTAGCTGGGCAATTGCAATGCCGTCCGAAGAGCACCTGCCATGCCCCATTGCCATGCCCCCCACCCAGCGTTCCCGCCCCAAGCACTCACGCTGCTCGGTGGCCACGGCAGCTCTCTCGCTGCTGCCATTGGTGGCGCCCGGGCCAACCAGGTCTGTCATGGATGGCTGCGTCTCAATGGTGAGTGGCGGGCGGGTGGCGACAGCACTGGGTGGTGACACGGCGCGGGGGCTGCCTGTGCTCTCGCCGCCATTGGTGCCCGCCAGCGGCGGCGACAGGATGGATGCGGGTGGGGAGGGCATGGTGGACATGCCGGAGCGCTTGGGCGAGTTGAAGGCTGCGGGGAGGGAGGTTGGGGAGAGGGGAGGGCATTGCAGGTGGAAGCAAGCATGTGCGGCGGGAGAGGTGGAGAGCCATGCATCGCAGCCCTTCTGAGTTGGTGCTTTCTGGCGGCGCTGCTGCCAGCAGCTGCCTTGCACGGCAGCCCCGCCTGCGCCCCGCTCTACCATCCCAGCACCCACCTGAGGCCATCACCTCCTCAGCGCGGCGAGCCCTGGGGCTCTTAGGAGACAGGGCATCCTCCATCCTGCGCCCGCGCCTGCTGCTGCGGCCAGCGCCGGCAGGGCCAGCACCCAGCGGGCCTGTGGCGCCGGTCTGCACAGACCGAACGCCGCTGCTGGACTGCTGCGCTGCGGCCAGGCCGCGCAGGCGGCTCAGCAGCGAGACGGCCACGGGGCGCAGGACCTGCGATGAGTGGTCAATGATCAGGGGGACCGGTCAAATTCGAGCGGCGCAAGCGCCGGCGGCGGGTTGGCGCCGCGGCGGGTGCAGGGGCGAGGCGGAGGTCGGCGGGTGCAGTGCTGCATGGATGCAGGGCGGTGGGCGGTCTGGGCGACCTGCTGCACGACGGCAGGCGACGCAAGCGCCGCTGCGGAGGGTGCCGCCAGCATGGTGCACGGCCGGGTGGGCGGTGGCGCTGGCCGCGCCGGCGGGTGGGCGAGCGGCGTGATGGCGTGGGCTGCGGCCCGGGGGCGGGCCGGTGGGGGCAGGTGGCGATGCACTCGGGTGGGCAGTGCCTGAATGGGGCGTCAAGCGCTCGACCTGGCCACGCCCGAGTTGCGGTCACAAGCGAGGGGCGCCCAGAGCCCAATGTGGGTCCGATCCAGGCGGTGGCAAGCTGCCGGAAGGCGGCAGTGGGGCGGGCGGGAGGCAGCGAGGGCCACAAGCGGCGCGCAGGCGCGAAGCCAGCAGTGTCGGGGCGGGGGTGCAGGAGGGCGGCGATGGCAAGTTGGCGGTAATTTGGGGGCGGCGAGAAGCGGCGGGCGCTTTTAAAGCAGCCACTCTGCGCACTGCGCCATGCACGCCAATTTTCTGCTCCAGGCAGCCCGATCGCCTGCTCGGCAATCATTGATCGCATCAAAATGTCTGTCAGCGCGTTTGAGGAGGCGCTGGACGCGGCGCAGGTGGGCCTTGCAGGCCAAGCGCCGCTCCCTGCAGGCTGCCATTTCGATATGCAGCATGATCTGATTGATCTGCAACCATCCCAATTGCGCAGGATTACCTGGCGCTGCAGGAGGCGCTGGGGGCCGCCCTGCGGGCGGGTTTCCTGAGCTTGGCGCAGGCCCGCTACTCCATGGGAGCCGACAGGGTGTCGGCGCTACAGCTGCCCGCCCACATGACGGCCACCGCCAGGCTGCAGACGGGTGCGCCGCCGCCGCCGCCTGCCGCCAGCCGACCTGCCGCCTGCAGCTGCAACTGGCGCCATTCCAGGCTTGCCATCGTTTGCCACCACATCTGGACACCGATCCAACCCTGCCCCTGCCGCAGATGAGGGGCAGCTGGGGCTGGTGCGTGTGGCGCCCAAAGCCCAGCCCCGGGCCGCCGGCAGCAGCGGCGCCAGCTCTCGGTGCGGCCCGGCGGCAGGAGCAGCCAAGGACCATGCGGCAGCAAGCAGCAGCAGTAGCAGCATCCAGGGCAGTGCAGATGCAAGCTCTGCTGGTGCCAAAGCGGCGGGGCCAGGGGCAGATGCAGCGGCAGAAGCAGCGGGGCATGGCAGCGGCGCACAGCAGCCTGCGGCGGGCGAGCCGGAGAACTTGGCGGCCCTGCTGCAGCGCATGCAGCTGCTGGCGCAGCAGAGCGACAGCCTAGTGGACGAATTGGCTGCCAAGTACTGCACTGACAAACCAAGCGACGGCAGTGGCGCGGATAGGTGCGGGGCAGCGGCGCAAGTGCACCACCCTCCTGCGTGTCCCATTGCTGCCACAGCTGGCCCACGTGCCTGCTGTTGCGTGGTTGAGCATATTTAAATGTTCAGCTTTGCTCTCTCATTCACCCATGCTACAGTCCCTACAAGCTGCAATCCCTCGCCGCCCCGGCCTGCTGCTGAGCCTTCCCAACCGCTGGGCTCCGCCCTGCATGCAGTGCGGCAGCGGCGGCCCCCAGCTCCACCGCTGCTGGCGGCGACTTGGATGGCGAGTACGATGAAGTGGCCCACCCCTCCCGCCCGCTGCACTGGTTTGGATCGCTGGTGGCCCCGTCTCTGAGAGACGCCGAGGGCCACTTCAGCCGGGCGCTAGAGCTGGTGGTGCAAGCGGCAAATGCGCAGGCGGCCTTACGCCAGGGGCTGGAGCGGCAGCGAGCGGCGGCAGCAGGCGGTGGCGGGGCAAGCGCAGCAGGGGGAGACGCAACCACTTGATATTGCGAGCTCAGCATGGTGGGTGCCTTTTACTTCACAATTTTGCACGTAACTGTGATCACTCTCTAGGAGTTGCATGGCGGCCGGGGTGGCCATCAGCTGTACACACACGCAACGTACGAGCAGAGAAAAGTTTGTTCGGGGTGACAAGTGAGGTTACTTGACGAGCTGAGATTCCAACGACAAAAGGATGAGCGTGAAGAGTTGGTCAGGCAATGTGAAAAGCTGGGGCGGGTGATGTGGAGAGCTGGACAGGCCAAAGAATGGATTCGATTTCAGTGCAAAACAATGTACCGTTTCTTGGAGCAGCGCGTGTGCCTGCCACTGCTGCTGCTCATTGGGCCAGCCTGTGCCCGCCTGAAACAGCGCGCAAAGCTTCCTGCAAAGCGGATGCCAGCGCCAGCTCAGGCTGCCCTGCCGCCGCCGTTGGTGCTGCTGCATGAAGCGCCGAACCAGGTGCCGCAGGGAAGGCGGGCGGTGGAAGCATTGATGGGAGGGCCAATGGCATGGTTGCTGGCAGGGCTGCCGCCTGGCCAGGCATAGCAAGTAGGGCTGCTAGCAAGCTTGGTTGGAAGCCCGTCCCAGAGGCGCTGCTTGCCGCATCCAGCGATGGCTGAGGGGCCAGGGCAGCCGCTGCCACTGCGGCCGCTGCCGCAGTCTTGCCACCTTGCAGGCGGCTGCTGTGCTGCCCAGCCGATGCCGCCGCCGCCGCTGCTGCTGCTGCTGGTGACATGTGCAGCTGGCTTGCAGGAAGCTGGCCCCCTGACAACGATGCCGCATGGCCGTCGCTCAGGCTGCTGGCTGCACGCAGCAGCGAATCCAGCCTAGACAGCTCATGCGCTGCGCCTGACAGCTGGCGATAGGGCGGTTGTACCTGCGGTGCTTGGGGCGCAGCCAGCCACGGCGCCTGCTGCGCTGCAGCCAACACCGCTGCTGCTGCTGAGGCCTGCACTGGCGGTACAGGGCCGGCGCTTGGCAGCAGCTGAGCGGCACTGTTGACTGAGGCGGCGTGCTGCAGCTGCATGCGCTTGCTGCCGCTGGGCAGCCCTTGCTGCTCCAGCTGCTGCTGCTGCTGCTGCTGCTGCTGCTGCTGCTGCTGCTGGTGGCCGGCTGCTGCAACATCAGTTGCTGCTGCAGGGGCTGGTGGCTGCACGCTCTGCTTCCTGCTGCTGGCTGGCCGCTTTCTGCCGGTCACACCAGCCGCCGTTGCGCCTGCACTGCTGGTCGGCTGCCACCCCTCCCAGTCGGCTGGCAGCTCTGCCTCCAAAAGAATGACGGTTGTCCCTCCAGGCATGTCGTTATTTGCAACCGCTCTGCAGCAAGTTGCATTTGGGGCGGGATGTGATGAGTGGGGCAGGGCAGGCAGCGAGCGGCAGTCGTGCAGCACATTGCCCTCAGCTTGCAGGCCTCTCACAGCCTGACGACCAACAACAACAAGTGCATGCTAGAGCAAACCGGCCACGCACCCTCACCGAATGGGCGGCGACACAGCAGTGCCCAGCAGCTTGGCGCCGCTGGCGTCATATATGCCGGCCACCAGGCGAAAGGCATTTGCGCCCACGTGGCTGCACGCTTCGTCAACAGACAGCCACAGGTGGCGCGGGTCCTGTGGGAAAGGGGCAAGTTTGCAAAGTACGATGCGGTGGTTGTATTGAAGCTGAAGGCAGGGCGTCCACCCTGCCTGCACCGCATCCCAAGTGTGTGCAGTGTAGCATGAGCGGTGCTGTCTGCACGTGGAACAACACTCACCCGCATGAGCACTGCCTCCGATCCGTCGCTGCCGACAGAGTCCATTCGCATGCCGCCCGCCGCCCGCTTGCCCAGGCGGCCAAAGCGCTGCACAGCAGGGGGGTGGTCGAGAGCCTTGTCTTTTGTTGTTCGGGCCAACCTGTGGGCTGGAGCACAAACGACGCATGCTCAGACAGAGAACTGATCCACACGAAAAGCCTGTGACTGTGTCACTACACCCACTTGCCTGGATGGGACGCAGCGTGGGCCCCGAGCAGCCCTTGCTGCACTGCCGCCGCGTCACCAGGCGCCAGGCATAGCTGCCGCCATCTGCACCCGAAGGGTCCTCTGCTGCTGCTGTTGCTGCTGCTGCTGCTGCTCCTCCTCCTCCTGCTGCTCCTGCTGCTCCTGAGGACGGCCCACGCACTTCCTCGCCTGCTGCCGGCTGCTGACTCTGCGGTTGGCTGTGGCAGAGATGGACTTGCAGCTGCAGCTCGTGGCCAGTTGTGAGCTGGGCAGTGTAGACAGGGGCGGCTTCCTGCAGCAACGGCGGCAGCACAGGTCAAGATCAGTGATTGCTTGTACATGCTTTCAGGTGCATATGTGCAAGCATTGTGAAATGCCAGCTAACTGAAGAATTAAGCTGCACTGCACTCACCTTATCATCCTGATCAGCGGATCGCGGCTGCGGCAGAGCCTTTGATACTGCAGCTGCCCTCTCGGTCCCATCGCCGCCGCCGCCGCCTGCTGGCCGCAGCACCAATTCTACCGGGCTGTATGACCAGCGGCGGAGACCTAGTTTGTACGTCCTGGCAGGCAAAGGGAGGCGGAATGGAGGCGGGCTGGGCAGAAGGAAGAGAATCCTACAGCTGCTTCATTCCCCCCGGCGCAACCCCCCTGCCGCCCACCGCCCCCTCGCTAGCGGTGATCCAACTAACGCTCCCCGCGGTGCGCTGGTCCGACATCCGGTAACATCTGCTCACCTGAGCTCAGGAAAGGGGGCGCCTGCCGCCCGCCGTTCGGCCAGAGAACACGCAAGTTCTGTTCGCAGAGGACAGACCTCCATCGCCCGTCTCAGCGGCCTCCAGAGCAAATGGAAGCGCGGCCGAGGCTCTTCATGCCTGCGGAGCAATCCCGCGAACGCACGGGGGGAAGAGCCCCGAGCGGCGGTGCGCACAGCGCAGCGCACCCCGCCGGCCCCCGTGCAGCCCAGCCTGCACCCTCCCATCGGATTGTGGTTTGTGCAGCCGGTCAATCACCATATAAATCAGTACCTCAAGGTGCAATCTCATACAATGGCAGCATTTACATGGCTTGGCACGGCACACTCGCCGTGCAGTGGGGGGCGGTAGAAGCAAGCTGTGAGGTGTGAGAAGAGAAGTGGAGGATAAGAGCAGCCGTGGCTGCATTGGCAAAGAAGGATGGTGCATCGTGGAAGAAACGGGGAGATGCAGTGTGCAGGGCAGCCAGTACTGCCGAAACGAGCAGCGTCGCCCATTGAGGCCCGGCCGCATGAACCAGGAAAAAAGTGAAATGTTGAAAGGGGAGTGTGGCATCCCTGGGCCAGTGCAGCAGGGCACGGTGAACAGAGTGGATGGGCTGCGCTAGACAGAAAAGGTGATGTGAGAACTCATGGGGCAAGGGAAGTTGAGCAAGGAGAGGCAGGTTGGGAAAAGGCTAGCAAGTTCTGTCCATGAGATTCCTGCAGGTCTGCCCAGTCGATTGGGCCCATGGTCGGGACAGTTAGGTGCAAAGGTTGTGCAGAAACCGCCACAACAGTTAAATCTCGTCAGTACGCGAGGCAGTGGGTGAAAAAGCAGGAGCGTTGGGGC
>VFQQ010005410.1_pt1 | contig 10587 bp, 15 predicted proteins | sample 3512341 | NCBI WGS metagenome assembly VFQQ01 (sample SAMN10412373, study PRJNA504923) | tailings metagenome | isolation source: Relicate 2 Philex TSF1 revegetated site | place: Philippines: Tuba, Benguet | collected 2017-08-29
GCATTGGCGGCGCGGCTGCCGGCCCGGCAACGGATGCGATGAATTCTCTCCCCCTCTGTACACGATCACTGCCATTTTGTATGCACATTTTATGCCGGCTGTGACTCGGTGTGCCATGCTATGATACTGTGCTTCGATTTGCATGCAATGTTGATGTGAGTTGCCTGTCCTTACATTTTGTGACTGGAATAATCAAGCCTGCTAGAGGGTGTAAAACCAGCTTTCATCAAGCAACGAAAACACCTGTATGGAAGAAGACAAATGCAAGGTGCAAGGCACAATCAAGGTGCACATAAATAAAGCCTGCACCCAGGCAAACTTGCCTTGTCATGTGCGGCTGCAGGGGTCGCGGTCAGCTGGAGGGACCTGCTGCCACAGCCTGCTCATCAACCCTCCCCCGGCTGGGACGCCTGGCGCTGCAGCTGCTTTGGTCACTGCCCCTCCGGCGGCTGCTGCTGGCCCTGCTGCTGCTGCTCCTGCTGCGGGGGTGCTGCAAACAGGCTGCCCTTGAAGCCGAGCTTCTTCAGCAGCCCTTCCGCCTCCTCCAGCGTCTGGCGCTCCTGCAGCGGGGAGGAGGCAGGCTGCAGATGGTCACTAGGCACAGCAGCTGCCATGGTGGCTGCACACCCAGCCGCCCCAGCCAGGTGCTGTGGCATGACAAACTGTCAGCCCTTCTGTGCGGCCACAGTGTAATCCTGCCACCCAGCAGGCATGACAGGACCAGAGGCCCCGTGTAGCCCAGCAGGCTGGCGCGGCAAGCCACCAGGATGCCGCACAAACCCATCAAAACACCACAAAGCCCAGCATCAAAACACAACCCATCGGAATACCACACAAACTCATCATCAAAAAGTCAGGCCGGCAGCCACGCACCAGGCTGCCGAGCGCGTCCAGCTCATCGCAGGCCCCCGCCACCGCCTTGCCCAGCGGCGTCTTTGAGCTCATGGCGTCACGGTAGCTGCCCGGGATCTGGACGTCCTCCTCCGGCAGCAGGCCCTCGCCCTCCTGTAAGCGGGCAGGTTGTAGAGGAGTGGAAGAGGGCATGAGGGTTGGGTGGGTGGTCGCATGGAGGCAACGGGTGGGGTGGTACACAGGGGGAGGCTGGGCATGGCTGGGAATGGGGAGGCACGGCAGCGATGGGCCCTGCTGCTCCCTGACACAAAGTGTGCCATCCAGTTGAGCGCTGTGTGCGTTTTGGCAGGACGACTGAAGGTTGCGACAGACCTGTCGTCTGTCCGGGCTGAACAGAACCCCGGGCAGAGCAGCATGGTGTGCCGCCATGCTGCTGGGTGGCTTGCTTGCAAGCTTGCATGCATCGCCCAAATTATGTATGCGTGCAGCTTTGAACTGGCTGAGGGAGACAGTACGACGCACCTCGGGCGCTGCCTCAGCGTTGCTGCTCGGGTCGGCTGCTCGCAGGCGCCGCAGGCGGCGCTGCTCCGCCGCCGCCGCTGCTGCCCATGGCTGCCGGACCGGTGTTTGCCGGGCTGCATGCACTCGTGCCACGACCCTTCGTTGCTGCAGGTGGGCGGCAGCGTGTCCTGTGGTGGCCAGCGCGAACGCCATTGCGGGCTGCGAGGCTGGGCTTGCGGTCTGGTCCTGCGGGTTGCGCGATGTAGTGTTGTACCAATGGGCGCGATGCCACTGTGGCCGGAAGCGCCCTGAGCCCTGCATGAGCAACGCTTCGCTGGCAGCCAATGCCTTGCGAAATGAAACGGGCATGCAGGCTGCGCACCGAAGCCCAGCAGCTGCGGAGATATCGTGAACATCGGCATCGTCGCTGCAGCGCGCTCTGTGCACGGCCCCGTTGCTGCTCTCCCAGCTGCGGCCCGCAACCATGGTTCTGGACGCGACCACAAAGGACAGGGTCCGCCAGCAGGCAAGTGATACCATTGGGGCGCTCCTCGGGCCTCGATGGCGGCGTATGCATGGCTGCGGCAGCCAGCGCCCGCTTCTGCAGGCCTCCCAGCGGCCCCAACCCGCCCCTGCCTCGCTGCAGATCGAGTTCTACTTCAGCGACAGCAACCTGCCGCGCGACAAGTTCTTGAGCGAGCGCGTCGCCGCCGACCCGGAGGGCTATGTCGACATCGCGCTGCTCTGCATCTTCACGGTGAGGCCCTGTTTTGCGTGCTCCATCTTGCAGTGGCGTGCGTATGGACGTAGTCTCAGTAGCATCCAACATGCCGATGGACACGAGCGGGCCGCAGCGCCGCGCTGCCTTGCGTCGTGCCCCTGCCGCCACCCAACAGCCCCTCCCACACTGCCTGCCATCCCGCCACCCTGCTGTTGCCTCCCTCGCAGCGCGTGGCCGCCCTACTCAAGTCCAACGTGCGCGAAGTGGCGGGGGTGAAGGAGGAGACGGTGGCTGATGTGGCGGATGCGCTGGAGGGCAGCAGCGAGCTGGCGATCAGCGAGGACCGCAAGCGCGTGAAGCGCGCAGTGGCGCTCAAGGCCGCGGACGAGGTGCGCTCGATGCTTGGTTCAGAATTGGACAGTTGGACGTTGAACTGAGTGCGGCAGCTAGGGCTGGAATGTGGGCTTGCGCAGCTAGGCGGCTGCATTGCTAGTGTGGGAGCTGATGGCTGCTGTTGGATGCTGAAGCGGCCAGCCGCAGCTGCACTGTTTTGTGTGCTTGCTGCCTGGCTGCACTGCTGCATTTGCAGGCCCGCTCTGCCGCAGCTGCAGCGCCTGCTGCTGCCGCGCGTCATCCATCAGCCAGCACCGAGCGACCGGCAAGGGACGAAGCGCTCGCTGCTGCCGGTGGCACCGCCTGCTCCTCTCCTATGCATACACTCACTCATCAACTGCCTGCCCTCAATCTCTGGCCGCAGGTGTCTCGTGAGGTGGACTCTCGCTCCATCTACGCCTCGCCCTTCCCCTTTGATGCCACCCTGGACGCCCTCTCCGACTTCTTCCGCCAGCACGGTGCGGCTGAAAGGAGCTGTGCAGCTGTGCACGGCAGTGCTGTGCAGCTGAGGTCTTTGCCCAGCTGCGGGGCCCATGGGTGCAGCGGTGGGCTTGGGGGCTGTGCCGTTGAACTGCCTGTTGGGTGTCGTTTGGTGGGTCAGCTCCAGCCCACCTGCCTGTAGTTGGAAGGAACCCTTCAGTGCTGACTGGCCTGCTGACCGCCGGCACTCAACGCTCACTCCCTCCCCATGCTCCCTGCCCCATTGGTTGCAGGCGAGGTTCGGTGCGTGCGCATGCGGCGCCACCTGACCTCCAAGGACTTCAAGGGCTCGGTGTTTGTGGAGCTGGCGTCGGAGGCGGAGGCAGAGAAGGTGTGTTGAGTGTGGGTGCGCAGCTGCGGAAGCTTGGGCAGAGGACAAGCAGGGCTGGGCTGGGTGGGACTGTGGAGGTGCGCCAGCTGGCACGCAGGGGCTGCACATGCTGAGCAGATGCTGAATCCAGCGGGCGCCGCCTCGCCAGTGCCCACCGCCGGCTCGGCGCCATCTGCAGCAATCCCTGCCCGTCCTCACTATGCCACAAGGTTCCCACACTGTGCAGGTGCGCGGGCTGTCGCTGGTGTACGAGGGCGCCCCGCTGGCCATGGAGCCCAAGCTGGCCTACATCCAGCGCAAGGAGGCGGAGCGCAAGAGCCGGCCGGGGGCGGCGCCCACGGCCGCCGCCGCCGCCGCCGCCGCTGCGCCGGCGGCCGGCCGCAAGCGGCGGGCGGAGGGCGAGCCGGAGGGCGGGCAGCGGGGCGGCGACGGCGGCGCGGCTGCTGCTGCTGCTGCGGCGGCTGGAGGAGAGGAGGGAGGAGAGGCTGCTGAGGTGGAGGTGGGCGAGTACGAGCCCGGCTGCGTGCTGGCCTTTGACTTTGGCGAGGCCGAGTTTGCAGAGGTGCGGGGCGGGGTTGTCTGGGGTATGGATGTGTGGGATGTGGTGCCTTGTTTGGCAGGCTGGGTGGCAGGTTTGGCTGGGGGAAGAGTGCTTGATGCAGCAGGCGGCGGGCAGTGCTGGTAGACAGTTGCACTGCAATGGAGCATGCTGCACACAGCAGGCTGTCAAGAGGCGCAGTGTGCCCACCTGCCGGGCTCCTGCTCTCAAAGCCGCCGCCATTCCCAACCGAGCGCGTGCTCCTCCCGGCGCCCTGAACCTGACCTGCCCTGCCCCCTACGTCTCCCCCCTATTCTTTGCAGGCGCCCACTTTCGGCCTGATCAAAGACACATTTGGCGGGCGGCACGACGGCGGCGTGCAGTATGTGGACTACCAGCAGGGCGGCAAAGTGGGGCACGTGCGCTTTGACACGGCGGCGCATGCGACCAAGGCGCTGGAGGGCGCCGCGGACGGCAAGATGATGGTGGCAGGTTACTCTGCTGCTGTGCGGGTGCTGGAGGGAGAGGAGGAGGAGGCGTACATGAAGGTGGCGGCTGTGCAGCGCGCAGAGGCGGCCAAGCAGCGCGAGCAGAGCGGCGGGCGCGGCGGGCGCGGCCGCGGCCGCGGCGGGCGCGGTGGCGGCCGAGGGCGGGGCGGCCGCGGCGGCCGCGGCTTCAAGCGCGGCCGGCACAACTGAGAGTGCGAAACGATTCCCTTGTGCACGTCAGGCTAGGCAGCTGACCCCACCCCTGTCATATGACCCCCTAGGCTAAGCTCCTCCAGCTCGTTGTTCCCCCTGCTCCCCCCTGTTTATGCTCCCCTCCTCGGCTCTTTGTCCCAGCTGGCAGCTGCTGCCTGGTTGTTCACATGCAAGTAACGACCCATCACGTTATAAGAAGCAGGGCGGCTGCCAGGCTCGAAACAATCGCCGCTATCAAGGGTTGGCAGCCCACAGGCCACGGCGTCCTCGCTGCCCCGCTTGTGGCGGCTGTGCTGCCCTCGCTGCCGTCTGCACTGCTGCTGCTGCTGCCGCTGCCCCGCTCCGCCACCACTTGCACCTGAATCTTCACGCCTGCAAGCTCAGGTCGGGGTGGCGGCAGGTGCAGGCTTGGAATGTTAATGAAGCCTGCGTCCCGGAATGCAGATGCCCTCTGCTCGCCATCACCCGGACTCTTGCAACAGAGCAGCACCGGCAACCAAAGGCAGGAAGGAGTTTACAGGCAATCTCACCCTTCTCACAGGCCCCAGGCACCGGGCTTGTGAGCCAGTATGTGCCAGGCTCGGCGGGAGCGTCAGCTGTCGGCCACAATGTGCCGGATGGGTTGCTGTCTGACACTTCTATGAGCGGCTCGCACGTCGAGTTGTTGAAATCGGCTGCGGTAGAGGCAGGGGGCAACAGCACATCATGGCAGCTGCTCGGATGGCCGTGCCTGGCTGCCACTGCCACCCCAGGATCGCCACAACACAGCATCCCTGCACCGCACCTGGGCACTGCTGCGGAGTGTCGCCCAGGATGCGGCACACTCCCTGCGGCCCCTCCTGCTCCCGCCAGCGAAACACAACGGAGCCGGGTGGAGCGGTGCTCTGTGCGGCACAAAGCCGGATGATGCCACCCTTGGGCAGCCGCACATTCGGATTGCCCCAGTAGATGAGGTCCCAGCCGCCGCTGCCCCACGCGTAGCAGTCGCCCTCTGCGGCAGGGATCAGGGCGGGTGGAGGGTCAGCTTCGGCAGGCGGCGGCAGCCAGGAAGGGCACGCGGCGGCGGCGGCGGCGTGGCTCGGTGCTGTGCGGAGATTCTGCACGACTTAACATCCATCCGCTGGCTGTACCTTACCAAAAAACGCTAGGGAAGGGCGCAAGACGGCCACAATGAGAAGCGCCGCAATGGGTCTCATCGTGCGGCTGCGCTGTGAAGGTGGAGGATAGCAAGAATGAAAGACCGTGGGCTGTACTGCAATGGGGCGCGACGGCGTCAAGCGGGGCGGCCATGGGCGGCAACGGCGGCGGTGCGCTGGGTGCTGCGCTGCCGCCGGGCAGGCCTGTGGCAATTGGCTGGAGGCCTGTGGGCCCACCCGGAGGAAACTCAAGTTGCTGCTGCAGGTTTGGTTCAGCTGACACGCAGTCTCAGCGGCCAAATGTGTTGCCCCTCCTCTCTCTACATCGTCTGTGGCGCAAGGCGGCTTGTCCGACAATGTGCACACGGTCCAAGCTACAGATGGCTGTGTCGGTAACAGAAGCCGATCCCGCATGTGCAAGCAGTCGTTTGCCCAGGAGCACATCATTTTAATATTGGGCTGTTCAGGCTGATGCATGCAGCTGAGCTGTTTTGGCTCATATTATCCCAGGGTGAGGTGAACAGGCCCAAAAATTGGAGAACGGGCGCCAAAAGTGGAGTATGCTGCACTGCCAGGGATGAACTGCAACGTTCAAGTAGTTGGTTCCCTGGTGGCAATTCAAGTCAGGGCGCTTGGGAACACCAGCTGCCTGGCCTGCGCTCATGCTGGATTCACCATGCCCACTGTGGCGAGCGAACCTGTGGACGCGGAGCACCGGCAGCGGGAGGCCTCAATCTCGCACGGTGCCTCAATCTCTAGGCACGTGGCACGTCCAGCGCCTCATCAGCCCGAACCTCGCTGTTCGGCTCGTTCGCCGCTAATTACCGCCCCATCGCAGCTCTCTGCAGCCGCTCTGCACCATGCGCGCCGCAACCCTCTGCGTCCTGGCCCTCTGCGTGGCGACCTGCCACGCGCGGCAGCTCTACGCGGCCGAAGGTGAGCTGGGATGGGGCCGGCCGGGCAGCAGGGCGCGCCAAGGGCCACCGCCGCTGCTGTCTGGCGGTGCCGCCGCACGCCGCCCACTCTTTCCCCTCTCATTCCCTTTCTCCTCCCCTTACCATTCCCTTTTTCCAGGCGACCCGGCCAACCCGGCTGCCCTGTGCGACCCCGTCACCAACACCACCATCGAGCCGCCCGCCAACTCGTACCCGGTGTTCAGCCTGCTGGGTGCGCACGCCGCCTGTGTTTGCAGGCTTGCGTGGCTGGAGTTTGGCCGTGTATGGGGTGGCTGGCGCACATGATTGCGCAACCCGTGACGCTGTCTGCTCTCAGCAACGCCTGCACCATCGCATCCAAAAACGTAACACCAGCATGCAGTGACACCCATTCCTGCATTCCTGCAAAGGCCTCACCGCTGCATGTCTGTTTGCTGCTCCCAACGCCACTCCCTCGCCCCACTCACCTGCCTGTGCAGCTGAGGGCAGCCGCAACTACACCTGCAAAGATGGCAAGGTGGACAAGCCCTGGGCACTGGTGCGCGCTGCAGCAGTGGCGGCTGGTCGATGTGGAAGGGCGGCACCAGGGCAGGGCGGGTGCAAGTGCCACTGCCCGGTGGGTTCGCCCACCGTACTTCGGAACCAGTCCAGGCAGCTCAACTTGGCCCATGCAACGCTGCTGCAGGCCAACATCAGCACCATCTGGAGCGCCGATGGCGAAGACTACACGGGGTGCGCCCCTTGCCAGATGATGGCTGAATGGCTAGCACGCTGCTCGCCGGGTGTGTCCCAGGGGCTGGCATGGCGACTGCCTGCACATCAACTGTTAGGCCTCCAAACACGCCCTTGCAGGCTTATTTACTACTACGAGAATGGGACAGCTGCGTTTGATATCACAAACGGCACTACTGGCGAGCCGATCGGCGCCATCCCCCTGATCGCTCCGCCCGTCACCCAGCCCGCCCCCTCCCCAGGTGTGCCCGCTGTACATAAGCCATCTGTGGGGGCAGCCAGCATGCCAGCACACCTTTCTGAGACTGGTGCACCGTCCGCTGTGCACTTCTGCCTACACCCGCTAGCGCTCGCCTCCTCAGGATGCCGCTGACCCTGCAGTCGTTTCCCTGTCACCCACCCAACCGCTTCTTGCTTCCACTCTCCAGAGGACCTGGCCTGGGCTCGGTTCCAAGTGAAGGAAGTGATTGGCGATATTCCCCTGGTGTCATATGTGGTGCGCAATGAGACGGTGGGCGGCGCTGAGCCCGCTGTGTGCGACGCCCCGCCTGGCGAGTACATCATCGTGCCCTCCACCTTCCGCCTCACCTATTACGCCTGCGAGTGAGGGCAGCCAATGCACGCCCAAACTGCGAGTGAGGCGGCTCACTCCGGTTCTTCACACGCTGGCAACGATCTGCCCTCAACCTTTGAATGCTCGTCCGGCCCAGCGGCTTTCGTAAGCTGAGCGGCCGATTAACCCCTCCCCTGAACACTACGACCCTGCTCTCTCCCTGCGCATGCTTTGCCGCACTGCCACCCAACCCGCTGCCTCTTTCCTGGCCCACCCGCCCCTCACCAAGCCCCCTTCAGACTGGTTTCTCTTCCTCTCCGAGCACTCGCGCCCTGCACAGCTGCCAAGCACTTGCTCCCGCCCACTCACTTGAGCCAGATCGGCTCCTCTGAGCTTTTCCATCTTTAAGAACTCGCCTCCATCGGGATTTCTGGAACACCCCACCTCTCGCCTCAGCGCCGCCTGCCCATTTGCAGACGCACTGCTGCCCTAGCGCACGCTTCACCACTTCCATATACCATCTTCTGTTCTGTGAATCAGGTTTCCACTTGCACAACGTGAACTGCGCAAAGACTGACTGCACACAACGGCCCTGCTGCACCGTGTCCGCACGCTGGGCGGCGGCGGTGCTGCTGTGCAGGCCAGGTGTCGGCGTCCTGCTTGGGCAATTCCTCTGCGATACTCGACCCTTCGCGACACCCTCCAGCGCCAACTGTGCACAGGGCAGCGCGCGGCGGCAGCCAGGGCTCACAGGAGGGCGTTTGCGGCCCGCTGACTACGCTTTACACGTGCAAAGAATCCGCCAAAGCTCGAATCGGGCGCTAGATTGCCCCGCAGAGGCCTGGAGGTGCGTTCGGCGCCACCTCCGGCCGCGCCGCAGCCCAGCACTGCCCTTGATAAGGTCATGGTTGCGGTGGGAGGCAAGTCAACGCGGGGGCGATCCCTGCCGCTCACTCCGCTGCCGCCGCCGCTTGCCGCCGCCGCCGCCGCCGCCTTCCTGCCGTCCCAATGTGCAAAGCCTCCTGATCACCTGGCTGCAGCCATGGACAAGCTCAAGGCGCTGGTGGCGGCCAAGCGCAAGGCCGCGGAGGAGGAGTTTGGGGGCAAGAAGTATGTGCGGCGGGGGGAGATTGAGGAGCTGCGCCTGGCCAAGCTGCGGGAGGAGGAGGCGCGGGAGCGCGAGGCCAAGGTGGGCTGGCGGCACTGGGATTGTACGGTTTTCGTATGGTTGTTGTTTGTTGGTTCCCTGACTGTGTGTACTGCGCCAGGTGCAGGCAGTGGTTGCAGGCACAAACTAGCCATCGCAGCTGCCGGTGACAACCTGCCTGGTCTGTCCGCCGGCGGCCGTGGCAGCTGCTCAGCGGCGGCAGCACTGCCCTGGCTGCAGCAGCAGCCGCCTCGAGCAAGTCTGGACTCTGTCCTTGTGGCTTACATCCTGCTTGCAGGAGGCGCGGCGGCGAGGCGGCGACAGCGGCGGCGAGGAGGGCTCTCGCCCAGCCAGCCGCGCCGGCGAGCCGCATGCACGCCCCGACTCGCGCGCAGGTGTGGGCCGCCTGCGCGCAGCGCGCTGCACTGCTCCGCTGTCGCTGCAGCACAGATCCGGCTGCTGGGCTCGCATGCTTGCAGTCGTGTGCTTGAGGGGTGCAGCGGTCGCTGCTTTTGCTGGCGAGGCCCCCCGCTGACCCATCCATGCCCCCGCCCAAACACCTGCCCGGCCCCCATCCCCCACCCCTGCGCAGGCGGCAGTGCGGCGCCCACCCCGGTGCCCCAGGAGCTGCCTCGGGAGGAGGTGATCCGCCGCCTGCGAGCGCTGGGCGAGCCCGTCACGCTGTTTGGCGAGAGCGACGAGCAGCGCTTTGAGCGCATGCTGCTGGCGGAGCAGAATGTGCAGGTGGGGGGCTGGGGCTGGGCTTGGATCGGGTGGGGGGCTGGGCTGGTCAGCTTTGGATGCCGGCAGGGCGGGCAGGCGTTAGGGTGCTGTGGGCCACTGTTGTGTGGGACGTTTGGTTCAGAGGCTGCACACCTCCCAGCAGCTCTTGGTCGTCTCTCGAACCTGGGGCATCATCTCAGCTGGTGCTCACTCCCACCGCCGCTTCGTTCTTGCCTCAACCCGCAGGTGGAGGACGAGGCGCGGGGCGGCGGCGAGTTTGAGAACCTGCACATCAAGTTCAAGCGGGAGGCGGAGCAGCGCAAGAAGGCGGGTGCGTGGCAGTCGCTCGTGGTCAGGGCTGGCTGGTTTTGGGGGTGCACAGATGTACACATTTGGGGGTGCCCAGAGCGCAAGGCGCAGCAGCGGAAGAAGGCGGGTGCTTTCGAAGGTTCCGAGTAATGGTAGCAGTTCAGAAGGCTTACACGCCTGGTCTGATGGGTTGGCGTTCAGATGTAGAAAGTAGAAAGGTTGATAGATACGCCCAGGCGCTGCGCCAGGCTGCCCAACGGCACGTGGCTGCTCCAACCCCCTCTTGCCTGTGGCCCTTCGCCGTGCCGGATGGCGCCTGCTCCTCCTGACTACTCTGAAAGCCACTGCCCTCCTTCCCAGGCCTGGGCAAGAAGGACAAGGCCAGTGGGCGCAGCAGCGCGCTGGGCGGCGACAAGGAGGGCGGCGAGGAGGGTCCGCGCGCCGGCGGCGCCGGCGGCGACCCGCAGCAGCAGGACGGCGGCGGCGAGCAGCAGGCGCTGGTTGAGGTGGACCCGGAGCAGCAGGTGGGACAGGG
>VFQQ010005411.1_pt1 | contig 10587 bp, 16 predicted proteins | sample 3512341 | NCBI WGS metagenome assembly VFQQ01 (sample SAMN10412373, study PRJNA504923) | tailings metagenome | isolation source: Relicate 2 Philex TSF1 revegetated site | place: Philippines: Tuba, Benguet | collected 2017-08-29
GGTCTGTCGTTTGTCTATTTGGTCGTATGTTGTCTAACCAAGGATGTCTAAATGTCTGTCATGTGTGTTATGCATCAGGCGAATTACCCACGCATATGTCATGCATGTCAGTCTGTCTGCCTGAAGCTAGCCTACGCAACCCATTCCACGCAGCCACAGCCACAATAGCACAGACACCGCCACACCAAGCAACCACTGCACTGAATAACTGGCACCTTCAACACCGTGCTGCAACTATACGCACACTGTGGGATGACCACACTGAGCAACCTTCTGCATCAGTTAAGCTGCCACAGCCGCTGCCGGCCGCATGTGGCTGTGGCGAGTCAGCTGGCAGCTCTCACAGCTGCGTCTGCGGGACAGATAGTCGTGCGTAAACCTGGCACCTGAGAGTGCCTGTTGGTGTGCCTCGCAGCATCACCGCTGCACCGACGTCTGCGCCCAGCGAGTGCTTGTGTGGCGCCTGACCGACGCCCCAGGGGTTGCAGACAACCCTGTGCGGGCTCACTGCTGCTCGTGCCACTGCTCCTCACAGGCTGAGGCTGCGTATGCTATAGAAGGGGTCGCAGCAGCGCTGGGCTTAGCTACAACTTGCTGTTGCCGGGCATCTGGTAGTTGCTGCCGCCTTGCCCTGGCAGTGGGTTGTCTGCCACCTCACTGGCGTGTGCCACCCTAGCAATGACCACTGTGATGTCATCCATCTTGCCACCCATGTAAGCGAACCCAGCCTGCGTGTGGTAGACACGACAGCACGAGACACACACGCCTTAGAAACATGTGGCGCTATATATTAGGCCTATGATTCTTCAACCTGTCAAGCCTCCACGCTGCGCGTTTGCTGCATGGGGCGCTTGCGCTGCCCGGCTGATGCTTCGCAGATGCTATGCAGTGTGCCATGCACGGCACTTGGAATGCGTCACTGTATGCTACGAGCTAGTGCAACAGCACACCTGGAAAGCTGCGTACGCGAACGGCGATGCAAACTTAGGATCTGACGCTCTATGCCGCGCGTAGTGGGCCAAGACCTGTGCGGTCTTGTCCATAGGCATGTTGACGTCTTGACAGTATCTGCAACATTGTACAGACAGACACACATCCATAGTGAGCTGCACCCGCGTCTCCTATACGCCGAGGCCTGCACTGAGGCAGTATCAAGACGTACGCCGCCCATTGATGCGCGCCCTGCGACACAGCCCCTGTGCTGCGTGCCATGTGCTGGCAGGCACTGCCAAGCAACCCACCTTACAACCGACATGATTTCCTCGTCGAAGCAGTTGTCCCACAGCCCGTCTGTCCCTAGTATGATGACGTCTCCTGTCTGTACAACTAACTCAAAACGCTGTGAGGCTGAGGGAGGGTCGCTCATACTGTCTACACTGCCACACTGATAGGGGAAGTTGAAGTCGTGCTGCTGCTGCGGACTGTGGAAGACAACCTGCACACAACGAAGGTTTGTGAGCGCACAAGCACAGTGTCATGCTCTGGCGTGGCTGCTACGAACTACAGACATCCGGGTGTGTGCTATCCTTGTGGTGGCTAAGTCCCTAGGCGGCAAGACACGCAGGTGCACTCCATGCTGCACACGCACCTGTCCATCCCTGATGATCAAGAAACCTGAGTCACCGAGATTTGATGCCAACAATCTGTCTCCAGCAATGACGCAGACACAGGCTGTCGAAGACCCTGCAAAAGAGGGAGGGGCACACGTGCATCAGTGCACGGGTATGTGTTGTCTGCGCAGCCCTGCCACCGCCCCTGCCACCGCCCCTGCAAGTGCACTGAGCAACGTGCGGCCTGCTTGCAGAGACTTTACGCGTGTAGGCACAGGAGGCTCACCTCTGACATCTGTCTTGGAGTATGCCTTCTCTAGAATCTGCTGCTGTAGCTGCGTTGCTTTACTGTCTGCCGTGACGTCTATTTGCCCGCTGCTACTTAAGCTGGAATTGAGACTGCTCATGAGGCTTTTGAAGTCTGAGCTGCTTGTCCCTGTCATCTTGTCTGCATTGTCCTTGGCGTGCCCCATCAATTGCCGTGCGTATGCGCCAGCGTCAACACCGACCTCCGCCTGCGCGCGGTCACGCAAGACAAGGGATAGCTATGCGCAAGCCGCAAGGGCCTCGTGTGTACTACGAGAGTGCAATGGACACAGCGTTGGCTGCAAGGCAGGGCTGCAGGAGAGCTGACAAGCTGACCAGGTCGTGATGCCCGGACTAGGGTGCGCTTACCCAGCCGCCCACGCCGTCTGCTACACCCATTGCCCGCATTGACTCTGACACAAAGAACCAGTCTTCGCCTCCCTTGGCCATCTTCTCTGGATGAGGAAGCACGTAGGCGCCTGTGACTAGGACGAGCTGAGCCCTGCGCACACGCACGGTGCACTCCTCGCCTTCTGGTGAGTTCCAGAGCTCTCTGCCGCCTGTGATCCCTGTAGCATAGATAGTTGCTGGCTGAAGGGTCCTGCTGCGGAAGTCTGGGGACAAAGAGCGCCCGTGAGGCCGGCGCCCGAGTTGTGAGCTGTTCAGCACAGACCTACCAAGAACTCCGAGAGCCACTCGTTGATGACTGTGATTGTGTTGCTGTTGCTGCCTCGCCCCCTACTGCTTGCGTGCTCAGGCGTGCTCGGCGCCAGCCGCGCATGGCAGCCTGCAGAGGCAGAAATGGCGTCAGCTCAATAATCGAAACTCAGCATCTGGTGTGCTGTAGCGTCATTTGCTGCTGTGCCAGCCCTGAGTCTGCCAGTGACGGCTCACCAGCGAGTGTGGGGCTGTGAAAGGCATGTGTTCCGCTCTTCTGGGTAAGCTGGGGCACCAGGGATTTGCCAGCGCTGCCATGGGTGAGCAATGGAAGGTTGCTTGATGAATAGCTGGGAGTCTTTGCGGAACAAGCTGTGGGGTACCCCGCCCTGAGGCGCTGGCCTGCATAAGAGAGCTGCTTCTCATGGTTGGTGTGTGGGTCAGTGCATATAAAGCCCTCCGAAAGAGCATACGTCGCTCTGGCGCGTTGTGTGCAGCGGCCTCAGCCAAAGTCGCGGAGTCTGGCAAGCACACACGTTACGCTACTCGCATCTTCATCAACAGCACTGCCACACCACCACTGTCGTCATTGCTTGCAGAAGGGGCTTGGCAAGAGAGGTAACGCGACAGGAAAAGTCGGTTGGACTTTCTGCCCCCTCTGTGGCCGTCTGCGCTTGTCCCCAGGGCCTGTTATGATTACGGACTGCCCAAGTCTGGGTTGGGACCCGACGGGCAGAGATTCAGGGGTAAGGGTAGAGGCTAAGGTTTAGGGGCAGACACCGCTGCTCCTGTTCTACTCCTTCCCAGTGCCCTCAGCTGCGCGGTCGCCACCAGGTGCCACATATACATAAAGCGCTGGGGCTGCACGACAGTGATGCACATAGAAAGAGGTGGTGGCGCTGAAAACATAAGCGCTTTGCACAGCTTGTGTGTTGTGTGTGCTGAAACATGGTGCCCTGTTTTCCCTGCGCCATACATGCCTACTGCAGCCTGCCCGTGCTAGCTGTTGTGCACGCTATGGGCGCGTAGCGGCAGACAGGCAGCAGGAACAGTACAACGTTTAATTGCGTTTCGGGTGCGGGTCTGTAGCTGCTGCTGCTGCTGCAGCAGGCTCCTCAAGCTTCGTGTTCAGGCAGTCATCAAGCTGTACAAGCAGAGCCTAATAAGCAAGGCAGGGCTGCAGGATGGCTCGTCGTCGCTCATCATCAGCTTCACGCCTCGTGCTCTGCACGCTGATTCTCTGCTGGTTTGCCAAGAAGGCAAAAGCACAGTCCATGTTCACCCTCAGCTGGTCCCAAATCGCGGTGAGTCCATGAAATGAAGGTGCGCGCGGCCTGGTTGATGTTGGAGCCATTGCCGTTGCTCGCTCAGAGCATCGGCCACGCCCTCCTCCAGCCACTTCAGGTGCTCTGCATGTGACAAGTACGAAGGCAGGCCATCATCATGCGCCCATGAAAGCCAGCACAGGGCCGCAGATGCAGATGCCTGCACGCACACACCACCAGACCCTGCACCAGCAGATGCCCGGGCTCGCTCATCTGCTTCCAAACCCAGCTGGAGCACAGCAGGCAGCACCACACATTTCATAGCATCTGCTTGGCGCTCCCTGTCCCTTTGTCCGTGCAGCTGCCAGGCACGGAACACGGCTTCATCTTCAGTATGCAAGTGAACCCACAAGTCAACATGAACCCAGACAACCCACATCGCTTTGACGCCTCCCTTGTCCGCGTGAACATGCCTCCCTGCGGCGTCAGGACCATGCACATCCACAGGAACACAGGTATACTTGTGAAGGACATTGCTTCACACCAACCCAGCAAGCAGGCGTCGCTCCACACACGAGAAAGCATCGATGACCTCGTTTCAGGCATTAACTACCCACCACGCCCACACAGTCAAGCAGGCGCGCGTGGGAACGCACGCCCGTCCTCACTCGCGACGAGCTAGTGTAAGGAGAGCGTGCTTGTCTGCACAGTGCTGAGGGCGTCACTGTTTTGTGCTGTGTTGCAGACGAGCTTCACTACATCACACAGGGCACAATGCTCGGTGGCGTGGCGCTGCCCAATGGCACTGTGGTCCGTGACACAGTGATGGCCGGCCAGAGCTTTGTCGCGCCAGCCAACTACATCCACTCGCTCAGCAACCCTAGCTGCACAGCAAGAGCAGAGTTCCTGGGCTTCTACAAGTGAGTGACACCAAAGGGACCTCACCCTAAGTTCTGCAGCGATGGACAGCGTGGGGCACACGGTGTCAGCATGTAAGGTCTGCACTGAGCTTTAAGACATGTGCGCGTCTTGTAACTCGTGCCCTTGCAGTCATTTCGACCCTGCCATCACCAATGTGATTGCCGGCGCCTTCAACATGCCAGGTGGCCCTATCCAGGTGAGCCTAACACACACACACACACACACACACACACACACACACACACACACAGGACATGCAGCGCCCAGTTTGGATGACAAAACCATGTCCAGAGCTAGTCAGCTCCTATCTTGCGCCCCAGGCGCCACCCAACAGCCGCAGCAGTATGCAGTGTGGCTTGTGTATGTGTGGCGTGCCATGCAGGCGTACGCGGATCAGGTGCTGGATGACAGCTTCAGCGCAGCGCTGGGTCTGTTCGCGTTCGACCCCGTGTGCCTACACCGCTGCAGACTGGGCCCTCGGGGTGGCCAACTGCCCTGCGACCCTGCCTCTGGCATCCCGTGTGGCGTGCCCGGCACTGGCCGTTAGTAAGCAGCCACCACATGCTGTACACCAGGCATAACTATATACAGCGCAGTGAAGACGCAGCTCCTATGTAGACATGCTTTTGAGTGACTTAGGTAAGCAGAAGAGCAGTTGATAGGTAGCTAGTGAGAGCCTACTCCTTTGCTGAAGACACTATCCTCCACTCTTGAAGACACCACTCATCCCACATTTCACGCATCCCACACCTGCCATTCATCCCACATCTGTCCTATTCTAGCTGATTGCGGCGCTGGACCATTCGCTTCTTTCTGCACACGCGCGCGCATCATTGTTGTCGCGACGTTCAATAAGCGCGCTGTTTCTATCTAGCGCCGCGCACCCCAATCACATCTCGATTATTCGCACATACTCAGTTGTTCTTGCCTATTACCGAGCGCGCTTTGCGTATTGCGCACGCTACATTCACTTCAAACCCGATTCATTCCATGCGTTCGGTTCTTGCCATTTCGGCAAGATGTCTGCTCAGTACATTCATTCACCCATGGTTACACTGGACCCTAAACTATGATTGCCATACCCAGTTGTTTGCGCGGTCCTCGTATCTGCTCTGCATGGCTGTTACCATCTGTAAACTAGCTTGCCTCGGGAAAGGTGATTGTGTAAGGAGACAGATAGGATTACATGTGCTACGCCAGACATCCACGCATGGCTAGAAGAGCGCTGAAGTGCCGATGCCCAAGGCTTCACGTACAAAGCATGATGAATGAATGTAGCAATACACACCCAAGGAAGTACACAAGCTATCCATGTTGGCATGGACCACGTGCAGTGATCACGACAAGGCCTGATCACCTGACGGGCTGAGGGACATGAGGGAAAGCTAGCTATCACGTATAGTGGTATGTGCACCTAGGCTGCTGTGAGGTCTGCAAGGGTCTGTCTGATGTCTGCGAATGTGGGCCGCTTGTGTGCGGGTGCGGCTGTGCACCTGTCCACCAGCGCACGCAGGGCTGCAGCGGGCTGCTCTGGCGCATCGACCTGTCACATGGCAGCCACACGCAACCCCACGTGCATCAGCCAAGTTTCTTGGTATATGTTGGGCGGGCTGTGTGTGTGTACGTGTGTGTGCATGTGTGTGTGTGTGTGTGTGTGTGTGTCTTACCAGTCTATCAGTGACATCCTTCAGATACAGGGCAAAGCCCCGCACTTCCATGTACTCCCAAAACCGTTGTGAGGGATGATACACGAACGACGCACCTGCAAGCCAACAGGCATCCTGACACGATAAGACGAAGCCAAGCAGAGTGCGCAGGGCTGAAAGTGCTCAGTGTCTCTGTGGGCTGTATCGCTCACCAAAGTCACACAGTGTGCTGTGCCATGTGTCTGTGTTGACCATGATGTTGTGTGCGTACACGTCTCCTGTGCACACACACACACACACACACACACACACATGCTCACGCATGTTCATCCCAAGAGCGTCTTTCGCGAGCATACGTAGCACCATGGGCCGCAGAAGGTGCAGCACTCTGTATGACAGGCAGTGTGGTACTCACCGTGGCATATGTTTACGCTGTGTAGGTACTCTAGCGCTGAGGCCACCCCTAGTGTCATGGTCACACACTGAGACAGAGTGAAGCGAAGGTCAGCAGGCCACCTGCGAACACAGGGACACATGCGTGCGCCAATGAGGCATGCATACACAAGCAGGTGCTCAAAGGCGAAACGGACGACCAATGCATGCGCAGAACGCCGCAATGCCCCTAGGTGCGCAAGTATCATGCGCAGATGGCTCCTCAGTGTGTGTGTGCAGCTGTGTGCTGCTTGTCCAACTGACTCACTTGCATCTGAGCAGGTGTTCAGACGTGGGTTTGTTCGCCAGGGGTCTCCCATGCACCAATGGCATCATCAGCATAGGATACGCACTGGACCGCTTTATGCCCCCTGTACCACCAGTGCTGCTGTCTGCTGTGTCTGTCTGCTGTGCTGGGGGTATGATGCCAGTCACACGTGTGATGTGGGGGTGGTCTACAGCGCAGCCTATCGCAATCTCCTCTTCTGTGCGACCGTCAGGACTCACATCGGCCCTGTTGACAGACACACACACACACACACGCATGCAGGGGAGATGCAAGGAGTGGCCCACCCGACTGCAGTGTCTCTGAACTCTGAAAACACACACACGCGCTTCTCGCTGCCAAGCTGTACTATGCTGTACCAGCCCTCTCTCAAGGAGCCTACCCCCTGGTACTAGCTTATGTGTGTTTGTGTGTGTGTGCATGTGTGTATGTGTGTGTGTGTCACTGACCTGAATATCTTGATCGCTACTGTCTCACGTGTATCACTGAGCACAGCGCGCCACACCTCCCCTGACGCACCATCACCTAGCTGGTCAAGAAACCGACCCCCTTCAAACGATGATAGAGGGTATGTGGGCAATGACCTGCACACACGACAAATGTGTGTGCAGCGCGTCTGTGGGCAGGGGGACGAAGACTGTGTATACACATATGTGTGTGTGTATGTGTGTACATGTGTGTGTGTGTGTGTGTGAGAGAGAGAGAGAGACAGAAAGTGCATGTGTGTTTGTGTGTGTGCATAAAGATCGCCTACCTTGCAGGTGGTACAGGTGCACACGCCCCATTGCCACTGAGAGAGAACCACGCCAGGCTCGGCAGTGCATTGCTCTCTGGGTCAAAGAGCTGTGAAGGTAGACTGTCCATTGCACACACTGCCACACGCATCAGTTCTAGTCTGGGTAGCTGTAACAGGTCAGGGGGCAGGTGTGTGAGAGAGTTGAATGATGCCTGGAGCTTCACTAGGGAGGTCAGGGAGCCAAAGCCTGGGACACACACACACACACAGGCACACATACGCACTCACAATGAATCACTGTGAGCACGCACACCATCCCTCCGCACAGAGGATTACATGCGGATACCTTGAGTGTATGCATGTCAAGGCTCGCATGTGTGGAGCAAGAGCACCTGGGTTAATGTACACACCTGTAGGCAGTGTGACGAGTTTGTTGTCGGTTATAAACAGCTCCACCAATGACTGCAGTCTGGTGAATGAGTCCGGTAAGGCGGCAAGTTTGTTTGACTTGAGGCCCAACAGCCTGAGGCCTGTCAGGTTGCCAAAGTCAGCAGGTAGCTGTGTCAGCTCATTGCACATGAGGTTCATTGTCCTGCGTACAGGGGGTAAAGAGCGGTACAACACATACGCACACACACAGGCCAACATGGAATGTCGCTGCAGAGGTTTGTGTACCGATGCATGGCTGGTTTGCACGCGTGCATGTGCGGGGGTGTAAGCACACGCTCATCGCACGCTATTTATGGCACAGTTGTGCATGCGGCTGCAGATGACATGCATGGCTGCCAACGAGTGCATGTACCTCTATCCGCCTCACCTTAGGCTTCTAAGCTGACACACAGCGTTGGGTATTGACTGTAGTTGGTTACGTGATAGGTCCAGGGAGGTGAGCGAGTGAAGCTCGCCTATCTCTGCGGGGATGAAGTTAAGCTGACACCGGCCAAAGGATAAGGACTGCGGAGACACACACACACACACATACACACATGGACGCACACACACACACACAGCATATGGGTGTGCAGGGTGCTGACATGGAATGCATGCGATGACACTTTGCGGTTTTGCGTAGCGCAGTGTGGGCTGCGCTCTCATGTATGTCACGTACCTGCAGTTTCTGGAGGTTTGATATGAAGTATGGGAGGTAATGGACTGTGGAGCCGGACATGTCTAGAGAGACCTGTGGACACGTCGAGCACAAGCACTTGCTGTGCGGCCCGCAAGCACTGTGCGCCCACAATCTTTCACCCTTGCTTGTGCTGGTACAGTCGCTCGCCTACCAGGGACGTAAGGTGGCCTATGCTGGGATGGACGAGCGCAAGCTGCGCCCCTGCGTTCTGCACTCGCAGGCTGGTGATATTCTGTATGCACTGGGTTGAGGGCATGTCCTGCTGTGTGACCTGCGCGGGCAGCAGCAGGAAGAACGGCGAGACGCGAGGATCTGAGCGCCTGTTTGCGCAGATGACCGGCGCGCGCAGACTCGCAAGCTTTAGCCGCCCGCTCTCTCACTGCTGTGCGCTCCCCACACGCACCGCATCCAGGGTCGCCAGGTCGCCAATGGCGGTGATGCTGTCTAGCTCCGGGCCTTCCATGGTGGGCCCATCCGCGGGTGCCATTGCTGCCGAGTATGTGTACATACGCTCTTCCGTCTATGCGCTCTGTTGCCCAGCGGCTCCTGCTGCGGTCCCCAGTGTGCGGGCCTCACTGTACAGTGTGCGCCACTGTCGCCTCACGTTTCTGTGAGACAACAAGTGACTTGCGCACGAACGCTGGATCTTTAGCTGCCTTCATTGACCTGAGACTCTGCACATCCCAAAAGCGCAATTGGATCCGGGGTCGTGTGCACAGGCACGATGCATCAGCCCACCGTGTTGCAGGGGCCCTCTGGGGCCACCTCTACGCAGCCAGCCAGGATCGCCGCCCGCAGATGCCCACGTGTGAACCATCAGCGTGCTGTCTGCATGGCGACGCAGTCGGCATCCACATCGGGGTGAGTCTCGGAACATATCCCGACACCAAGTCAAGCGCTGTGCCTGCAGCCCTGTGCCCAGCTGTATCCAACGCCACGGCCCACCCTGTAGCCTTCAACCGTGTACCCTGCGTGTGCCTACTTCTCTGCAGTAACACCGTCACACCGCCTACCCAAGCCGTAAACCCCGTCCTCATGTCAGCTGTGAATGCGCTCTTCCGCTTTCCACCCCTCTTCAACCTCGCGACCAAGAAAGCCCGACAGACTATCAGACAGCGTGCTATAGACCTGGGGATGGATTGGGATGGGGCGATGGCAGAACTGCAAGCGCAGGTGAGGAGACAGGCAACACAGGGCTGTAGCAATCCGGCCGCGAAGCATGGCCGCAACTCAGCGTGCACGCTTGTCAGTGACTGTGCCGTGTGTGTATCGCGACCCCAGGACTGGGCTGCCAACATGCGAGATGTGGTCAACCCGTCCGTCACCTACCCTTCATACTACACACAGCCTTTCCATGCATACACAGAGGTGAGAACATTACATAAACACTGCACGCCAACGCACCCTTGCCTGGGTTGTTCTCTACTAGCATATGCATGACACAGCACCGCAAGTACTGCACGTGTGTGCAGCTCGTATCGCTCAACGTACGTGTGTCTTGTATGCCATGTTCATGTACACATGCAGGGTAACATGTGTTGGGACGCGGCTCTTGAAGTGACCAATGCAGCTAAGAGTGTTCATGCACTTGTGATGGACCCACAGGGCAAGACAGCAGACCCGGAGTGAGACATGTGACACACACACAGGCACACACAC
>VFQQ010005413.1_pt1 | contig 10583 bp, 13 predicted proteins | sample 3512341 | NCBI WGS metagenome assembly VFQQ01 (sample SAMN10412373, study PRJNA504923) | tailings metagenome | isolation source: Relicate 2 Philex TSF1 revegetated site | place: Philippines: Tuba, Benguet | collected 2017-08-29
GTCGTCCTGCATCGCCTTGGTGGCGGGCGACATCTGGTCGTAGCTGGAGCGGCGGTTGTCGGGGGATTGGGCGAGGGCGGGGATTGCCAGCAGCGCTGCGAAGAGCACAAGACCTGCAGCAAATACTCCGTCATGGCCGGGCTTGACCCGGCCATCCACGTCTTTGCGATCTGCGAAAGAAGACGTGGATGCGCGGGTCAAGCCCGCGCATGACGAACGAAAGAGCATCGCCTAGCTCACCTCAATCTTGACCTCTTCGGTCATCGAGAATCCGTTGTCGCCCTGCCACGTCAGCGCAATCGTCCCGCTCTCGTTCACGCGCACATGGAACGTGACGAACGGGTTCGCCGCAATGGCCGGATAAAGCGTGGTCGAGGATACGTCCTCGCCGTTGAAGCGGCAGGTCAGCGTCGTGATGATGTCGCGCGGGATGACCTGCCCGTTGGTGCCGTGGCGGAAGCCGGTTTCCATGTTGTGCGAGATCAGCGTCTTGATCTCGATCACGTCGCCGCGCTTGGCGGTTTTCGGAACGTTGATGAGGGCGCGCGCGCTCATATGGTTGGATCCTCCAGGCAGGCCGCAAGCGTGACGATCACCTCCTGTGTGTCCGACCAGAACGTGCCGTCGGACATTTCCGCAATGGCGATCACGCGCTGCGTATCGGCGAGGCGGACGCGTGTCGACACGCTCGCCTTGCCGGCGTTTGGCCCGAGCTTGACGCTGATGATGTTCGGCTGCGGGTTCTTCTCGTTGAACACATGAATCGCCTTGACGAAATTGTCCTTCGTCATCGGGCTCTCGACCGAGACCGCCATGGAGACAGTGTTGCCGTTCTCCACGAGCGGCGGCAGGTCGAGTTCGACCCGGCCTTTCTGGATTGTCGCGCCGCCCGTCACCGCCTTGATGGCGGCGTCCATTTCGGCGGGTGTCGCGCGTACGCTGACCGGAAGGGATGCGGCAGCGGCGATGGCGCCTCCCGCTATCAGAACCTCACGTCGCGAAATCCGTTTTCTCATAAGGTCAGTCCTTCAGAGTCATCAAATAAGCCACCACGTCCTCGATCTGCTCCGCGGTCAGGATCGGCTTGCCACGGAATTGCGGCGCCACGCGGGTGAGGCCATCGGCGCGATAGTACGACGGCATGATCGTCTCCGGATTGAGTTTGCTTCCATCGACGATCCGCAATCGTAGCTGTCCTTCGGTTGAACGCGAACCGGCCCCTTTCAGATCCGGCGCCATGGTTCCCTGAAACCGCTCCTGCGGATATGGGCCCGAGTGGCAGAGAAGGCAAAGCCCCACCAGCCGGTTGGTGACGATCTTCAGCCCGCGCTCCGCATCGCCCGGCGCGCCAGTGAGCGAGGCCGGGATGGCGTCGCCCACGATCGCGTATTGGCGCAAACCATCCTGCGCCGAGGCAGCCGGCGCGGCGCACAGCGCAATAGACAGCGCACCAAGGACCAGGAGCCGCTTCAGCCGAACACCTCGCCCGTGATCGTCTTGAACCAGCCATCGGCGAACTGCGCTTCGAGCGCGCGCTGCGTCTTCGGCGCGTCCGCCGGACTGACGCCGCCCGCGCCGGGAATGTCGGCGAGTTGTCCGTCGGTCGGCTTGTACACGCCCGCGACCGTGATGCCGTAGTCGGGCGCCACGAGGCTGTAGCAAGTGTTGATCAGCCGCGGCTCGGCGGGCTTCGCCCCGGCGAGCAGTGCCGTCACAGCCGCCGCACAGGTTTTCGCCTGCGAGTTCGCCGAGAAGGCGGACTTCGGCATCGCGCCCATGATGGCGGCATCGCCGATGACATGGATGTTCGGCACGAGCTTGGACTCGAACGTCACCGGATCGACCGGGCACCAGCCCGAGCGATCCGCGACGCCTGCGGTCTGCGCGATAGCGGCGGCGCGCTGCGGCGGGATCACGTTCGCGACCGCGGCCTTGTGCTCGGCGAAATCGGTCTTCAGCGTCATGGTCGCGGGATCGACCGATGTCACCTTGCCGCCCTGCGAGAGAGAGACCCATTCGAGGTGGTTTGGATACAGCTCCTTCCAGGCGTTCTGGAACAGCCGCTGCTTCGAGAAGGCATCCTTGGCGTCGAGAAGGACGAGCTTGGACTTCGGCTTTTTCGTCTTGAGGTAATGCGCGATCAGGCTCGCGCGCTCGTAAGGCCCCGGCGGGCAGCGGAACGGATTGGCCGGCGCCGAGATGACGACGACACCGCCATCTTCCATCGCCTCGAGTTGGCGGCGCAGCAGCGTGGTCTGCACGCCGGCCTTCCAGGCGTGGGGCATTTTCTCGGCCGCGGCTTCGGTGTAGCCGGGCAGGCCGTCCCAGCGCAGGTCGACGCCCGGCGCCATGATCAGGCGGTCGTAGACGAGGCGCGTTCCGTCGGCGAGAGTGACGGTCTTTGCGATTGCGTCGACGCCGGTCGCGGCCTGCATCGCGAGCGTGACGCCGCTCTTTGCGATGCCGTCGTACTTGAATTGCTGCGCGGAGAGTTCGCGGATGCCGCCGATCACCATGTTGGAAAACGGGCAGGCGGTGAAGGTCGGATTGGCCTCGACCAGTGTCACGCTGGCGGCGCTGTTCGCCTGCTTGGCGTAGCGCGCGGCCGTGCCGCCCGCGAAGCCGCCACCGATCACGACGACCTTCGGCCCCGCGCCCTGCGCAAACACCGGCGCGGGCAGCAGCGCGGCGGCGCCTGCGGCTGCGAGAAACTGGCGGCGGCTGGTGCGTCTGGCCATCACGCGCCTCTTATTTCTGTTGCGAATACCATTGCGCGATCGCTTGGCTCTCCTCGTCGGAGAAGCCCTTGGCGATGCGGTCCATGATCGTGCCGGGCCGCTTGCCGGACTTGAACTCACCCATTGCGGTCGCAATGTCGGCCGCCGGACGCCCGGCCAGAGGCGGCACCGGCGTTTCGACGCGTGCGGTGCTGGCGTGGCAGCCCGAACAGGAGACAGCGCCCGCGGGGGCGTCTGCGCCGAACGCAGCGCCGGCGCTCGACAGAATGAAGATTGCCGCGACGGAGGAGCGAGCGGTTTTCATGCCGGCGTTCCCGGAGTTGAAGGGGCGGCGGTCATCCCGCCGCCCCTCATCACGATACGATCGGGATCACGCCATCTGCAGGTCGTGATTCTTCAGCGGGAAGGTGCGCATGCGCTTGCCGGTGGCATTCGCATACGCGTTGAGCACCGCCGGCGCCGCCACGCAGATGGTCGGTTCGCCCACGCCGCCCCAGAAGCCGCCGGAGGGCATGATGATCGACTCGACCTTCGGCATCTCGGCGATGCGCATCGACGGATAGGTGTCGAAGTTCGTCTGCTCGATCGCGCCGTCCTTCACGGTGCACTCCTGATGGAAGAGCGCCGAAAGGCCGTACACGAACGAGCCGGCGATCTGCCGGTCGATCTGCGCCGGGTTCACCGCGTAGCCGCAGTCCGTGGATGCGACGATGCGGTGCACCTTCACCTTGTTGCCGTCGACGGAGATTTCCGCCGCAGCCGCGATGTAGGAGCCGAACCCGTTGAAGTGCGCGAGGCCGCGGTGCATTCCGGCAGGCGCCGGCTTGCCCCAGCCGATCTTGTCGGCCACCGCCTGAAGCACGGCGATGTTCTTCGTCATGCCCTTCATGTTGGCGAGGCGGAATTCCAGCGCGTCCTTGCCGGCCGCCTTTGCCAGTTCGTCCATGAAGCATTCGACGAAGATGCAGTTCTGGTTGATGTTCACGCCGCGCCAGAAGCCCGGCGGGACGTGCGGGTTATGCATCGCGTGATCGATCATCAGATCCGGGATGTTGTAGTTGAAGGCGTGCTCGCCGGAGGGAAGCATGCCCTGGAAGGCGAGCGGGTCCCTGCCGTTCTGAAGGTTCTGCGGGAACACGTGCGCAAGGATCGACTGACCGGAGATGCGGATGTGCAGTCCGGTGAGCTCGCCCTTCTCGTTCAGGCCGCCGGTGCACTTCGCCATCATGATCGGATGATAGGCGCCGTGCAGCATGTCCTCTTCACGCGTCCAGAGCAGTTTCACCGGCGTGCCGGGCAACTCCTTGGCGATGAGGACGGCCTGCTTGACGTAGTCGTGGAACGCGCCGCGCCGGCCGAAGCCGCCGCCGAGATGGATCTTGTGCACGTCGCACTTGTTCACCGGCAGGCCCGCGGTCGCGGCAGTGACCGCGAGTGCGGCCTCGCCGTTCTGCGTCGGGCACCACACTTCGCACTTGTCCGCCGTCCACAGCGCCGTGGTGTTCATCGGCTCCATCGGGGCGTGGTTCTGCCAAGGGTACATGTACGTCCCCTCGACCTTCTTGGCGGCCTTGGCGATCGCCTCCTTGGCGTTACCCTTTTCGTTGCCGATGAAGGCCTGCGTGGCGTCGAGGCCCTTGGTGAGGGTCGCCTCGATGTCCTTCTGCTGCACCTTGGCGTTGGGGCCGTTGTCCCACTCGATCTTGACCTTCTCGAGCGCGGTCTTGGCGTGCCACCACGTATCGGCCACCACCGCCACCGCGGTGTCGCCGACCTTCACGACCTTCTTCACGCCTTTCATCTTCTCGGCGGCGGATGCGTCGTAGCTCTTGAGCTTTCCGCCGAACACCGGGCAGTCGATGATCGAGGCGTTCAGCATGTTCGGCAGCTTGAGGTCGGCGCCGTACACCTGCTTGCCGGTGACCTTGTCGATCGTGTCGAGGCGCTTCACCGACTTGCCGATGATCTTCCAGTCCTTCGGGTCCTTGAGCGGCGGATCCTTCGGCACTTCGAGCTTGGCGGCGGCTTCGGCAACCTTGCCGAACGTCGTCGTGCGGTTCGAGGCCTTGTGGGTGATCACGCTGTTCGCCGCGGTGCACTCGGAGGCCGGCACCTTCCACTCATTGGCCGCAGCCTGGATGAGCATGATGCGAGCGGCCGCGCCGCCCTTGCGCACGTATTGCTCCGACGTGCGGATGCCGCGGCTGCCGCCGGTGGAGTAGTCGCCCCACACGCGGTTGCGCGCCACGTTGGCGCCCGGGGTGGGGTATTCCCACGTCACCTTGTTCCAGTCGCACTCGAGTTCTTCGGCGACCATCTGGGCAAGGCCCGTCAGCGTGCCCTGACCCATCTCGGAGCGCGCGATGCGCACCACGACGGTGTCGTCAGGACGGATCACGACCCATGCGCCGATCTCCGGCGATCCGTCCTGCGCGCGCACCACGTCGGGGCCGCCGAACGGAAGGTCGATGCCGAGCGCAAGTCCGCCACCCGCGGCGGCCGTACCGGCGACGATGAAGGAACGGCGATTCATCTTCGGGATAAAATTCATGATGTGTCCCTTCCTTATGCGTTCGCAGCGGCGTGAATGGCTTCACGCACTTGCTGGAAGGTGCCACAGCGGCAGATGTTGGTGATCGCCTCGTCGATGTCCTTGTCGGTGGGCTTCGGCTTCTCGGCGAGCAGCGCGGAGACCGCCATGATCATCCCGGTCTGGCAGTAGCCGCACTGCGGCACGTCGTTCGCCACCCAGGCTTCCTGCACCTTGGTGAGCTTGCCGCCCGCCGCGAGGCCCTCGATGGTGGTGATCTTCTTGCCGACCGCGTCGCCGACCTGCATCGCGCAGGAGCGCGTCGCAACGCCGTCGATGTGAACCGTGCAGGCACCGCATTGCGCGATGCCGCAGCCGTATTTCGTGCCGGTCAAACCGACCTGTTCGCGGATCGCCCACAGCAGCGGCGTATCCGGCTCGACGTCGATATTATGAGATTGTCCATTGATGGTAAGCGCAACCATGTGTCCTCCTGCTCACCCGCCGGTGAGCTTCCCGTCGCCAACTCGCGCGCGAAGTCTTCTGGTGTTGGCGCAAATTTTTGCCAGCGCGCGTCGGGCCAAAGCCTAACGATTCTAAAGAGGGCGCGTCATCGCAATTCCGTGAACGGCGACGAAGTCGCAGGTGGGCAAGCGATTTCTGTACTATCCGAGTACACAAACGATTTCTGTTTGCGCCACATGATCTTCGCACCGCCCATCGCAGCGACGCGCTAGAGTCCGCAAACGTGAAATGATGCCGGAGTTTGCCGTGATGAAACTTGCAGGACATGTTCCGTGAGCGCGAGGCTCGGATTGCCTGAACGCGTGCGCGCGGCGGGTGTCGAGCGCACGCTGAAAGCCGGTCAGGCGCTGTTCCGCATGGGTGATGTCCCGGCCGTTCTGTTTGAGGTCGTCAAGGGCAAGGTGCGTCTCGTACGAACCGACACATCCGGCCGCGAGACGGTGCTCTACACGGCCGGGCCCGGGCAGGTGATCTCGGAGGCGTCGCTGTTTGCGGAGACCTATCACTGCAACGCCATCGCGTCGGTGGCGACGACGGTTCGTGCCTATCCGAAGGCCGCGCTGTTCGCCGAGTTCGCGCGCGATCCGGAGGCCGCGAGCGCGTTCATGGCAATGCTCGCGCGCGAGATCATGAGCCTGCGCACGCGGCTCGAAATCGCCAACATCCATTCGGCGCGCGACCGCGTGCACCACTATGTCGCGCTCAATGCATCGGCGGACAGCAGAACGGTGTCGCTGCCCGGCACCGTCAAGGACCTGGCGCAGCACCTCGGTCTCACCCACGAGGCGCTCTACCGCACGCTCGCCGCAATGCAGCAGGACGGCGAGATCAAGCGCACCGGCAGGAAGATCACGCTCCTCGCGGCCGTATGATCCAGATCATACGCGGCGAGTGCGCTTCGCTGTATGCGGGACTGGGGCACGCTCAAACGAGGTGACACATGTCGATGACATGGAGAGCCGTCCTTGCGGGCCTCGCCGTGATCGCGGCGACTGCGCAAGCTTCGGCTCAGATGCCTTATGCGGGCATGCAGACTCGATCGCTCAAGGCGCTCTCCGACGAACAGGTGGCCGATCTGCGGGCCGGGCGCGGCATGGGGCTCGCCCTTGCCGCCGAACTGAACGGCTATCCGGGTCCGATGCATGTGCTCGAGCATGCGGACGCGCTGAAGCTCAGCGATGAACAGCGCGCGAAGGTCCGGCAGTTGTTCGACACCATGCGGGCCGAGGCGATCCCGATCGGGCGCGAGCTTGTGAGCCGGGAAACCGAACTCGACAAGGCGTTCGCGGATCGCACCATCACGGCGGATCGGCTGACCACGGCGGTCGCCGCTATCGGCGAGGCGCAATCGCGCCTGCGCGCCACGCATCTCAAGTATCACCTGCTGACGCCGGCGATTCTCACCGAGAGCCAGGTGCGGCAGTACACCGAGCTGCGCGGCTATGCGGGCGGAGGCCACGGCCACCACCGGCGGCATCACCAGAACTGAATTCACTCTTTCATTCCACGCGCTGAACACACGCGCGAACCACAGGAACACACCATGAGCAAACGCAACAAGCTTCTCGCCCTCGGCGCAGCCTCGATCCTCGCCGTCGGCATCGGCACTTACGCTTTCACGGCCTCATCCGAGGAAGGCGACCACGGCTTCGGCCCGCGCTCCATGCACAGGGGCGGCATGATGGGGCACGGCATGATGGGTGGCGGCGGAATGATGCGCGACCACACCATGGGTTCGGGCATGCGCGAACAGGGCATGCGCGGGCCGGGGATGATGGGCGGCGGAATGATGGGGATGGGCCGCGACTCCGCCACCGCCGACGACATGAGTACAATCCATGATCTCGCCGCGTATCACGACCGCATCAAGCGGACGGTCGAGAACCTTCCCGACGGCATCCGGACCGTGACCGAGTCCGACGATCCGGAGATCGCAAAGCTCATCAAGGAGCACGTCGCGAAGATGGGCGAGCGCGTGCGCGCCGGAAAGATGATGCGCGTGCCGCTCGAAAGCCCGGCGGTGCACGAGATCTACCGCAACAAGGACAAGATCCGCACCACGGCTGAGCAGACCGCGAAGGGCGTCATCGTGGTTCAGACATCCGCCGACCCGAAGATCGCGAAGCTGTTGCAGGAGCATGCCGTCGAGGTGACGAGTTTGGTCGAGGGCGGCACGCAGGCGATGCACGCCGCGATGATGCGCAACATGCACGGCGGCAATGGCGCGATGATGGGAATGAACCACGGCGGCCGGGGAATGCGGCACGGCGGCGGGATGGACCACCGTCACTAGGCTATCTTCAGGCACCTGCCCTCGCGTATGCAGACGACTCGCGGGCCGCACCCGGCTCGCGAGTCGAATACGTTGCGCAAGGTTCGGACATGAGCTGCGAACGGCGGGAGATGTGGTGGACGCTCATGTTCCGCGTCGACACGCGCGAGCAGGCGGAACGCGAACTGGCGATCGCGAGCGAACTGTCCGGGCTTTCGCTCCAGCCCGGCGTCTGCGAGCGCTACTACAAGATCCCGGAACTGTGGCGTTGTACTGCGAAAGCCGACTTCACCGCCGGTTCGATCGCCGAAGTAGTGACGCGGAGCCTCCTGATCGCAAATCGGCTCGGCATTGGGTGGTACTGCCTCGGGCCCTATCTGCGCGACGACGGCACGCTCGAGCACTTCGAGGGCATCTACAACATGTCCGGCAGCAACACCAAGATGCCGAGCCTCGAGTGGGCGAACTTCGAGGTGGACTGTACGCCGCGTGATGCCAGCTAAGGGCTAGTTCACGCCCTTCTTGCGGCGCGCCGCCTCGTCGATCAGCGCGATGTTGTTCGCGATCGTCGGATTGTCCGGATCCTTGGCCTGAGCCTCGGTGAACTTCGCGCGCGCCTTGCGCAGGTCGCCGCGCAGCATCAGCGAGTAGCCGATATTGTTCAGCACCTCGGGACGCGGCCCGTAGATGTCGACCGCTTCCTTGTAGGCGCGGTCGGCGAGGTCATAGCGCTTGAGGCGGTCGTACGAGGCGGCAAGCCCGAGCCAGCCCTCGCCATCGCGCGGCAGCTTCTCGACCGACTTGCGGAAATGCTTTTCGGCGAGGCCGTAATTGCGCTCGCGGTAATGCCGCTTGCCGAGCGTGAGGTCGTCACCCGGGTCGCCACCCTGCAATTCGTCGGCGACGGTCAGGCTTGCGGGAGCGGTCTTGGTGGTGCTGCCGGTGACTTCGGGATTGGCGGGCGGCGGGGTGTCGTCGCCCCAGCCCCAGGCGCCGCTGAGCTCGGTCATCTTCCCGGAAGACGAACAGCCCGCGAGCGCGACAAGACACGCAATCGCGAAAAGGGCGCGCACTGACTGACGCATGAAACTCACCCGTCCGGCGGTGCCGGAGCTACGCAACACGGGAACCAGACGAGTCGAGTTCCCCCCGGGAAAGACAATAGGAACAACGGATTAAGGGAGCGTTTACGAGGCCTGTTAACGTCTATTGCATGTAGATACATAAAATGTATATACATGCACTATGAGAAAGCCGCGCGGGTCATCCGGAAAGACTTTGGTCAGCGATGCGCGCGACGCGCTCGCGCAGTGCGCGGGCGTCAGCGTGCGGCTCGCAGAGCGGCGCATCACGCATTTCCTCGAGCAGCGCATGCGGGGCGCGAGCCTGAGCCTCGCGCAGTTCGGCCTGCTCGCGCATATCGCCGCCGCCCACGACGACACGATCACGGCGCTGGCGGAGCGCGTCGGCCTCGACCAGTCGACGCTCTCGCGCAATCTGCGCGCCCTTGAGGACGCTGGTCTCGTCGAGATCGTCACCGCCGAAAAGGATTTGCGTCGGCGTGCCGTGTGGCTCACCGAGACCGGAGCGCGGCAGCTCGAAGCCGCGCTGGTGGAGTGGCGCAACGCGCACGGCGTGCTGTCAAAACTAATTGATAGCGCGCTGGCGCGACAACTTGCAGCCGAAACCGAAGCACTCATGGCTGGATAGGCCCAAGTCGGAAACCGGCAGAACGGGAATGTCAGCATGAGTTCGGCCGGTCTCGACAGCCGCACCGCCTGGATCGCAGCGTTTGCGGCGCTGGCGATCCTCACGGTCGCGCACGGCGCGCCGCTGATCGCGACTGTCTCGCTGACGCGCATTGCCGCCGAGCTTGGAACGTCACGTGCGGCGCCCGCCGCCGCAGGCGCCTTCGCGTACATCGGCGCAGCGGTCGGTGGCATCGTGGCGGGCTGGCTTGCGGGCCGCATCGGGTTTCGTCCGGTGGTGATGTTCGGCGCCGTGATGCTGGCCGCCGGGCTGTACGTCTCGACGCTGTCGGGATTGCCCGAACTCTATGTCGGCCACGGCGTGCTGATGGGGCTGCTGGGCTCAGCCTGCATGCTCTCGCCGCTCGTGACGTATGTGAGCCTGTGGTTCGAGCGCAATCGCGGCTCCGCGGTGGCGCTCATCTCGTCCGGGCAGTCAATCGCGGGCGTGATCTGGCCGGTGCTGTTCGACTACGCGATCGACAAGGTCGGCTGGCGCCAGACCATGGTGATGTATGGCGCGTTCTCCGTGGTGGTGATCTGCGCTCTCGCGGTCGTGCTCCTGCGCCAGCCGCCCGCCGTCATGCCGGCGTCCGCGCATGCGGGCGCGCAGCCGCATCAGTCTTCGCATCTCGTGATGATCGTGCTGATGGCGGCGGTGTTCTTCTGCTGCGTGCCGATGAACATGCCGATCCAGCACATCGTGGCGTTCTGCGGCGATCTCGGCATCGCGACGCAGCGCGGCGCGCTGATGCTCTCCGTGATGCTTG
>VFQQ010005414.1_pt1 | contig 10579 bp, 11 predicted proteins | sample 3512341 | NCBI WGS metagenome assembly VFQQ01 (sample SAMN10412373, study PRJNA504923) | tailings metagenome | isolation source: Relicate 2 Philex TSF1 revegetated site | place: Philippines: Tuba, Benguet | collected 2017-08-29
GGTCCGATGGTGTATCTACAGGGCCAGCAGAGGCTGCAGAGGCCCTGGGCGCGCTGATGGCCAGCGAGAGAAACGCTGTTGCAACGCATGCCGGTGCCGAGGGCCAGTGCAACGCGATGCGCTCTTCGCCAGTGCTATTTAAGCCTTCCTCTCGTTCTTTGCCAGTCACTGATTCTTCCAGCTACAGCCACAGCCCAGAACTCGCAATGGCTCTCATCGCTCGCAGCTCTCTTCGCGCCCCAACCCTCGCATCCCGTCAGCGGACGGTGGCCAGGCCATCACGCATTGTCTACGTGCGCAGCACAGCTGGCAAGTCACTAGACAGCGCAGTGGCGGTGAGTGAAACCCTGCACAGAAACTACGAGACCACTGGCCCTTTCAGCATTCGCTGCACAGACACTTGGCATGCATTTGCAGGCACAGCAGTGTACAAGCAGCATGTTCTGCGCTCTGATCCAGCGCGAAGGGGAGGTGCGCGCGCGGCCACGCCACCTCTGATGCCCCTCTTTTTGCCCCCTTGACCCGCAGGAAGCCCTCAAGGTTGCCGATGAGGAGTGCAACGCCAAAGATGTCAAGTCAAAGGTACGAGAACTCAGGAATCAGGCAGCATAGGGTGGCGTCCGCCCACCACATCCCGTGCAGGGGGATTACATCACACACTGGCTGCAGCGCAAGACCTCACACCTGCCTGTGTGCACTGCTAATGTGTAGGGCTGCGAAGTGGCATGGGATCAAGCTGAGGAGCTTCTAGCAGCCAAGTCTCACAAGAAGGTACGCGTGGGCACGCCCTCGGATGCACCAGGCACTTTTGTTGCACAGTCAGCACGCAGACGATGTTGCTCTCTGTTGAACGCGCACTGTGCACGTTGATGTGTGCGTTCAGCCGAGAGCCTGCCAGTCTACTGCGTGCGACTTGCAGCACGCAAGACCCTGCGCAAAACCCCGCATACCTGTGCCTGACCAGGTTCTGTGCCGCTGCTTCACTTGTATACTTCATCTCTGCAGGAGCAAGAGAAGGCACTAGACCCCCTGGAGGAGTTCTGCCAGTCCAACGAGGACGCTGACGAGTGCCGTATGCACGACAACTAAGCGCTGTGCTGTGTGTTGTTCAGCACTCCCATCAATGTTGATGGAGTGCGATAACAGCAGGTACAGCGCAAGGTGCAGAGCACCTGTATGAGCACACTGACTTTCATCATATCTATTCAGCAGGGTTCGTCAGCTGCCTATTGTGAGCAACAGACAGTTATCATTCACAGGCAGCGAATTGATTCGTTTGGCCCTTCGTTTGGCCCTTGCGTGCATTGCTTGCCAGGCAGATGCTATGACACTGGCCGAGTTGTGTAGTGGATAAGACAGGGTGCAGCATACAAGCAGCCTTTCATACTGTTGTTTGGTTTGTATGGTGGCGAGAGTGGTGCCTTGTGTAAGGGTATGGTGGTGTCTGCAATTGTTTGAGTGCGCTATTGCGCGAGCTCGTTGTATCATACTCCCATGCCTGTCGTGCTTTGTAAAGTTTATTGTGGTGCCTTGTGGTGCCTGGTGTGGTGAAGCAGGAACGACAAGTGAAAAGTGTCTGAACTCAACATAAGAAGCAGGCAACGGGAGCTCATAAACAGGGGAATAGCAGACGCCAATCTACCTTGCAGACGTGGCAAAGCACACATAAGGCATCATGAATAACGAGCCTCACAGAACCATTCAATTATTCACGCTACGAATGCTCGTATGAATGAATTGCCATGGTACAGAGACTCACACTACTACAAGCCCAACGGACTATGAATAGCCGGCAATACCTATGCCGTACCTAGAGTCTACACACGTAAGGCCAGCACGCACTCATGCCTACTACTTTTCCTACTACTAGCCCTGAACACACTAGACAGCAAAACACCTTACCGAATACCTACACCTACACAGATGTCTTGCTTGTTCCTACTCCTTTCATCTCTCTCGTTCCGTCTGTCAGAGCACGATGGCCTCACACATCTGTCTATCGTACCATAACCGTTCTCCTCTACGCACCTAGCTCGCTACTCGACCTTGCGCGCCTCACTGCGCAGGCTGCCTAGCTTACCCTACACCTCGCCTCACGCGCCAGTCTTGTCAAGCGGTGCACACCATGCGCGCTCACAGGCACACACCTCCCTACTCAAAGATACCACACCCGCGAGCCGCGCTATGGATTAGGGAGAGTACCTGCGTCTGCTCGTATTCGTCCAACGCTCTTGTTGACCTTGTCCATGTAAGCGTGTATCATACCACACCCCACCTGACGCGCCCAGTCAAGTCTAGTCTAGTGCGCACAGTCCCTGATCACACACCTTGCGTGTTACTCAAAGATACCACACCCCACCTGACGCGCCCGCTCCCTAAACTCTTCCTTCTCCTTTTTCAGCCCCATGGCCTCCTGGAAGTCCAACAGGGTGCACACTGCGCGCTGCGTCATCTCGGCTTTGGGACCCAGGGCACGCCACGCCCTCTCGAACACGTCGCGTAGCAGGGCTGATGCCTCCTCTTGTCTGTCAGCGAGGAACAGAACCCGGCCCAGGGAGATCTGCGGAGCAGGCATACACGGACACACAGCACACAGGCACAGACAAACATATAGCGCATAAGTTTGGCTGCACCGATGTACATGTTGTGTGTGTATGTGTGTATGTGTGGACAGTATGTGGACAGCGTGGTGCGTACATGCATACGCGCCTCACTTGTTGATGTATGCACAAGCACGCACATGCAAATACACACGCTTGGTATCAAGTCTACGCGATGCAAACGAAATTTGTACCCCAACACTTACCTCGCACTCAAACACAAGCCCATGCGCCGGCCCCAAGGTCTCTTTTCTGAGCCTAGCTGCTTTTTGCAGCATGGACAATGAGGCCTCCTTCCTCCCACACGCCAACAAGATATCAGCGTACGCATTGGTGCTCTGCAGCGCACCCCTGTGCGTGGGGCCGAGCTCCCGTGTCGCCGCACGTTTCCCCTCTAGCAGCACCTTCTCCGCAGCTTCCGACCCCTCCAACACATTCACACACAGCCCTAGCAGCTGCATGGTGCGCGATTTACGCGGACTACAGAGCCAGTGTGGTCCCACAGACTCATAGTAAGCCAAACACCTTTCTAGCATCTGCTTAGCTAGCCTGTGCATCGGTTGGATATGTACCGAGCGCGCAGCGCGAGGAAGGGGTGTGTGTACAGAGCAGCAAGCGAGCCGGAGGCGAGTGCGCTGCGCGTGTGTACTCCAGTAGTGTTATGATACAAACGGTAACGAACGCGCTTACACGTCCATTTGCTGCTGCTCAGCGCCATAACTGCACATCGTCACCATGGGCGTATGGGCCAAGCCTCAGCGCGACAAGGAATACATTCCGACAGTGCCAATAAAGAGGAAGAAGGGTCGCAAAACTGGCAAGCTCACGGGCAGGCACATGTAAACGTCGCACAGGGCAGCAAGTACAGCTAAGACGCACTCTTACATTGACTGTATATGTGACCTTGTGCGTGTCCGCAGGTGTACCATGGTCGGCCCTGCATAGGCCTCTCGCTCGTCCTAGACGTCCTGCCCATGCCATACAGCGGCATGCGGGACATGCCCCTCACATCAAGGATGAACGGCCGTACCAACCCAACCACACCCATCAACAGCACACCCATGAGCTCCCAACGAACAGTCAGCCTGCCTGGCACCCAGTGCACCTTCACAAACAGCGAGGCCATCAAGGGCATCAAGGGCATCAAGACTGAGCATTCAAACAACAGGCCAGTGAAGAACGTAGAGATAGGTGGCGAGAAGGTGGTCGTGTGCCATCGGTGCTACACGCGTGTGAAGTACTCTGGCCATCATGATCTGTATAGAGATGAGCTGGCAAGGATGCGTGGCGCAGCATCTGCAGAGTAATGTGTAAGCTCCTGTGCTCTCAATCAACGTGTCTCAGTGTGTGCGTATCTCAATCATTTCTTCATCACCAGGCAGCAGCTTATAAACCAGCTCAATTCAGACGCTACGTAATACAACCCAAAACAAAATAATCAAAAGTCAGATACGGGCGGTACACACGCGCAGCGCACTCGCGTGAACGCTCGCTTGCTGCTCTGTACACAGCCCGCTTCCTCGCGCTGCGCGCTCGGTATATATACACAGATTGACATCAAATAGATGATTTCCTGCGCTTTGGCTTGCATAACCGCAATACGGTTGTACGTGTCTTGATCTACGGGGTCCATTGTCGCCTGCCCCCACCCTAACCCCCAAGGCAAAAACTTACATACGTTGGTGACGGTCCTTGTGAGCCAGGGGTGTTCGCGGGGGTCTGGTGACTCGAATAGATAGTGGCTGCCCCATATGGCGCACTGGCGTGTGTCCGGGTGGCCTAGGCCGAGGGTGCTGGCCATGCGGGGTAGCAGCCAGGCCATGAAGTAAAGGTGCTGCTGGCCGCGGGGGTATAGAATCTTTACAAGGTCCCACATTGCGAAGATTGTGTCTGGAGCATTGGGACCGAGCTCCTGCGTGCATGGGCACATGTACGTGTACACACATGCTCAGGTGCACAAAGAGGGCCGCAGACACGTACAGGCTTGTGTCAACACACCTATGCTACGAGCAATGCAGGCACTGGTAAGATGCGCTACGAAGCCGCGCTTGCTGCATCCACAACTGGCGCACATCTTCTCGTTATTCAGTCTATGGCTTTGCCCATCACACAGTATGCTTGCAGTTGCAGCATACTTAAGGCTGCATTCCAGAGTGCACTCACCCAGAAGCAGTACATTGCTATCTGACACTGCCATGGACACGCCTCGAATCGCCGCCCCTCTTCCAGCAACTGATCTACATACCACTGTAGCTGTGTGGCAGCTGCCTTGGTGGTTGGGGCAGCGGGTATGATGTAGTAACCGTCTTCGCGGTACAGCGACTTGAAGTCTGCACGTGTGACACACACACACACACACACACACACACACACACCACATAAGAGAACGTTAGAATGGATACGCTGCGGGGCACAGACCAGTGTATGTGTCGCTCGGGTGGCATTATGTAGAAAAGCCAGTGTGCAAACAACTCGCGCAAGCAAGGCTGAGATAGGGACGCACAAAAGCTGCAGGAGGGGTACGTGAGGGTGCGCACATGGGCACATGCATAGACATGTATACACGTAGACAACACTGCTCAACGCACCTGTCATCATGATGGTATCCAGCATTTGCAGCATACTGTACTTGCTGACATCCTTGTGCTTGTAGTAGGGATTATTGGGGTCATGAAAGTCCAGGCCATGCTCGATGTAGCAGTGTGGCGTGGGCCCCGCCGCGACGTCCCTCTCGGCGGGCATCATGTATTTGCCGGGGTGCGGGGGCTTGCCCTTGACCTTTGGCACGGCCACCTCTGCTTGGCTGAGGTCCTTGCCTGGCGGGGATGTGGCGTCATTGGGCATGACGGCAAGGTAGCGGGTCTGCACGCCCTCGAAGATGGTGGCGAAGTAGGCGTCTGCGCCGGACCCGAAGAGGTCCTGCATCTCTGCGTACAGTGCCTCCATCTCATCGTGCTGCTCTGTGCGGCTGCTCATGGTCAAGCGCCTGCGTAGGTAGCGTGAACAATCAGTAAAGAGTTGAGTGGCGCTGCCAGCCGCGCCGCGCTGACGCGAGTCAAATGCGGGTTGCCCACAAGTCGCCGCGTGCCACACCAAGCTGCAAGAAGCCAGTAGCTTCGTACCTGTGGGCTGTTCAAGAGTATGGCAGTGGCTATTGGGGTAAGCGGAGGGAGCTGGCTGTAGCTTGCAGGTGCGCGGGAAGGCGCCGAGGTGCGTGTGTGCGCGGGTGACTGAGTATTCAAACGGGGCCGCGCAGTCTGGTGCCACTACACAGCAATAGACGATGCTGACTAAATAGATTGCGCTTGGAGGCTAGAAGGTGCAGCATTGATAGGAGCCGCCACGGCACAACGGTATAGGACCTGCCCCTTGTGTCTACGGGTGCGCTATGACATCTGTCCCTTTTTGCTTAAGCTACGCCTTCGTGTAGCACAGCGTACACGCACACGACACAAACGCGCCATGCTTCCATCAACACAAGGACTTGAGAAGACTACATGTGATGAATGATCAGTCTTGCCTACTCTTCGTATCATTTGTGAGGTGCAAGGTGGTCCGACATGTCCGCAGCACAGAACCAACGCCCAGGAAGGCGCGTCGGGTGTATCTATGATGCACAGCACTAGCCAGTCAAGCTAAGCCTTCTGCTGCAGGAAACCCATCAGTGCAGAGAGCCTGCGGGCGCCCCGCCTGATGTGAGGCCACTGCTAGCTGTGAGCCTCTGAATCGCCGCTGCACCCAGCAGCGCCAGGAAACACGATGACTGGAAAGCTACTGTCATGAGGCCGCTGGCCCTGGCCTTGGATGAGGGAGGCACGAGCGTAGGAGCAACCTGCAGGACAAGAACACAGAGCACACCAAACATTGCACCAGAACCCACATTGCATACGGCCCAGGATGAGAGGGCACAGCAGTGCGAGCAGGGTTTGATGGCCATGGGGGAAAGGATGAACACAGCTAGCGTCATATGGGCATATCCTGCACAGAGCGAGGCGAAACAACTCTGGGATGCTCACACACACGTGCGCACATACTCACCAGGTATGAGCACGTGTTGACGTATCCAGACAGCACCCAGAACACACCCACTGACAGGGCCGCACCCAGGTCCCCGCCTGTGAGGCCTGGTGTGAAGATACACGCGAACAGCAGGGGTACCTGTATGACACAACAAGTGAAAAGCCACAGACAAAGAGTGCTCACACGCCATCCTTCCCAAACTTACACACGTAGCCCTGGCACACCTTGCCGGTGCACGATGCTGATGGGTACCTCACTGTGTGTGTGTGTGTGTGTGTGTGTGTGTCTGCGCTTGTGTGTCTGTGTGTGACAGAGCGGCGTGTGCGTCTGCGCTTGTGTGTGTGTGCGCGCGCGCGCGCACGCGGGTGTGTGTGTATGTGTGTGCGCTATGAATTCACCATGGCTGTCTTGACGAGTGCCCACAGTAACAGCTTTGAAACCGTCCGAACCTGCCAGTCCCTGGGCACCACCCTGCCAACAATGTCACCCACCAGTCTGACATAGAAAAGCACCTGCGTACAGAAAGCTCAGCACATACAGCACACACTGCCGTCTGTTCTACCTAGCATTCTGTCCCCTGCTATTCTGTCCCCTTGCGGGAGCCGAGTTCTGCATATGTATGACGCACACTGGAGTCCAGCAAGCTATGCATGACACAATGCTACTTGTGTGTGCGCCGCTCTCTTACCTGCACAAACCGCTCCCCAAACAGCCCAGACGTGTGCATGTACGTGAAGAACGGAAACACAAGCATACTCGTGCCCACACTGAGAAATATAGACAGGGCGGCAGGGCTGATGCGCCAGGCTAGGGATAACAGGGGCACGTCAGGCTTGCGCTGCTTGCCCGTGCTGTAGTCGTGGTGCTGACTGTGACTGTTCGAGTCGTGATCACGTGCGCCGCCGCCGCTGCTGCCGGACTGGTCGTGGCGGGCGCCGGGCTGCATGCCGCCTTCCATGGCGTCTATGAGAACTGCACGAGCATGAAGACACAGACACAAACGCACACCCGAGCGTATGTAAGCTGGTTTCATATGCTTCTAGCGCGTTCATGAGCACTGTGGATGTAAAACGCAACAGGATGCTCCAGTGTCATTGACCCACGATCTCGCAAGGCAAGGTTACGTGCTGTATGCTGCAGGAGGCTACTACTGAAGTGAAACGTGTACATGTGTGCACGCTGTGTTGGCCAGACAAGTGATTGCATGGCTGCGCACCTGCATGGTGATGGTGTCCGTTCTCTGTGCTGTGGTGTCCATCGCTGCCGTTCACTCCACTGTCTACACGGTAACGTGACGCAAGAGTGGGACCTGTGGCGTAGCCCTGACCCGCCTTGCGAGTGCTGCCAGTCTGTGAAGGACACACATGCGAGGACACACACACACACACACATACACACACACACACACACACCGCTTGTCCACCGCTGTTCCCACACTGTCTGCGGGATGCCATCGTGCAAAGTGCACACTCTCTTGCTGGTGTGCGTGGGGTAGGGTTCGCTCTGCCTTGTGAGTGTGTTGTCTCTGTATGTGTGTGTGTGTGTGTGTGTGTGTCTGTATCCGTGCTCTTGTGTGTACGTCTCTCTCTCTCTCTCTCTCTCTCTGTGTTTGTGTGTGCGTGTGTACGTCTCTCTCTCTCTGTGTGTGTGTGTGTGTGTGTGTGTGTGTGCGTGTGTCTGTGCGTGTTTATCTCTCTCTGTGTGTGTGTGTGTGCGTGTGTGTGTGTGTGTGACCAAGTACCCCACCTTCATCACTGCACTGCCCCGTGTGCCACTGCCCGCCAAGTCTATCCTCATAGGCTCCTGTCCCAGTGGCTTCAGCAACTTCAAATTGAGCACTACACCCGCACAGGCCGCTAACAGGCCCCCAAACGTGATCCACGACACAGCCGTGAAGAGCCTTTGTAAGCCCTCTGGGCTGTAGTAGGGACCGCGTTTGAATAGAAGGTCGAGGACGAGCACTATAGGACCACTGCTGACAAAGCCTGTAAGAGAACACACACACATACACACACACACACGACAAACATGCACATAAACACACACAGTCAGTACGTGTGCGCAAGACTTCTGCGCTGAATGGTATACCAAAAGAGAGCTGCTGAGTGGCCTAAGGGTGGACTACACAGGTACTGTGCCTCTGGGCTGTTGATATGCTGTGTACTGACCTGTTGTGAGCATGACTGTGTTGACAGGCGGGAAGTGGGAAGCCAGCTGGTAGCTGGTCCCAAACGCCACCCCATACGACATCCCCACGGCCGTCGTCACAGCCAGTAGCCTGCTGTGGCTGCTGGCTAGGTTGGGAAAGTACAGCGTGAGCATCGTGAGGCCGCCCAGGCCCAGCAGGAAGCGCAGGATGGCGCCCCTGGCTGGGCCCCCAACCTTGCGGTCGAACGCCTCGTTGTAGCGTGTCTGTAGCATCAGGACTGGGATGCTGGGCAGGAAGTAGGCTATGTTGAGCTGGAGGAGCACCTCGGGGCCGTAGTCGCGGCTGAACTGGCTGAGGAGCGAGGAGATGGCAGTCCACGCAAGCTTGTACGCCACCTGCGAGACGGAGGGCGTGCCGCCTGCCCCTCAGAGCCTGCCCGACCCTGCCAGTGCCTTACGGCCTGTCTGTAAGTACGCTGAGGGGCTGCTCAGGCGATCCTGCGGTGCTGTGCTCACCGCAAGGAGGAAGAAGCATCCCGGTGTGAGTGCGTCCAACGCTGAACTTGACTTCGTCCGACCCCGGTGCGGCATTGTCTATGAGCTGAAAGTTAGGCTCCTCACGTGCTATCATACTGCAGCTGCCATAGTGATAGTTGGGGGCTGTGGGGATGCCAAGCCGCACTTGTACCGGCAGGCTGTGCCTGGGCCGGGGGCGCGGGCCCAAGCTATGGGTGCGTGCTGCAAATTGGGCTAGTGACTGGGCTAGTGCGTCTCTTCTACGACGTCCTAAGTGGTGCAGGCTTGAGCGCCCCACTCAACTCAAACCCGCCCACCACAGTGTGACCTCTCCGCCGTTCGAGAGCGGAAGACGCTCGACTCCTCGCCACACAATTAGCCGCGTACGCTTGTGACAGGCATCTTAGCATCTGCGTAGCAGCAGGTAAGGTGGCGCTTCTTGGTTATGACGCACGAGGCCTACCTTGCACTGCGCGGTGCCCCGTACGCGCGGTGCTCCGTGGCTCACCTGTTGTGATCCGCCGTCTGCCCCACACCTTGCAGGGCAGCGCTCATTATGCCCGAGCAGCAAGCAGCTGAGCCCGTTGAGGGCGAAAGGCCTGCCGTGTGGCTCGCCGCGAGGACAATCCTCACGCGCAGAGGGGCCGCAGCAAGTCACCCTGATCCCACAGACATCATCTGTGCAACGCCTGCAGCTGCAGTGGGCGTAGCAGCAAGCAGCAGCAAGGTGGGTGCTCAGGCAGAAAGCGACCGCAGAGCACCCGCCAGCAGCGCGGCGCAGGCAAGCGCACAGGGCAAACAAGCGCCGATAGCCCCTGCCCCTCACACCGCCACAGAGCTTACAGCAGAGCGCAGTGTCAGCAGTGCCTCGCAGGGCGCTGCAGACGCGTCCACACCCGCAGCCTCAGCCACCCCACCTTCCCAGCCCCAGTTCGCAGATGACGACCCAGATAGCCCCTACTACACAGGCCACAGCAGCCTTGACAGCACAGCCGTATGCCGCATCGTAGACGACCTAATGATGGCGGAGCTGCAGTGGATGTATAATAAACATGACTATGTCAGCGTCCCGCCCATCCCAGCCACAGCCGCAGCCGCAGCCGAGCTGCAGGCACAGGTCGACCAGCTGGTGGCCGGTGGCCGGCTGTATGACGCCTTCCCGTGGCAGTGCCAGCTGGCACTGTACCATGTGTCGTCAGAGCAGCACGGCCCTGAGCACGCAGACTCGCTGCAGGCACTGTTCGCAGTGCTCAATCACAAAATGATACGGGGCGTGCACATACCCGAGCTGTGCC
>VFQQ010005415.1_pt1 | contig 10578 bp, 7 predicted proteins | sample 3512341 | NCBI WGS metagenome assembly VFQQ01 (sample SAMN10412373, study PRJNA504923) | tailings metagenome | isolation source: Relicate 2 Philex TSF1 revegetated site | place: Philippines: Tuba, Benguet | collected 2017-08-29
GCGGCAAGTACAAGCGCCTGAAGCACCGTGGCGTGATCTGCGAGAAGTGCGGCGTGGAGGTCACGCAGACCAAGGTGCGCCGCGAGCGCATGGGTCACATCGACCTGGCCGCGCCCTGCGCGCACATCTGGTTCCTGAAGAGCCTGCCGAGCCGCCTGGGCCTGGTGCTCGACATGACGCTGCGCGACATCGAGCGTGTGCTGTACTTCGAGGCGTACGTGGTCGTCGACCCCGGCATGACGCCGCTGAAGAAGTTCAGCATCATGAGCGAGGACGACTTCGAGGCCAAGCACGCCGAGTACGGTGACGAGTTCGTCGCCATGATGGGCGCCGAGGGCATCAAGAAGCTGCTGGAAGAGATGGATGCCGATGCGGAGATCGAGAAGATCCGCAACGACATGACCGGCTCCGAGCTCAAGATCAAGAAGAACTCCAAGCGCCTGAAGGTGCTCGAGGCCTTCAAGAAGAGCGGCATCAAGCCCAGCTGGATGGTGATGGACGTGCTGCCGGTGCTGCCGCCGGACCTGCGTCCGCTCGTTCCCCTGGACGGCGGCCGCTTCGCCACGAGCGACCTCAACGACCTCTACCGCCGTGTCATCAACCGCAACAACCGCCTGGCGCGGCTCTTGGAGCTGAAGGCGCCCGAGATCATCGTGCGCAACGAGAAGCGCATGCTGCAGGAGGCGGTGGACTCGCTGCTGGACAACGGCCGCCGCGGCAAGGCGATGACGGGCGCGAACAAGCGCGCGCTCAAGTCGCTGGCCGACATGATCAAGGGCAAGAGCGGCCGCTTCCGCCAGAACCTGCTGGGCAAGCGCGTCGACTACTCGGGCCGTTCGGTCATCGTGGTCGGCCCGACGCTGAAGCTGCACCAGTGCGGCCTGCCCAAGCTGATGGCCATCGAGCTGTTCAAGCCCTTCATCTTCAGCCGGCTGGAGGCGATGGGCATCGCCACCACGATCAAGGCGGCGAAGAAGGAAGTCGAGAGCGGCACGCCGGTGGTGTGGGACATCCTGGAAGAGGTGATCAAGGAGCACCCGGTGCTGCTGAACCGCGCGCCGACGCTGCACCGCCTGGGCATCCAGGCCTTCGAGCCGGTGCTGATCGAAGGCAAGGCGATCCAGTTGCACCCGCTGGTGTGCTCGGCCTTCAACGCCGACTTCGACGGCGACCAGATGGCCGTGCACGTGCCGCTGTCGATCGAGGCGCAGATGGAAGCCCGCACGCTGATGCTGGCGTCCAACAATGTGCTGTTCCCGGCCTCGGGCGAGCCGTCCATCGTGCCCAGCCAGGACGTGGTGCTGGGCCTGTACTACGCCACCCGCGAGCGCACCAACGGCCGCGGCGAGGGCATGGTGTTCTCCGACCTGCAGGAGCTGCAGCGCGCGCTGGACAACGGCGCCGTCGAGATCACCGCCAAGGTGTCGGTGCGCCTGGTCGAGTGGAGCAAGGACAAGGACACGGGCGAGTTCGTGGCCGAGACCAAGCTCGTCGACACCACGGTGGGCCGCGCGCTGCTGTCGGAGATCCTGCCCAAGGGCCTGCCCTTCGCCAACATCAACAAGGCGCTGAAGAAGAAGGAGATCTCGCGCCTGATCAACGCCAGCTTCCGCAAGTGCGGCCTGAAGGAGACCGTGGTCTTCGCCGACAAGCTGCTGCAGAACGGCTTCCGGCTGGCCACCCGCGCCGGCATCTCGATCGCCATCGACGACATGCTGGTGCCGCAGCAGAAGCACGACCTGATCGCGCGCGCCGAGAAGGAGGTCAAGGAGATCGAGCAGCAGTACGTCTCGGGCCTGGTGACCGCCGGCGAGCGCTACAACAAGGTCGTCGACATCTGGGGCAAGACCGGCGACGAGGTCGGCAAGGTCATGATGTCGCAGCTGTCGAAGGAGAAGGTCACCGACCGCCACGGCAAGCAGGTCGACCAGGAGTCGTTCAACTCGATCTACATGATGGCCGACTCGGGCGCGCGCGGCAGCGCTGCGCAGATCCGCCAGCTGGCCGGCATGCGCGGCCTGATGGCCAAGCCCGACGGCAGCATCATCGAGACGCCCATCACGGCGAACTTCCGTGAAGGCCTGAACGTGCTGCAGTACTTCATCTCCACGCACGGCGCCCGCAAGGGCCTGGCCGACACGGCGCTGAAGACCGCGAACTCGGGCTACCTGACGCGCCGCCTGGTCGACGTGACGCAGGACCTGGTCGTGATCGAGGACGACTGCGGCACGCAGCAGGGCATGGCCATGCGCGCGCTGGTCGAGGGCGGCGAGGTGATCGAGTCGCTGCGCGACCGCGTGCTGGGCCGCGTCACCGCGGTCGAGGTGCTGCACCCCGAGACCCAGGCGGTGCTGCTCGAGGCCGGCCAGATGCTGGACGAGGACAGCTTCGACGTGCTCGAGGCCGCCGGCGTCGACGAGATCAAGGTGCGCACGCCGCTGACCTGCGAGACGCGCTACGGCATCTGCGCCAAGTGCTATGGGCGCGACCTGGGCCGCGGCGGCCTGGTCAACGTCGGCGAGGCGGTGGGCGTGATCGCCGCGCAGTCGATCGGCGAGCCGGGCACGCAGCTGACGATGCGCACCTTCCACATCGGTGGTGCGGCGTCGCGTGCGGCGGTGGCCAGCAGCGTCGAGGCCAAGAGCGACGGGGTGATCGGCTTCAACGCCACGATGCGCTACGTGACCAACAGCAAGGGCGTGTTGGTGGTGATCAGCCGCTCGGGTGAGATCGTCATCAGCGACCCGCATGGCCGCGAGCGCGAGCGCCACAAGCTGCCCTACGGCGCCACGCTGAACGTCAAGGCCGACCAGTCCGTCAAGGCTGGCACCGTGCTGGCCAACTGGGATCCGCTGACGCGCCCGATCATCACCGAGTTCGCCGGCCAGGCGCGCTTCGAGAACGTCGAGGAAGGCGTCACCGTCGCCAAGCAGGTCGACGAGGTCACCGGCCTGTCGACGCTGGTCGTGATCGACCCCAAGCGCCGCGGCTCGGCCAAGGTGGTGCGCCCGCAGCTGAAGCTGCTGGACGCCGCCGGCCAGGAGGTGAAGATCCCCGGCACCGACCACAGCGTGACCATCGGCTTCCCGGTCGGCGCGCTGATCCAGGTGCGCGACGGCCAGGACCTGGCCCCGGGCGAGGTGCTGGCGCGCATCCCGATGGAAGGCCAGAAGACCCGCGACATCACCGGCGGTCTGCCGCGCGTGGCCGAGCTGTTCGAGGCGCGTTCGCCCAAGGACGTGGGCCTGCTCGCCGAGATCACCGGCACCGTCAGCTTCGGCAAGGAGACCAAGGGCAAGAACCGGCTGCAGATCACCGACCCCGAGGGCCGCGTGCACGAGGAGCTGGTGCCCAAGGAGAAGAACATCCTGGTGCACGAGGGCCAGGTGGTGAACCGCGGCGAGCTGATCGTCGACGGCTCGGCCGATCCGCAGGACATCCTGCGCCTGCTGGGCATCGAGGAACTGGCGCGCTACATCGTCGACGAGGTGCAGGACGTCTACCGCCTGCAGGGTGTGAAGATCAACGACAAGCACATCGAGGTGATCGTTCGCCAGATGCTGCGCCGCGTGCAGATCGTCAACCCGGGCGACAGCGGCTACATCGCCGGCGAACAGGTCGAGCGCAGCGAGCTGCTGGACACCAACGACCGGCTGCGCGCCGAAGGCAAGGTCACGGCCACGCACGCCGACGTGCTGCTGGGCATCACCAAGGCCTCGCTGTCGACCGATTCGTTCATCAGCGCGGCTTCGTTCCAGGAGACCACGCGCGTGCTGACCGAGGCGGCGATCATGGGCAAGCGCGACGAGCTGCGCGGGCTGAAGGAGAACGTCATCGTCGGCCGCCTGATCCCCGCGGGCACCGGCATGGCCTTCCACGAGGCGCGCAAAGCCAAGGAGGCGATGGACGAGACCGAGCGCCGCGCCATCGCCATGCAGGAGGCCGAGGAACTGGCTGCCGTGCAGCTGGCCCAGGTCGATGCCGCGGCGTCGGCGACTGAGGGCGGCGGCGCGGCGCAGTGACGCTGGCACGTCGCGGCGCCGCTGGCGTCGCGCCCGTGGAAGGGGTGGCTGGGCCACCCCTTTTTCATGCGGCAGGGACGCTGATGCGGCCCGCCCGGAGGTGCGCCCGCCGCGCCCACTCGGCCGGCGTGAGGACCTCGACGCCCGCCATCCGGAGCCGCCGGGCCAGGCGCAGCAGTGCCTTGTCGTGGCTCACCAGCCAGGCGGCGCCGCAGGCCAGTGCATGGTCGACGAACACCTGGTCGTCAGGGTCGCTGCAGCGCGGTGCCATGTGCTGCGGCGGCGGTTCGTCGCAGACCTGGCACAGCGCCTGCACCACAGCCCATGCGGCATCGGGGTCCGTTCCCCAGTGCGCCAGAGACCGGTGGCCCAGCATGTGGCGCAGCTCCAGCAGCATGCATGGCGTGGCCGTCCATCGCCACTGCCGTCGCCACAGGGCGGCGGCCAGGGGGTGGATGGCCGGCGAGGCGAACACCAGCCAATCCAGCGCAGCGTTCGTATCCAGGACCAGGCCGGGCGCATGGGGGGTCCCTTGTGGGAACTCGCAGCTCGGGCTATGTTCAGTCATTCTCATTTGCCGCCTAGTAGAAACGAACAGAAGGAGTCGCGATATGAATGACATCACCGCAGAACAGCGCGAGAAGCTCATGGCCGATCTGCGCTTGGTGATCACCGACGCCGAGGAGTTGCTGAAGGCCAGCGCCGGTCAGGCCGGCGAAGGCATGGCGGAGATGCGCAACCGGATCCAGGCCCGCCTGAGCCTGGCCAAGGAGCGTTTGCACGACCTGCAGACCGCGGCTGTGGAGCGCGCCAAGGCCGCTGGCCGTGCCACCGATGCCTATGTGCATGAGAACCCCTGGCAGTCGATCGGCATTGCCGCCGGCGTGGGCTTTCTGCTCGGACTGGTGATCGGACGGCGCTGAGCCGCTTCGTGACCGCGCCGACACCGCCCGGGCCGGGTGGAATCGCGGGCTCGTTGAGGCGCCTGGCCTCGACGGGACTGTCGATTCTGCAGTTGCGCCTGCAGTTGCTGCTGACCGAGGTCGAACAAGAGAAGCTGCGACTGTTTGATGCCTTGCTGCGGGTCGTGGCCGGGCTGCTGGTGCTGGGCGTGGGCTTGGTGCTGCTGGTGGCGCTGGTGCTGCTGCTGGTTCAGCCGGAGTTCCGGCTGCTGGCCCTGGCCGCGCTGACCGCACTGTTTCTCGCGGGTGGCGCTGCCCTGCTGGCCAGCGGGCGCAAGCGCTGGCACCAGCCCGGCGCGTTGCTGGAGGGGACGGTGGCCGAGCTCGAACGCGACCGCGAGGCCCTGCGTGGTTGACGCGCATTCGTTTGCTGCGACGTCGCCCGGCCGCCGGCCACTGCGACCACCACCCGCTCCAAGGAACCGCGCACTGGAGCTTGCGATAAGACGTGAGCGCCTGCTCCTGCGCAGCGCGCAGCTGCGCGATGATCTCAGCAGAGACTTGGCCGGCCTTCGTCCTGCTTTCGCGGTCGCCGACAGCGTCCACGCCGGCACCTTGTGGGTGTGGCGAAACCCTCTGTGGCTCGCCGCGGGCGCGGCGCTGCTGATCGCGATCCGGCCGCGGCGCCTTGTCACCTGGTTCTCGCGTGGCTGGGTGGTCTGGCGTCTGTGGCGCCGATGGCAGCCGGTGCTCCAGGCTTGGCTTGGCGGTGGCACGGTGCCGCCTCGCTAGGGCCCTGGCTTGCGGCCGCTGCCGCTTCGAAATACAATAGAAGGCTTTTCGGCGATCTTCGCTGAGCACAGTGCTGCGCGCAACCCGGCTTGAGCCGAGCGGCGCGCGCCCGAGACCCTCGACTGGCCCAGCCCACAGACGCCTGAACCTGAAGCCGGCCCGGCGCGCCTTGCGCCGTTGGCCGGCTGTCCCCATCCGAAAGGTGGTTGGTTTGGCGCGCTGCGGCTGTGTGCTGGGTTCGCGTTCGCGCGCTCAGGCGTGTGGGCGTCCAGGGGTTCCGGGCGGCGCCCTGGGCGGGTGGCGATTTCCGGACGGACAAGCCTGACTTCAAACGGGAACAAGTTAGCAATGCCTACCATCAACCAACTCGTGCGCCACGGCCGCCAGGTCGAGGTCACGAAGTCCAAGTCGCCTGCGATGCAGAACTGCCCGCAGCGCCGCGGCGTCTGCACGCGCGTCTACACGACGACGCCGAAGAAGCCCAACTCCGCCCTGCGCAAGGTTGCCAAGGTGCGTCTGACCAACGGTTTCGAGGTCATCTCGTACATCGGCGGCGAGGGCCACAATCTGCAAGAGCACAGCGTGGTGCTGGTGCGCGGCGGCCGGGTCAAGGACCTGCCCGGCGTGCGCTACCACATCGTGCGCGGCTCGCTCGACCTGCAAGGGGTCAAGGACCGCAAGCAGTCGCGTTCGAAGTACGGCGCCAAGCGTCCGAAGAAGGCCTGACGCTCGCGCGTCTGCCGGGGCGGCCTTGTCGCCCCATCGTCAGCCAGGGTGGCCGGGTGGCCGCGCTGGCGAGTAAGTGAAGGGTCTACATGGCCCTTCGCGGCGCGGCCAAGTCGGCCGTGCCAACTGAAACCACCGAAGGAAGAGTCCCATGCCACGCCGTCGCGAAGTACCCAAGCGCGAAATCCTCCCCGATCCGAAGTTCGGCTCGATCGATCTGTCCAAGTTCATGAACGTGATCATGGAGTCGGGCAAGAAGGCCGTTGCCGAGCGCATCATCTACGGCGCGCTCGACCAGGTCGAGCAGAAGTCCGGCAAGGATCCGCTCGAGATCTTCATGACCGCGCTGAACAACATCAAGCCGATGGTCGAGGTCAAGTCGCGTCGTGTCGGCGGTGCCAACTACCAAGTTCCCGTGGAAGTTCGCCCCGTCCGCCGCCAGGCCCTGGCGATGCGCTGGCTGAAGGAGTCGGCGCGCAAGCGCGGCGAGAAGTCGATGGCGGCCCGTCTGGCCAACGAGTTGCTGGAAGCCAGCGAAGGCCGCGGTGGCGCGATGAAGAAGCGCGACGAAGTGCACCGCATGGCCGAGGCCAACAAGGCCTTCTCGCACTTCCGCTTCTGACGCCCTCTCGTTCACGGCTCTCGGCCGCTTCTACGGGTTGACCCCAGCCCGGAGGCGGCCCCTGCATTTGGAGTGACACCATGTCCCGCAAGACCCCCATCGAGCGCTACCGCAACATCGGTATTAGCGCGCACATCGATGCCGGCAAGACCACGACCACCGAGCGCATCCTCTACTACACCGGTGTGAACCACAAGATCGGTGAGGTGCACGACGGCGCCGCCACGATGGACTGGATGGAGCAGGAGCAGGAGCGGGGCATCACCATCACCTCGGCCGCGACGACCTGCTTCTGGAAGGGCATGGATCTGTCCTTCCCCGAGCACCGCTTCAACATCATCGACACCCCCGGGCACGTCGACTTCACCATCGAGGTCGAGCGCTCGATGCGCGTGCTGGACGGTGCCTGCATGGTGTACTGCGCCGTGGGTGGCGTGCAGCCGCAGTCCGAGACCGTCTGGCGCCAGGCCAACAAGTACAAGGTGCCGCGCCTCGCGTTCGTCAACAAGATGGACCGCACCGGCGCCAACTTCTTCAAGGTCTACGAGCAGATGAAGGCGCGCCTGAAGGCCAACCCGGTGCCGGTGGTCATCCCGATCGGTGCCGAGGAGAACTTCAAGGGCGTGGTGGACCTGTTCAAGATGAAGGCCATCATCTGGGACGAGGCCAGCCAGGGCATGAAGTTCGAGTACGGCCCGATCCCGGCCGAGCTCGAGGCTGACGCGCAGAAGTGGCGCGAGCAGATGATCGAGGCCGCCGCCGAAGCCAGCGAAGAGCTGATGAACAAGTACCTCGAGTCGGGCGAACTGACCGAGGAGGAGATCAAGGCCGGCCTGCGCCAGCGCACCATCGCCACCGAGATCCAGCCAATGCTGTGCGGCACCGCGTTCAAGAACAAGGGCGTGCAGCGCATGCTCGACGCGGTCATCGAGTTCCTGCCATCGCCGGTCGACATCCCGCCGGTGCATGGCACCGACGAAGACGAGAAGGACGTATCGCGCAAGGCCGACGACAACGAGAAGTTCTCGGCGCTGGCCTTCAAGCTGATGACCGACCCCTACGTCGGCCAGCTGACCTTCGTGCGCGTCTACTCGGGCGTGCTGAAGAGCGGCGACTCGGTCTACAACCCGATCCGCGGCAAGAAGGAGCGCATCGGCCGCATCCTGCAGATGCACGCCAATCAGCGCGAGGAGATCAAGGAGATCCTGGCCGGCGACATCGCCGCCTGCGTGGGCCTGAAGGACGTGACCACCGGCGAGACGCTGTGTGATCCGGAAGCCATCGTCACGCTCGAAAAGATGGTCTTCCCCGAGCCGGTGATCAGCCAGGCCGTCGAGCCCAAGACCAAGGCCGACCAGGAGAAGATGGGCATCGCCCTGGGCCGTCTGGCCCAGGAAGATCCGTCGTTCCGCCTGCGCACCGACGAGGAGAGCGGCCAGACCATCATCTCCGGCATGGGCGAGCTGCACCTGGAGATCATCGTCGACCGCATGAAGCGCGAGTTCGGCGTCGAAGCCAATGTCGGCAAGCCGCAGGTGGCCTACCGCGAGACGATCCGCAAGAAGGTGACCGACGTCGAGGGCAAGTTCGTGCGCCAGTCGGGCGGCAAGGGCCAGTACGGTCACGTCGTGTTCACGGTCGAGCCGCAGGAGCCGGGCAAGGGCTTCGAGTTCGTCGATGCCATCAAGGGCGGCGTGGTGCCGCGCGAGTACATCCCCGCGGTGAACAAGGGCGTGGAAGACACGCTGCCCAACGGCGTGCTGGCCGGCTACCCGGTGGTCGACGTCAAGGTCACGCTGACCTTCGGCTCGTACCACGAGGTGGACTCGTCGGAGAACGCCTTCAAGATGGCGGCCTCGATCGGCTTCAAGGAGGCCTGCCGCAGGGCCGGCCCGGTGATCCTGGAGCCGATGATGGCCGTGGAGGTCGAGACACCGGAGGACTACGCCGGCTCGGTGATGGGCGACCTGTCGTCCCGCCGCGGTATGGTGCAGGGCATGGACGACATGCCCGGCGGCGGCAAGGTCATCAAGGCCGAGGTGCCGCTGTCCGAGATGTTCGGCTACAGCACCACGCTGCGCAGCATGTCGCAGGGCCGCGCCACCTACACGATGGAGTTCAAGCACTACGCCGAGGCGCCGAAGAACGTCGCCGACGCCATCATCACCGCGCGCGGCAAGCAGTGATGCACCGCGGGGCGCCGACATGGCGCCCTGCACTCCCTCATCGGTCTTCGGCCTCGGGGCCGGGCTGCCAGTGGCCCGGCAATGTGCGGAGACCTAAAAATCGCACTGGCAACGTTCTTTGGACAGAGGATTGAGCAATGGCAAAGGGTAAGTTCGAACGCACCAAGCCGCACGTGAACGTGGGGACGATTGGTCACGTGGACCATGGCAAGACGACGCTGACGGCGGCGATCACGACGATTCTGGCGGCGAAGTTTGGTGGCGAGGCCAAGGCCTACGACCAGATCGACGCGGCGCCCGAGGAGAAGGCGCGCGGCATCACGATCTCGACGGCGCATGTCGAGTACGAGACGGCGAAGCGGCACTACGCGCATGTCGACTGCCCGGGCCACGCCGACTACGTGAAGAACATGATCACCGGCGCGGCGCAGATGGACGGCGCGATCCTGGTGTGCTCGGCCGCCGACGGCCCGATGCCGCAGACGCGCGAGCACATCCTGCTGGCGCGCCAGGTGGGCGTGCCCTACATCATCGTGTTCCTGAACAAGTGCGACATGGTGGACGACGCCGAGCTGCTGGAGCTCGTCGAGATGGAGGTGCGCGAGCTGCTGAGCAAGTACGACTTCCCCGGCGACGACACCCCGATCGTGAAGGGTTCGGCCAAGCTGGCGATGGAAGGCGACAAGGGCGAGCTGGGCGAGCAGGCGATCATGAAGCTGGCCGAGGCGCTGGACAGCTACATCCCGACGCCGGAGCGTGCGGTGGACGGCACTTTCCTGATGCCGGTCGAGGACGTGTTCTCGATCTCGGGCCGCGGCACGGTGGTGACGGGTCGTGTCGAGCGCGGCGTGGTGAAGGTCGGCGAGGAGATCGAGATCGTCGGCATCCGCGCGACGCAGAAGACGACCTGCACGGGCGTGGAGATGTTCCGCAAGCTGCTGGACCAGGGCCAGGCGGGCGACAACGTGGGCATCCTGCTGCGCGGCACCAAGCGCGAAGAGGTCGAGCGCGGCCAGGTGCTGTGCAAGCCCGGCAGCATCAAGCCGCACACGCACTTCACGGCCGAGGTGTACGTGCTGAGCAAGGAAGAGGGCGGGCGGCACACGCCGTTCTTCAACAACTACCGTCCGCAGTTCTACTTCCGCACGACGGACGTGACGGGTGCGGTGGAGCTGCCCAAGGACAAGGAGATGGTGATGCCGGGCGACAACGTCAGCATCACGGTCAAGCTGATCGCGCCGATCGCGATGGAAGAGGGCCTGCGCTTCGCCATCCGCGAGGGCGGCCGCACCGTCGGCGCGGGCGTCGTGGCCAAGATCATCGAGTAA
>VFQQ010005416.1_pt1 | contig 10576 bp, 9 predicted proteins | sample 3512341 | NCBI WGS metagenome assembly VFQQ01 (sample SAMN10412373, study PRJNA504923) | tailings metagenome | isolation source: Relicate 2 Philex TSF1 revegetated site | place: Philippines: Tuba, Benguet | collected 2017-08-29
ACATGATCGTGGCCAGCGTGCTGATGAGCCTGGGCATGATGATGTTGTCGCCGGTCCTCGTCGCCCTGCCCTTCAAGCTGATGCTGTTCGTGCTGGCCGATGGCTGGAACCTGCTGCTGGGCTCGCTGGCGGCCAGCTTCGTCACCTAGGACGCCCCATGGATCCGCAACAAGTCCTCTCCGCCGGCCAGCAGGGCCTGTGGATGCTGCTGATGGTCAGCGCACCGGTGCTGCTGGTGGTGCTGGTGGTCGGCCTCGTGGTGAGCATCTTCCAGGCCGCCACGCAGATCAACGAGGCCACCTTGAGCTTCGTGCCCAAGATCATCGGCGCCGTGGCGGTGCTGGCCATCGCCGGGCCGTGGATGCTGTCCACGCTGGTGGAGTACGTGCGCTCGGTGCTGCTGGCGATTCCTTCGGCCGTGGGCTGATGATCGGCTTCAGCGAAGCCCAGCTGCTGCAGTGGCTGACGCCGCTGATCTGGCCCTTCCTGCGAGCGCTCGCGCTCTTCACCGCGCTGCCGGTGCTCGGCACACGCACCGTGCCCACGCGGGTGCGCATCGCGCTGGCCGCCTTCATCGCCATCGCGGCCCAGCCCACGCTGCCGGAATCCGCGCCGGTGCCGCTCGATTCTCCGCAGGCGCTGCTGCTCGTGGTGCAGCAGCTCGTCATCGGCTTCAGCCTCGGCTTTGCCGTGCGGCTCGTGTTCGCAGCGGTGGAGTTCGCGGGTGAGCTCATCGGCCTGCAGATGGGCCTGAACTTCGCCGGCTTCTTCGACCCGGTCTCCGCGGGCGCAGCCACCGCCTCGAGCCGCTTCTTCGGCACCACGGTGGCGTGGCTGTTCATCGTTGCCAACGGCCACCTGCTGGTCATCGCCGCGCTGGTGCAGAGCTTCAGCGCCTTCCCGGTCGGGCCCGAGCCCTTCGCCTTCCTGCGCGAGGTGCAGCCGCAGCGCTGGGGCGCGGAGATCTTCAGCACGGGCCTCTGGATCGCCTTGCCGCTGATCACGATGCTGCTGTTCGTGAACCTCGTGCTCGGCGCCATCTCGCGTGTGGCGCCGCAGATCAACATCTTCGCCGTCGGCTTCCCGGTGACCTTGGGCGTGGGCCTGCTCGGCCTGCTACTGACGCTGCCGGCGCTGGCCACGCCGTTCACGATGACGCTGGAGCGGCTGCTCGAACAGTTCCGGTAACGGCCCACCCCCGGAGCGCCTTCGGCGCTCCCCCTCAAGGGGGCGCCCCCAGCGGCCCGGCAAAGCCGGTTCCGCGGCGGCCGCTTGATGCTTCTGCACAAGCACGTAAGCTTCCCGGCATGACCGCCCTGCTTGCCGGTGCCACCGGCCTCGTCGGCCACGCGCTCGCCGCGCAGTGGGCCGGCCCTGAACCGCTGCACCTGCTGGTGAGGCGGCCCCTCACGCCGCCGCATGCGAGCCACCGCGTGCACGTGGTCGATTTCGCTGCGCTGCCGCCGCTGCCGGCCGCGGAGCAGGCCTTCTGCTGCCTGGGCACCACGATCAAGATCGCGGGTTCGCAGGAGGCCTTCCGCGCCGTCGACTTCGACGCCGTGCTCAGCTTCGCGCGTGCCGCGCAACGCGCGGGTGTGAAGCGCTTCGGCGTCGTCTCGGCGCTGGGCGCCGATGCGCGCTCTCGCAACTTCTATAGCCGCGTCAAAGGTGAGGCCGAGGCAGCGCTGCAGGCGCTCGGCTTCGCGTCGCTCGTCATCGCACGGCCTTCGCTGCTGCTGGGCGACCGCAACGCGCTGGGCCAGCCACTGCGCAGCGGCGAACGCCTGGCGATGATCGCCACCGGCCCGGTTGCCGGGCTCATCCCCAAGGCCTGGCGGCCCATCGCCGCCGAGCGCGTGGCGCGCGCGCTGCGGCTTGCGCTGGCGCAAGCGGAGCCGGGCCTCACGGTGCTGCAATCCGGCGCCATGCAGGACCTGGGCGCGCCATGACCATCAACATCCGCTTCCTCGGCGCGGCCGACGGCGTGACCGGCTCGCGCCACCTCGTGGAAAGCGCCGGCACGCGGGTGCTGCTCGACTGCGGCCTGTTCCAGGGCTGGAAGCTGCACCGCGAACGCAACTGGGCCTTCCCGCCGGACTTCCGCGATCTCGACGCCGTGGTGCTGAGCCACGCGCACCTGGACCACAGCGGCTGGCTGCCGGCGCTGGTGAAACACGGTTACCGCGGCCCGGTGTTCGCCAGCCCCGCCACCTGCGACCTGGCCAAGGTGCTGCTGCTGGACAGCGCGCACCTGCAGGAGGAGGACGCACGCCGCGCGAACCGGGGCGGCTGGTCGCGCCACGAGAAGGCGCTGCCCCTCTACACCAAGGCCGACGCACACCGCGCGCTGGCGCTGCTGCAACCGGTGCGGCCGGGTGAGGCGGTGTCGCCGCCGGCACTGGGCGGCCACCGGCTCACGCTCACGCCGGTGGGGCACCTGCTCGGCGCCTGCGCGGTGACACTGCGCACACCCGGGCGGGAAGGCCGGCGCATCGTGTTCTCCGGCGACATCGGCCGCCAGCATGATCTGCTGATGCCGGCGCCGGAACCCGTCGCCGAAGCCGACGTGCTGCTCGTGGAATCGACCTACGGCAACCGCCTGCACCCGGCCGGCGACGACAGCGCGCAGCTCGCCGACATCATCCTGCGCACCGTCCAGCGTGGCGGCTCGGTGCTGCTGCCCACCTTCGCGGTGGGCCGCGCGCAGGCCTTGCTGCTGGTGCTGCAGCGCCTGAAGCGCAGCGGCGCTGTTCCCGCCGACCTGCCGCTGATGCTGGACAGCCCCATGGCCATCGAAGCCACGCAGCTGTACCGCCGCCACGGCCGTGAGCTGCGCATCGGCGCGCGCGAGCTGAAGGGCCTGGCCGAGGGCGTGCGCCTGATCGAGACGGCGGCGCAGAGCATGAAGCTCAGCAACTCACGCTGGCCCCGCGTGATCCTGGCCGCCAGCGGCATGGCCACCGGCGGGCGTGTGCTGCACCACCTGAAGGCCATGGCGCCGGACCCGCGCCACAGCATCGTCTTCCCCGGCTTCCAGGTGGGTGGCACGCGCGGTGCCAAGCTGGTGGCCGGCGAGCGCGAGATCAAGGTCATGGGCCAGCTGGTGCCGGTGCGCGCCGAGGTGCGGCAGCTCGAAGGTTTCTCAGGCCATGCCGACCGCGGCGAGCTGATGGCCTGGCTGCGACAGTTCAGGCGTGCGCCGGCGCAGACCTTCGTCGTGCACGGCGAGCCCGATGCCGCGGACACGCTGCGCGGCGACATCCAGCAGCAGCTGGGCTGGCGCGTGCGTGTTGCCGCCTACGGTGAATCCGCTGACTGCTGACATGGAGCCCCCAAGCTCGCTCGCGCTCGCTACCCCCCGAGGGGGCCGCCCGCCTACGGCCCGGCGAAGCCGGTTCCGTGGCTGGGTGCTTGGTGTCGTCGCAGCGGCGGCAAGTCCACTGGCCGCAGCCACGGTGGGCTGAGTGGCTCTCGCCGACCTGACTTTGGGCCTGGCCGCGGCGCTGGGCGGCGGGCTGTTGATCGGCCTGGAGCGCGAACGCCGCAAGGGCCGCGGCGAGCAGCGCGGCGCGGCCGGCATCCGCAGCTTTGCGCTGGCGGCGCTGGGCGGCGGCATCACGCAGGCGCTGCAGCAGCCGGCGCTGGTGGCGCTGGGCGCGGCGCTGGTGGGCGCGCTCACGGCGGTGGCGTACTGGAAGAGCCGTGAACGGGTGCCGGGCCAGCCCGCGCCCGACCCGGGCCTGACCAGCGAGCTGGCGCTCTTCATCACCTACCTGGTGGGCGTGCTGTGTGTGCAGGCGCCGGCGCTGGGTGCCGCCGCCGCGGTGGTGGTGGCCGGCCTGCTGGCCGCGCGCGAGAAGCTGCACCGCCTGGCCACCGAGCTGCTCACGCAGGCCGAGGTGCACGACGCGCTGCTGCTGGCCGCCCTGGCGCTCGTGCTGCTGCCACTGCTGCCCACCAACGGCCTGGCCTGGCTCGGCGGTGTGGCGCCACGCACGCTGCTGCTCACGGTGCTGCTGATCCTGGCGCTGCAGGCCGTGGGCCACGTGGCACTGCGGCTGGTGGGCGCGCATGCGGGGCTGGCGCTGGCGGGGCTGCTGTCGGGTTTTGTCAGCAGCACGGCCACCATCGCCTCGATGGGTGCCCGCGCGCGCGCCGAGCCGGCGCTCGCGCGGGCGAGCCTGGCCGGCGCGCTGGCCTCGACGGCGGCCACCTGGATCCAGGCCCTGCTGCTGCTGGCCACGCTGGCGCCGGCCGTGCTGCCGCGCCTGCTGCCGGCGGCATTGGCCGGCGCCGCGGTGGCCGCTGCTTCAGCCTTGCTGGCCTGGCGCCGCGCGGTGCATGCGGCCGCAACCCCTGCGGCCGCGGCCCGACACGGCCCGCTCCGGCTGCGCGAAGCGCTGGCCGTGGCCGCGATGCTGGCCGCGGTGACGGCGGGTGTGGCCTGGGCACAAGCCATGCTCGGCTGCGGCGCGGTGCTCGCCGGCGCTGCGCTCGCCGCGCTGGCCGATGCACACGCGCCGGTGGCGGCACTGGCGTCGCTGCACGGCAGCGGGGCTGTCGGGGCCGAAGCAGTCGTGCACGCCACGCTGGTGGCGGTGGCGGTGAATTCGGTGTCGCGCAGCGCCGTCGCCTGGGCCGCCGGAGGACCGCGCTTTGCGCTCGGTGTGGGCCTGTCGCTGACTGCAGCCGCCGCCATGGCGGCTGCGGTGCACCTGCTGGCGACCTAGGAGCCGGCAGGCCCGCCCTTGTCGGGCGGCCAGCGGTTGGGCTGCTGCTTCGGGGGTGCGCTGGCCGATGCGCTCTGGGCCACGCCACCGGCGGCGCGCGAGACCGCGTCGGCGCCCTTCTCCACGCCGCGCGCCGCCGCTTCCACGCCAATGCGCACGCCCTTGGCTGCTGCCTGTGCGCCTTTCTCCAGGCCGTCGGCGGCTGCCTTCGCACCGCGTTCCAGCGCGCTGTCGGCCGCGCGGCCCTTTTCCTGCACGGCGGCGCAACCGCCCAGCAGCACGGCTGCGCAGAGCGTGAGGGTGAGGCTCGTGATCTTCATGGCCGTGATTTGGCGCCCGCCGCGGGCCCGATCAAGCACCAGCTTGCAAGCAGTTGTGACCTACTTGAACACCCCCTGCCGCAGCCACTTGGTGGCAACCCACTTCTCACCGGCCAGCACCGGCGCGCCGCCGTGCAGCGTCTTCGTGCTGACATGCGCGCGGTTGTAGCTGAAGAAGACGGCGTTGCCGCGGATCGGCGCCACCTCCAGGCCCACCTCGGGGAAGGTGGTGCCGCCGCCGCGCTCGGGCGTGTTCAGGTACATCACGAGCGTGCCCACCCGCTGGCCGCCACGCTCCAGGATGCGTGCGCTGCCCGGGTGCACCGGGTCGAAGTAGTCGTGGTGCGGGCGGTACTCGGCACCGGGCCGGTAGCGCAGGATCTGCAGGCCCTCGCCATGGTCCAGCGGCCAGCGCAGCAGCTCGGCGATGCGGCTTTCGATGCGCTGGATCAGCGCATGTTCGCCGCGCTCGAAGAACATGCCGTCGCTGGTGCGCGCCACGTTGACCTCGCTGCCGCCGGTGGCGTTGTCCACCGTCTCCGAGCGCACGAGGCGCGGCTTGGCCAGGTTCATCAGGCCTTCGCACTCGTCGTCGGAGAGCAGGCCGCCGAACACCACCACGCGCGGGTGTTTCATCACCGTGAGGACCTTCACCTCGCGCTTGCCGGCCTCGATGAACGCCGGCTGCCCTTCCAGCGCCGGCTCGGGCACCTCGGTGGCGGTGGGCAGGTCGCTCTCGTCGGGCGGCAGCTGCGCCAGGTGCTCGCGCAGGGTCTGCTCCATGGCCTTGATGGCCACGTCCTCCTGCCAGCCGCTGGTCTTCATGGCCTCGATGACGTCCTGCGGGCGGCAGCCGGCCTCGGCCTGTTCGATGATCCACTTGCGGAGTTCAGGCGTGATGGCCTGCTGGGCAACGGTCTGGTTCATGACCCTCATTCTGCCAAGCGGGCCGCGCCCTTGGGCTGCAAGCGCGGCTGGAAAGGGCGGCGGAAGACCCAGCGCTCGGCCGTCGAATCAGCCTTCACGAAGGCATAACCCTCGGCGTTGAAGTCGAGCAGCGCCTGCGGGCTGCGCGCGCGCTTGAGGATCGCGTGCCGCGCCATCAACCCCCGCGCGCGCTTGGCATGGAAGCTGATGATCTTCGGCTCACCGTCGGGCTGGATCTCCTCGAACACACAATCGATGACACGTGCCTTCAGTGCCGGCCGCAGCGCCACGCGGGCGTACTCGATCGAGGCCAGGTTCACCACCACCGGCTTGCTCTCGCCGGCCTGCAGGGTGTTCAGGTGCTCGGCCACCGTGTCGCCCCACCAGGCGTAGAGGTCCTTGCCCCGCGGCGTGGCCACGGCCGTGCCCATCTCCAGCCGGTAGGGCTGCAGGCTGTCCAGCGGGCGCAGCACGCCGTACAGGCCCGAGAGGATCACCAGGTGCTGCTGCGCCCAGCTGAAGTCGGCGGTCTTCAGGCTGCCGGCCTGCAGGCCGTCGTAGACGTCGCCGTTGAAGGCCAGCGCCGCGGGCCGGCTGTTGGCCGGCGTGTGCGCGGGCCGCCAGGCGGCATAACGTTCGACATTCAGGGCAGCCAGTGCGTCGGACAGCCCCATCAACGCCGCCACCTGCCGCTGCGACTTGCGCCGCATGAGCTCGATCAGCGCGGCGGCCTCCGCCAGGTACTGCGGCTCGGTGGCCTTGCGGCGCAGCGGCGCCGGCACGGGGGTTTCGTAGTCCAGGCTCTTGGCGGGGGACAGCAGGAACAGCATCGATCGGTCAGTCGTCGCGGGTGGGGGCGGCCGGCTGCGCCGCGCCGAGCGCGGCACGCCAGGTGCGCTGCGGGATGTGGTGCGTGAGCCGGTGCAGGCAGCAGTCGATCAACGCCGGGTGCAGCGTGTGGCCCACCCCGCTGGCGATGTCGAGCGTGGCGTCGCCGTCGAGCTCGCCGATCCAGGCCAGCGCCTGGCGGCTGCCGTCGGCGGGGATGACCTCGTCGTCGGCGCCGTGGAACAGGTGCAGCGTGGTGTGGCGCGGTGCCTGCACGGGCGGCGCCGTGAGGCAGCCGGCAAAGGCCAGCACACGCCCGGCCAGGCCGTCGTGTGCCAGGGCCAGGGCCAGCGCCAGGATCGCGCCCTGCGAAAAGCCGCCCAGCGCCGTGGCCGCCGGCCCCACGCCCAGGCGCTGCTGCTGTGCCTGCACCCAGCCGTGCAGCGCGGGCAGCGCAGCCGCCACACGCCCGGGCCAGATCGCCGGCGTGAGGTCGTCCACGCCGTACCACTGCCGCAGCCGGCCGGCGGGTTCGCGTTCGAAAGCCACGGGCGCGTCGGGCGCCAGGATCGCCGCCTGCGGGAACTGCGCGCGCAGCGCCTGCGCCAAGGGCGCCATCGCCTGCCCCACGGAACCCCAGCCGTGCAGCAGCAGGATCAGCTGTTCCGGTGCGCCCCGTTCGGGCAGCCATTCGATCGGGATCTGCATCGGCGCGATTGTCGCCTCACCTGAAGTTGCGACTCTTCGTCGCCAGCCCCTGCAGCAAGGCCGAATGGTCCACCAGCTTGCGCGCCACCAGGTGCCTGACCTCACCCTGGCACTGCCACACGCCGTACACCGTGAGCAGCGTGGCGGTCAGCAGCGGCTTGCGCTGCGCCTCCACCACCGCGGGCCAGACGATGACGTTCACCGGCCCGGTCTCGTCCTCCAGCGTCACGAAGATCACGCCCCTGGCCGTCTCGGGCCGCTGGCGGTGCGTGACGAGGCCGCTGGCACGCGCCAGGCGGCCGTTCGGGAAATGCCGCAGCACCTCGGCCGGCAGCACCTTGAAGGCTGCGAGCTGATCGCGCAGCAGCGCCAGCGGGTGCTGCGTCAGGCTCAGGCCGAGCGCACGGTAATCGGCGAACACGGTTTCTGCAGCGCCCGGCGCCGGCAGTTGCGCCGCGCCTTCGTGTGTGCGGGTGCGTTGCAGCATCGGCGTGGCACGGGTATCGACACCCGCCACGGCCCAGGCTGCGGCATGGCGGTGGCCGCTGATCGCACGCAGCGCGTCGGCCTGCGCCAGCAGTTCGAGCTGGTGGGCATCGAGCGCGGCGCGGCGTGCCAGGTCTTCGGGGCTCTCGAAAGCCGCCTGCCCCCTCGCCACGACGATGCGCGCGGCGGCCTCCTTCTTCAGCCCGCTGATGCGGTTCAGCCCCAGCCGCACCGGCTGCAGCAGCGGCCCGCAGCCGGCCGCCGTGGCGGGTTCGAGCGTGCTCTCCCAGGCACTCACCGTCACGTCCACCGGCAACACGCGAACGCCGTGTTCGCGTGCATCACGCACCAGCTGCGCCGGCGCGTAAAAACCCATCGGCTGGCTGTTGAGCAGCGCCGCGAGAAAGGCATCCGGGTGGTGGCACTTGATCCACGCGCTGGCATACACCAGCAGCGCAAAGCTCGCGGCGTGGCTTTCCGGGAAGCCGTAGTCGCCGAAGCCCTCGATCTGCTTGAAGATGCGCTCGGCATACTCACGCTCGTAGCCGCGCTCGACCATGCGGCCCACCAGCCTTTCGTGGAAGGGTCCGAGCCCGCCCTTGCGCTTCCAGGCCGCCATCGCGCGGCGCAGGCTGTCGGCCTCGCCGGGCGTGAACTCGGCGGCCAGGATCGCCAGCTGCATCACCTGCTCCTGGAACAGCGGCACGCCCTTCGTGCGTTCGAGCGCCCGCCGCACCTCGTCGCTCGGGTACTCCACCGGCTCCAGCCCGTCGCGCCGCCGCAGGTAGGGGTGGACCATGTCGCCCTGGATCGGCCCCGGGCGCACGATCGCGACCTCGATGACGAGGTCGTAGAAGTTCCGTGGCTTCAGCCGCGGCAGCATGCTCATCTGCGCCCGGCTCTCGACCTGGAACACACCCACGCTGTCGGCGCGGCAGAGCATGTCGTAGGTCGGCGCATCGTCCTGCGGCAGCTCGTACAGGCGGGGGGCTTCCCTGCCCAGCTTGTTGCCCACGTAGCCCAGCGCCCGCCGCAACGCGCTCAGCATGCCGAGCGCGAGGATGTCCACCTTCATCAGGCCCAGCGTGTCGAGGTCGTCCTTGTCCCACTGGATCACGCTGCGATCGGGCATGGCGGCGTTTTCCACCGGCACCAGCTCGGCCAGGTCGTCGCGCGCGATCACGAAACCACCCGGGTGCTGGCTCAGGTGGCGCGGGAAGCCGATGAGCTGCAGCGTCAGCGCCATCCAGCGCTGCGTGAGCGGCGAACCGGGGTCGAAGCCACTCTCGCGCAGGCGCTCGGGGTTGATGTGGCGGCCGTCGAACCACTGCTGCGTCTTGCTCAGCGCCTCGATGCGGTCGAGGTCGATGCCCAGCGCGCGCCCCATGTCGCGCAGCGCCGAGCGCGGCTGGTAGCTGATGAACACCGCGGTGAGCGCGGCGCGGTGGCGGCCGTAGGTGCGGTAGATGTGCTGGATCACCTCTTCGCGCCGCTCGTGCTCGAAGTCGATGTCGATGTCGGGCGGCTCGTTGCGGTCGGCGCTGATGAAGCGCTCGAACAGCAGCGAAACGGCCTTCGTCGGGTCGACCGCCGTCACGCCCAGGCAGAAACAGACCACCGAGTTGGCGGCGCTGCCCCGCCCCTGGCACAGGATCTTCTGCTCGTTCGCCCATTGCACGATCGAGGCCACGGTGAGGAAGTAAGGCTCGTAGCGCAGCTGGCCGATCAGCGCCAGTTCGTACTCGATGCGCTCGCGCACCAGGGGCGGCAGCTCGCCGGCGGGGTAACGCTCGCGCGCGCCGCGTTCGGTGAGTTCGCGCAGCCAGCTGGCCGGTGTGTGCCCCTGGGGCGTGATCTCGCGCGGGTACTCGTAGCGCAGTTCCCCGAGCGAGAAGGTGCAGCCGTTGGCAATCGCCAGCGTGTTCTGCAACCACTCGGGCCGGTGCAGCGAAGCCAGCCGCAGCCGCGAACGCAGGTGCGCCTCGGCGTTGGCCGCCAGCGCGTGCCCGGCCTCGGCCACCGTGGTCTTCAGCCGCGTGGCGGTCAGCGCGTCGAGCAGCGGCTTGCGCGAACGGGCATGCATGCACACGCCACCTGCGGCCACCAGCGGCAGGCCGGCGGCGGCCGACACCTGCAGCAGCATCTCGGCCAGCAAGGCATCGTGCGCACCCAGCCGCAGTTCGACGGCGATGGCCGCGCGCTCGGCGCCGACCCAGGTCCTGAGCCACATCGCGTGCTCCAGGACGGTGTCGAAACCCTGCTCGGCGCCGGGCACCAGCAGCACGAAGCAGCCCGGCAGGCCGGCCAGCATCGGCGCGGTGGGGATGCGCCCTTCGATGTCGGCGCGGTAGGCGCGGTAGCTGCCCTTGTCGGCGCGCCGGCGGGCCTGCGTGATCCAGCGCACGAGGTTGGTGTAGCCGCGGCGTGACTGCACCAGCACCACGAGCAGCGGTTCGGCGGCGGGCGCTTCGTCGGCCCGGCGCGACGACGGTGGAGCCTTCGGTGGCGCCGACAGCTGCATCTCCGCGCCCACGATCAAGCGCATGCGCAGCCGCTCGGCCTCGGAGAAGGCAAGCA
>VFQQ010005418.1_pt1 | contig 10575 bp, 6 predicted proteins | sample 3512341 | NCBI WGS metagenome assembly VFQQ01 (sample SAMN10412373, study PRJNA504923) | tailings metagenome | isolation source: Relicate 2 Philex TSF1 revegetated site | place: Philippines: Tuba, Benguet | collected 2017-08-29
AAGTGCGAGTGCGCCGGCGAGCGCGAGCAGTGTCGAGCGTCGGGTGAAGGTCCGAGAGAAGGTCATCGAGCCACTCCTGTTGGCCATTTTCCGATGCGCTCAGGCAGGCAAGTCGCATGCCGCCATCGGGGCTGAGGGAGAGGCTAGCGGGCGAGAGTGTTGCGATCTGCCGCCGATTTCTTGCTAGAATGATGCCGAAAAGTACACGCTGGATGGATGCTCGCTATGTCCATGAGACATTTGAGGTTTTTGCGTTACGTTGATGAAGTCGCGCGCGCCGGATCGATACGGAAGGCCGCTGAACAACTCCATGTCACCGCCTCGGCGGTGAACCGGCGCGTGATGGACCTGGAGGAGGAACTGGGTGCGCCGCTGTTCGAACGGCGCGCCCGTGGCGTGCGGCTGACCGCGGCGGGCGAACTGTTCGTGCGCTACATCCGCGAGCAGACCGGCGACGTTGATCGCATGAAGTCGCAGATCGAGGATTTGAAAGGTCTCCGGCGCGGCACGGTGCGCATCGCGTGCAGCCAGGCGCTGGCGCTCGACTTCCTGCCGCGCGAGATCGCCGCCTATCGGGCGAAGTTTCCGCTGGTGCAGTTCGACGTGAAGGTGCTCGACCACGAGCGTGCGATGGCCTCGCTCGCCGCCTTCGATGTCGACCTCGTGCTGGTCTTCCGCCCGCCCTTCCTGCCGAATTTTCAGCCGATGATGAGCCTGCAGCAGCGGCTCGTCGCGCTGATGGCGGCGGACCATCCGCTGGCCGCGCGACCGAAGATCCGGCTGAGCGATTGCGTCAGCTATCCGGTCGCGCTGGCGGAGCGTTCGCTTGGTGGGCGGCAACTGCTCGCCGAAGTGCTGGGGCGCTCCAACCTGCGCCTCAACATTGCAGCGGAGTCCAACTCGTTCGAGTTCCTGCGCGGCATGGCGCTGCGCGACAAGGCGATCACGTTCCAGATCGAGATCGGTGCGGTGGAGGGCGAAGGGCTGGTGGTGCGACAAATCGACGACCGCGACGTGCCGCGCGCGGACCTCGTGCTCGGGCAATTGCGCGGCCGGAATCTGCCGGTGGCAGCGGCGAAATTCGCCGAGCAGCTTGCGCGCGTGATGGAAGCGATGCGCCCCGTGGCGCCGCGGCCCGCCAAGGTCCGGTCATGAATCAAGCATTATGCAGCCGTATTACGATGCGTTAAGAAGACATCGGGGACGCTTCTAGCTACGGAATCGTTGCGCGCCATGAGGGGTGGCGCCGCGCGTGACCGTGGTCCATGACGGCACGGCTCTGATGCACCACACAGGGTGGACACGCTGGATCGCGTTGCTTGTCGCGGTCCTTGTTCTATGGGGCGGCGCAAGCGCGCCATCGTCCGCGAAGAATCTGGCGTTGCTGATCGGCGTCACGCAGTACGACGAGAAGGCGATCCGCACGCTCGAAGGTCCGAACAACGACGTCATTCTCATATGGCGCGAGTTGCAGCGCCGCGGTTTCAACAGCGCCGACATGACGGTGCTGGCCGACAATCTCCCCGCCCGCAAGGATGTGCCCCGGGCTGCCGCGCGCCCGACGCGCGCCGCGATCCTCGACGCACTGAAGGTGCTTGCCGACAAGGCTCAGGCTGGCGACTTTGTGGTGTTTCAGTTTTCCGGACACGGCTCGACGCAGCCGGTGAGCGACCCGGCCGCGCAGATCGAGCCCGAGCCGGATGGGCGCGATCAAGTTCTGTTGCCGCGCGATGCCGGAAAGTACGACGCAAGCGTCAAGTCGATCCGCAACGGCATTGTCGATGATGAACTGGCGCTGGCGCTCGACGCGATCCGCCTGAAGGGCGCGACCGTATGGGCGATTATCGATGCGTGCCACTCCGGCACCGTGACGCGCTCTGGCGCCGAGACCGTCACGCGCACCGTGCGTGCCTCCGCGCTGGATGTGCCTGCTGGCGCGGGACCGACAACCGCCGCGGCGACGCCCGCGCGGCGCGCCGGCACATTCGTGGCGCGCAATGCCGCCGACAAGGCGCCGCTGATCGGCTTCTACGCGGTCGACTCGCGCTCCGAGGCGATCGAGCGGCCGTTTCCCGGCTATGCGCCGGGCCTTGCCGGAACGCCGAAGCAAGAGCGCATCGGCGTGTTCACCGCGCACCTGATGCGAGCGCTGACGTCCGGCAAGGCCGTCACGTTCCGCGATCTCGCGCGCACGATTTCCGCCGACATGGGCAAACTCTCCGGCTCGGCGAGCGCGCCGCTGCCGGTGTTCGATGGCGCGCTCGATCGTCCCATCGGTGGCGGCGAGGCGGTGCCTGCCGTGCGCCACGCCGGCAATTTCGACGATCGCGGCGTCTCGATCAGCGGCGGCACGCTCCTCGGCTTCGAGAATGGTGCGGGCATCGCGGTCTACGACGGGCCGCTGCGCGACGCGAAGCGCTTGGCGAAAGCGCGCGTGACCGAGAGCACGGCCGCAACGAGCCTCGCCGAGGTCGAGCCCGGCGGCGCCGATATCCGCTTCGGCACGGATGTGTGGGTTGAGGTCGAGGAGCCCGCTGTCTCATTCACGTTCCGCGTCGCTCTGCCCGAGGGCGCGGATCAGCGCGTGAAGGATCTCGTGACACGCGCCAGGGACGGCAGCGGCCGCCGCGTGCTGGCCATCGAGTTGGTCGCCGCGGGCGCGGCTGCGGATGTGAATCTCACCGTCGATCAGGGACGCCTGTGGATCGTGCCCGAAGGCCAGCAACTCATTGCTGATGCGACACGGCCCGGCACCAGCATTTCGCTCGAACTCTCCATGTCGGATGGCGCGTTCGCGGGTGCGCTGCGCCGCATTCTCTGGAGCATGGCGCGCGCTGCAAACCTCGTGCGGCTGGCGTCGGCCGGCGGCGATGCGCCCGGTGAGCTGATTGAAGCGGTGGTGGAGATCAACCGCGAGAGTGATCCGGCGCAGATCGCGAACGGCAAGCGCGCGTGCGGCGATCTCGCCAAGGCAAAAGCATCCGAGCAACTGACGCCCACGGTCGCGACCGTGGCGTCGCATTGCGACATGTTCGCCGTCACCTTGAAGAACACCGGCGACCGCGAGGCGGACGTCGCGGTGTTCTATCTCGACTCGCGTGCGGGTGTGGCACTGGTGGATGACCGCATGGCGAACAACGGCTGTGTCGTCACGCTGCCCGCCGCGATGACCGAACCGATGCGCCTGCCGGCGCGCCAGTTTGCCATCTGGGAGGATGGCAAGCCGTTGGCGCTGGGCATGCAGCGCATCCTGGTGTTTGCGATGCCGCGCGCGGGAGCCAGCCCGCCGTCGCTTTGTCACCTGCGTGAAGAGTCCATCGAAGCCGCCGCGCAGCGTTCGCGCAGCGCCGTTGGCGCGAAGGGCCTTGCCGGAATGTTGAGCCAGGCCGGACTCGCCGACGGCTCGATGCGCAGCGCCGCGCCATCGGCGGCCGCCGAAGAATCCGGCGGTGCCGTGATGGTGCGTCAATTCACCTTCGATCTTCGCGAGGCCAACCGGCCGTAACGTCAACAGCCTGCCAGAATCCTGCTATCCTTGCCTGTGACCTCAAGTTCCGAGCCAGCCGATGTCCTCACGCCGCCTTTCTTCGACCTTCCGCCTCGCTTGTCTTGCCGCCGCCGTCACGCTCTGGATCGGCATCGTGCCCGCGATGGCCGAACGCCGCGTCGCACTGGTGATCGGGAACTCCGATTATCTCGACGTTCCGACGCTGGAGAATCCGCGCAACGACGCCGAGGATGTGGCGGCCGCGCTCAAGCGGCTCGGCTTCGACACGACCGTGAGCCTCGATGCTGATCGCTCGGCGATGCAGGCCGCGATCGATGATTTCTCCGCGAAGGTCGAGGGCGCCGATGTGGCGCTCTTCTATTATGCGGGTCACGCCATGCAGCATCAGGGCATCAACTACCTGATGCCCATCGACGCGAACCTGACGAATGCGGCGGGCCTGCGCCGCATGACCAAGCTCAACGACATCGTGTCGGACGTGAAGCGCGCCAAGGCGCTGCGCATCATGGTGATCGATGCGTGCCGCGACAATCCGCTGACCGAAAAGCTCGAGGGCACGCAGGTCGCGGCCGCCGGCGGTGCTAGCCGCAGCCTCGGCCTTGCGAAGATCTCCTCACGCACGATGGCGCGCGCGAAATCCGGCGCGCCCGAGCCCGTGACCCGCGGCGGCGATATCATCGTGTATGCGGCGGAAGCCGGCCGCACGGCCGCCGACGGCACAGGCCGCAACAGCCCGTTCTCCGGCGCATTCGTGAAATACGTCGAGACCGAGGGGCAGGAAGTCGTGGCGCTGATGCGCCGCGTCACCACCAGCGTGCAGGACGAAACGAAGGGCGCTCAGCGTCCCGAACTCTCCATCGCGGTGCCGTTCGAATTTTACTTCAAGCCGGGCCCGCCCGCGCCGCCGCCGACCGTGGCGCAACTGGTCCGCAACGCGAGGCCGCACGAGGTCAGCGCGATCGAGACGCAGGTCGAGACGATCATGCGGGCGGTCCCCGAGAAGGAGAAGGAACAGGCGCGCCGCGAGGTGATGGTCGTTCTCTCCGACGTCGCGGCGCGGTCCGGCCTGCGCCCCGACATGATCGCGCAGGAACTGCCGCAGGCGTATGCCCGCCTGACGACGACGCGCCGCTCGATCGAGGAAGCGCGCTTCCTGATGGAGAACGAGCCGGAGATCGCGCCGTTCATCGAGATCGCCGCTGCCGCGGTGGCGTCCGGCCGCCGTCCGGACACGCAGGCTGCCGATCAGGCGCTGGAGCAGGCGCACGCGCGCTACGGCGAGGCCATGAAGGCGCGCGAGCAGGCGAACGAGCGCGCTCGCGCAAACCGCGCGACGCTGTCCGAGCAGCGCGGCAACCTTGCGCAGATGGAATACCGCAGCAAGGACGCGGCGGAACATTATCTCGCCGCCGCGCGCGACACGCCGGCCAGCGATGTGGAAGGTGCGATCCGGCGCTATCAGGCCGCCGCGAATGCCTACTACTGGCACGGCTATACGTTCTTCGCGAACGACACGCTGGCGCAATCGATCAAGGTCAATCAGGAGCACACGCTGCGCCTGCTCGACACGATCGTTCCGAAGGACGACGACGAGAAGGCCCTGGTCGGCGCCCGCAAGGGCAATGTGCTCGCCGATATCGGCGATTCGCAGACCACGCTCGGCGGCCGCACCGGCGGCCTCGAGGGTGCCAAGATGATGGTGGAGGCGCGCGCCACTTACCGCAAGGCGCTCGATAGCTTCGATCTCAACGTCTACACGCGCCTCGCCATGGACATCATGGATCGCCGCGCGAGCCGCGATCTCGAATTCGGCCGCCGCATGGTGGGCGAGCGCGGAAAGCCGCACTTCGATCAGGCGGTGTCGGCGCGCCGCACGATCTGGAATATCCAGTCGAAGCATGACGACTACCGCGACCAGTATTTTCGCACGCGCAACAACCTCGCTTACGCGCTGCAGGAGTCTTCGCGGCGTTATGACGGCGAGGCCGGCGAAAAGCAGATCGCCGAGGCAATCGAGTTGCTCGAAGGCACATTCAAGCTGTTCGACGCGACGACCATCGACACGCACAAGAATATCGTGCGCGCGAACCTCGCCCAGGCGCTCGGCTTTCGTGCCGCGCGCAAGCCGGGACTCGAAGGGCAAGCCGACATCGATCGCGCGCTGTCGCTCTATGCCGAGGTCTATCAGACCCTGACCAAGGCGAACGATCCACGGCTCTGGGTGATCATCAAGCAGTTCGAGGCCGAGTTGATGCGGATGATCGGCGAACGCACGAAGGATCAAACGGCAGCCTTCAACGCCCTCAAGGCATCGTTCGACATCTATCAGGATGTGCTCTCGGTGGTGTCGCGCGAAAGCGCGCCGAACGACTGGGCCATCGTCAGCGCGGAGATGGGATACACGTTCGTGTCGGCGCTTCCGCTGGTGAGCGACCAGGCCCGCAAGCGTTTCGCCAATAGTGCGATCTCGCTGTTCGATGCCGCGAAGCCGTATTTCGCGGGCGGCGGGTTCGGCAATGATCTGCTGCGAATGGATCAGGCGCGCAAGACCGCGAGTGCGGTCGCCGGCATTCCTGACGCAGCACCTCCGGCCGGGAAGAACTGACGGCTGGATCCATGACGCGCATCATCACCATCCTTGCGGTGTCGTCCGCGCTGGCCACCGTTTTCGTGCCAGACCTTGCGCTGGCGCAGCCGGCAGTGGCGCTTCGCTGCCCCGACGATGGACTGAGCGAAGTCCGCCGCCACAAGCCGGTACCCGATCTTGTCACCGCGCTGATCCCGCCGCTCGCGATCCTGAATATCATCGGACACGATTCGCTCGCGAAGGCGCCGACGCGCGGCGTTCAGTTTCGTGTCGTCGACGACTCCGGAAAGCCGGTGTCGAATGCGCTCGTCGGTCTCATTTACGAGAAACACAATCGCTTCCTCGCCGAAGGTGCGGCCGGCGGCGCCGCGATCCGCGTGCCGCACGGCAAGTACATCGTGAACGCGGCGGCGGCCGGGAAGGATCGCTCGCTGCGATATGGCAGCACCGAGGTAACGGTCGATGCGAAGGGACCCGCAACCGTCACCGTGAAGCTGACGGGCCGGGCCGAGCCGCTCGCGATCAAGGCGGCGGTGTCGTCTGCTGTCGTCGGCAGTCACGTGCCGGTCGAACTGACCGGCGGCATTCCCGGTGCTTCAACGCTCGCCGTGATGCGGCCGGGTGGCAAGGCGCGCGGCACCGATGGTGTCGAGGACACGTTCGAACCGCAGCCGCAGGCGGAAGACGGCACGCACGAGGTCATGCTGCCCGCGCGGGTCGGCAAATACGAGGTCGTCGCCATGTTGTGTGCGCCGCGCGTCACGCTGGCGCGCACGACCCTCACGGCGGAGCCGGCGCGCGTGGCGATCGAGGCGCCGGACCGCGCGCCGATGGGGTCGGTCCTGCGCGTCGTCGTGACAGGAAACCTCAATCGAGGTCACGGCATCTCGATCGGACGCGTCGATGTCATGCCACGGCTTGCCGGACAGTTCGGCGGGGAAGAGCGCAGCGTCTTCGAACTAAAGCTGCCCTACGAGCCGGGAACCTACGAGATCAAGGTGACGACGGGACGCAAGGTGGTGCTCGCGAGCCGCAAGGTCATCGTCGACGAGGCGGCGGTTTCGATCACTGGCCCGGACAGCATCAGGCTCGGCGAACAGGCGTCGTTCGCGTGGCCCGACCAGGCGGAAACCAAATTCAGGCTCGAAGTCTGGACGCTCGCGCGCGCCGGCAAGCCGGCCGAGCGTCTCCACGAGGTGCGCGACAAGCGTGCGATCGCGGCGCCGGGCGAATACGAACTGCGGCTGGTGCCGTGGAGCCGGAGCGACGGGAGAGTTCTTGGACGCAAGCCGTTCAGGGTCGAGGGGCAAGCCTTCGTGAAGGCTCCGGCAGAGGCCATCGCAGGGACGCGCGTGAGCGTTGAACTGTCGATCAAGCCTGAATTCTTTGACAAGCTGTGGTTCTTCGAGCGGGGCTCGACGACGCAGCACCACTTCGGACTGAACCATCGGTCCGGCAACTCGATGACTGCCGATGCACCCAAGAAGCCCGGCGCATACGACCTCGTCTACATGATCGGCGCCGTCGGCGAGCGGATCGAAGCCGGCCGCGTGCCGGTTGAAGTGCGCGAGCAGGGCGAGGCGCTGAAGCCCGATACCACTACCGGAGCAGCCTCCGGGAGAGAGAAAGAGCAAGAAGCCTGCTGCAGCAATCCAGTTGGAGCAGCCTTCGATGCTCTGAAACCGGCCACCAAGGGAGAAATGGCCAAATGATGAAGTCGAAACTTCGCTATCTCGGAATCCTCACGCTCGCGGTGGGCGGGCTGGTGCTCGGCACCGTTGCGTCGACGACGCCGGCCTCCTCGCAGAGCGGCGGCTACTTCGGCCAGCGTGCGACGCAGGATCGCGACTACTCGCGCATGCAGGCGGCGACGCAGCGCGCCTTCGGCAAGACCGAGAAGGTGACGATGGGCAAGAAGAAAAAGAAGGGCAAGAAGGCCGCAAAGAAGTCGAAGAAGAAGAAGGTCAAGAAGGTGAGCTGATCGCCTCGATCCTGCTCTGAAAATAAAAGCGGCGCGCCCTCAACAGGCGCGCCGCTTTCGTTTTGGGGAATGCTCTTCAGGGCATGATCTTGTCCGAAAACCGGTTCCCACTTTTCGGGATCATGCCCACGCTTACTTCACGGTCTGCTTGATCCAGTCCATGTGCGTCGCAACGCGCGTGTAGATGGACGGCAGCTTCGGGCGCGCGCAGCCCTCGCCCCAGCTCACCACGCCAACCTGCACGGCCTTGCCCTGCGACATGACGAACAGCGGTCCGCCGCTGTCGCCCTGGCACGCGTCCTTGCCGCCCGCCATCTCGCCGGCGCAGATCGTCTGATCGCTGACGACCTGCGGCGCTGCCGCCATCGCCTGAACCAGCAGGGTCTTCAGCGTGTCGTTGCTGAAGCGCAGGTGTTTTTGCGCGACGCGGAAGCCCTCGATCGACTTCACCGCGCGATACTCCACGATCGACTGGTTGCAGACCTTGCGGTCGACCATGCCGATGTTGAGTTCCAGCAGCACCTTCGATGTCGCGCCGCCTTCGGTGGTCTTGCCCCAGCCGAGCAGCTTGACGGGCGTGCCGGGCGCCGGATCGGCGCCGGACGCGAGCGTGATCGGCTGCGCGCCGCTCGACGGGTTCACCGGACGTTCCAGTTCGATGAGCGCAATGTCGTTCGGCAGGCTGCCGCGGCTGGAATAGCCGGGGTGAATGACCACGCGCGCCGCCTTGATGCGGTCGCCCTCGCCGAACGCAATGCCGCCCGCGAACACGTTGACCATGCTTGCCGCATGGGGTGCGTCGTTCTCGGCCGGCTTGGTCAGGCAGTGCGCGGCGGTGAGCACCCATTTGTTGGTGACGAGCGATCCGCCACACAGCGAACCGTCCTTGCCGTTCGCCGTTGTGAACAGCATGACCTGGAACGGGTAGGCTCCCTTCACCGCCGGAACGCCGCCGACGATCTTGCCGCGCTCCTCGTCGGTGCTCTTGCCCTCGATCTCCGCCATCGCCTGATCCATCGGGCTCGTCTTGCCGTCGAGTAGCGAGTCGTTCGCGGCGGCGTCCGGAATCTGAAGCTCGGGCGGCAAGCCGGCATTGCCGGCCGCTCCCGATACGGCCGCCGCGGGGCCGCCGAGGCCCGACGTCTGGGCGAAAGCCATTCCTCCTGTGGCGGCGGCCGCGATTATCGCGAGCGCCACACCGTCCCTGATCCTGCGCATGTCCCTGAAAGCTCCGTTGGCTGGGAAGTGATAGCTACTTTTGGCTGCCCTGGTCCACCGGCCATGTGTCAACAGCCATGACAAGTTGGCCAATCGATGACGCGCCGCTGCTGCGCGTATCGGTGCGCGCGGCGAGCATCGCGTTGATGGGGTCGTCCTCGCCGCCCACGCTGCGCGTCCCATCCGTCATGGCGCGCACGAAGCGGCATGGGTCGACGGGCAGGGCGACGCCGGGCTCGAACGGAACGGCGAACACCAGCACGCCGTTGCGCGTGCGCGGAGCGAGGCCGGGCTGGATCGAGCCGTTACGATACTGCAGGTCGACGGTGCGGGTGCCGCCGATGTCGAGGCGATTCTGCGCACCCTGACGACAGACGTTGTTCATCGGGTGCAGCGTCCAGCCGTCGTCCAGCGCGAAGACGTAGACGAACACCGGCGTCGTCCCGCCGTTGCGGATCTGCACGCTGGCGCCGTCACACGTCGAGATCGCCGCGTTCTTGTCGAGGGTGGCGCGCTTGCCGGCGAAGCGGCAGCGGCCCGCCGTGTCGCGCTCGTAACGCACCAACGACGTGACCGTGCTGGCGACGCCGATCGGCATGCCATTTGAGGGCAGCGCGCCGCGCACGCGCTCGAGCCGCATCAGCAGGCGCGCGCGGTCAAGCGCAGCGAGAATACGCGCCGGCGCTTCGTCAGGCGGCGCCTTGTCGAGTATCGCGGTCGGGCCGAACTCTTCGGCGTCCGGCGCGGTCCACGACGGCATGAAGCGTGCGCCGTCCACGGTGCGATACCAGATGAAGTCCGGCTTGGTGTCGTCGAGCGCGAAGCCTGGCGTTTCGCCGATCAGCTTGAGCGCGGCCCGCTCGATCTCTGCACGCGCGGGCACGGCCGCGCGGCCCGGCCAGTCGCGCGGCTGCGAAATGCGCAGTGTCATGCGCGTGACAGGAACCACGACGCGCGCGATCCGTGCCTGGTTGAGGTCCGCGGTTTTGCGTTCGCACGCTGGCGCGCCATCGCGCAGCGCGCACGGGAACGCCACCGGTGCGATCTCGGCCGAAAGTCCATCCGCCTGCGTCACCTGCGCGTGCGCGAGCGGCTCGTTGCTGGCGCGATCGAACAGCGCCACCACCGTGCCGGGCTCGAGGCCAGCGATCAGCCCGCCGGAAATGCGATTGTTCTCGACCGGAAAGCCCGCTGCGCGCGCCGCAACCGCGCCGCCGAGCAGTGGACGGTCGAGCGCATCGCCATCCTGTCCCGGCGTCTGGCGCGTGCGCGGCGGAATTT